>Ga0116188_1003288_pt1 | contig 11933 bp, 12 predicted proteins | sample AD_JPNTR2_MetaG_FD_89807 | JGI IMG/M metagenome (GOLD analysis project Ga0116188, IMG submission 89807) | Active sludge microbial communities of municipal wastewater-treating anaerobic digesters from Japan - AD_JPNTR2_MetaG | ecosystem: Engineered > Bioreactor > Anaerobic > Digestate | place...
CTGGGTTACCATGTTGTTTCATCCATTTAGCTGGAGTACAGCAGTATTGGGTTTCTTTTTTTTCAGGCTGTTTGATATTATTAAACCTTACCCAATACGCAAACTGGAGCATTTTCGTGGAGGGCTTGGTATAATGATTGACGATATCATTGCAGGAGTGTATGCTAACATTACTATTGCCATTATAATGGTTATTGTGAAAGCTCATGGGATTGTACTTGTGTAATGAATAAAGGGTGTCGAAAAAAGAAATAGGCATATAAAGAATTATGCTTTGAGGTTATTTATGAAGCGTATTTATACTATTATTTTTATTTTTACTATTGTACTTTTAACTTTTTATATTCCATTTGTTCAAAAAACAATGGGCGATAGTTCTCATAAAAAAAATTACTGTATAGAATGTCATATTAAACTCAATGGCAAACCTCGTGCAGTAGTTCTGGAATGGGAAAACAGCATACATGCAAAAAATAATCTTGAATGCCATATATGCCATGGTGGAAATCCCGATGTAGATGATGCTAAAGCTGCAAAGGATAAAAAAGCAAATTTTGTTGGGAAACCAAAAAAGAAAGATATACCTGAGTTCTGCGGAAGAGAAGGTTGCCATGATCAGGCACTGGCACAGCTAAAGAAAGGCCCTCACTATAATTCAGTATTAAAAATAGGTAGCCCAAACTGTGTTGATTGCCATGGTGACCACAATATACAGCAGTCAACGTATCACATTATTACCGATAAAACATGTTCAAGCTGTCATAGCGTTGAATATTCACGTGAGCTGGTAAATTCCATTATATCGATTGAGAAAAATATTGAAGATATTGAAAAATCGCTTGATTACATGAATGAAAGAAATGTAGAAAGCAAGGACATGACACAGCGATATAATGAGCTTAAAAGTTATTTTCATCAGCTAGTGCATGTTTTCTCAAAACAGGAAATAGATTTTACCAAAAAGTTAGTTGAAGTTGAAATAGAATATCTTGACAAAGAGCTGCAAAGTAAAATAGCTTCTATAAAGCGTCTTGATCTCATTTATATTTTAACCAGTGCATTCAGTATCGGTGTCATTATTACGTTCACTGTATATATTGCGCTCATCAGACGAAGGCGTGCAAAGATACAAAAGGATTTCCAGTCAAGGTAAAATAAAACTTAGAAAATACAATTATGGCAGATAGTTATTTTGATAGGTTTAAACGCTGGTATCTTTTCAATACCGAAAAAATAAAATATGTTGGCAAAAAAAATGACAAGCATGCATGCATACTGTGTGCAATACGTGACCATGCAGAAGATGTGGTAAGTCTTGAAATACATCGTACAGATACATTTATTGTTTCGGTAAATTTATACCCTTTTAATCCTGGCCATTGCATGATATTTCCCTTGCAGCATATAGAACATTTGCATGATTTATCTCTTGACGATGTTTTAGCACTGCACAGATTAACTATAAAAACTATAGATATATTAAAAGAAGAATTCAAACCATCAGGGTTTAATGTTGGATACAATTTAGGTTCATGGAGTGGAGCAAGTATACCGCATATTCACCTGCATGTTGTTCCACGCTTTCCTAATGAGTTGGGATTTCTTGATGTTATATCACATACACGGGTTATGGTAGTTGATCCCCATGACGTGTGTGAAAGATTAAAAAAACGATTTAATAATAACCAGTAATTTTTCCTTAAAAAATAATTTATGATAATAAGCAATAAACCCACAAAATTTTGACGCTATAAATTTATACTTCATTATATTTATTGCTTTGATGTTTCTTCTGCTTCAAGAAGTAATTCTATATCTTTTTTATTTAATTTTATAGTAAAAGGTTCCCCGCACATGGGGCATGTTCCGCTATTGGCGCCTATGGAAAGTTCACTAATTTTTAAATTTAATTTTGAGCCACATAGCAAACATGTAAAATCGCCAGCACGCATAGGATGGGGAAGCATATACACCTCCTTGTTGAAGTGAAATTGTATAAAAAACCACTTGAAATTTATAAAATGGTTGTCAAGTATTTTAAAAAAATATACAATCTATATTAATTCATTTCAGCACTTGACCGTAATACATAAAACGAGGTAATACAATGACAAAGTTAAGAAAAATAACACTAACGTTACTGGTCATAAGCAGCATCATTGCATTGATAATTATTTTTGACGGAGATATCCTGAAAAAGATTTTTGTGTTGAAATCTGTAAGGGTTGTTACACAGAACGAGATTAAGCGTATGGAAGAAGAATTGTCTGAACTAACTTCAAAAAGTGCAACAAATCCTGAAGTAGTTAACAAAATAAGCATACTGTATCAAAATTTAGGTGGAAAGTATAATGAAAAGGGTGCCTGGGACCCTGCAATTGATGCATTACAGAAAGCATTAGGATATGGAAGAAACAACCCTCTTGTACATTATCAGCTAGCAATTGCTTATGCAAACAGGGGAACGCAGCTGGAAAATAAGGATGACATTGATAAAGCACAAATCCATTATGAAAAAGCATTACAAATGGATCCCAACTTTATAGAAGCAAAGTATGGGCTGGCAATTCTTTTGTTTTATGAGAAAGATAACAGGTCAAAAGCTGTCCAACTGATGGAGGAGATAACAAAGCAAAAACCAACCTTTTACCGGGCGCGGTTTGCACTGGGAAGGTTTTATTATGAAAATAAAGATCTTAATAAGTCGCTATCGGTATACCAGGATCTTTATACTGATTTAGAAAAAATGGATTCACCGTTAGCAAAGGAATATAAACAGGCGTGTAAAGAAAATATTCAACGAATAACTACGGAGTTAGCACGGTAATTAATATGAACAATAAGAAATATGCTGTAGCGTTATCACTGATGAGTTCTGGTCACTGGCATTTCTATTCTAAAAGTGATCCGGAAACAATTTATAATGAATATGTTTTGCCAGAGGAAAGAAAGGTTCAGGAATACTATACAAGCTGGTATTCAATGTCACCGCTTGAAGAAGCAGAAAAAATAATTGAGTTATGTAACAAAATGAATGTGAACATGATTTCATACTGGGATGAGGATTATCCGGCTTTATTAAAAGAAATTTCATATCCTCCAGCGGTTCTATATGTACGAGGTAACCTGCCTAATAAATTATCCCTTGCAATTGTTGGTACCAGAAATGATGATACTCAGTCCGGTTCTATAGCTGAAAAATTGGCAGGTATTTTAGCACAGTATGATATTGCCATCGTAAGTGGGCTTGCCATTGGAATTGATAGAAGAGCGCATATAGGTGCATTAAAAGCAGGTGGATCAACAATAGGGGTCATGGCAAATGGTATTGATATGTTGTATCCGGCAAGTAACCGGGATATTTACACTGATATTATCAATTCAGGCAATGGATGTGTGTTATCAGAATATCCACCAAAGGTGCGTATCACCAGATGGACATTTGTACGCAGGAATAGAATTATCAGCGGATTATCAAAAGGGGTTATTGTCATTAAAGCCGGTGAAAAAAGTGGAGCACTTATTACTGCCCAGTATGCTCTTGAACATAACAGGGAATTATTTGTTTGTACTGGACATTCTTTTGATGAAGGATACAAAGGGTGCTATAAGCTGTTAAAAGAAGGTGCTCATCCAGTATTTAATGAGCAGGATATCCTGGAAGTTCTTAATGTTAACAAAATGTTTGAACAGCCAACATTATTTGATAGCATGCAATACAAAGAAGTAACTTTACATACAAATTTTGCAGCGTATGAGGATGATGATATTGTCAAGACACTGAAATCTGGTTCAATGGATATTGATTCACTAATACGGGTAGTGGGGAAAAACAGTGGTGAAGTTCTTGAAAAATTAACCACCATGGAGTTAGAAGGTGTTATAATTCGTATGGGAAACATCATATCGTTAAATAAATAAAGGTTGTTATGATAGTTAAACGAGTACTTATCATTATGTTGTCTTTACTGTGGGTAATCAGCTTTATTCAGATTTTTTCTGTGCCACCATATATTGGCGATATATTTGAGATATATAAATCGGGCTATTTTAAAGAACTTGAAAGAAATATGTATATAATAACCGATAGTTTTTTACACATTAAAACAATGACAAAACCAGAATATGCCTGGATATATTTGGATGATTTGCAAAAACGTTCAGGTATCAGCATTGCGGTGTATGATGCACAGGGTAATTTAATTAAAGCGCCGGGTATGTCCGAGATAGTTAACAATACTGAGATTATGAATGTATGTAATGATATTAAGCCACAAGCGCAATTTACAGTATCAGGAAGGCTTTACCAAGGCATCATACCGGTTTACCGGAAATCAGAATGTAATTTTTGTCATCAGCCTTCACAAAAACCATTATTAGGTGTAATAACCTATGCAATTCCTTTTGATGGATATATTTACTATACTTCTGAACGAATAATACTTTTTACCATCATTACGTTTGCCATAAGTATTATGCTATTTGTTGTTATCAGATGGAATCCATATAAGGATATTAGGGAACTGTTTGACAAAAAATAATATACATTGAATTCACAGTATCAATAACTATCGCTAAAAAATTAGAAAGTAAGGAAGTAAGTATGGCTGATCATAAGAAAACCCTTGTGATTGTTGAATCACCTACAAAAGCAAAAACAATACATAAATATTTAGGAAAAGATTATATCATAGCTTCGTCAATGGGGCATATCATTGATTTGCCCAAATCACGTTTGGCAGTTGATGTGAATAATGATTTCAAACCTGAATATATCCCTATACGTGGTAAGGCAAAGTTAATAAACGACTTAAAAAAGAAAGCAAGTGAAGCAAACAATGTTTTACTTGCAACTGACCCTGACCGTGAAGGTGAAGCCATATCATGGCATCTATCCAATGTTTTGAAAGAAAAAAATCCAGATATAAAGCGTATTGAATTCCATGAGATAACCGAAGATGCAATTAAAGAAGCTGTTGAAAAAGCCCGCGACATTAATATGGATCTGGTCAATGCACAGCAAGCACGTCGTATTTTAGACAGGCTTGTGGGTTACTATTTAAGCCCGATATTATGGAAAAAGGTTAAGAAGGGATTATCCGCAGGAAGAGTTCAGTCTGTTGCGTTACGGGTTATATGTGAACGTGAAAAAGAAATTGAAAATTTTATTCCTCAGGAATACTGGACGCTTGACGCGTTATTTGAACATCATAAGCAGGAATTTGTGGCATCACTTGTTTCAGAAAATGGAAATAAAATTGAACTAAAAACAAAGAACGATGTTGACAGGGTATTAAAGCTTATAGAAGGCAAACCGTTTACCGTAAGCAATGTTGAACAAAAAGAACGGAGAAGAAAGCCTCAGCCTCCCTACATTACCAGCAAATTGCAGCAGGATGCTGCAAGGCGTTTAGGATTTTCCGCAAGTAAAACCATGATGGTGGCACAACAATTGTATGAAGGTGTTACAATATCAGGTGAAGGGCAGGTTGGGCTAATTACATACATGCGTACCGATTCAACGCGCGTGGCTCCTGCAGCACTGGCTTCAGTGAGGGAATATCTTGGTAAAAATTTTTCTAAGGAGTATATTCCTGAATCGCCAAATTTTTATCCAAACAAAAAAGGTGCACAGGATGCACATGAAGCAATACGGCCAACCAATGTGTTCAGGACTCCTGAATCAATTAAAAACGATTTAACACCTGACCAGTACAAGCTGTATTCTTTGATATGGAAGCGATTTGTTTCTTCGCAGATGACTTCGGAAGTTTCTTTAGTAGTTACCGTTACCATGAATGTTGAACATTTTGAGTTCAGGGCAACAGGAAGCAGAGTATTGTTTAATGGCTTCACTGTGATAGAAAAAGAGGAAAGTGCTGAAAAGAAGTTACTACCACCACTGGATGTGGGGCAGGTTCTTATCCCAAAATCATTTGACCCGCAGCAGCATTTTACTTCACCGCCTCCACGGTACAATGAAGCTTCGCTGGTAAAATTTCTGGAAGAATCAGGTATAGGCAGACCTTCTACGTATGCCCCAACCATAAATACGCTGTTAAAACGGTATTATGTGACAAAACGTGGTAAACAGCTGGTGCCCACGGTTTTAGGAAGACTGGTCAATGACATTATAGTCTCATATTTTGAATCTTTGATAAATATTGATTTTACTGCAAAGATGGAAGAAAAATTAGATTTAATTGAAGAAGCACACAATGACTGGGTGAGTATGATTAAGGAATTTTACGAACCCTTCAAGTTAACCGTTCATCACGCCGAAGAACATATTGAAGATATGAAAAACATACTGGATGAAGAAACTGATCTGGTCTGTGAAAAATGCGGTAGTAAAATGGTTAAGCGGTTAGGGAAATATGGATTCTTTTTAGCATGTTCGGCGTTTCCCAAATGTTCTAATGCAAAACCTTTGCCTCTTGGTAAATGTCCAAAGTGTGGTGGCGATGTAATCAAACGTACTTCAAAACGTCGCGGCTCATTTTATGCATGTAACAGGTATCCTGAATGTGATTTTGCCACCCGTGAACAGGCATCAGAACACGCATGCCCCAAATGCGGGAGTCTCCTTTTTATCAGGAAAATAAAGAAAAAAGGCGAGATGCTTGTATGTTTGAATGAACAGTGTGGCTATTCAGTAACACTGTTAGATGAAGATAAAACAGATGCGGAGGCACATGTAAGCTGATACGTATGGATCACTATATTGATAAATTCATGCAATATCTTATTGCTGAGAAAAATGCTTCACCTCTTACTGTTGAATCATATGGCAAAGACCTGAATCAATTCATTGAATTTTTATATGAAGCATATGATCCTGAATCAGTTACTATCGCCGCCTTAACTACAAATGATATACGTGATTTTATTGATTATTGCTTTGAAAAAGGGAATGAACTTTCAACAATTGAAAGAAAGGTTGCTACGTTAAAATCTTTTTTTAAATATCTTGAATTTCATAACTATATTGATAATAATCCTGCCCGCGACATCCATTACTCCAGGCAAAAAAAATTTTTGCCAACATTTTTAACCTTTGATCAGATTCAGGCGCTGGTTGCGTTTGAATGCAAAAATTTTAGTGACTATCGCGACAAAGCATTGCTTGAGGTGTTTTATTCCACGGGGGCTCGCGTTTCGGAAATAGCAAATGCTAACATTGATGATTGTGATTTCATTTCAGGAAGATTAAAGGTGCTTGGTAAAGGATCAAAAGAAAGAATTGTATTTATGAATGAAACTTCTGTGACGTCATTGCAAGAATATTTGAATGAACGCAAAAAAAAATTCAATTGTTTAACCAGTCCCTTATTTGTAAATAATAACGGCAAACGATTGACAACACGAGGTATTTTTTATATTATTGATAAAAGAGCAAACATGGCACAGTTATGGAAATCGGTTACACCGCATGTGTTGCGCCACAGCTTTGCAACTGAATTACTCAACAGGGGAGCTGATATCAGGGCTGTGCAGGATATGTTGGGGCATGAGAGTATTTCAACAACACAGAAATATACTCACACCACGACAGAGCGGTTAAAAGCATTATACCAGAAGTATCATCCCCATGCACACAGGAGACATGATAATGAATAACACTTCAATGCGTGGCACCACAGTACTGGCAATCAAAAAAGACAATACTATTGCCATGGGATGCGACGGACAGGTTACGTTAGGTGATACAGTTATTAAAAGCAAAGCAGTGAAACTTAGAAAAGTCTATGATGATAAAATCCTCACGGGTTTTGCGGGTTCGGTGGCTGATGCGCTGACACTGTTTGAACGGTTTGAACAAAAGTTAGAATCGTATTCGGGCAATATCCCGCGAAGTGTGGTGGAGCTTGCACGCGACTGGCGTTTGGACAGGGCATTGCGCAGACTTGAGGCGGTGTTGATTGTTGGCAATCCGCAGCACCTGTATTTAATCAGCGGCAACGGTGAAATCATTGAGCCTGATGATGGCATTATTGGCATTGGTTCGGGTGGAAGCTATGAGCTGGCAGCAGCACGAGCGCTGGTACGCAACACCACGTTGACTGCGTACGCTATTGTGAACAAGTCACTGCTTAATGCATCCGAGATCTGCATCTATTCAAACAGCAACATTATAATTGAGGAGATCAAAGCATAATGAGTGATAATACTATTAAGTTTTCCGAAGATGGTGATTTGACTCCACGGCAGATTGTCAGTGAGTTAGATAAATATATCATTGGACAAAAAGATGCAAAAAAATGTGTGGCGATAGCTCTCAGAAACAGAAGCCGCAGGAAGAAACTGGATCCTGAGCTACAGGAAGAAATTGCACCCAAAAATATCATCATGATAGGACCCACAGGTGTAGGAAAAACCGAGATTGCACGGCGATTATCACGGCTGGTTAATGCGCCATTTATTAAAGTGGAGATTACAAAATATACCGAGGTGGGGTATGTTGGCAGGGATGTTGAATCCATGATACGCGATTTAACATCCATTGCTGTGAATATGGTCAAGAAAGAATATGGTGCAATGGTAGAGGAGAAAGCTTTAAAAAATGCTTATGATAAGATAGTTGATATCATCATTCCCAAAAAGGGGTTTGAATTTGATGAGCGGCAGATTTCAGGTTTTCATGTAGAAAGGGAATCTATTTTTGAGTCCGACACATTGTATGAGCAGATGCGCGCACAATATTTAGAAGATTTAAAAAGCGGTAAATTGGATGATCTTGAGATTGAATATGAATCCGAATCACCCAATGTTATACCGGTTATGTCAATTATGGGTGGTTCTGGCCTTGAAGATATAGATTTGCAGATTCAATCCATGCTGGGTGATTTGATGCCAAAGAAATCAAAGCGAAAAAAAAGTACTGTTAAAGATGCATTGCGTATATTCATTGCCGAAGAAACCGAAAAGCTTATAGATATGGAAAAAGTTACCAATGAAGCCATACGACGTGTTGAAGATATGGGAATAGTCTTTATAGATGAAATAGACAAAATTGCCGGTGCCGAATCAAAGACAGGTCCCGATGTATCCCGTCAGGGGGTGCAGAGAGATTTACTGCCCATTGTTGAAGGCACAACGGTCAATACAAAATATGGTCCTGTAAAAACCAATCATATACTCTTCATTGCAGCAGGTGCATTCAATATTTCAAAGCCTTCAGACCTTATTCCTGAATTGCAGGGACGTTTCCCAATACGGGTAGAACTGTCTTCATTAACCGAGGAAGATTTCAGGAAAATACTGACTGTACCAAAAAATTCACTTACCCTTCAATACAAAGAGCTTCTTAAAACCGAAGGCGTTACTATTGATTTTACTGATGACGGTATTGCCGAAATAGCAAAGACAGCGCAGATACTCAATGAAGAGCATGAAAACATAGGTGCACGTAGGCTGCATACCATTATGGAAAAGCTACTTGAAGACATACTCTTTGATGCACCGGATTTAGATGATGCCCATAAAAATTTTGTTATTAATGCTGAATTTGTCAAAGCCAAGTTGGGACCAACCATAAAGAATAAGGATCTGTCACGGTATATATTGTAAATATACATTAGCCATGTTATGTTATCTGCACACCTGAATCAAGTATTACCTTCCTTTGTGAGGCTTCAGGTTATTTTGATTTTATCCCTGGTTTATAATTTTTACTTAAATTTCATTAATTGAATACTGATGATTTTTTGACCTGCTTCATCCAATAATTAAAGTAATAGATAAAAAATATTATTGACATAATACCATAATATGTTATAATATTTTAATTCATTGTCTAACAATTTAGATTTTAAAAAAAATATTAGGTGGGACATTATATGTCCCTGCGGAATTTTATACTATAAACAAAAAATATAAGGAGTTTTTCAATGAGGTTTGCAGCATTTTTGGAATTTGAACAGCCAGCATACATTCCCCCATGGTACCGAATAGCATTTACGTCATTATTAAAAGAAGCATTGCAGCACAATAAGGAAACACAGTCTCTATATGAATATTATTATCATGGTAATTACAATATTATTCCTAAGCTATTTACATTTAACTGAGCAATTAAATATAATAAATATATTTGATTCTTAATGTTGGGTGGGATTATTTATAAAAAATTATTACAAGAGGACTTGCTATGATAGATAAGAAGATACGTAAAAGATATAAAGATATTATTAATCAAAATAAGGATAATCATATTAGATTTTATGAAAAATATAGGAATTCGTTTCAACGATTTGATGAGGAAACATTTTCGGATCTATGTCAATATGCTGATAAAGGATGTGCCATTTTTTCAATATTTAAATTAGATAACACTGATGAAGAAAATTTATTGAATCATAAAAAATTGAAAGAATATTTGATGAAATATAAATTACGTTTTTTTGAAATTGATACGGTATATGTTAACAAAAATAATATAAAAAAAAGCGAGTTGTCTTTTTTTGTACCTTCAAGTGTTGAAGAGTACTCGTTTGATGAGTTTAAACACATATTAATTGATATAAATAACCAGCTTGAACTGCATGGTATTGTATTTAAATACCCAAAAGATAAAGAACAGGGTAAGGTTGTATATGTATATAAAACAGAAGAAGAAGTTATAAATAATACTATTATAACATTTAACGAATTAATACAGGCATATAGTAGATTTCGACTTGGGAATCATGGCGGGGATAAATTAAGTTTTAAGGGGTATAGAGTACCTGCAAACCACATTGAGGCATATCTGCTGATTAAAGAAGGTTATTTATTTTAACTAAACTAAGTATGTGTGTCACAATAATTGTTTGTATATTAATTTTTTAAAAAAATTATAAGGAGGTTTTAATAATGTCTACACAATACAACGATTTCATTAATTTATATTCATTGCAAAAAACATTGCGTTTTGAATTAAGACCTATTGGGAAAACATTGGAGAATATTAAAATAGCTGAAATATTGGAACATGATGAAGATCTGGCTGCAAAATATGAAATAGTTAAAAATATTATTGATCGCTTTCACAGAAAACATATAGATGAGGCATTGAGTTTGGCAAATTTTAAAGATAATATTTCATTATTAAAACAATACAAAGAATTATATGTTAAGAAAGATAAAGATGAAAAAGACAAAAAGCAATTAAGTGAAATAGAGAAAAATTTAAGGAAACTCATTGTAAATGTTTTGCAAGGAAAAACTAATCGTGGTCAATCCAACAAAATAAAAGCACGTTATGAAATATTGTTTAAAAAGGAACTTTTCGACGATGAAGAATTCATTTCATTAGCTCAAAATCAAGAAGAAAGTTATGCTCTTAATGCTTTTAAGGGATTTACAACACATTTTAGGGATTTTCAAGAAAACAGAAAGAATATGTATTCCGAAGAAAAGGAATCTACAGCTATAGCCTATAGAATCATCCATGAAAATTTACCTGTATTTATAACAAATAATATTCGTTTTGAGAAAATTATTAATGAATTGGATAGAAGTAACATTCATAGCATAGAGAAAGAATTGAAAGAAGAATTAGCTAACAATAAATTAAAAGATATTTTTAACATTGAATATTTTCAAAACACTTTAACTCAAAATGATATAACAAGATATAATACAATAATTGGAGGAAAAGTAAAGGCTGATGGAACAAAAGTGCAGGGATTAAACGAGTATATAAATCTTTTTAATCAACATAATAAAGACAAAAAATTACCATTGTTAAAACCACTTTATAAGCAAATTTTAAGTGAAGAAAATTCAGCTTCATTTATCGTACCTGCTTTTGAAAAGGATAATGAAGTTTTACAATCTATTTTTGATTTCTGGAATAAATGTATTATTGATGCAAAAGGCCCTATAAGTGGTAAAAAGTATAATTTATTATCAAAAATTCAAAGTTTGTTACAAAATTTAGATAAATTAAA
>Ga0116188_1003295_pt1 | contig 11912 bp, 8 predicted proteins | sample AD_JPNTR2_MetaG_FD_89807 | JGI IMG/M metagenome (GOLD analysis project Ga0116188, IMG submission 89807) | Active sludge microbial communities of municipal wastewater-treating anaerobic digesters from Japan - AD_JPNTR2_MetaG | ecosystem: Engineered > Bioreactor > Anaerobic > Digestate | place...
CTGGCAGGGTCAGTTTCATGTTCATCCCTGAATACGGATGCCCCATGGACATTGGTAAGGAGGATATTGTTATCCCTGCTTCCCTCGTATTCACAGATACCCAGTGAGGGACGGATCCAGTGGATTCCGTCCTTTGAAGTGGTCAGCAGTATTCCTGCTGTCCTGGGTGGGTATCGATGAAGAGGATACTCCAGATTTATCCGTTGTTCAGGACGAAACTCAGTGCTGGCTTGATCTTCGATAAAGCACGTATAGTAACAGCGGTATTCTTTATATGCCTCATCGTAGAATACGTTTGGATATCCATTATCAATACGTTGTTCCCAGCGTATTGAAGGCTCTAAAAAGTAGCCTTCTGCCATAAGAACTTGCGGGTCTTTTTCGACTTTCCCTGTTATCTTCTTAACATTGTACAGGTATCCTATATTATAATCAAATAAAGTTGAATATCTCACACTCATATAATACACAACTCCTTCAAACCTGCAGAGATTATAAGCGGAAATCTATATCCCAGGACTTCATTAAAGAGCTTAACCTGGCTATCTCTTCTTCCTCTAAAGCCTTAAATGGTTTTCTTGGCTTTCCACACTCTATCCCGATCAGAGATAGAATTACTTTGGTTGCCGGGATAATACCAAAATCTTTAATATCATTGATTATCTCATTCAATTTCTGCTGATAGATATAAGCCTTCTCCATCTCTTTTGACCTGAATGAGTCATATATCCCCCTGATTATCGCCGGAACGATGTTACAGGTGCTCCCTATCATACCATCCGCACCCAAACTTAATCCACCTAAAAAGACCTCATCAAAACCGTTAAAGATTGTCTTATTACTCAGAGCTTTTATTCTCTCTAACATAAACAGATTCATCGAAGTAAATTTGACCCCTATGATATTTTTATGTTCCAAGAGTTCCGAAAAATTCTCAAGGCTCATCTCTACATTTGTAAAAGACGGGATATAATAGATTATTAATGGGACATTTACACTATTCGCTATATCAAAGTAATACTGTTTTATCTCATCAAAAGAAAACTTGTAATATATGGGAGGGAAAGAAGAGATTGCATCCACTCCAACCTCTTCAGCATGTTTTGCCAGTTCTATAGAAAATTTGGTTCCCATACACCCTATATTAGCTATAATAAATGCCCTATCTTTTACCTCATCCTTTACTATCTCTAAGATCCTTTTCCTCTCATCTAGGGTGAGTAACAGAGATTCACCAGTAGAACCACACACATAGAAACCAGAAACACCATTTTTCAGATTATAATTTATGATTCTTCTGATAGAATCTTCCCTTATGTTGTCTCCATCATCAAATGGTGTAACTAACGCTGAAACTACTCCTTCTAATTTTTTCATAGCTGCCTCCATCTTGAAAATACATAGGAGAGAGGACATCCCTCTCTCCTATGACAATTAATTAGTCTTATCAGCTCTTACTTCTTAAAATACTGACAAGTATTGGTTGGAAATGGATCTGAATACAATGATGACCCAAGTGTCTCTTCTGGTACATTCCTGAAGTTATTCTTCACTATCCCATAACCGGAAGGGACAGTAGATATGCCTATAACGTAGAGATTATTTGCATCAATATCAAGAATCTGTTTCATCAAGAGTTTCTGTTTGGCAAAGCTGGTTGCCTTTTTGATCTCATCATATAACTGCATCTGTTTCTTAACCTCGGCTGGGGGTTCTTCTCCAGATTTTCCACCAGTATTATACCAGAGTTGCCAAAGTGGTGCATAATTTGATTCATGACTATAGGGGAAGTACCATCTTGGGTCTAGAAGGACTTCTATCCCTCCATCTCCATTCCATACTGTAACCTCTGTTTCTGATGTTACCTTTCTTGTATAGAAGAGAGACCTGTCTTCTGTCTTTATAGCTGTCTTTACCCCAACAGCTTCCCAGTATTTCTTGATAAGCTCACAGGCATCTACCTGGTCGGTCTTGGTTGATACAACCTCTATAGTAACACTCAGTGGCTTACCGTCTGGTCTTAATCTATATCCATCAGGTCCTCTCTTAAGTCCAATCTCATCCAGAAGCTTGTTGGCTCTCACTGGATCATACTCTGTGTAAGCCTTAGCTAATCTTTCATGATAGAAAGGAGAGTCCTTAACAGGTGAGTTTTGCCATGGTTCTCCCATACCAAGAAAAAGCAAGTCTATCATCTCTTTCCTATTAATAGCTAGAGACATTGCAAAACGGAATTTCTTCTCATTAAATATCTTTCTCAATACTGGGTCTTTCTGGTTCAGGTTAAAGGCAACTATCGTCGTATTCATACCACTAGGCTTTACGGTAAAAAATCTATATCCACCTTTTTCTCTATTCTCTGCCAGGACTGTATAGTTCTGCATAGTGTTAAAGTGTCTAACATGCATATCAAGTTCACCGTTTAAAGCCTTCATCAGAGCTACTTCCGCATTCTCTACCATATCAAAGACAACTCTATCCAGATATGGAAGCTGATTTCCTGCTGGGTCTATCTTCCAGTAGTATGGATTCCTCTCACATATAAATCTAGGACCAGAACCCAGAACATTGGTAGGTCTCCACGCAAAGATTACTGGTATCTCTGGGTTTAGGTACCACTCATTCTTATTACCGAACAGAGAAAACCAGTTTGTAAGCTTCTCCTCTTTGACCATTGCGTCAAGCTTCTCTTTGGGGGTGTATTTTGGATGGAATTGCTTTAGATAATGCTTAGGAACTATCAATTTAAGACCTTTTGTAGTAGCTAATGTCTGTAAGAACAATCCATTTGGCTGAGTAAACTTGAATCTAACTGTATAGTCGTCAACTTTTTCTACCTTTACAGGCTGATTATCTATAGTAAGCCAACTAGGAAAAGTGGGTGTCAATTCTTTATTTAGAAAGATATCTTCATACCAGAACATTATGTCATCTGCGGTAAATGGTTCTCCGTCAGACCACTTTACACCTTTTCTGAGATAAAAGGTAAATGTCTTACCCCCCTCTGTAATCTTCCAGCTTTTAGCCAGATTAGGTACAACTGTATTAAGGTCTGGAGCTACCCTTACTAATCCCTCATGAGAGATAGTTCTATCAAGCCAGGCATCATCGGTCATTCCCAGTATGGCTGTCCTCCAATCTCCACCATACTTTCCTATCTCCTCTACCGGCATTATAACAAGGGGTTCAGATGGTAATCTTTTCTCTACCGAAGGAAGTTTACCCTGTTTTACCAGCTCAGTAAACATCGGAGCCTCATTGAATGACCTTATATCCTTTCCTGTAGCCTTTTTATAATCTGCTATAGTACTGTACTGAGATGGTATTGGATATTTCTGGGCAAAAGACATCTGGGCTACTCCCAATACTAAGCCCAGGCACAAGACCAATATCAATAAACTTCTAAAACTCTTCATGCTTTTCAAGCCTCCTTTAAAGTAATTTCTATACTAAGAAAACCTCCACCCAATCCCCCGACTAGAATGATCAATAAGCCCTATTCAATTTTCTACTCTTCCCTCTCACCTCCATTTATAAATTTTTTCTTTCATTTACCGTTTGCCTGACCTCCTCATAGTACCTGCTGAGGTGGACATCTATAATCTTCTGGAGCTCTTCAACATCTCCAGCCTTAATCGCCTCATAGATAGCCTTATGCTCATTTAATGATACGATGCCACTCTTATGGGGAAACAATTCATAGAGCTTCTGAAAGAATTTAAAGATGACAACCCCCATCTGTATCAAAAATCTATTATGAGTGGCTTCTATAAGAGTCTGATGGAATAGCATATCATAAACTCTATGTTCGTCAGCAGATGTAGCGTTAGACATCTTATTGAGCCAATTCTCTAATTTATCTAGATACTCTTCATCAATCTTTTCTACCACTACGGGTAAGATTGCCGTTTCCAGAGCCTTCCTGGCTTCCAGAATCTCCAGAAAGATTTCTTCATCGGATCTGATAGACAGATCATACATAACGCTATCAAAGACCACACTCAGATCAAAATTACTGATGACAGCTCCCTTACGGGGTTTTACATCTATTAATCCCCTCAACTGTAATGCTTTAATTGCCTCTCTCACAGAGGACCTGCTCACACCGAAGATTTTCATCAGTTCTGTCTCTGTAGGCAAACGGTCTCCAGGCTTTAACCCTTTTTCAAATATATACTCTTTTAACCTTTCCGCTATCTGCTCAGAGAGTGTTTCTCTCTTTATCTCTTTCATATGCCCTCCGGAACCTGTAATTAAATTTCAGATTCTATTGTACCGCTCCAAAATCATATTGTCAATATATAATATCATCAGACAAATAACGAGATTAAAAATAACTCATCACCCTCACCATCTGGAGACAGTAAATTTATCCCCAGTTAAATTGTAATAAGTCTCATTTGCCATGGCTCTATCGGCGGTAATATAAAACTTTTATATGAGCCTTCTATACCAGAAGAGTGGATAGTATTTTTTGAACATGTCATATCAAATATATCAATATCCTCTTTTTCTGTAAAAAGCATAAGTTTAACATCTTGGGCTGTATCAAAGTATGTATTAACTAATGCGACTGAAATCCTGGATTCTCTGCTCCCTCTGATCCATATATTTATTTTATGAAAGGATCCTATATACCCTAAGAGATTATCCCTCGAAAGCCAACGCATAATAGATTTTATCTGAGTAGATTTCGAAAGATTTTGTAATGAAGTCCAGGGATAATAACCTGCAACACATATTCTACCACCCAATTCATTTTCAAATACACCCATACAACATGGAGCTACTTCTTTCCCTCCATAATCAACTATTCGTGCCAATATTTCTGACCTTTTACTTTGTGGTTCTATAATACCAGCAGCATATTTCCAAAAGGATTGTCTACCGTCACGTCTACGACCGACAAAATCTAAATTTAGATGATGTTCGACAAATTCTTCTATGCAGTCTTCTCCTAGTGATTTTTCGATTCTGAAACCGGTGAGTTTTTCATATCCTAGTTCATTTAAGCACTTAAGAGCTTGGGCATCCATGTAAACTCCTGAGGAAAGTACCTTAAGTATTTTGTCATCATTCATTGCAAGCACATTATCTCCAGAGAGAAGTGTAATTGAGGCATGCTGAGGAGAATAGCATACGGGTAATCCTATTTCAAAGATTTCACTGGCATATCCTCCTACATTCCTCTGTACATTTCCTTCGAACCAATTACCACCAGTTATGTTATTTACTACAAAAGAATCTTTATTCCATCCAGTATGAATCCCTGAGAATTCTGATCTACCTAATTCCCTTGCTAGCAAGTCAAAAAAGGGGCGTGTTTCGTATAACTTAGCAATGAGAGGTTCATATTCTTTAAGAGGTTCATCGTACATCGAAAGTACATTAAAAGCAGCTCCAGTACAACCAGCTGCTATATGTGAAGCAGCTTCAAGCGCAGTCGTGTATGCTGCCTTTTTTAACCTCTGATAGGTAAAATTTTCTATTTCTGATTGAATTATGACAACATCTTCTGGAAGAAGAGAAACTTGCCTTCCAATATTATGAGATTTATCTATAAGATCTTTCATACGTTCATCTGTATAAAATCCCCCTCCAGGTCTCCACCTAACCTCACTCACAGCTGATCCAGATAGTATATTTGCCCATCTATCAAAATCATATCCCTCATAAAAACGGTCTCCAGTCATAAATCCAAGAGATATATTAGGATTTAAACTATGTACAGTCCTTTCTATAAGTTCAAGTATTTTTGCAATATTATTGCGATTATGTTGTATCCATGCCTGTCTAACTCTTAACTTTTCCTCAAGAGGTCCACTATTGAACATAGTTTTGAGCATCTCTCTTGTACACCCTATCCCATACTCCTCTTTGAAAATATTTAAACAAATATCACAGAAACAGCCACAGAGTATAGGATTATGTCCAAAGAGGCGAACATCATCATCAATCCATATATAATCAGGATCTGAAGAGGCTACTATTTCATAGAGCTGTTTAATATAATCACGGTTTTTTTCATCGCTAGGACAGAGAACCCCTAAACAAGAGTTACCATCGATATCAGTCATATAAGTATAATCACCTGAAAGAGAATACAATAAATTTTCTTTCCTATGCCCAAGGGTAGCTAATACATTAATACCTGTTTTATAACCTAGCCTTCGAACTTCTGACATCCTTTCTTTAAGTAAATCTACGCGTTCCCTTATCACCTTAAGTGGAAGAGGAGCATGTGTCTCCGATGTAAAGAAAGTTATCTCATCGGTGACTCCTTTGTATTTTTCAAATAAACTTAGAAGCTCTTTAAAACGTTCCTCAGTTATCCATTGGTTTACAGATATTCTAAAAGAGATAGATGCTTTCTCGATTTTAAGGCTCATTCTATATCACTCCTTACTTAAGAACTTCGCTATCTGCTCAGAGAGTGTTTCTCTCTTTATCTCTTTCATATGCCCTCCAGAACCTGTAATTAAATTTCAGATTCTATTGTACTACTCCAAAATCATATTGTCAATATATAATATCATCAGACAAATAAGGAGATTAAAAATAACTCATCACTCTCACCATCTGGAGACAGTTTCAGATATTTACTGGAACTGATATGGTTATAAATCCTGGCTGGCTATGGTCAATGGAACAAATATATCTTCTTGAGATGAATATCCGTTATGGGTGGCTTTTACTCCCTCCTGATGTGCACCATGGTCTGCCAGAACCAGGACTGCATATCTCTCCCCCAAAAGAGTGGATAAGATCTCTCCAAGATGTTTATCCGCCGATAATATTGCTTCTTTAATCTCTTCGCCTTCGAGTCCAAATTTATGCCCTGTAGAATCAACCTCAAGCAGCTGGAGTATAAGAAAATTGGGACGGTTTTCTTTTGCTATCTCTGTAGCCAATTTGACAACCTCTTCATCTGTATTGGATGATGCTATACCCTTATAATCTGCTAATGGTGAAAGGAGTATACCGACAGTACTTGCCTCCCACCCTATAGCAGCAGACTTCATCTTTTTCTCTGATAACACATGAAAAATCGTCTCAACTTTCAGGGTGTCTGTACGACTCTTTATATTGTGTACCTCTGGTTCTGCACCTGTAACCATAGTTGCAAAATTTACAGGGGTCTTTGCTGGCAGAACAGATTGGATATAAACCATATTCTTATCAGCTAAGAGGTTAAAATTGAATGTGAGGTGTTTATATCTTTGCCAGGTGGAGACACCAAAGGCATCGATAACTACCAAGCCCACCCTATCGGTAACGCCCAGCTTTGATTGTATTTCTTCTATAACTGCACCAGAACTATTGGCTGGCGGTCTTACCTGTAAAATTCTGCTTACCGTAGGAGCTATATCTAACATTGTATATTGAGTTGTAGTATTCATCTTCTGTCTATTCACCTCCAGTGTGACTTTTTGAAGTTCTAAATGATATTATAACACCTGAGGTTCACGAAAGTTGAATGGGTTAAAGTGTTGTGCTATAATTAGGCAATAATTTTCTCTTAGAAAGGAGAAAAAGATGAGAAGAGAAGAGTTTTTAAGTAAGGAGGAGAAAGATGGAAAGAGATAAGAAGATCACCTTATCTGAGAGTGAGATTCCACAAAGGTGGTATAATATCTTGCCCGATTTACCAGAGCCATTACCACCTCCAATGAGTCCAGCCACAAAAGAGCCATTAAAACCTGAAGAGCTGGCGAAGATTTTCCCTATGGAATTGATAAAACAAGAGCTCAGTCAGGAGAGGTGGATAGAAATTCCGGATGAACTTCTAAAGGTATACAGGATATGGAGACCTACCCCTCTTACTAGGGCTTATGAGCTGGAGAAGGCACTAAAGACACCAGCCAGAATTTATTATAAAAATGAAAGTGTAAGTCCCCCTGGAAGCCATAAACCAAATACCGCTGTTGCACAGGCATATTTTAACAAGAAAGCAGGAATAAAGAAACTTACAACTGAGACCGGTGCTGGACAGTGGGGAAGCGCCCTGGCTTTTGCCTGTAATATATTTGGGTTAGAATGTACCGTTTATATGGTCAGAGTCAGCTATGAGCAAAAGCCTTACAGGAAGGTTATGATGCAGGTATGGGGAGCTACCGTCCATCCGTCACCAACCAATCTCACCAATTCTGGGAGGGCTATACTGCAGCAAGATCCCAATTCTCCTGGAAGCCTGGGAGTAGCAATATCAGAAGCGGTAGAAGATGCAGCCCTGCATGATGATACTAACTATTCTCTGGGAAGTGTCCTAAATCATGTTCTACTTCATCAGACAATTGTAGGGTTGGAAGCAGAGAAACAGTTGGAGATAGCAGGAGAGAAAAAACCTGATATAGTTATTGGATGTGTGGGTGGTGGAAGTAATTTTGGAGGGATATGTACACCATTTGTAAGGAGAAGATTGCAGGGTGAAGATATAAGATTTATAGCGGTGGAGCCATCATCCTGCCCAAGATTAACAAAGGGGCAGTACAGATATGATTATGGAGACGTTGCCGGTCTTACCCCATTATTGATGATGTATACACTAGGGCATACATTTATGCCACCCAGTCTGCATGCTGGAGGTTTGCGTTATCATGGAATGGCTCCGATAATATCTCTACTTGCCAGGAAGGGGATAATAGAGGCTAAATCTTACAATCAGAATCCTGTATTTGAGTCTGCCGTTTTATTCGCCAAGACAGAAGGGATCATCCCTGCTCCAGAGACAGCTCATGCTATAAAGGCTGTGGTGGATGAAGCTATCAGGTGCAGGGAGACTGGGGAAGAAAAATGTATCCTCTTTAACTTCAGCGGGCATGGACATTTTGACCTCTCTGCCTATGAGGCTTATCTGAGCGGAAAGCTGATCGATTATGAGTATCCAGAAGAAAAAATCCTGGAGGCATTAAGGGATTTACCTGTAATTTAATCCTGATATAGGGGGTAGAATGATTCTGCCCCCTATATATAAAAATTATTCTCATATTTCTTGACTGATAGATTTTCTCCTATTATTATCTATAAAAATTCTTAGTAAGGAGTGATAAGGTTGAAGAAAGAATTTCTTATGATCCCTGGACCAACACCTGTACCGGATAGTGTATTGAGAAAAATGTCTGTGCCTATGGTTAACCATAGGGGAAAAGAATTTGCTCAGATACTCAAGAATGTTACTGAAAAGATGAAAAAGGTTTATCTTACAGAGGGGGATGTTATTCTCCTGACATCTTCAGGATCTGGGGGGATGGAGTCTGCAGTTGTAAACTTCTTATCCCCTGGTGATAAAGCCATTTTTTGTGTCTCTGGTACGTTTGGAGATAGATGGTCAAAGATTGCTCAGGTATATGGAGCCAATGTTATCAGAGTAGAGGTTCCTCCCGGGGAGGGTGTCACGCTGGATAAGATAGAAGATGCATTAAAGAAGAATCCTGGGGTAAAAGCGGTGTATATAACCCACAATGAGACGTCAACATCGATAACAAATGACCTCTCTCAGGTTGGTAAGCTTGCACATAATTATGGAGCTATTGCTGTTGTAGATGCGGTAAGTTCTCTTGGGGCTATAGAGTTAAGGATGGATGAGTGGCAGTTAGATGTGGTGGTAACAGCATCTCAAAAGGCTCTTTTAACTCCTCCTGGTATTGCCTTTGCAGCTGTAAATAATAGAGCCTGGGAATTAAATAAATCTGCAAAAATGCCAAGATTTTATTTCGACCTTGGAGAGGCAAAGAAGATGGCTGCAAATGGTGAGACTCCATTTACGCCTGCGGTCTCTCAGGTCTTTGCTATAGATACCGCCCTGGACATTTTACTCTCAGAAGGATTGGAGAATTCCTGGAAGAGACATCGCCTCCTTGGTAAAGCTACCAGAGAAGGGGTAAAGGCTCTGGGGCTGAAATTACTTGCTAAAGAAGAGTTTGCTTCAAACGCAGTTACCGGAGTATATCCACCTGATGGTATTCAGGCTGATGAGTTAAGAAAAAGAGTAAGGGATAAAGGAGTTACCCTTGCCGGTGGGCAGTCTTCTCTGAAGGGGAAAATATTTAGAATAGGACATATTGGATATATTCTGGATACAGATATCATAGTTACATTGACTGTTATTGGTGAGACTTTAAAAGAGATGGGCTATAATGTTGACCCTACTTTGGGAGTAAAGAAAGCATTGGAGGTTTTTAATGAGGGTACTAATAGCTGATCCTATAAGCAAAAAAGGGATAGAACTTTTATCAAAGTATTGCCAGGTAGATGTCAAGACTGGTCTCAGTAAGGAGAGTCTTTTAGAGATAATACCTCTGTATGATGCATTGATAGTGAGGAGTGAGACTAAGGTCGATAGAGACGTCATCTTTGCCGGGAGTAAACTGAAGATAATAGGTAGAGCGGGGGTAGGTGTGGATAATATAGATGTAAATGCTGCAACGGAGAGAGGGATCATTGTTGTAAATGCCCCTGAAGGGAATACCATATCTGCCTGTGAGCATACATTTGCTCTTATGCTTTCACTTGCCAGGAATATACCTTCAGCCAACTATTCATTAAAGAGGGGGGAGTGGAAGAGAAAGGAGTTTACCGGTGTTGAACTTTATGGAAAGACTCTTGGTGTCATAGGGTTAGGAAGAATCGGATTGGCGGTAAGCCAGAGAGCCCTGAGTTTTGGTATGGAAGTTATCGGATACGACCCATATATAGTAGGAGAAAGAATTACGGAGATGGGGATTAAGCCTGTATCTTTGGATGAGCTGTACTCTAGGAGTGATTTCATAACTGTTCATACCCCTTTGAATGCGGATACGAAAGACTTTATAAATAAAGATGCCTTCCTCAAGATGAAGCAGGGGGTAAGAATTATCAACTGTGCCAGAGGTGGTATTATAAATGAGAGAGACCTTATCTGGGCGATAGAGGAGGGCATAGTTGCCGGAGCAGGGATAGATGTATTTGAGAAAGAACCGCCACCAGCCGATTCTTTAATACTGCAAAATGATAAGATAATAGTAACCCCACACCTTGGGGCATCAACTGTAGAGGCTCAGGAAAGGGTTGCCCAGATAGTGGTAGAAGATGTGTTACGACTCCTCAATGGTGAACCGGTAAGGAACGGTGTGAATATAGGGTCAATAAGAAATCCGGAGATCTTTCCGTTTATAAAATTAGGGGAACTTTTGGGAAAATTTGCCGCTCAGGTTGGAGATACCCCTGTAAGTAGTATAGATATCATATATAGTGGGGATATAACGAAATTTGACTGCAGTCCTGTGACTGCCAGTATTATAGCCGGTGTGTTACAGCAGGGATTAACAGTGCCGGTAAATATAGTGAATGCATTACTTGTAGCCAGACAGAGAGGCATTTCAGTATCAGAGAAGAGACTCTCAGAGACAGAGGGTTTCGAGAATCTTCTCACTGTGGAGTTGAATGGTAAGGTGAAGGTCTCTGGAACTCTTCTTGAAAATAAAGAGGCAAGACTGATAAAGTACAATAACTATTATCTGAATGTAGACTTCAGTGATAATATGCTTCTCACCGAGCACATAGATGTCCCGGGGATTATTGGTAAGATTGGAACAATCCTGGGGATTAAAAATATAAATATAGCATTTATGCAGGTGGGAAGAAGTGAGAATGATGCAGTTATGATTCTTGCCATAGATAGCCCTGTGGATGATGAAATCATTGAAGAGATAAAGAAGATAGAGAATATAAAACTGGTAAGGAGAATTTCTCTGGGATTGAAGAAGACTGAAGAGGATTAAGAGTTAGATATATAGAAATTAGGGTTGTCAAGATATCTCTGTAAAGAGAGCTCTGATAGATGTCTAATGATGTCATCAGAGTAAAAAATAAAACTCCTTCTCTCAGCTGAGAGAAGGATAAAGACAGGAGAAGTAAAACCAAGAGAAGGCTTA
>Ga0116188_1003301_pt1 | contig 11900 bp, 8 predicted proteins | sample AD_JPNTR2_MetaG_FD_89807 | JGI IMG/M metagenome (GOLD analysis project Ga0116188, IMG submission 89807) | Active sludge microbial communities of municipal wastewater-treating anaerobic digesters from Japan - AD_JPNTR2_MetaG | ecosystem: Engineered > Bioreactor > Anaerobic > Digestate | place...
CGGCACGAACTAGTGCTTTTCTGAGTGGATTTATATGGGAGAGTTTAGCTGTTTTTAAAGGTTGCATTGTTTGATTTTAGCATGGTTTGGGTGATTTTTAGGAGAATAACCTCAGAAAAAATGAAATAAAGTAAAAGGCTACCGCTAAATCAATGTTTAAATTGATAAAGCGATAGCCTATGGGTTAAGTACGCGATTTCTTGATAGTTTTAACAATCAAAACTATCAGAAAGAAGGTGATACCAACTGGGGGGTAACCCCAGACCAAAATGAAAAGCGCGAAGGAGAGAAATCCTCCCTCTTTCAATAGGAGCCTGTAGGCTCCTAAAATTATCAGGGCAACACATAATTGCCCGATTGTGCTGAACAGAAACGTTCCGGGCAAAAACCAGTCAGGCATAACTTCCTCCTTAGTATTGATTTAATATACAGTAGAATTTTAGCACACTATGGGATTTTGTACAAACCTAGAATTTAGCGTCTTTTATCGCCCATAATCATTTTTTGCACTTTTCCGGGCATCTTTAAGGCTGTGATAAGGCAGAAAATCATAACGACGGGAGTAAAGAAAGATGTTATTATTCTACTAATGCCCAAACCATCATTAGAGGGGTCCATTGTTGAAAGATCCACCAGAGCGCCTGCAAAGCTCACATAACCAAAAACCCAAGCAATACTCATCATAAGAAACATAGCGGGAGCAGAGAGGACATCAGCCGCCATATTTTTAAACCAATCCAAGGTAGCTGACTCCTTACCCGGCAGTACGCCCAAAGTAAATTGGATAGGAGCAACTATAATATTTAGCAGGACTTTAACATAGATCAAAAGAGCACGTATTAAAACAATAATGAATATCACAATAGAGACTATTAACATAAGTAGTGCAGTAAAAACAGCAAAAAGGCCAACACCAACTCGGGGATCTGACTGAACGGGATAAAAACTACTATACAAAAGAACATTGAGATTCCCTGTAACGCTAGACTGACCCATGAGGGTAAATATTATTCCTAAAGCAGTCTCAGATAAGGGATACAGTAGTGCTGCAAAAAAAGCGCCAATAGGATAGCTAAAAAAAACCAATACGATACCCAAAGCCACTCGTGGAAGAACATTTTGAACAGTAACCACCGCCTGCGCGTTAATTTTCTTCCTCGTCATAATCATAACCCCCACAACTAATAAGACAATGGACATTAAACCTAAGGCGACATTACGAACTATCTCCCAAATGTCGTATACCGCCTCACCCCCAATAAAATTATAATTCACAGTAGTCTGAGCAAAGGCGGTATTCTTAACTAAAGGTATCCTTCGTGCGTAATCCCGAAGGAAAAAAGCCATATTTACGGGAAGAGGCTCGTTCACTGCAGAATGTCTCAAAGAGGAAGCGACAGCAAGCATACTTCCACTGCCTCGATATACAACAGGACCAGCGCTCTCTCCCACACCGCCAACCATATGATTACCGTCAAAGTCACAAACAGTAGGGTCATAGTTGGTTACATTAGCCCAAGCGGACTGAGCTAAAGCTATCTTACCCGGATCTGCTCCTTGAGCCTGTAATGCGGCAATCGTAAGGACAGGGCTGGGTCCTTGGGGATGAACATAATTTCTGTCATTTGAGGCAGGGTATATGTCTTGGGCAACCGCAAAGCAATTAGATACTTCATCCAAATTCCTGTCAAGAACTAGGGATGCCAAAAAACCAGTGGTTGTCTCTATAAGAATGGATTGAACCGTTCTTGATATATCTAGATCAGGAATAACTTCTTCTGCTTTCTCATGCATCCAAGTCTTAAACCCTGAAAAAACGCAATCTTCCGTTTTACAGATTTGAGCATGTGCAGGCCTACCAAAAAAAGAAAACGCAAAAGAAAAAACAAAAAGAGTAACCAAAGATTTTTGAAAATTCCTATTATTAACCATCCAGTTCAAATTGTATCCACTTAACCGCTATTGTGTCAAGGCTTTTTTAAAGCTACAATAAAACAACTATGGCAAGACCAGTTGGTTATACAGGATACTATCCAGGAGAAAAAATCCCAAGAACTCCAAGCGGGAGACCCGCCCCTTATACCCCAAACGAATACGATCTTAATGTCCTTGCAGATACCATAAATGATATGTACTTTAACTTTGGGGATATCCCAGGTTTTGTTAAAGAAAGACTAGACCAAGGAATGAAGCTGGGATTTACCGCCGCACTATATTCCAAACACATAAGTGCAGACGCCCTTTCGGGGTACTCCGAGGCAGAGCTGGCAGAAGAAAAAAGTGAACTTTCTGGAATGACTGGATTTTCTATAAGCCTTGACCCTAGAGACATTATCAGTAACCCAAAAAAATGGGCTTCAAAAATACCTCCAAAACTATGGGCGCAAATAACCGACTGGAAAGACCTGGAAATGAAAAAGAGGGAGCATGTTTGGGCAGACCTTCTTGGAATAGACACTGACAACGGAAAGGGACAAGACTACAAAATTTTAGAAAGTTTGCAGGCTCAAAGGGCATTTTGGACAGCAAAAGAAAAGGGCGCTGCTAACACAGACATGCTTTCCATTGCGGGGCTAAAGACGGCAAGAGGCACTTCCTTGGGAAAAGCCACTGCCTGCGCAATAGTGGACTTTGAGTCAAATCTAAGAAGTGCTTTTTATAGAGACGGTAATTTTGATAAAGTTCTTCACGAGGCAACCAAAGGAGCAAGAGCCGCCCTAGCCGAAGGTATTGGATCCGTCAGTAGAACCGCAGAAGGACTTATTGTTACCCCAGGTACGATAACAGACGATGATGCTCGAATGACAGCTGTTTCCTTTATGGCTCAAGCAGACTTGGTAGAGCAAGTTTCTGTATTTGGCTCTAACAGCAGATCAAGAGTAAACAGATTGGAAAAGGTTATTGCAAGACTAAACGAAGAGGAAGGCGCTTTGGACGAAAATGGAAAGCCGTTAGATTTACACAGAATCATACATGGAGTTGCGGGTGACGAGGATGACAGAGGAATTCTCGGAGACATAGAACGGGCAAGGGCACACCTGCTAATGATGAGAGAAGGTACCGCAAGATTAAGCGCAGATCAGCGAAGACTGGTCGGGGAAGCACGTGTGGCCTTATATGAAAGTGTAACAACGGGCGCGCTTTTGGAACCAGGAGTTGAGAGCGCCATAAAAAAGCAACTTGATGCTTTTGAGGAATCCCTCGCGGAGTTGGAAGCAGTCTTGAGAGGAGATATTCCTACAACAGCAGCGGGCCGAACAAAGTTATTACGAAGAGCAAGTGCTGCTATAGAGAGAATCTCAGGACCAAACGACGAGTTGCAACATGGCATAGAAAGAACCCTACTAAAAAAAGTTATTGCGGAACGATTAACAGGGAATAAAAAGATCGGCGGTAAGGATATAAAAAACCTAGAGGATTTATTTGATCCAGACTCGGCAGAGTTTAAATACTTAAGAAGTATAAGAATAGTTCTCCCAACACTAGAAAGAGATAGGCTCTCTTTTAATATAGATGATTTATTAGACACTTTTTACAAGGACAGCGTTTTAGACCAATTTCTGTGGGCCACAAGAATTAATCCAAAATTGAAAGCGCTAACCCCCGGATACTATGTTACTAGGTTCATGAAGCGCATGAGCTACTTTGGGCTAATTATAGAAGATGAGAATCTAGAAATGGGGGGAGACCTAGTAAATCCAAAGTTCTTCCTTTACAAATGGATGAACAAGTTTATAAGGGGCACAAACGGAGAAGGCAGGAGAATTTTCCAAAACACTTTTGGTATTTCGGTGGCGGGCCTGGGAAAAATAAAAGTAGCGGGAGGAGCCCACTTTGAGGTCGTAAAATCACTTGAAGAGCTTAAGGATCTCTGGGCAAAAGATCCTCAATTCATGGTTAAACTTATTACTAACCCTCAATACGCACTTGACTTTTTAAAAGTAGAATACGGCAGCAATTCTGAAGTAGGTAAGTTCCTGCGAAATAAATTCAAGAGCATAAAAGAGCTGGAAGAATGGGGCGAAACATTAAACGAAAAATTACAAAAATTCCACGATTGGCTTGTTACTAAAGGAAAAGCTCTTGGGATAGATATCATGAATCCCAAACATCTAGAAAGTTTGATCAATGAATTACACTTATACAATCTAAATAAGGTAAGAAACTTAGGTATTGAGATTACTACTAAATATCGTGGGATTCTTGAAACATTTACACAAAAACTAAATGTACTCCAAAACGAGCTTTTCAAGGGAGTCTTAGGAAAAGTTGCAGGAACAGTTATTGGATGGAAAATGGTTGTCTCACACACTATTTCTACGGCAATAACGGGAGCTATAACTGCACTAACTGGAGGAGCAAGTAGTTTTATTGCGGGAGCGCTAGAAAAGGTTATTCAATTTTCAGTAAAGATCCTTTTAGACACCTTTGAAAAAGTTTTTGCGAGCATATTGAAAGCGGATTTTACCGAATTTTATAAGTTTACAGAAAAAGCACTGGTTAATTTGTTAAAGTGGTTTGCTTGGGGGATGGGTGCCATAGGAGTAACAGCAGCAATGGCCATGCTTTCAATGATGGTGATTTTAAGTGCATTTAGTTCACAGGATAATTCTAAGATTGGGGCTGTTGGGGGTGGAGAAAACATAGGTCCTGGTGGTCCAGGAACGGCTCCAATACTTCCCAGCATTAGTCCAGGAACATGCCCACACCAAACAGGGGCTATGACTACTCCATCCTATGGTTATATTAGCCGTGGAAACTATGACATTACATCAACAGCTCATACAAGAGAAGGGCATGGAGGGAATCCCTACTGGGTCGGAGTAGGATACAGCTACTGTGCTTATGCCATACCTGGAAGATTCTTGTGGACTCCCCCTGGGTATGAATATTCAATGGGAACTCCAAGCCATAGCGAAGCAGTCAACCCAGCATACTGTAATAACCCTCACTTACAAGCGAGGAGTCCCTATTTTGGTATGGCGGCAGATTTCATTCCAACACCCAGAAGTGACATGGCTGTATATTTGCCCATCCTAGGAGAACCAGTTAATGGAGAGATAAGGTGGAGCTCCATATATAGTTACAATTCAGGGGCAGGATCAGGTATCCTATATACTAGAAACGATGGTGTAAATAGGTACAACCTATTAATTTTGCATATCAATCCAAATTCTCAAGCTATTGGTGCCAACATACCAGCTGGAACACATATTGGGAACTTGTGGGATTGTTGGACCGGCACTTGCGGACTAGTAAATAATACACATACTCATGTAGAATTAACAGTAAACAATATACCAGTAAGACCAGAAACTGTATTATGTCTATGAACAATAAATGGAGGGTTAAATATCTAAAATGGATTCTTCTTGGGGTGCCCCTGGGTATTATTACACTTATCATTTACACAGCATTCAAACCAAAGGAAGTGTCAGACTTACCCACCATACTGGAAAGGGAAGAGCTACCAGAGCCCAAAGTAGGTGAAACACTTATTCTACTAGATAGCAACCCACCAAGCGGAGATAATGACCCAAAAACCTCTCCTTTTATAAGGCTAAAATTTAATAAAGAAGTATCTCCTGAAACAGTAAGGTATATAATATACCCCAATATAGAGGTAGCCATTGAAGTGTATGAACAAGAAAAAGATACCCTAATAATATTTCCAAAAGACCGCCCTTGGTCAAACAATACTAGATACGAATTTACCATTAGCTATTTGGAGGGAAAGGACGGAGCTCAACTAAAAGCACCAATTAAATATAGCTACTTTTTTAAGTTACCGGATATTCTGCCAAGTGGGGAGTCTGGGATGGTACCCCAATAAAGATGTCTACTGGATACCCGCAAAAGTCTCAATCTCTCTTATTGCTTCACTAATCATCTGAAAAAGTCCAGATGGATTACTTAAGTTGCCAGAAGCCCCGCCACTAGGACTAATAATGCCTACAACTATTGCATTTATGGCAAAAACCCCAACTACAACACAAAGGCCTACTACTGCATATGTCAAGGATTGCTTAGCCCCCTGGATTCCTTTTGGGTCTCCCTCGGAGGTAGCAAATTTATAGGCGGCTAAAATTGCGAAACCCACAAAAACAGCTCCTGCAGAAAGAATCAAAACATTCATAACCCTTCCCGCCACATCAACAAGTTCCACAACAGAGTCCGCAGTCCGTGCATAAACTGGTTGAGCTAAATTTTTCAATAAAATCTGAAATAGCATTGTTTAAAAAGTTGGTGTACCTCCTATTAAATTGGGATCGGTTACCCCGGCAATATTTAAAATTATTGTCTTTATGGCCAACGCCCCAACGGAAAGTACTAACGCCACAATAGAGTAGGTTAAGGCTTGTCTGGCCTGCGCTGTTGCCTTTGGGTCTCCTTGACTTGTCATAAAGCGAATTCCTGCAAGGCCAATATAAATAACAGATATAGATACACCTACACCAACCAACACATTAAGAACAATACCAAACAAGTGCCCTACACCTTGATTTGTTTGTACTCTTGGCACATCTGGTGCTATTTGGAGTACATCATCTAAATAATTCATTATTTTTAGTTAAAACCACGCCATGGGAGCCGCAGCTCCCACGGTTTTACTATTTTACTATAAGCACCCTTCTAATTATTAGATTATTATATTCCCTCCTACGTCTGTTCTGGCACCCAATATATTTAACACTATAGCTTTAACAGCTAATGCAGCCAATGCAATGACTAATCCAATAACAGCATTGGTAATAGAAGTCCTTGCGGCATCTGCGGCTTTTGTATCTCCTTTGGCAGTGATATATTGAATTCCACCCATACCTATAAAAATTACGGCCAGTGAAACTGCAATACCTATAATAACATTTATTGCCAAACCGAAAATATCCGATAAATTATTCACCGTTCCGTTAAGAGGATTCACAGGTGTTGTATTCACCGCAGCATAAACTCTTTCTAGCATTCAAATACACCTCCTTCTGGTAACTCCAAGCTAAAATTAAAAAATTCTCCCCTGATCCACTCTGCTTGGAATCAAACTTGTTACTATCACTCTAAAAATTACCATTGCAAGAACTACAAAGGCAAGCCCTATTATAGCAGAAAAAAGTCCATCCTTTGACTCCTGCACCTTTTTAGGATCCCCATCGCTTGTCATTAACCCATAACCGTTTAAGACAATTAAAGCCAACCCTATTAAAATCGCAACAGGCAAACCAAGTTTGTAGAGAGTTCCAAAAGCGCTACTTATTGGATCGGCATAAGCTACTTTAAAACTTCCCAACAAAGCCAAAACAAAAGCTCCAAAGTTTATAAACCTTTTTCTTTGATATAATCTAGACATGCCTGCCTTAAATTATGCGTACAAACTCCGATTTAGTCAAGGAATTAAGGTATTCGTCGTACTCTTTTTTGGCCTAACTTTGGGCGTATCACTAAAATTCTATGCACAAGCAAGCGATTGTGAAAAAATCTCAGACCTAGACGAAAAAGCGGAATGTTATGCCAATGAAAAAAAAGAGGCAGAAAAGGAATATTCCTCTATAAGCAATAAAATTGCGGAGATCCGCAAAAAAAAGGAAGAGGTTTCTGGAAAAATATTGGAATTGGCATCTCAAATTTCCATTACCCAAGCCGAAATTGACGAGCTCCAAGCAGAGATTGATTCACTGGACAAAGCCATAGACAACCTAAATGAGAAACTGACAGACAGAAAACAGGTTTTGGCAGAAAAAGAAGAATTGAGAGATACAGCAATACGAAATTGGGCAAAAAAATCTTCGGCTAGTGGGTGGGAAAAGTTTTTGGGGGACGCTGCAGGATTGGAGGGGGATCTAAATCTTTCGGGATTTGAATATTTAACTTTTAATTTTATTTTTGACAGAGCATTGCAACAAGATTCCCTAAATTGGATAAAAGCACTTTCGCAAGAAATAGAAAAATATGAAAGTGATAAAAAAGATGCCATAAACCTAAAAGCAGAAATAGCAAAGGAGCAGGAAAACTTACTAAATGTACGCACTTTGCTAGCAAATCAAAGAAATGAGGCAGAAGCTGTTAAGGGCGCCTTGGAGTCAGACCAAGAAGAAAAAACAGCACAACTGTTATCTTTGGAAGAGGAAATTGCTCGACTTTCGGAAAAACAACAAGAAATTTTACGCTTAAAATCAGGAGATGGGAATATTAGCGGATACGAGGCCCCAAGCTATAAACTCCCAGATCCGCCATTTAAACCAGCTTTTGCGGGAATGAGTTACGGGGCATTTACTCACTACAAAGGGATGAGCCAATACGGGGCAAAAGGACGAGCAGAAGATGGGCATGATTATAAGGAAATACTAAAATTTTATTATGACGAAAAGGTTAAAGAAAAGGACGACTTTCCCAAAAAAATTTGCGTAGAAGGGTATGGAGAAATGGATTTTCAAAAATATCTTTATGGTCTTGCTGAGATGCCTTCCGATTGGCCCATAGAAGCTTTAAAGGCACAAGCTGTAGCAGGAAGATCGTACGCATATAGATTTGTAAAATCAGGGCGATGTATATGCACAAACGAAAGTTGCCAAGTCTTTAACAAAAGCAAAAGCGATAATCCACCAGAAGCATGGGAAAAGGCGGTTGATGAAACTAAAGGTGAGATTTTGGGGGGAGATGTGGTTGCTTACTACTCATCTACAACAGGAGGGTATGTAGAACCTGCCGGATGGGATGTAAAGGGGGCTTGGCCTGGTGATGCCTACGAAAAAAAGGCGGGATCTCCTTGGTTTTATAGAGCTTGGTACACCAGAACTTATAACAGTTCAGATACTTGTGGAAGAAAAACCCCATGGCTAGAAGAAGACGAAATGGTTGATATCCTTAATGCTTGGGTAGTGTGGCGAAAGGGAAAAGACAGTGATAAAAAACATGTTAGCCCAACAACTACTTCGTGTTGGGGAGGAGATCCATATTCCATAAAAGAAATGGCAGAAAAAGCCGATAAGTACGGAAAAAAATTTACTTCTATTTCCAAGGTATATACACCCACTTTTAACTCTGGCAGAACAACGGAAATATGCTTTGATACTAACAACGGAAAGGTTTGCATAAATGGTGAGGAGTTTAGAACGGTTTTTAACTTAAGAGCTCCTGCTTATATTGCCTTAAGAAGTAGACTTTATGATGTAGAATTCAAGAAATGACTCTCCTAAAAAATAAATGGCAAACTCTTATTGTTCTTATTGGTGTGTTTATACTCTTTAAACCCCCCATTGATCCGGATTTTGGTTGGCATTTTAAATATGGGGAATATATGGTGCAAAACAGAAAAATTCTTAGAGAAAACATATTTTCTTACACCATGCCAGATTACAAATGGGCAAATTCGTATTGGATTCCCCAAATTATCATGTACAGCCTGTATTCATTGAGTGAGACTCTTGGGCTAACTGGAGATATTGGAATGAGCCTTGTCCTGAGCGCAGCTATTTCGGTGGGAATTTTGGTCATTCTAAAAAAAGCACCATTAGAAAAATGGCAGGTTGTAACAGGGGCAATATTTTTATTTAGCTATTTTGCAAAATATACAATTTCTGTAAGACCACTACTTTTTAGCACTATTTTTATGCTCTTTTTGATACACACAATCTTGCACAATACCCAAAATATCAAATTCTTACCTTTGCTTTTTGTAATCTGGGCAAATTCTCACGCTGATTTTACTTTGGGACTATTTGTTTTGGGGATTTTTAACATTGTAAAGTTAATGACACAAGGCATAAAGAAAGAAAATCTAGGAATTCACATTTCCTCACTTGCTTGTGTGGCAATAACTCTGGTAAATCCTTATGGAATATTCTTATGGGAAACTCTGTTAAAGGAAACACACCCTTTACAATTTTTTCAAATAGCAGAATGGCTACCCTTAAATAACAAAGATTTATTGCCAAATTTTGTTATCGCAACCTCCTTGATTTTGGTTGCAACAATTGAGATGAAGGAGAAAAAGAAAAATCTGTGGCTTATTATTTGTATTCTTTTCTTTCTTATTCTTTCTGTAAGAATGATTTATTTTGGAAGGGTTTTAATTTTGCTAGGGATATTTCCCTTGCTGGATTTTTTAAAAAGCATCTCCTCCGAGGTAAAAAAAGCTAAACAATTGCTAGGTGTAAAAAATGAGAGGCGAATAGCAAAAAGTGTTAAGATTGCTGGTGCAGTTTGGGCCATTTTTTTGGTAGGAAGTTTTTTGGAAAATATTTATCTTGCCTCGCTAGAAGAGAGATGGGCAAAAAAGGCGGGATTTCCATACGAAAAAGTACAAGAAATAAAGAGATTGGGTATTGAAGGGGATATGTTTAATGAATATGATTGGGGGGGTTATTTAATCTGGAAACTCCCAGAATATAAAACTTTTGTGGATGGGAGGATGCCGTCATGGAGGGATGATACGGGGTACTCAGCGTTTGAGGAGTATTTGGAGATAAGAAAGAATATAACTCAAGAGCAAGGGGTAGTGGAAAAAATACTAAAAACCCTAGAGCCAAAAGATTAAACGTAAAACAAGACTACTCAAAATTACATCCATAAAATAAGATGAAATATTTGCTAAAATCAAAATGAAAAGTGTTACTTTCACAATAATGATTTAGAAATTTAAGCTCCTCTAGATCTGGGTCAAAATATTGAGGAACCACACCAGGATAAGATGTATCACCCATAATATATAGAAACTGGTAAATATTTAGGGATCGAATCGTGATTCTATAGTCCTCAAGCTCCTTCCGTTGATATACTCCATCCATCTTTAACAAATCTCTTGTTATTTCAGTACTCTCTGGTAGGGGAAAATTTAGGTTTATAGGTATTATATGGGTATTGTTTCTAAAATAGCCAATCTTTCGTATATAGGATTCATTAGGATGCCTATCTACTAGACCCGTAAGACCCGTAGAAAGAAGTTGGGAAATATACTCATTTTGTAATCTATAGTTATAAAAGGACTTATTCGCTCCCAAAAAAGTACAAAAACCAACGCAACCGTACAATACAAGACCACTAAAAAAAAGCATTTTCCTAAAATTAGTGGTACATGCGCAATAAACATCATTTAAAACCTTTCCCCACATTAAAAAATACAAAATGAATAGCTCAATACAATAGCGATCCCTTGACACACCCCGCCAAAAATAAAAAAAGCATAGTAATATAAAGGGGAAAAACAACTTAAAAACATATCTACTAGCCTTAATATTGTATATATACATAAAAACCATGAACAGACTACATAGAAATATAAGGTCCGAGATATACCAATATTCCATTTTTATGTAGGGACCTGCTACAGCCCCTCTAAACAAACTGTAGATTCCTTGAAACTGATCTGCCAACCAAGAGAATCTAGAGGCATTAGTTAAATATTGCCTATACCCAAAAACCAAAAAGTATCCTAAAAGAAAAGGAAGAGCTAAAACTCCTGGAACTAAAAAGCGCCTTTCACGCATAGAATTACCATTTTTATAGTAGAGATAAAAACAGAAACCAAGCAGAATAACCAATATTTTGATGGAATTAATATATCCAAAGAAAAAGCTTAACAAAAAAATAAACAAGAGTACCCATAGAGTAGATATATCCTTTTTTTCATAACTATGAATACCAACAAAAATAGAAAATAGAAATAAGGGGGCAGTTACAGAGTCTTGCTTAATGTTAGAGGAGATACTGATCCATAGAGGGCTATACAATAAAAGAAAAAGAGGGAAGTATAATGAATACCTACGAATAATTCCTTTATTTATTGCCCAATATAAGGATGTAACAGTAATTAGAAAACTTACTGTCAATACAAATGTACGGGTCGAAACAAAATCGGAAACATCTACCAAACGCAATAATAAATAAAATCCCAAGGGGTGCGGTTC
>Ga0116188_1003302_pt1 | contig 11897 bp, 12 predicted proteins | sample AD_JPNTR2_MetaG_FD_89807 | JGI IMG/M metagenome (GOLD analysis project Ga0116188, IMG submission 89807) | Active sludge microbial communities of municipal wastewater-treating anaerobic digesters from Japan - AD_JPNTR2_MetaG | ecosystem: Engineered > Bioreactor > Anaerobic > Digestate | place...
CATCATTTATGTGCGTATCATGACACCCGACGGCAATGTCCTCACCAAAAATCCTTCAGACACTTTCCCATTCGAAAATGGAAACCTTCAATATTCCATCAAGCGTATTATCGAATACGGAGGCGACGAAACGCCGGTAACCCTTTATTGGAGTATTGAAGAATTTTTGATGCCGGGTACCTATAAGGTCGATATCTTTGCCGATGGAAACCATATTGGTTCCTATAGTTTTACCATGCAGGCATAATCGGCAAAATACCCTTCAACCCCGCTTCGGCAATTGTGTGTGTCGAATTTTATATTGCATCCATCAATGGGAAGTTGGCGAATTAGGATTTCCTGTATTTCGAAAAATCGGTATTCAGCATACTGCCCGTTTCCAGAAAAGCCTGATGAAAGGCAAAACAAGAATATAAATCCTGAGGAATATGACCTTTCACCCCGAGATTCAAATATTCATGCAACAACGGACGATAGTCGGGATGTGCACATTTCTCGATGATTTCTTCGGCACGACGTCGAGGAGCTTTTCCTCGCAAATCGGCAACGCCATATTCGGTCACAATAATTTTTACCGAATGCTCGTTATGATCTTCGTGCGTAGCCTTTGGCACAATGCAACTTATTTTTCCGTCTTTTGCCGTTGAAGGGGTAAGAAAAATCGATAAATACGCGTTTCGCGTAAAATCGCCCGAACCTCCCACGCCGTTCATCATCATCGTTCCATTGACATGCGTAGAATTGATATTTCCGAAAATGTCGGCTTCGATGGCCGTATTAAGAGCAATGATTCCCAATCGGCGTGCTATGCCCGGGTTATTGGAAATTTCGGAAGGACGCAGAATTACTTTATTCTTGAAGAAATCCAAATTATCGTACACTTCCTGCATTACCTCATTGCTCAAGGTAAGCGAACAACCACTGGCAAACAAAATATTGCCTTTTTGCATCATGTCGATTACGGCATCCTGGATGACTTCGGTATAAACTTCGAAACGCGGAATCCAGGCATTACTGCCCATGGCAGCCAACACCGCATTGGCAATGTTGCCGACACCGGACTGAACAGGAAGAAAAGCAGAAGGAATACGTCCTGCCTTCATTTCGGCCACAAAAAAATCAGCCACATTCTCGCCGATTTGTTTCGTTACTTCATCCAGGGGTGAAAATTTACCCCCTTCACCGTCTTTTTCGGTTTCGACCACAACCATTTTAGCAGGATCGACCTTCACATATTCCAGACCGATACGGCCGCGCACATCGCAAAGACTAATTTGTCGGCGTTTTGGAGGATCATCCAATTCGTAGATATCGTGAATGCCTTTGAGTTTTTGAGGAACTTTTTTGTTTAATTCCACAATAACGATTTTTGCCAAGCGACAAATGGTAGGTGTGATTCCAACACCGGTTGTAGGAACGATCTCGCCGTTTTCCGACACATCGCATGCCTCGACCACCGCCACATCTATCCCGCCCAGAAAACCATACCGTATCTCCTGTGCCAGTTGCGAGAGGTGCATGTCAAAATATTCGAACTCGCCGTTGTTGATTGCCTTTCGCATATCTTTGTTGGACTGGTAAGGAGTACGAAACTTGATTGCTTTGGCACGGGTGAGCGCACCATCGATGGAATCACCCGTAGAGGCACCGGTAAAAATCCCGATTTTGAAAGGGTTGCCTTTGGCGTGCTCTTCTTCGGCACGTTTGGCAATCTCCACCGGAACCACCTTAGGACAACCTGCATGAGTAAACCCGCTGAAACCCACATTGTCATCATTCTTGACAAGCGCAGCGGCTTCTTGTGCAGTAATAAAATGTAAAGCCATAGATTTGATAAAATAATTTTTTAAATGATATAAATGATTTCTATTATTCTTTCCTTCAAAATTTTGTGTTGAAAATTTCACCGTAAATTATTGCTTTTCGCAATTCGTCGGTTCTACGATCACTGTATAACTCTTCTACAAGCGGATGTGAAGAATATGCTTCAGGTTGTTTTTCTGTATCCATATCTTCATTCGTGAAAATAGAACCTTTGAGCATCGATTCTCCTTCAGCAGAAATTACCTCATCGAGCAACGGAGATCGGTACTCGCGACGCTGAGACGACAAAGTAAACGAAGGCGGAGCGGAAGGTTTTTCTGAAGGGTCGGAATCCCTATTGGTTTGAATTTCTTGATCTTTTCTCTTTTTTTCTTTTTCGAATTTATTAAAAAACCCCAATATCAAGAAAAATAAGAGTACAATAAAATAAAAAATATCGCCAACATCCATATTTTGATTAATTTTGCAGTACGACAAAAGTAGTCAAATTTTACGAATTAAAGGTTGTAACGGTATAAAAAAATCGGAAAGAACTTCACAGTTCCCTCCGATTATTAACCAAAACCTTAATTATGAAAAATTTTCATTTTTCGGATACGAAAGTAGAACAAATAAATTGAAATAGCAACACTATTAGGTAAAAAATACACTAATTTAGTATGATTCTTTGTTTTCAAAAATATTTTACAGTATAATTTGAATATACAACAACATGAATTTAAATTCAATAGATATAACGAGCGATAAAAAATTATTTATAGAAACTTACGGCTGTCAGATGAACGTGGCCGATTCCGAAGTGGTCGCCTCCATTATGAAAATGGATGGATACACGCTCACCAAGGATGAAAAAGAAGCCGACGTTATTTTTGTAAACACCTGTTCCATAAGAGATAATGCCGAACAGAGAGTGATTCAGAGGCTCGAATACTTTAATGCACTGAAACGAAAACGGAAAAACAACCTTATCATCGGTGTGTTGGGATGTATGGCCGAAAGATTGAAAAAACAGCTTATCGAAAACTACAACGTGGATATGGTTATCGGCCCGGATGCCTATCTCGATTTGCCCAACCTTATCGGTTCGGCCGAACAGGGAGAAAAAGTGATTAATGTTGAACTTTCGAAAACCGAAACCTACAAAGACGTTATCCCCATGAAAATCGGCGGGGGTATATCGGGTTTCATCTCGATCATGCGGGGATGCGATAAATTTTGCACCTATTGCATTGTGCCCTATACACGCGGACGTGAACGTAGCCGCGAACCCGAAAGCATTTTGGCAGAATTACGCTACATGCGCGAAAAAGGATTTAAGGAGGCTACCCTCTTGGGGCAAAATGTAAATTCCTATCTCTATACCGATGGCAATCAAACGGTCGATTTCCCCGCCTTACTCGAAATGGTGGCACGTGAAGCCCCCGATATGCGCATCCGTTTCACTACTTCTCATCCAAAAGACATGACGGATGGAACACTCGAAACCATTGCCAAATACAAAAACCTATGTAACTTTGTCCATCTTCCGGTACAATCGGGGAGCTCGCGTATATTGAAACTCATGAATCGAAAATACGACAGGGAGTGGTATCTGGACAGAATTGCCGCAATACGCCGCATCATCCCGGATTGCGGATTGTCGACCGACATCATGTGCGGATTTTATTCCGAGACCGAAGACGATCATCAACAAACGCTATCACTGATGGAAGAAGCAGCGTTCGACTCGGCTTTTATGTTTAAATATTCGGAGCGTCCGGGCACTTATGCTGCAAAAAAACAAGGAGATAACGTTCCCGAAGAAGTGAAAATTCGTCGCTTGCAGGAAATCATCGATCTGCAAAATACGCTATCGCTCAAAAGCAACCAAAAAGATATGGGTAAAGAAGTTGAAGTGTTGATAGAAGGTTTTTCTAAACGTTCGCGCCAACAACTTTTTGGCCGAACCGAGCAAAACAAAGTGGTTATTTTCGACAAAGGCAATCACCATATCGGGGAAACCATCAGGGTCAGGATCACCGGCTATACCTCTGCTACGCTTTTCGGAGAGCCGGTTCATTCTATGGCTCCATCTATTTTTTAACAACCCCTGCAAACAATTTACCCGAATAAATGTTATAAAATAAAACAAGATACACAAGACATATTGAAACGATAATAATAAACCATTTAAAAAAACAAGAACTATGAAATCAGAAACAAAATTATTGTTAGGCTTAGGCATCGGATTGGCACTGGGGGCAGCCATAGGTTACATGTTGGGAACCGACAAAAAAGGCGAATGGCTGGAACAATTTAACGAATTTGCCGACAAAGTAAAAGTTGACATAAAATCGGCTATTTACAAAGGGAAAAGCGGAGTAAACGATCTAAAAGAAGATATCGACGACATCGCAGACGTAGCCAAGAAAGAGCTGGGAAAAGAATAAAATTCATCTAACTCACCTGATAATGGAAAAGAAGACGCCAACTAACTTGTTCGATGAAATAAGAGAAAGTGTATCGCACTATATAAAAAGCACTATTGAATTAACAAAACTTGAAATTTTCGAGAAATTAAGCATTGCTTCCTCAATCGTTGCTTATAGTGCGATACTACTGGTTATTGTATTATTTGCTCTGTCGTTGATTTTCATTACGGTGGGACTTTATCTTGGCGAGTTGTTCGGGAATGCATGGGCCGGTTTCGGAAGTGTATCGCTTGCTACGCTCCTTATCGTTATTATTCTGTTGTTGCTGAAAAAACCGATCAAGAAAAAGATTACCAATCGGGTGGTTTCCTTTTTGATGGAAGAAAACGACAAGAAAGATAAAGATAAAGAAGACAAAAAGGATATAAAATGAAAACGTATCAACTAACCCCTTGGGAAAAGCTTCAATCAGAAAAAGAAAGGCTTCGCGAAGAACGCTCAACAGCAGAACGACGATTGCTTTTTCAATTTCAACATCTTGCCAATAATTGGGGGACGATATTGGCACAAAGCGTATCAGGAGTGTTTAGAAGCAGGTTATTGGGAACCGTAGAGAATATCTCCTATGCGGGCACAAATTCTGCCACATCCTTTCACACCTCACCGCGCAAAATTAAGTGGGGCAACTTTCTTGTTTCCAATCTGCCAAACATTGCACAAATAACGTGGCAGATTGCCAAACCGGCCTTGATTACTTTTGCTACAAGAAAAATAATAGGAATGATTTTTAAAAGGAATAAAAAGAAGAAATAGATTTTCATTAAAATTCTACACGAGCAAACGGTGGACGGTGGAAACGCCGTCCACTTTTGCTATCTTGGAACACAGCAGATTCACATCTTCCACACTATGAACATATACGTTGATCACTCCTTCAAAAATGCCGTCATTGGAAGATACATTCACACTCTGAATATTCACCAACACCTCTTCCGACAATTTTGACAGAATATTGCTTAATATTCCGATACGGTCGATTCCGGTAAAAGCAATGGAAGCCAAAAACGAGTACTGTCGATAATCCCCCCAATCCACTTCAACAATTCTATCTCCGAAATTCGATTTCAATCTCATACCCGTCTCACATGAGCGCTTATGCACTTCAACCTCATTTTTATCATTGATAAAACCAAACACTTTATCGCCCGGTATAGGTTTACAGCAGGGAGCAGCAATGAAATTTTTCTCGAATTGTTCTTCTTTCAACGCATATACCGATTTTTTATCTATTACCGGTGTTAAGGAAGAAATAGCATCGCCCGTTTTGGGTACACTAGTCACAATTTTGGGTTCGGAAGGCGCTTTTTTCATAGCATTCATTGCCTGTTTTACGTAACGGACAAACAGATTTTCACTTTTGGGAACGCCTTCCTTCACTTTATAAAACACATTCGGATTATCCGGAAGTGCGATTTCGTTATTGCCTATTAAATAATGCAGATCTTCTTTTTTCTCTAATTTATAATAATTCAATATTTTGGTATAGGTCTCATTATCAATAGGTTGATTTTCGAATAACTCTTCCAGCATTTTTTGTCCTTTTTCGGCCGTTCTTCGTTTTTGGCGACGCAATGCTGCTTCTATTTTTGTACGGGCTTTAGCCGTTGTGGCATAGTTCATCCACTCCGGCTGGGGATATTGCGACTGCGATGTGAGAATTTCAACCTGATCGCCACTCTTGAGTTGATAACTCAACGGTACCAATGTGTGGTTGACTTTGGCGCCCAAACAATGATCGCCGATGCGCGTATGAATGGTATAGGCAAAATCGAGCGCCGTTGCTCCCTGAGGCAACGTGATTATTTCACCTTTCGGGGTAAATACATATATTTCGGACGAAAAAAGATTCATTTTCACCGTATCCAGAAAATCGATGGCATTGGGACTCGGATTAGCCAAAATCTCCTGAATGGTTCTCAACCATTTATCGAGCTCGGTATCTTCTTCCACCTTGTTTTCCTTGTACTTCCAATGAGCTGCGAAACCTTTTTCGGCAATGTCGTCCATACGACGGCTTCGAATTTGTATCTCGATCCATTTCCCGTCCGGCCCCATAACCGTCAGGTGCAACGCCTGATAACCGTTGGCCTTAGGCTGACTCAACCAGTCGCGAATACGATCGGGACGAAGTTTGTAAATATCGGTAATCGCCGAATAGATATCCCAACATTGTTTCTTTTCGTCCATGCCGGGCTCCACTTCAAAAATAATACGCACGGCAAAAAGATCATACACTTCGTTAAAATCGATCCCTTTCGATTCCATCTTTTTCCAAATGGAATAAACCGATTTAACCCGGGCACGCATCTCATATTTAATATTCATTTTGTCCAACGCCTCTTTTACGGGTGCGGCAAAATTTTCGTATATCTTGTTTCGTTCGGCGGCTGTTTCTTCGATTTTTTGCGTAAGCTCCGCATACACATCCGGATGTTCATACTTGAAACAAAGCTCTTCCAATTCGGTTTTTATGCTGAACAAACCCAGTCGGTGTGCCAACGGTGCATACACATACATGGTTTCACCCGTAATCTTAAACTGCTTGGCAGGAGCTAAAGACGAAAGGGTGCGCATATTGTGCAATCTATCGGCAATTTTAATGAGAACCACACGAATATCATCGGACATGGTAAGCAGCAGTTTACGAAAATTTTCAGCCTGAGCCGAAACGTTTTCGCCAAACATTCCGCTTGAAATCTTTGTTAATCCATCTACAATCTGGGCAATTTTATCCCCAAACATCATCCGTATATCTTCTACCGTGAGATCGGTATCTTCCACCACATCGTGAAGCAAAGCTGCCGAGATGGAAGTAGAACCCAGCCCCATTTCGCGCGAAACAATGCGGGCTACCGCCAACGGATGCATAATATAAGGTTCTCCCGAACGCCGACGGACACCTTTATGTGCATCTTTGGCCACATTAAAAGCCTTGGTAATAATTTCCACTTTCCGTCGGTGATTCGAGTTCAAATAATCGTTGAGCAGAGCCTGAAACTCGTCATTGATCATTTTCTCTTCCGCTGCCAATCTCTCTTCGTCATTCATACGTGCTCGTTAGACTTTCCTTATAATATAATGTTTAAAGGGAATACGAAATTACAAATAAATCTGCAATAAACATTCCGTAATTGGTAAAAACACAAAAAAGATGGAATTAAGTCATAACATACCCTTTGATGAGTCTAACATCGATGATTATTGTTTTTACGTTGAAAAACCAAATTGCATGTTAAAATGCCGACGTATTTGAAAAAAATTATTTATTTTGCAGGCAATACTGTTTACAATTGTTACAATCTTGTTTCTTTTCAAAAAGAAAAGGACGTAATCTCTTTTTTTATTTTTATTTTTATCCACAAAAAGGAAACAATGAAAAAGATATACATCCCGTTGCTTTTTATTCTTTTCTACCCTTCTCTCTATGCTCAAAAAAGCGAACAAAATCTTATTAGAGAGGGAGTTGACTTGCACGATTCGGGAGAATACCAAAAAGCAATAGAAAAATATCAACAAGCCCTATCCATTAACCCAAAATCTCAACAAGCCGTTTACGAAATGGCGCTTTCTTACTTGGAATTAGAAGATTACGAAAAAGCATCGGAATATAGTACACAGGTAATCGATGCCGACGACAAAAACTTATCGATGTTGGCTTACTGCGTAAAAAGCGAAGCACTTACCGAAATGAATCAAACAGACAAAGCCATTGAACTCTTAAAAGAAGCGATAAGAAAACACGGTGACCATTATTTGCTCCATTTCAATTTGGCACTCAATTATTACAAAATAAACGATACGGGCAACACGCTTTCCCATGTAAAAAAAGCCATCGATTTGAATAAATCGAACAGCGATGCTTTCCTGCTGAATGCATATGCGCTGAACGATGTCGGATTGTGGGTGCAAAGCATCTTGTCGTTTCAAATGTTTCTACTCACGGAGCCCGACAGTCAACGTTCAAAAAATGCTTTTGAAGAAATGTTGCAAATTATGCGCGTAAAACCGGCTTCGGAAAAACCGGTAGAACGATCCTTCATCCAACAACAACTTTACCGAAATCCCTCTGCCATTCACCCCGACCGGATTCCTCCGCTTACCATCGAACAGGGATTAAACCGAAATTATATCTACCATGCCATCACCACAACCTTAGACTCGCTCAAAACCCATAACGAAGAGCCCGATCTTTATACCACCTTTACCGAAGTCAATAAAGCCATTCTCACCGTTCTTGAAAAAGAAAACGACGGAACAAAAGAAAAAAATGCTTTCTGGACTTTCTATGTACCTTTTTTTTCCCATATTCTACATTCCGACTATTTTGAAACATATTGCCGCTACATCAGCGTTTCCTATTTCCCCGAATCGCTTGAATGGTGGATCAACAACAAAGCAAAAGCTGAAGATTTTTTGAATTGGTTTGAATACGGAGATACAAAGACCCGATAATCAAAATCGGAAAAAACCATTATCTTTGCAGCTGAAGCTCTATTTGTATGGAAAAAGGCAGTTATTCAGAGGAAGAAATACTACAGCAGTTACGCAATACCCAAACCCGGCGCGAAGGTTTTGCCAAACTTGTTGCAGAATATAGCGAACGGCTATATCGGCAAATTCGAAAAATGGTTCTTTCTCACGACGATGCCAACGACATTCTTCAAGAAGTTTTCATAAAAGCATGGATAAACATCGATAACTTCAGAGGCGAGGCCAAATTGTCGACATGGTTATACCGGATTGCCATTAACGAAAGTATCACTTTTCTCAACAAATTGCGGGCTCAAAACAATGTTTCGATAGACGAAGAAGATACGTTCCTGATTAATCGGCTCGAAAGCGATACCTATTTCGATGGAGACGAGGCTCAGAAAATGCTGCAAAAAGCCATCATTACCCTCCCCTACAAACAACGACTTGTATTTCAGATGAAATACTTCGATGATATGAAATACGAAGAAATGTCGGATATTTTGGGCACCTCGGTTGGCGCACTTAAAGCTTCCTATCATCACGCGGTAAAAAAGATAGAAAATTTTTTATCGGACCACGATTAAACTTTCATTTATTTACAATGTCAATGTTAAAGCATAGAGAAAGAAATAAAAGATATGAAAACAAACATAAGGCTGGAAGATATCGATAAAACGGATCCTTTTAAAGTACCCGATCATTATTTCGAACAGTTTAATAAAGAAATAATGAAGCGGTTGCCGCCAATAAAAACGCCGGAATTTCAGCCTGTGCCCTTACGGGAAAAAGTGAAACCGTGGATTTACATGGCAGCTATGTTTGTGGGTATGTTTATTATTATTCAATTTTTAACAAAAAATGCGGGTAATCAATCCACCCGGTCATCTGCCACATACGATTCCGGTATACAATCGGCAACCATTCCGTCCGATAAATATTGGTCGACCGTGGAAATTTCCGAAGAAGAATTTTATCAATATCTCGAAGATCAATTATCGGAAGACGAATATTACGACTACATATACAATGAATTCTATGCCACGCAAGATATGTAAAAACAACAAAGCAAGGACAACCAAAATAAACAGAGAAATATAGAGAAATATAGAGAAATATGAAGATACAAAAGTATATAGGTTTATTAATCGGTGCATTTATTTTTTACATATCTCCCCAATTCGGTTATGCACAGAATAAAAAAATGGATATGGCCGAGTTCGAGAAACGAAAACAGGAATATGTGAAAGAAAAAGCAGGTCTAACTCCGGAAGAAGCCGAACGGTATTTTCCGTTGAATAATGAACTGAATCGAAAGAAGTTCGAATTGAACAGGCAACATCGCGAGAAAATAGAGAAAATGCGTAAAAACAAGGAGATCACAGACGCAGAATATCGAAATATTCTTGAAAACGATGTAGAAGTAAAATTAAAAGAAGCCGAACTCGACAAAGAATATGCAGAAAAATTTGAAAAAATTCTTCCCCCCGAAAAACTTTATAAAGCTCGTCAAGCCGAAAAAAACTTTATACAACAAGAAGTAACCCGTTTCCGAAAAGAAAATAGAAACAATAACACCCAAAACAAAGGGAATCAAATCAAAAGCAACCCGAATAACCGTAGCGGGAAAAACAAAAAATAAAAAGGAACTCGTTCAACCCGCATCGCCCTAATTCAATTGACAGTAGCTGCAATTCCACGAGGCGATTGTCCCCACCTCCCGCTTGCCCCATTGTCGGCGTCGGAATCCGCGTCGGAAATAAAAAATTTGAGATACACCGCCCGCATATGCTGCACAATCACTCCCGCCATACCGATCACCGTTTGAAAATCGGTATCGGAACAAACGAGAAGCGTTTTCAAATCGCCGTCATCCATGATGCGCAACGTAGTCATTATCATTGCCATACGAAAAGTCATCAGTCCCAGTCGACGGATAGACGAAACAAAATCCCCGCCCCCCCCACTCGCCACACTGCCGCTGCTCGTCCGCTTTCGCCACACTGCCGTCGGTTCTTCCGCTTCTTTCGCTTCTTTCGCTTCTCCCACCGCCTTTGCTTTTTCGCCCTCTACTGCCTTCATTTAACCGTTTTTGCTCCGCTTTTAAACCCAAATCCTACACTTTCCTACGCTTTCCTATACACCCGAAACCCGCTACCCATCAAACTTTCCTACACTTTCCTACACTTCCTACACTTCTTGTTTTTCTTTCACTCCCGGCTCTCTCTGCATTCCTACACTTATCGCCTTCCCCCTTCTCCGCACCAACTCCGTACCAAGTCCGCTCCAAGGCTGCACCAAGTCCGCTTCGATTCCGCACCGTCAACGCACGTGAATCCCGCTTCATATATGTCAAATACGCAGAAAAGCCCTACCACCACCCCACCAAATCCGGTGCACTCGTCCCCCCTTAGGAGCAAGCATGAAGCGAAGGAAGAGCGAAGAAGCTCCATCGAAATCCGATAAAAAACACAGCAACGGCAATTAATTTAAAAAAATTACAAATTTAGCAGAAAACAAGAAGACTGCAAGCCGAAAACAAGAAGACGGGCGTTGCCGAAAAACCAAGAACAAATTCGGGATTTAAGCTATCAATTGTTTTAAATTATTCCTACTTCTTATTCCACCTGATTCATGACCACAAGCAATTTCCGTTGCCAACTCTTTTTGCATTCTTAACAGGGTATCGACCGAACAAACATCAAATCCTTTCACCCGGCTTAACTCTCTTCTCAGGTGTTCGGTGATGTCCTCCGCACATTCTCCACCGCAAAGCGTCAGTAAAAAATACGAACGAAAAAGATCACTATACGTGTATTGCGCTTTAACCCAACTTTCAAGTACCCTCTTTCATTGCGTTAAATTTTAGTTAAAGTCACAGCTATTTTCGGGGGTTAAAACGTTAAAACAGTCAGGTAAAAAACATAAGTAATTGAAATTCAACAAGCGTTTTTTTTAAAACCATTTTGTACTCCTCCCGCGGATTTGGCAAAACGCCATAGAATACAGACCTTTGCCATCATGTATTTCGATTTGTCCGTCCGCCACAGTCCGGTAACGAAAATGCCCGAATCGTATTTTCGCATCAAGGAAAGCTACCGCGATTTTGCAGGAATAAACCGCACTCGTATC
>Ga0116188_1003303_pt1 | contig 11897 bp, 17 predicted proteins | sample AD_JPNTR2_MetaG_FD_89807 | JGI IMG/M metagenome (GOLD analysis project Ga0116188, IMG submission 89807) | Active sludge microbial communities of municipal wastewater-treating anaerobic digesters from Japan - AD_JPNTR2_MetaG | ecosystem: Engineered > Bioreactor > Anaerobic > Digestate | place...
CATAAACATTAAGTAGTTTCTTGGACTCTGGTCATACAGTATTTGTGACATTTTCTGTAGTTGCCTTGGATTGGTAATTGGGTCTACATATTCCATAATGTTTATCCCCTTTCTCTATGTTGATTAATATATTTTATAACTGTTTCTACACAGTTGTCAATTTCATCATTAACTATCCTACTGTCTATGCCTGACTCTTTTAGCTTTTCTTCCGAAAAATCTTCGCAATCAGCTAAAAATCTCCTGCATAATTCAGCATACTTAGGGTTATTTGTTAATGCTTCTCTGTCTAATGCTCTCCTTAATCTTGTATAGTCGTCTACATAGATGTATATTGGCACTATTTTATTTGTACCGAAGTACTTTAGATAGCTATTGTACATTTCTAACGTGCCTATTATTAAATAATCGTACTGCTCAAGGTTTAAACTCCCATCATCCACACTAAAATAATGCCATAAGCCGTGTATAGTATCATACTGCCTATGCTCAATTAAGCTTCCGTTATTATTTGCATTATTTAATGTATCTTCATCACAGAAATGATACTCTACACCGTTCTTTTCTCCACTTCTTATTGGACGTGTAGTATAAGTAACTATACTCTGCAACATTAAACTCTCATTTGTTATTAATCTTTTATATATGGTGTCTTTTCCAGTAGCACTTTTCCCCATAATTATGTATATTTTACCCATATAAGCACCTCCGTATAGCATATAAACCAATTTTACATATCTACCAATTTTTTACCTTAAACTTTTCAAAAATGTCTAATTCGACGCATATATAAACAATCCTACACTGAATATAAACCTTTCCTAACCAGACCACCAGTTTTTATACACCCAACTTTGCTAATTTTCACTCTCGTTATGTCAAATTCATTTCTAAATGGCTCTCATTATGTCAAATTCACTACCATATTTTCTAGTTATGCTAACTTTTGTCACTGTATATTGCGTTTTGCTCCAATGCTACCCTAAATTTCACCAACTTAACACAACATAGATTGTGTCAAATTCGTTACTTACATTAAATTACAATACTATTACTCTAACAGTACAAAAATAGTACCACTCCCATAAGGTAGTGGTACTGCTTCTTCACTATTCTCTCTACCGCCTAATTAGCTGACACACGGTCTCCATTACTATCACATAGAGTTACTCCGGTCTCTCCACCGAACTTGAACCATATTGTAGAGCCTGGATATAATTCGTACTTCTCCATTACCCCTACATTATATAGCGGTACAGTTGTTACTGTTGCACCATTAGCTGTCATTGTTGGTCTGATTTTAGCTTTAGGTGTTACAACACTCTTACCAAAGCACCACTCAATTTCTTCAATAACACTATCGTACTTATCACTATCCCAAGCGGCACCCATCTTTAGTGCAAAGTTACTCCTGTAATAATTGCCATCGTCATATCTTTCAGCAACATCATAGAAGTCCTTTACGTTATCAATGGCTACAACAATGCCATCACAATCATATGGATAAGTACCTTCAACCAAGTATTCGTCTGTAAATGAATTTAACAACTCGTCTACTTTATCATCAAAGTTATCGGCATTTACATTATGAATAATCTTGTAGTCTGGGGTGTCAAACCCTAATCTTCTTAAGTAGTCAATCTTACTACTCAAGGTTTCAAATTGCTCAATCTTATGCTTTTCTTCTCTTCTTACAAGTATGTTGTAGAATAAATAGTCCACTAGCTCAAGTTCTTCTCTACTTGCAGAAGCACGAGTTAAGTGTGTTACAGTACTTAGAGGAGTTTTACAAGTATCTTTAAGAGCTTCGAATACAGATTTATCAACTACCTGCTCTCCACGGATTTCAAGGTATTCAATATCTCTCCATGCCATTATGTATCTAGGCAGTCTAACTTTCATCTGGTCTGTAATATCACGACCTTTGTTTCTTCTACCTCTCTTTGTACCGCTTACTAAGGCTCCGAACCTGTAAGTTGCTCTAACACCATGCCCATTAAGCTTGTAGCTACCTACTAGGTCAATTCCCTTTTCGTAGTCACCGACGCCAAGGTCATCTTCTTCATCCCCCAAGTCTACTTGAGCAAAGTCTCTTTCAAGCATATCTTTGAAAGGAATTAGCTGTTCCATATTGGTCACAGTTAATATACTCTTCATTGGGAACTCTTCTAATACACAGTCATATTCTTCTAGTGTATAGTCCTCTTCTTCCCAGTTAGTCAAAAATACAACAGAGTCAGGCTTTACTCTCTTAAGTAATGCCATATAACCATCATATTCCTTGTCGGATACTTCAGACTCCCCGTTGGCGTGCATTTTTCTCAAGTGCATTACATAAGACTCTAATGCATCAATATTGGCACCGAACCCCAGTAACTCTAGTTCTTCTAAATCTGTTTTGCTAATCATAACTAACCCTCCGTACTTTATAAGTTTATAGTCCTTTTAATATTTTTAACAATTTCTATTATATCCTCTCTAGTGATTGCTTTTCTTTCCGATGTAGGAACAGATATAATATTACAGCACCCAACCTGTATACCACCACGTAGTCTGTTCAAAGACACACCGTTTCTAAAATCAAACATTGTCTTTATCATGTCAGGACTAATCTCTGATACTGAACATACAACGCCCATAATATATTCATCAATAGGCACTCCATATATACAGCTGTTCATGTCATAAACTCTTCGGTTAATGATATAGGCAACATTTACAGTTGCGTTGTTTCGCATGATTTTTATAGGTATTCCTGCATTGTTACATATAGACACATAAGCACTAATTGTCTCATGCTCATTAAGCATTATGCCTTTTTTATTTAATTCTATGCTTAATAATTTTATTCCTGCGACGCATTTCTGCTCTTTGTTCATCATATTTACCTCAGCTTTCTTATTGGTTATTATAAGCACTTAACTACATATTATCTATAGTACCCTAATACAATACTTAACTGCCTACAATATTTTCTCTTATTCATTTTTATCTTGCTAATCCTACAATACCTATACTGATTATCATATTTAACTATAGCTCCTATAGCTTGCAACTTACAACCACTCAATACACAGAAACACCTTTTATATTTCATATATGTTGAATTTTAGCTTTCTGCTACATCGTTTTTCACACTAGTTATGTTTATAGGCATCACTAATTTTCTCTTACTGTACACCTTATTTTTACTGTTAATCTTAATACTGAAAATAAATTTTAATTTTAACATTATAGTCATTAAACCTATTTTTCATATAATTTAATGACTATAATGCTCTAATAATTAATATTCTTCTTCAGTTCCTTCTCCTACCACGGCTTCCCCATACACTATCAGCCGTCCAAATTTCTCAATTGCTACACCTGCATACTCAATACCGTATAGTTCTTTCAAATCTACGTCTGCCTTACTTTCTACAATATCCTTACCATATTTCTTAAAGGCTTTCTGTAAGTCAGTGTGTAGCTGATTTAACTTGATACCAGTTCTTTCAGCTTTACTTGACAGCTTGCTGGCAATTCTGATGTAAGCTTCAAGTTGCTCATTACTTATACCATTTTCAATTGCTTGCTCTTGTAATTCATTTTTAGCATCTTGTAAGGCTTCGTTCTGCTCATTCAGTAATTTAGCAACCTGCACAAATAAACCCATGTTTGTTCCTCCAATCCTATTGCTTTCCGCTTGTACCAAATCCGCCCCTACTTTTATCTTCTAAGTGCTCAACTTCATTGAAGACTACATCGGGCATTTTCTCTTGTATTCTGAACTGACAAATTCTGTCGTTCACTTCAATTACTGTATCTTCAAAAGCATACACTGGCAACATCCATTCATCTTTATCTCCACAATATGCTTTGTCAATAACAGCTTTATGATTAGTCTGCATAACTTTCCAAGTTCCAAATGTACTACTACGAGGAACTATGTATGCTTCATACCCTTCAGGTAATTTCATACCAACACCAAGTCTAATCTTAGCAAATTGACCTGCCTTTAATTCCACTCTTTCAGCGGCTCTCAAGTCAAACCAGTTACTTCTCTCTCCACCTATCTTCTTAACCTTGTCAATTTCTTTACTGAAGTACTTAATGTCGATTTTAAGTGGTTCTTTAACACCACAACTGCAATTTCCATTATGACACATGCAAATTCTTCTCCTTTTCAAGTAATAGTTTATAATTTATTCAATTATACCTACCACAGCTTAAATGCACTTTTATTGGTCTTACTATTAGTACTTTCTGCTGGCTCTCCAACATACTGCGTAGATACATTCAAATTCTTCGAATAGCCAACCTATATTATGCTCAAGTGCTATATTTCCGTATTTCTTGTTTGAGAAACCAACAATTAGTACCTTGTCATCATCCCCAAACTCCTCGCATACTCTTTGAGAGAACTTACCTGTACCATCTAAGTATACAACATCAAAACCATTGTCTAATACCCTTTTAGGTATCTTATACTCTTTATTCTTACCGTATATATAATTAAGCACTTGGTCCTCTGCTTCTTCTCCAAATGACTCAAAGCCTATAAACTCTGCATTGAATTTGAATGGCTTAACCTTTTTCTTAGAGTTCAACTCTCCAAGTGTGCCTTTCTTATATTCAACAGCTGTTACATACCCCAATCCATAAGAGTCACATTCATCTTGTGTTAAGTTCTTAAAGTCTGGAATGTAGCTTTCAATCTTTTTCCTAACAGCTTTCTTTTGTTCTGCAGAGCGTGGAGGGCACTTTTCTGGATGCAATAATTTTGCTTTCCAACGCTTATTGTTTACCTCTATATGAAATATTCCCTTAAATTCGTCTTTCTTCTCAATGAGTACCTCTTTTACAGTTGTCCTTAAAGCCATTAGTACCTTGCTGGCTTCAGCATAACCAAAGAATGGTTCTTCATATGATGTAACCTTAATATGATTTTTATTTGCCGCTAAAAGCTTCTCAATGTACTGCTTAAACTGTACTTTGTAGGTGATTGGGTCTTTACAATCATTATGTAAAGCCACAGAATATACACATCCGCAGGTCTCTAAGTCCACTACAGATATACCAGTACAATCTGTACTACCGTCTATACTTATTAGTGAAGGTCTGTAAGCTAATGGTATCTCCCCATTATACGGAACCATACCTATAGTGCCATCTGGCTTATACCCACAGACATGTGTTACAATCCTCATGTACCTCTCTCCCATCTGTAAAAATATATCCTTCTTTTATCTATATTACTTCTAATGTTCCTTTCATCAGACACAGTTTTTTACTGTTGCCATTTAATTTCATATTGGTTACTCTACCTTTATTATAGAATAACAATAATTTTTTATAGCCAACTACTCCAACTTTACCACTGTTTGTTATAACTCTGTAGTTAGAGTCCTCTACATTATCTGCCTTTGTCCTTGATAATACTGTTATAACTTCGGGTTCACTACCAAACTCGGGTACTCTGTCAGCAACTTTTAATGTTGTCATAGAACCATTTCTCTGAAACTTAAGTCCATCTGTTCTATTTCCATGCCCCATGAATTGCATTACTTCAGCCTTACTATATTCGCAAGTATTCATATTAGTACTATCAATGATAAATATACTCTTTTACTCTGCTATTTTCAGTAAGCTTCTTTGCATATGCAAATAACAAAACAGACACCTCCCATAAAGAAACGGTAGGACACCGTTTTTAGCAGTACCCTACCGTTGCCTTTCTCTAACGGCTTATAGCCTTACACATTTGCAATGTGAATGATAAACCTTACACCAGTCATGGTTGGTATTACTTCACAAGGCTCAATCTTCACAATACGTACACCCTTAGGAACTAAGTACTTAACATTGATTTCCTCAATATCCCAGTGTCTAACAGCATAAGCATCGTAGCTAGCAGTTACTGCTTCACCTTTGCTATTCTTGCCGTTAATAACAATCTTAGGAATAGAGTTTTTACTGAAGAGAGCCATCTCGAAGGTAGCTTCACGGTTCTTAGCATGTGTAAGAACTCTCTTTGCCATCTTCTCTAAATCTTCCTGTCTACGCTTTTCAGCATCTTCACACATTCTAGCACCGAAAGTCTCTCCACTAGGAATGTTCATACGAGAAGCCATAGCGTTAGCCAGTTTAATGGTCATCTTAGTAGCCAGTCCTAAGTCCATATCGAAAATGTAACCATTACTTAATTCATACATTCTAAATATGTCGTTAGGTCCGAAACCTTCAGCTGTGATGGTTTCTCTTAATGCTTTGTACTCGGCAATTCTATCATCATGTCTGCCTTTTAAAAGCAACTGCCATGTGATACCCTCTGCCGCGCGACTCTCAACCTCAGTAGTTAGGAATTTACTAACTAGATTTAAAGTTGCTTTACTTAACTCAGCCATACTCCTTACTCCTTTCAAAATATCCAAATAAATTTTTATACCACACAATCATTTCAATGCTTATAAACTAGCCACCTACTCTTTTTGATTGCTATTTACTTGGACTGCAACAACTCTAAACTCTTAAGTAGTAATCTTTCCATTTTATCTTTGGTTCCGTTTTTATAACTCTGTATATTTCTACATAATTCAGCACAATCTCTCATTTCAGTTAGATTAGCATCTAATGCTTTAAGTCCACTACTTACCCTAGCTGAGCTTAAAGCTATTAATTTACTACAGCCCTCTACTGCCCATAGCTTTCTTGAAGCTAATCTTTGTCCAAAAGTTACACATAGTAGCATAACTGGCACAAACAGAGCCATTACAATCAGCTTGTCCTTAAATACAAGGTAAGTTAAGTTTAATGTACATATGTCAGTTGCTAGAGCAGTACTTCCAACTACAAGAGCTTTTTGAAAGTTTAACATATCTCTTAATAGCTTACCCTCTTCCTTTTCAACTGTTATTTTTCCCAACTTTCCTTTTATTCCAAACCTATGTAGTTGTTTCTTAATTTGCAAAACAGTTGCCAATTTCTTTGATACAGCAGTTGAAGCTTCTACAGTAAGCCACATTGCCACAAGATATATCATTCCTAGCCCTATATATTTCATTATGCCACCTTTCCTTTTCTCATAGTTCGCTCACTACGTATTCTATGATTTCTCCGTCAATATTTCTGCCTATTACTTTCTCTATACCAGAGTTCTTAATTATCCTGCCACAAATTAACATGGTTTCGGATTGGCATATTTCCCATCTGCTTCAAGTCCAGTGATGTACAGTGTTGAGCCTATCATTTCTTGTCTGCTTGCACTAATAACTGCATTTTGCTCTGCATGAACGGCTACACATAGTTCATATCTTTCACCTTTTGGTACTCCAAGTTTTTCTCTGTGGCACTCCCCGATTTCACAACAGTTCTTATCTCCACGTGGTGCACCATTGTAACCAGTTGCAATTATCTCGTCATTTTTAACAATTACTGCTCCGTATTTTCTACGTAAGCAAGTGCTTCTCTTTGCCACATTCTCGGCAATATCCAAGTAATAGTTTACCTTATCAACTCTCTGCATAACCACTATTCTTCCCCAGTTATATTTATTATTCTTTTTGTTCTTTCAGAACTTTTTTAGTTATTTCTATATCCTCTTCTAAGCCAGTGTTTCTACTTACCATGTCATTATATATTTCATCTGGTAATATTACTGTATACCAATAGTCACAGTTGTCCAACTTTATTGATGTTGTATTACACCCAGTGTCCGTACTGTCCAATAAACCGAAATGGAACTTGTCTGGACATAGATTATACTCTATACCTCCAGTATGCCCAACTGCATATTTGCTTTCGTTTCTATCAACGAAACCAACTAGTACAGTTTCTCCTGCTCTTAAAAGTACTTCTACTGCGTCGTCTATAACTTCTCTATTTAATATACCGTCAATATCGTGCATATCATCTGGTGTTAGCCCACTTTCCTTAGCAGTAATCTCAATCATTAGTTCTGCTGGTCTCTCCATTACTCCTGCACACATCATATTGTAGAATATGCAGGCTGTCATTAATAATACATCGCAAGTTTCATTGTTGATAAACATGTCTAAATAAATACCACCGTTAACTCCGAATCTTCCGCAGTACTCGTACTTACCTTTTAGCATCTTCTTCACTTCTTCATCTCTCTTAATTATTATCCTATCAATGTCCTTTTGTCTCATTATAGTACCTCCATATTAATATTTAGTATTTTATCTATGTCATCAACACTTTGTACCAGTGTTGACTCTGACCAAAAGCCTGCTCTTTCAGAATTACCCACTCTGTTCTTTTCCATAAACTGTCTCTCATACAATCTTCATCATATACTATCAATTCTTTTAAGGCTGTCTTTTCATTTTCACTTAAGTATTCCAATTCTTCTATATAGGCTCTTTTTCAACTCGCTACCTCCTAACATTATTCTATTTGTTTTCCTTATACACCTTAAATGTAATAATAGGAGCACACAGTTATTTTCTATGTGCTTCTATTACATTTATAACAATATCCTGCCCGCTTGTTTAATATATTATCAACCATTAATCATGTATCCTCATATAATCACCTGCTATGATGTTATGCGTTCCGTTGGTGTATAAACTGTCATTTTCGGTGTGGAATGTGCCGATTGTCTATAATGTATCTTGACTTAGTCAGTTACCTATCTAAAAGTAGTATTTAACATTTTGATGGCTCTTGCCTCTAAAAATCTAGTACAATACAATTGCTCTATTCTTATCATTATATCTTCTTTTGTTATTCTATTATTCTTTAGTATCGGAGCTAACTTAAGTATATCAGTTCCGTCTTTAGGTCTCATAGCCTTCAATTTCATACATACCAAATCTAAGTCGTTAACTGTATATACACTTAACACGTTATTAAAGGTTCTATATGGCATAGCCCCATTAAATAACTGGTAACTAAATGAAAGACTGTGCATTACATCAGCATTCATCCAATCTTCATTTATTTGTTCTTTTTCAGCTACAGCTATAATACATTCATACAATCTGTTCTGTTGCTGTACACATATATCTATATCTACAGTTGCTCTTCCAAACCTATGATTTAAAGCAATAGCACTACCCCCAACTACTAATATTTCAGTAGTACCTACCCCTCTTCTTAATATTTCCAATGATAACTCATTTAAGTATTTGTCAATATTCTTTTTGTTTAAATATGGTACATTTGTGCTATGTGGCATATCTATACAGCCTCCTCTACTTTAGACAATATAAACCCATGTCTTTTAAATGCCTCTATTGCATTTTCATAATCATAGTTTGCCTCTTCAAAATCATTATTTTCTGCTATCCAGAAATAAGCGTAGAACCCAAGTACAAACTTGTCTGTTTTTTCTTTTAAGCCATTATCCTCATTGGTTATATAGTCTATCATTGCCTGCACGTAAGCAACTTCCAATTTTCCGTTTATCTTATTCTGTTTTAACAGCTTATTATATTTCTTTACAAACTCATCGTTTCCTAATCTCTTTATCTCATGTGCAATGTGACTGCTAAAGAAATTAAATTCATCGTAATTTACACTCATATCTATGTCATCAATTTTTAAACTGTTTTCAATACACTACACCACCTTAATAAAAACTTTTTCTTTCTATACCTATAATGTATCAATAGGATTACATAGTTGTCAAGACTGTGTAATCCTTTTAGTTTTATGCTATAATATTTTTAGTGGCAAGCTACATATGGTACTTCTGATTGAACTTTAAATTCACTCAAAAATAAATTCAACGGAGGTGACTGCCTATGAATACTGTGATTGCATTAATAGGCTGGCGGTCAATATCTAAACTATTGACCACTGTACTTAATGATTTAATCTAATGCTTCACTTTACAATGGTTGTAGCTTGCCACCTTTAAATAATTAAACCTTCAAAATTTAATTATTTATACTTACTATACTTGGAATGTATTGAAAGAGGCACATAGCTTTATGATACGTGCCTTTGCTGGTTAATCATGTATTCTCATATAATCACCTGCTATGATGTTTTTTGTTCCGTTGGTGTACATACCGTCATTCTTGGAGTAGAATGTACCAGCTTTAGTCTTAGCAGTAGCTTCTTTAATTGTACTTGTGGATACCATTACCTTGATGGATAAACCACTCATGGTCTTATGAATTAATGTGATTGTAGCTGTACCTGTTCCTTTCATGGTGACTTTACCAGTGGATGATACTGCGGCTACTGCTGAATTGGATGTCTTTAAACTGAAATCACTCCAATTATAATTGTATCCAAAATCTATCTGTTTCTAACTTACCACCAGTTTTCTTTACTATTTCCCACCCATCATATCTATCAAGCCCCAGTTCTTTTAATAATTCCTTTGCTCCAACTCTATTCTCTGGAAAGCATCTATCAGAAGCCCAGTTTATGAACTCTATCATGGTTACCTCTCTTACTTTCCATGCTTTAAATAAATCAAATGGTAATTTATTTACATTATCTGTTGTTGCAACCATCATTGGCATTTTACCATTTTCTATTACCTGCTTAGCCACTATTTCGTTATCCCACATTAAATACATTACAATACACCTACTTTCTAATTGCCCATTCTATATACCTCAATCTAGCTTTAATATATCTTCTAATAGCATACCCCCTATTTTTATCTATGTTGTCAATCAACTTTAGTGTTTCATTACATTCTTTCATTATATCAGCATATAATTTTTCTGTACTGCTAATATTAAATAATGGCAAGTTACAGTATCTCTTTTGGTATTTTTTTAACATTGCTATCTGTTCTCTATGTGTCTTTTTAAATGGTTTTGATGCATCCATCCCTACCACAAAGTCTCTATTAATTTCATAATTATTCGCCCAAGCTAATAGACTTGCCCCATTATCTATAATAGGCAACACTCTTGCACCTTTACTACTTACTGCTACATCCCAATTATTTAGATGTCTATCTTGATTACCTATTAAAGCATCAAATATCAACATTTTATATAAACTGTCCATTGGTAATCCGCTTCTGTAATAGGCATTAAAGTAATCAGTAACTTTTCCATTATTTATTATGTCTAAATATTTACATATGCTTATTTCCTGCTCCTCTAATCCTAATGGTATCTGTTTACAAATTGATACATGTTCTATTCCATAAACCTTTACATCCTTAAACTCCTTAGCTTTTAATATTCTATATTGAACACAAGGTAACTCCAGCACTTTGGCTATTCTGCTTGCTAGTTCCTCGCTGTATGGCTCATACCCTATTATGCCTTTTTCTTTTGTATTTCCTTTGACTAAATATTTATTTCCGTCATTATCAGTGTACCATGCTTTTGATAGTATGCCTCTGCTTGTTTTGGTATCTTGCTTGCTAAATAATCTCAAACTCTGCATATTACATCGCCTCCCTACCCAAAATGTATTTTTCTTTCTACACCTTAACTGTATCAATAAAGGCACATAGTTGTCAATGCTATGTGCCTTTATATTTACTGATGTATCCTCATATAGTTACCTGCTATGATGTTTTTTGTTCCGTTGGTGTATAAACTGTCATTCTTGGTGTAGAATGTACCAGCTTTAGTCTCAGCAGTAGCTTCTTTAATTGTACTTGTTGATACCATTACCTTGATGGATAAACCACTCATGGTCTTATGAGTTAATGTGATTGTAGCTGTTCCTGTTCCTTTCATGGTGACTTTACCAGTGGAGTTAACAGTTGCTATCTTGGAGTCTGATGTTTTAATTGTCCACTCACTCCAATCAGAATTAACTAGTTGAAGTTGTTTGGTTGAGCCTTTCTTAATTGTGAAGTATGCTCTTTCCATGTATGGAACTGCGTATCTGAATGTTACTGTGTTTTGCTCTATATTATCCCATGCAGGGTCTATACCTGCTCTGAGAGTTAATAGTCGAATGTCACC
>Ga0116188_1003308_pt1 | contig 11888 bp, 9 predicted proteins | sample AD_JPNTR2_MetaG_FD_89807 | JGI IMG/M metagenome (GOLD analysis project Ga0116188, IMG submission 89807) | Active sludge microbial communities of municipal wastewater-treating anaerobic digesters from Japan - AD_JPNTR2_MetaG | ecosystem: Engineered > Bioreactor > Anaerobic > Digestate | place...
ACGGAAGAACTACCTGGCGGCCGAGAGTCGCTACAAAGAAGTGATTTCGAACTACCCGAACTTCAGTCGCGCCGATGAAGCTCTTTACAACCTGGGCCTTTCACTGGAGAACATGGGCCGGATTGAAGAAGCTTCGGTTTACTATGCACGGGTTGCGAGCGAATATCCATTCAGTCAGTTTGCAGAGGAAGCACAAGAGAAGTTGATCCTGCTCGAGAAGCCGGTACCTGCCGTGAACGAGGCAGCCGCCGCGAGGAATTTGGCGAACCGGCGCGAAGAGTCCTTTTCGATTCTCGATCCCTTACGCTCGGTATGGGCTACTTTTGCGGGCGGCGAAGACCCGTACGAGGTCGCGCGCCGACGGGCTGAGGAGCGGAAGAATCAGCAACCGGCGCCTGCACCTGCTTCCGGTTCCCAGGGGCAGGCTGCTCCCGTTCCATCGGCCTCCAACACCACAGGTTTTACGACCGGAGGAACCCAGCGCTAAAGAGTGACGCATATGGCCGACGTCGTGCTCGTTGATGATAGCCCTACCATCAGGAAAGTGGTCGAGCTGTCTTTCGCAGAAGAAAGTTCAACTCTTCATACCTTCGCAAACGGCGAGACGGCGCTTGAGTACCTTCAAAGCGGTTCCGTTGATGTACTTCTTGCAGATGTCTCCCTCCCGGATATTGACGGTTATGAACTATGCCGCCGATTTAAAGCGAATCCGCGAACCAGTCACGTTCCGGTAGTGATGCTGGCCGGCACGTTCGAACCGTTTGATATTCGACGAGCGGAAAGCGTGGGATATCACAGTTACCTGACCAAGCCATTTGCCACCTCCCAATTGCTGGCACTTGTCAGGGAGTTGATTCAGGCAGGCGTTCGTCCTGGGACTGACGACTCGCAGGATGGTTCTGGAAGAGCCCGAGATCCCATCCCAGGACAGACAGCCAAGAAAGAGACGGGAACAGTGAACAAACCTTTGTTTAGTTTAACTCCTCAGCAATGTCGCCCGACCCCCTCCTTTGTGAATGTCGCGGATTTTCAGGATTTTGAAGAAGCGGTATTGACTGAGCCAGCTGGCGAGCCGACAACTGCTTCCGAGCAGCCGACAGCCTCGACGGCTGTGCCGTCAATTAATCTGAGTCCAGAGAAGATCGACCTGCTGGTAAGCAGGGTCATGGAAAGATTGCCGGGCGAAATCCGGCGCATCCTGTCCGACGCGCTCAAAGATCTGTAAAAGAGCCAAGGCTATTTGGATGAAGGTCTGCGTTACCGGCGGGGTTCTCCCCCGCCGCCGCTCTTGCCTCGCTGTCTCGTTTTGTCCCTTTCGCTTCATCGAAACCTCAACCGGTACTTTGTTATAATCCTCTGTTTTGGAGTGACCCGTGGATAGACAACTAGCGAAAGCTTACGAACCGACTGACGTTGAGTCGAAATGGTATCGATTCTGGGAGGAACAGGGCTACTTTCGCGGGGATCTGACGTCGAAGAAGAAACGTTACTCGATTGTGCTGCCTCCACCCAACGTGACGGGGTCGCTTCATATGGGGCACGCACTGAACATTACCCTTCATGACATCCTTGTTCGTTGGAAGCGCATGAAGGGGTTCGATGTCCTTTGGGTACCGGGGACCGACCACGCGGGAATCGCTACCCAGAATGTGGTGGAGCGAAGACTGGCTGAACAGGGCCTCCACCGAACCGACCTGGGACGCGAGAAGTTCGAAGCGGTGGTGTGGGACTGGAAGGAAAAAGCCGAGAACAACATCCTGACCCAGATCCGGCGTTTGGGGTGTTCATGTGACTGGAGCAGGAAACGCTTCACCATGGACGAGGGATTGTCGCGCGCCGTTCGTGAAGTCTTTGTGCGACTTTACGAAGATGGTCTTATCTATCGCGGCGAGTACCTGGTGAACTGGTGTCCGCGCTGCTCGACCGCCATTTCCGATCTGGAAGTGAACTATGAGCCGACCCAGGGTCACCTCTGGCATATCCGTTACCCGATCAAGGATCTTGACGAATCGGTGGTCGTGGCGACCACCCGGCCCGAAACCATGCTCGGTGATACGGCGGTTGCCGTCCATCCCGATGACGACAGGTACAAACATCTGGTTGGCAGAACCGTTGTTCTGCCGCTCATGAACCGGGAGATCCCGATTATCGCTGATCGTTTTGTGGAGCGGGAGTTCGGGACAGGAGTCGTGAAAGTGACCCCGGGGCATGACCCCAACGACTTCGAGGCAGGCGTCCGGCACAGCCTGCAGATCATCAAGGTCATCGGAGAGAATGCCCGCATGACAGCGGAGGCCGGACCATACGCGGGGCTGGACCGGCGCGAAGCACGCGAAAGGGTGGTTGCGGATCTCGAGCGCCAGGGACTGATAGTTAAGCGGGAGAACTACTCTCATAATGTCGGCCACTGCCAACGATGCGAAACGGTTATCGAACCGCTGGTTTCGACTCAGTGGTTCGTCAGAGTAAAGCCGCTTGCCGAGCCGGCTATCAAGGCCGTCCAGGAACAGGCTACCCGTTTCGTTCCTGACAACTACGCGCGTGTTTATTTCGAATGGATGAACAACATTCATGACTGGTGCATCAGCCGTCAGTTGTGGTGGGGACACCGAATCCCAGCCTGGTACTGCGAAACCTGCGGCGAAATGATTGTGGCGCGTGAAACGCCCGTCAAATGCCCGAAATGTGAGAATCAGGCGCTGCGGCAGGAATCCGACGTGCTGGATACCTGGTTCAGCTCCGCGCTCTGGCCGTTTTCAACTCTGGGATGGCCCGACAAGACACCCGAACTCAAGACCTATTATCCGACCAGCGTGCTGGTAACCGGCTTCGATATCATCTTCTTCTGGGTAGCCCGCATGATGATGATGGGCCTTCGGTTCATGGGTGACGTTCCGTTTAGAACGGTTTACATCAACGGCCTGGTGAGAGATGAACATGGACAGAAAATGTCCAAGTCTCGCGGGAATATCATCGATCCTCTCCAGATCATCGACCAGTACGGAACTGATGCGGTCCGGTTCACACTGGCCGTAATGGCCGTTCCCGGAACCGATATTCCGTTTTCGATTAGTCGGATGGCCGGGTACCGCGCGTTCTGCAACAAAATATGGAACGCGGGCCGCTTCCTATTACTTAATCTCGGGGATGCGGATCCGGTCCAAGAAAAGGATATCAGGCAGCTATGGGAATCAGGCCAGCTCGAGCTGGAGCATCGTTGGATACTGGGACGGCTTCAGCAGGTGATCGCGGGATGTAACGATAACCTGGAGAAATACAGGTTTCATGAGGCCAGCAATGACCTCTATCACTTCTTCTGGCACGAGTTCTGTGACTGGTACATCGAGTTGATCAAGCCGGCCATCACCGGAAATCGGGGCTCCGAAGCGCAGGCGAGAGCGAGGACTGTCGCGCTCTACACTCTTGATGCCTCGTTGAGGTTGCTGCATCCGTTCATCCCTTTCATCACCGAAGAGATCTGGCAGCGTTTTCCGCACGACGGCCCGTCGTTGATGATCGCGGCATTTCCGGAGAGCCGGGCGGAATGGGTCGACGAAGACTCCTTCCGGGAAATGGAACAACTGCAGGATCTCATTACCGCAGTACGGACTGCGCGAGCCGAAAACAACATCGATCCCCGCCGCAGGCTTTCACTGAAGCTGGTGAGCAGTTCCGAAAGCGCAGGCTTCATTGAGAGCCAGAAAGCGACCTTGCTGAACCTTGCTCAGCTCAAAGAGATCGAGCTTGTGTCTCAGCTGGACGGGAAGGGAGGAAAGACCGCTCACGGTGTTACCAAGCTTGCTGAGTTCGCACTGCTACTGGATGAGGCGCTGGATGTCGAGGCCGAAAAACAGCGCCTGGGCAAACAAATTGCGCGCTTGCAAAGCGATATTGAGAAACTATCAGCGAAACTCGCCAACCTCGATTTCATCCAGCGGGCACCGGTTCAAGTGATTGAGACCAACCGCCACCGTCTGCAGGAGGCGGAGCAGCAGATGAGGGTTCTTCAGGAGAAATTGGATGAACTTTCTCAGTCTTGATGAGCGGCTGAATGATGCCCTGATTGAGGATTTAGGCCGCGGAGACATTACCACAGATGCGATCATCCGATCGCTGAAATCTCAGAACACAACAAAGGTGACGGCCAGGGTGATCGCCAGGGAAGACTTGGTGCTCGCCGGCTGGCCGATACTGGTGCGTACTCTTCGGTTGTTGGGCGAAATTGAGGAGAAGCCGGCCTTTTCCGACGGGGATTGCGTCTCCAAGGACCAGACGATTGGTATTATCCGTGGGGAACCAGCCTGTCTCCTCAAAGGTGAACGCGTAGCATTAAACCTCTTCCAGCGGATGTGCGGAATCGCTACCGAAACTCGTGAGTTCGTCAACCTGGTTGCACATACGCGCGCCAGGATTCTCGATACGCGCAAGACCACGCCGTTATGGCGGGATCTTGAGAAGTACGCGGTCCGCGTCGGCGGGGGATTCAGCCACCGCCAGGGCCTTGATGACGGCATTCTCATTAAGGAAAACCACAGTGTCGTGGCGGGAGGGATAGCCAAAGCGATCAACGCCTGCCGGGAGAGGGCGTCTCATTTCCACCGCATAGAAGTTGAAGTTCGCGACCTGGATGAACTTAGAGAGGCATTGGGCGCCGGGGCTGACATCGTGCTGCTCGATAACATGTCAGTCGAGGAAGTGAGGCAGGCGGTAGCGATCGTTAACGGACGGGCCCAAGTCGAGGTCTCGGGCGGTATCCGTCGCGCGAACGTCGCTGCTTACGCAGAGGCTGGCGTCGATTTTATTTCTCTTGGAGCCCTGACCCATTCGTACAGGGCGCGAGACATCACGATCCTCTTTGATTAAAGGCACTGATGAGCATTTTTAATTACAAAGAACGACCAGGCTATTTTTCCCGCCTGAAAGACGCTCTCAAGAGCACCACTGAGGACATCAGCCGGAAAATCGACCAGGTGATGGGAACGGCTGAAAGTCCTATTACTGAGGCGCAATTGGATGACCTGGAGGCCATTCTCATAGGCGCCGACCTTGGTGTTGAAACGACCAGCGCCATCATAGACAAGATCCGGGATGAGACCCGGGGTAGCCGATTCCTGACGTCTTCGCAGGTTAAGCGCCTCATTCGTTCAGAGTTGGTTGAAATTCTTGGAAAAGACCAGGATTGGGATGAGGAAGACCTGCCGGACGTTCAGCCCTTTGTCATTCTCGTCGTCGGCGTCAACGGGGTCGGCAAGACCACGACGATCGGCAAGTTGGCGCATCGATACAACAACCAGGGAAAGAGCGTCATTATCGCCGCTTCTGACACCTTCCGAGCAGCCGCTGTCGAGCAGTTGGAGATCTGGAGCCAGCGGACCCACACCGAGATTGTGCGGCAGGCGCAAGGGACAGATCCAGCGGCTGTGTTGTATGACTCCATCGCCGCGGCAAAGGCGCGAGGCAAAGACGTCCTGATCGCCGATACCGCTGGTCGCCTGCATACCAAAGCAAACCTCATGCAGGAATTGGAAAAGATGAGGAGAATTGCCGGCCGGGAAGTGCCGGGCGCCCCCCACGAGGTGTTCCTGGTCCTGGATGCCACGACCGGTCAAAATGGATTGATCCAGGCTCGGGAGTTCCTTACCACCTCGGGCGTCACCGGCCTGATCGTGACCAAACTGGACGGGACGGCCAAAGGCGGAATTGTGGTGGCGATTGCCAAGGAATTGAAGATACCGATTCGGTACGTGGGTGTCGGAGAGAAAAAGGAAGACTTGATGGTCTTTTCGGCCGAAGCCTTCGTGGACGGCTTGTTTGCGGAGGCTTCAGCGGCGTGAGAGCGCCAATGCGCTTCAGTGCCGCGTCTTTTGTTGTGGTCGGACTCTCCAGAGTCCGACACTGTGCTTCCCGAGTAGGATCGATAGTGGCAGCATCTTCTGCCATGCCGGACTCTGGAGAGTCCGGCCACAATAAAGGACACGTGCAGGTTCGTTCGCGTGCCCGCTACTCAGTCTCCATCTGATCAAGACCAAGGGATCCGCCGGGGAACCTCTCGCCGAACGGGAGGATGCGTTTCGGCGCCGGTAGCACTGGTCCTTCTTGCCTTTTAGAAGGAGGGACGGCGCCGGCCTGCAGGCGGCCGGGTATCCTGTAAATCCGCACAGCAGTGCTTTCCCCGATCCGAACCTCCTTCTCGGGCAGGAAGGTACGCTCAATCCTCTGGATCCGTTCAGCGTTTTCAAAGTACCGTCTTCCGTCCTGAACGAGCACGTAACTGGTGGCCGATTCTCGCGGCTCCTCGCGACAGAGGCTTGCCTGGCGCAGATCTGTCCGTCCAAAGCGCTTGGCGTAGTACCTCACAAGGTCATCGGCGTCGCTGTAAATCGCGCTTGAATGAGGACCGGATTGTGCCACGTGAGCGACTGCTTCCCGCAGTCCGAGATCATAGAACTCATCGTGCGGGAAGTAGGAGCCTGCTTTCGACTTGCCGCCGCCGATAGTGTTGACAAAGAGGCTGTAGTAAGGCGCGCTTTTCAGGCTGGTGATTGTCATCCCGTAAAAACAGGCCCCTGCTATCGCTGCTGTTACGATTCGGCCAAGCCAGGGCCCACATTCTGTGCGCTTCCAGATCCGTATGGTCACATCAGCCAACATTACGAGGCCTATGGCGGCGAGCATGTACACCCATGGAAGCAGTGACAGCGTATAGCGAAGCCACTTACCTCCCGCCAGCGAGAAAGGGATGATCCAGGCGGCGAACATGAACAACACAAAGAAATGTCCCAAATCGGTCCGGCATCTTTTTACCGCCCGAACAATGCCGAGCAGGCACAGGACAAGCAGGGGAACCGGCGCTTTAACAAGAAGATAGAGGAGATAGAAGTACACTGGAGTCCCCTGGTTGGCGAGCGGCGCCTCATTTCGATAAAGCGTGCCCATAAGAACGTACCCGTGGTGCGTCATCATGTTTCCGGACACGTAAGTTGCCAGATAGCGCCAGGTATCAGGGTGAAGGATAACGGGATTGCATAGAAGAAAGACTGCAAGAAAGGCGCTGAAAAAGGCGACTCTCATGCGTTGAGTATGAGTATTCCGATCGAGGTTAAAGGGCTTAGCGACGTAGTAGCAAAGGAAGATGAGGCCCAGATAGTGCGGGAAGTACTTGGAGGCGAGGGCGAATCCGAATGTCGCTCCGCTGAGTGCGTACCAGCGGGACTCGAGTGACTCGTTTCGGGGCGCAACTGTTTTGGCTTTCTGATAGAAAAAGAAAGCCAGCAAAACAAAGAAGACGAGCAGGCTGTCTTCTTTGGCGATCCGGTTGAAGGCGATAGCGTTGATACCGATCGCCCAGAACGCCGCGCTGATTAGGGCAATCACGGGTCCCAACAGGATTCGCGCCAGCAGGAAGATGGGGATTGTCGTCAATGATCCTACGACCACGTTGGGAAAGCGGACGGCAAATTCCGGCGAGATAGCGGGCCAATCAAGACGAGCCGCGAATGACTGGTTCCATGAATCAGCGACGAGAAACGTGGCTGTCAACACAAGCTTCATGAGCATCGGATGCTCTGCGTTGACGACAAATTCGCCTTCGCGGTAGCTTTCCACAGCCAGAATCTTGTGAACCTCGTCTTCGGCCAGTCCCGGGGCATCCAGCCGGTACACTCGAAAGGCGAAGGCCAGGCAAACCAGCAGAATAACGAGGGGAGCCTGGACGGTCCTCACACTCATTGTCATGAACTGCCTGAGTTATAGATTTGAACTGAAAATGGACAGGGCGGAACGGCCCCGGTTCTTTTCGTAATTGTTCTTAATTTACAGCAAGGACGGGATCGTTACCAGTTGCCCGAGATGATAAATTGCGGGAGAGCCGAAAAGGTGTGCGAGGTTTCAGATCTCCTCCCAGGAATAGCGGCGTGGCCGTTTTTGAGCAAAAACCCCAAGTAGAATCATGCCGGCCAGAAACCCTCCTATGTGCGCCCACCATGCAACTCCCCCGGTGGTTTGAGCGGCGGCTATCACGGCAGCGCTGCCATTCAGTAGCTGCACAAAAAACCAAGAGCCCAGCACTATCAGCGCGGGCAGTTCCACGACCGGCCAAATGAAAAAGAAAGGAACCAGCGTCAGTACACGTGCGAAAGGATAACTGACGAAGTAAGCACCCAGAACCCCGGCGATGGCCCCGCTAGCGCCGATGCTGGGTATGGGACTATTGAGGTTGAAGAGGATGTGAACAAAACTCGCAGCGAATCCGCAGAGCAGATAAAACAGCAGGAAGCGGAAATGACCCATCCGATCCTCAACGTTGTCTCCAAAAATCCACAGGTACCACATGTTTCCGATCAGATGGAACCAACCCCCGTGAAGAAACATCGAGACAACCAGGGAAGTGGCGGTGATACGGAGGATCTGCACAGGATACTCGGCCGTACTCAGGAGCCGGGCCGGCACGACCCCATAAAGCCCAACCAGCTGTTTAAGCTCCTGCGGCGGCAGTGTCAGCTGATAAACGAATGCCGCGATGTTTACGATTATGATCAGCAGGGTCACCAGGGGATAGCGGCGAGATGGTATGTTGTCTCTAAACGGGATCATTTCAGGGAAATTATCCCCTAATTCGGCAAAGATGTCGCGGCGAGCGCAACTTCAATTAAGGGAAGAGGATGAGAAGTCGGGTTCGCCCGCGCACTTCTCACCCTTAATCTGGTTGAGGCAAGCCTCACGGCAGTTTCACGATCTGTACAAACTTTACGGCTGGGATAGACCGAATTTTAGCCGCGCAGTCTTCCGGGATTTCGCTATCAGTATTCACCACCCCTACGGCATAAGGTCGGTCGGCGCCCCGGCCAAGGACAAAAGAGGCGATATTGATGTTCGCGTCTCCCAGGATAGTGCCAACTTGCCCTATGACCCCCGGTTTGTCCTCATTTCGGATAAACAAAAGCGACCCGCCGAGGTGGGTTTCAACCGGAATTCCGTCGACTGAAACGAGCCGGGGGCTGCCCTGATGCAGGAGCGCTCCTTCAACCCATTCGCTCGCTTCTGGACAACGCAGCTGAATACTGATCATGTTCGAGTAACTTCGCTCTCGACTGCTGACCGTTTCAATAACCGATATGCCCCTCTCTTTGGCGTAGTTCAGGGCATTAACCTCGTTGACGGTCTCGGACAGGCTTGGCTGAAGCACTGCCTTGACGATGTAGCTGGTAATGGGCTTGTAGTTTCGGCGCGTCAGTTCGCCGTAATATCGGATCCCGATCTCGGAGACGCGAATTTGGGATATCTGGCTGATGAAGGACCCCAGGCTTTCCCCAAGGCGCGCAAACGGGAGGATATCTGCCAGTTCCTTCGGCGTAATCGACGGAAAATTGACAGCATTGCAAATAACTTCGTTTTGCAGGTAATCGGCAATCTGGACAGCGATGTCGTACCCCACTTTCGCCTGGGCTTCGACGGTGGAACCCGCGATGTGCGGCGTGACGATTACCTTGCCTGTGGCAATCAGCCGCGGATTTATCTGCGGCTCGTTTTCGAATACATCCAAGGCGGCGCCGGCCAGCTTGCCTTTTTCCAAAGCCTCGATCAAATCTTCTTCAACAATTAGCTTGCCCCGGGCTGTGTTGATGATCGACGCACCATCCTTCATCAGGGCGATGCGGTCCTTGTTGATCATCCCCTGTGTCTTCTCGTTCATGGGGAGATGGAGAGTCAGGAAATCGGAGCGCCGAAGGACCTCCTCCAGCGACGTCAGTTCGACTCCCAAGTCGTGGGCGTACTGTTCCGTGACGAACGGATCGTAGGCGACAACCTTGGCTTCAAAGGCCATAATCCGCTTAACTACGACCGAACCGATCTTCCCCAGTCCCAATACGCCAACAGTCTTACCCTGCAATTCCTGGCCAATGAAAGCATTCTTGTCCCATTTGCCGGCCCGCAGGCAGGCGTCAGCAAAAGGTATCTTCCGTGCCAGGGAGAGCAACAGAGCGACTGCGTGCTCAGCAGCGCTCACGCTGTTACCTCCAGGGGTGTTCATTACGACGATTCCTTTACGCGTGGCGCTAGGAAGATCGATATTGTCAACGCCCGCGCCGGCGCGGCCGATCACTTTCAACTGCTGGGCGGCCTCGATCACTTCGCGGGTGACTTTGGTTTTGCTCCTGACGATCAAGGCAGCCGCGTCGCGGATCTCTGAAAGCAGGGCATCGGGCGCCAGGCCAGGTAGATTCACGACCTTGAGCCCGGGCTGTTTCTGCAAATACTCAACGCCTTCGGGCGACAGATTGTCGCTGATGAGTACTTTCATGGCTAGTCTTGCCTCGCCTCCAACATTGCAGCCTTGACTCCAGCCCCCGGCTCAATGGATTGCCCCATTTCCATCAGGCACAGTTCAATCGCAGAAAGGATGGAGAAGACATCCAGGGTATCGAAATAGCCAAGGTGAGCAATACGAATGATCTTGCCCTTAAGTTCTCCTTGGCCGCCGGCCACTTGCACTCCGAAGCGTGACTTGAGTTTCTTGCTCAACTCTGAGGCGGAAACGCCTTCGGGCGGAAAAGCTGCCGTCACTGCACTGGCCGGCGAAGACGAGAGTAGCCGGAAGTTGAGCGCCAGGAGGCCCTGGCGAGTGCAACGGGCCATTAGTTCCGCATCCGCGATCACCTTGTCCAGGCCTTCGCACAGAATCTGCTTACAGACCGCGTTCAAGGCAACGACCAGTGAAACATTAGGAGTCCAGGCGGTTTGTCCTTGTTGCTGGCTTTTCAGTTCTTTAGCGAGATTAAAATAGTATCGCGGGGAAACGGCCGATGAGATTTTCTGCAAAGCCCGCGGACTGATCGACATAAAAGCCAGCCCGGGAGGCAGGGCAAAAGCCTTTTGCGACCCGCTGATGACCACGTCCAGCCCCCAGGCATCGGTTTCGAGCGGCTGGCAGCCGGCGGTGGTAATTGCGTCCACTACTATAAGGACTTCCGGGAACTCCCGGCGAACCATGTTCCCTATGCTTTCCAGATCATGGGCGGTGGCCGTTGAGGTCTCGCACCCCTGAATCAACAACCCCTTGGTGTCGGGATGACGCTCAAGCGCTTCACAGATTTCTTCTGCAGTTGCGGCGTCGCCATACTCCTTTGTCAGGCTGACGCAGGGGATCTGAAAGGCTTGGCAAATCTCGACCCAGCGCTCGCCGAACTTTCCGGCCACGACTGCCAGGGTCTGGTCCTGAGGCGAGAAGAGGTTACAGACCGCTGCTTCCATGGCACCGGTACCTGATGAAGTCAGGATCAGAATTTCATTCTGGGTCTTGAAAATATCCTGCAAAAGACGACGTGTTTCAAGGAATAACTCTTTGAATTCCTGCGTTCGGTGGTGAATAATCGGCCTCGCCATGGCAAGTTGTGCTTCAGGCGCCAGTGGCGTAGGTCCGGGTGTGAAGATCCTGATTTTTTGCATAGTTGGGGAATGATACAACGTCCCCCTTACTGGTGACAATAATTGCGCCGACTATTTCCCAATCCGTGGATCAGGACTTGGATACAACTCAATACCACTTTTTCCCCTCCAGGCGACACGTCAGGCGGAAGCGGCGCCGTTCGAGTTCTGGGCGATTCGGGTAAAGCGTCAGAGCTGTGGAGACCAGGTCGAGGGCCTGTTGGAAGGCTCGTTTTCGATGCTCCAGGATCTTGGCTGCTTCTTCAAACGCCTGCAGGGGCGGGAAGGGGTCTTCCCGGATGAGAGCAAGACAGAGTTCGAGAGCGGCATCGTCTTCACCCAGTCGCCTGCGTAACCGGGCGAGATTGTACAGCACTTCCGCCCGTCGCCGAACGCATCGCTCGTCATCCAGGCTCCTTTCGAAATAACTGGCGGCATCCGAAAGCCGACCACGCCTATAGTGA
>Ga0116188_1003309_pt1 | contig 11887 bp, 22 predicted proteins | sample AD_JPNTR2_MetaG_FD_89807 | JGI IMG/M metagenome (GOLD analysis project Ga0116188, IMG submission 89807) | Active sludge microbial communities of municipal wastewater-treating anaerobic digesters from Japan - AD_JPNTR2_MetaG | ecosystem: Engineered > Bioreactor > Anaerobic > Digestate | place...
CGTCGGGCGAATGCAAGCCAACCGCTACATGCGGGTCGCGACTGAATACCCGAATCTAATTGAAAATGTAACCTCAAGGTTACATTTGCCATCCATTAAATCCGCCATCGCCCTTCTATCCGCCCCCGACGAAACCCGTGCCGAAATCCAATCGGAAATGGATGCTGGACGCGCCTATACCGAGAAAGAGGTATTGGAGCGCGTAAAGGCTGCCAAGGAGGAAGCCAAGGCAGAAGCACAAGCAGAAAAAGCGACCGCCAACCGCCGCCTAGACGAATGGCGCAGCCAGGCGATTGCGGAGAAGAAGGCCAGAGAAGAAGCCGAGGCGGCGGCCAAGTTGAAAGCCAATGAACTGGCGAAGCTGAAAGGCTCCGTCGATGAGTCGGCTAACCGGCTTGCGGCTATTCGCACTGGCGAATTGAAAGCCGAGCTTGAGATGGCCAAGCTCGAAAAGGCCGAGTTGGATAAGAAGCTCAAGTCAGCCAAAGCGGAGCGCGAAGACGCCATTAACCGGGGCGTGACCAATCGGCTGCGCGAGCAGCAGGAGCAAGTCTCGCGGATTGAGAGCCAGCTCCAAGCCTTGGAACACCGCCGCGAGAGCCTCAAGCGCCAGCTTGAGCCAATGGAAAAGGCGGCTGCATCAGCGGCCCACCATGATAAGCACGTTCGGGCCTTGGACCAGCTCGTCAACCAGGCGTCCCTGGAGATCATCGACGCCTTTGACCCCGATTTCTGCTCCTACCTGCCTGCCCACTACTCCCAAATTTGGGAGAAGGGCCTCGATAAGTTGCGGCAGTTGGCCGCGATGCTGGAACAACAACTTGCATCGGTAGGCGTCATGAGATTGGAGCGCGAGCTATGAAAGACCTGGTTGCTCAGAAAACCCAGGCGCTACGCCGGGAGGCGGACGCGACGGTCGAGCTGGCGGACACGGTAACCCACCTGGACGGCTACCAGGATGGCGATGGCAAAGGGCCGAAGGAAGACAGCTTGAAGGGAATCATGTTGACGGTGAATCGCAGGATCAAAGCGCAGTTTGGCGCCACCATCAAGGAAATGGACCCGGACATGCTGGATGCGGTTTCTTTACTCAAGCGGGACTTGGCCCGGCTGGTTGCTCGCATGATGACGGACAAGGCGGAATACCCAGAAATGAAGCGGCGGATGTGGGCATTGATTGAAAGGTCCGCGACGGCTTTTTTTGACAAGCGGGCTGCCTAATGGACATCGACCAACTATCCACTCGGATAGGCCAAGGCGGCATGACCGAACCAGATAAGGAATGGATGATTTGCTTAAACGATCTCATGGAGGAGGTTGGAATGGACGGGCTAATTCAAGCGGGGATGACGCTGGAAAAGGCCAGATCGTTTACCGGACTGCTCGCGCTGGCGAACAGATTCAGCATCAACTGATAGGGGGATCAAGATGGAAAACGGCCACACCCTGTTAACCGACCTGGACCGCCAAGAGGCGGTCAGGCGCATCGCAAAAAGCCAGGCCGAGTTGATCGGCCTCAGCTTCAAGCTGGCCATCCGCACCGGGCACTACGCCCGGACCCTGGTGGCTCGCGGTTATTCCGCAGCCCGCGCCCTAATCAGCGCCAGGGAGTACGCCCGCGACCTCATGCAGTACGGGGATTATTGGGCATGAGCACCACCCTCACCCTCACCCCGGAGCAGCAGGCGCAACTCGCGCCCCTTCTCCAGTCTCTCCAGCAGATGGCCGACCAGGGTCAGCCTGGCGCCCTGGGGGCCCAATTCTACGGCGGCAGCGCCAGGGTGTTCTTGATGGATCAGAACCAGGCCAACCGCTTTAACGCCGCGATGCAGGCGGCGGGGGTGGCGGAATGAGCAGCAACCTAGAGCGGTTCTCGCCGGAGGAAAAGTCCCTAATCCGGGCCAAAGAGGAGGCCCAGAAACGGGTGCGCGGGGCAATATTTGCCGGCCGTCCGTCTGAGGATTGGGCGCAGCGCGTGGTTGAGCGCGCCGCCGCCCTGCTGGCCTATCGGCAGGCCAAGGGTCTTCTGACTGAGACGGGCAAGCGGATCCCGTACCGGGCCGCGAAGGCGCCGATCAAGCCGGCACCCAAGAAGAAAAAATCGGCGCAGGCATACAACCAGCGGACGGTGCAGATCGTCCCGGTAGACCTGAGCCTTTACGCAACGCCCGAGGAAGCCGAACAAGCGGCGCGCCGGTGTGCAGCCGTCCGGTTCGCCTGGGAGAAACATCAGGCCGCCGAGGTCATCAAGGCTCGCCGCGAGGCCAACAAAATGCGGGTGGCCGCCATCGCGGCAGCCGCGCCCAAGAAACCTTTGTACGCAAATTGGGAGTAGGACAATGGGAATTTGCACCTTTACCCGCGATCTGGCCCGCTTTCAGGCCAGGCAAGCCGCAGAGGCAGAAGCCGACGCAGGACTGGAGCGCGAGTGCTCCCTGGTGCGCTCAATCTGCTCCCTGGACGAGTTGGAGTCGGTCGCCAGGGGCGCCGAGATCGCCGTTTTGGAAGCCCTGGTCGAACGCCTAGCCGAGCGGCGCATCCAGCGAGCCCAGGCCGCAACTGCCGAGGAATCCTCGGCAGATCGGTACGAGGAAATCAGAGAACACTGTTTTTAGCGCGGGCGACGAGGGGCAAGCCGGCGAGTGCCCTAAAACCCCGGCAGTCGGAAGGCGAGAGCTCCTTTTCATGGCCTCCATGACCGACCCCGCCCCCCCAAGGGCCGCCGGACGCAGGTAACCGGCAATTCAACTGAATAGGAAACGAAATGAACACGAACGATCCAACTGAACTAGACCTAGCCGCCCAAGCCTGGTCAGAATCCAAAGCAGACGAACAATCCGCCAATCTGCGCCGGATCGAAGCAGAAGCCCGCATCTTGGCACTGGTCGGCGCCAAGGAAGAAGGCGCCACCACCGTCAAAACTGAGTGGTTCAAGGTACAGACCACCGGAAAGCTAACCCGCACCCTCCAGGCCGACAAGCTGGCCGAGGTGTTCGGCTCGGTCCCGGCTGATCTGTATGGCCAGGTCATCAAGTCGGTGCCGTCGCTCAATCTCGCCGGGCTCCGCGCAGTCGAGAAAACCAACCCGGATGCCTATTCGTCATTTTGCCGCGCCATCGTGACCAAGCCCGCCAAGGCGGCGGTATCGGTCGAATTGCTGGGAGGCAAATAGCATGGCCTTTTCGCTCGCATCTATCACTAAAGGGGCCGGCCAAAAACCGCCCATCGTCGTGATTCACGGAAGCCCCGGAATCGGCAAGTCCACGTTCGGCGCCTGCGCCCCAAACCCGATCTTTCTCCGCACCGAGGACGGCTTGGGCATGCTGTCGCCCGATACGTTCCCCATGGCCAAGACCTGGGGCGATGTTATGAGCGCGCTTGGAGCCATCTATTCAGAGCAGCACGACTATAAAACCCTGGTCATTGACTCCCTTTCCGCCCTGGAGCCCGTCATCTGGGCGCAAGTCGCCGCCGACGCCAAAAAAAGCTCAGTGGAGGAATTGGGCTATGGCCGGGGCTACGTCCTGGCCCTGGACTACTGGCAGCAATTGATCCAGGGCCTGATCTCAATCCGCGATGACAAAGGCATCACGCCCGTTTTGATTGCCCATAGCGAAGTGGTTAGGTATGACTCGCCTGAGAGTGAGCCCTACGACAGATACCAGATCAAGCTGCACAAGCGCGCATTCTCGCTCCTGTACGAGCGCGCCGATGTCATTGGTTTCGCCAACTGGAGGACTCTAATCACTAAAACAGAAGTAGGATTTAATCAGTCCATCAGCCGGGGCACCGGGACGGGTGAGCGACTGCTCCACCTGATCGAGAGGCCCGCCTATATCGCCAAGAATCGTTATGGGATGCCAGAAACCATCCCACTTGATTGGCAAGCTTTCGCCGGATCGCTTCCGGCCCAATAACTCACGCAACGCAATCTAAGGAAACGCAAAATGCAACTGAACTTCGACGCAACCAACGTATTACCCGCCGACGACTTCTCTCCTCTGCCCGCCGGTGACTATCTCGCCATTGCAATCGACAGCGAGATCAAGCAAACCAAGGCGGGGACCGGATCCTACCTATCGCTCACGTTCCAGGTGGCGGATGGCCCTTATACCAATCGCCTGATCTGGGGCACTATAACCCTGTCCAACCCGAATCCGAAGGCCAGTGAAGTTGGGCAGCGGCAGTTGTCCGCACTCTGCCACGCGGTTGGTGTGTTGCGACTGAAAGACTCGGCGCAGCTCCATAATATCCCGGTCAAGCTGCGCCTGTCCGTCGAGGAGAAGGCAGGCTACAAGCCGCGTAACAACATCGAGGCGTACAAGCCCGCCAACGCCACCCACGCCCCACAACCGTTCCAGCCTGCCCAGCAGGCCCAGCAGTCCGCCGCACCCGCCTATCAACCGGCGCCACAGCCGACCCCGGCTTACCAGCCGCCGCCCGCGCCCCAGCAAGCCGCCCTCCCGCCCTGGATGAAATAGGCGAATGGTCGCCATCAACATGGCCATGCCGGACCCCACCCTGGAGTCGGTTGACGCCGCCATCCAGGCACGGGGCCGGTCTGAGCAGGCCCGGCCCTATCTCGGCATGAGCGAGATAGGGAGGGAATGCAGCCGGGCGCTTTGGTACGGATTCCATTGGTGCTCGCCGGTTTCATTCGATGCCCAAGCGTTCAAACGATTTGAAGACGGCCACCGGGGCGAAGCGCTGCAAGCGGAGAGGCTGAAAATGGTCCAAGGCGTCACGCTCTACACCGAAACAGGCGGTAAGCAATTCGGATTTTCCGACCACGGAGGGCATTTCAGGGGCCATATGGATGGCGTGGTGCTGGGCCTATTGCAGGCCCCTAAGACCTGGCACGTCTGGGAGCACAAGCAGACCGACGAGAAGAAACAGCGGGCGCTGGAGAAAGCCAAGCAGGAGTTGGGCGAGAAGCAAGCTCTCAAGGCATGGGATCCGGTCTATCACGCCCAAGCCCAAGCGTACATGGGCTATGCCAATTTGACCCGGCATTACCTGACCTGTGCCACGCCAGGCGGCCGCCACACGATCAGCGTCAGGACCGATGCCGATGCGGAAGCGTTTGCGTCGATCCGGGATAAGGCGTTGCGCGTGATTACCGCACCGGAGCCGCTGGCCAAGATCAGCGAACGCCCAGACTGGTACCAGTGCCAATGGTGCAGCCACCACGCCCTATGCCATGACGGCGGAATGCCCCTGGTCACTTGCCGGACCTGCATCCATTCCACGCCGGAGCTAGACGGCGATGGCCGATGGACTTGCCGGGCGATGGCTTGCGACATCGACACCGACACCCAGCGACAGGGGGCGGATTGCCCGGAACATCGCTTGTTGCCGTTCTTGGTGCCGGCGGAAGTCGTGGATTTTGAGCGGCCTGACGAGGCGTCATTCTGCGGAGTCCGAATCAAATACCGCAAGCCGGACGGCACCGAGGTCTGGAATGGCAGCTCCCCCGGCGGCTACGCAAGCCGGGAAATGGCCGCGAATTTCGCCGCCGCTGGCGACCCGGAAGCGGACGAGATTAGATCGCGCTTTATGGCGGAATTGATTGGGTGATACCATTAAATAGGTAAATAAGCAATGAACCACGAAGACCGTATAGTTAAGTTTCCGTATGCAATTACGCCGGTAAAGAACGGCGGCGCTGGAGGTCCAGCATTGCTTCCTTTGGGCGACTATTCTTGCGGTATTTGCATGGAAGGCGGGCAGCCTGGTAACTGCATTAATTACACTGGCATTTATTGCAAGTGGAACATGGGGGAATCCTCTATATCCTGGGGCAATGCCTGCTATAAAACAATCTATTGTAAACACGAATCTTCTCACTCAATAATAAGAACAAACAAAAGGCATGTAGAGTTAAGTCAATGCGACATATCTGAAATCGCAGATAAGATATTCGGCTCAATTGAGTCGAAAATGAAAGAATCAATAGCAAAAGTCATAAACGCACACCTAGACGATGAATGCTGTGAAATGGAATGAATTCATCAACACAGAATGCAAGAAATGCAATAGCGTTTCTTGGCGTGTTGCTCGGGTTATCAATCGCGGTGGGCAAGAGACTTTCCCATTAGTTTGCGGTTCGTGCGGTTATAAAACGGCGATTTATATGCCAAAAACAGATGCTCATCAATATGGGTTCAATCTACTGCCAGACAGCGGCGAAGCGCCCCGGATCAAATAGCATGATTACCCCATACCCCCACCAGCGCCAGGCCATAGATAGCCTGTACAACTGGTTCGCAGCAAACCAGGAGGGCAACCCCCTCTTGGTGCTGCCAACCGGAGCAGGAAAATCGGTCGTGCTGGCTGTCATGATCCGCGAGATCCTGCAATCTTGGCCGGACCAGCGCATCCTGGTTTTAACGCACGTCAAGGAACTAATAGAGCAAAACGCCAAGCGCTTAGCCGCCGTATGGCCAGAGGCGCCGATGGGCATTCATTCCGCCGGGCTCCGGCGGCGCGATTGCTTCGATCCGATTATCTTTGCCGGAATCCAGTCGGTGCATTCCAAGGCCCTGCACCTGGGAAGGTTTGACCTGATTTTGGTTGATGAGTGCCATTTGATTAGTGGCAAGGCGTCCTCCATGTACCAGCAGTTTTTCGCGGCTTCACGCCAGATCAACCCGGCTATTCGGATTGTCGGATTGACCGCTACTGATTTCCGCACCGGAACCGGCTCGCTAACCCACGGCCACGACGCCTTATTCGCCGCCGTGGCCTATCAAATCAATCTGCTTTATCTGATCGAGCAGGGTTTTTTGTGCCCCCTAGTATCCCGCCCCGTCGATACCCAGATCGACGTGACTGGCGTCCAGACGCAAAACGGCGAATTTGTAGCCGGGCAGCTGGAATCCGCCGCCGACAAAGACGAGATCACGCAAGCGGCATTGTCAGAGGCTATCGCCCTAGGCGCCGACCGCCAGCATTGGCTGGTGTTCTGCGCTGGCGTCAATCACGCCTACCACGTCACCGCGGCTCTAAATGCGCGGGGCGTCAAGGCAGCCTGTGTGACCGGCGAGACGCCCGCACTAGCCAGAGCCAATGCCATCGCGGAATACCGCGCCGGACGACTTCGCGCACTGGTAACAGTCGGCGTCCTGACCACAGGGTTTGACGCGCCAGAAACGGATTTGTTGGTCATGCTGCGGCCCACCCAAAGCCCAGGACTGTACGTCCAAATCAGCGGGCGCGGCATGCGGACGGCGCCTGGGAAAACCGATTGCATGGTCCTAGACTTTGCCGGCAATGCACTCCGACATGGGCCAGTCGATCAGGTCAAGGCATGGATCCCCAAGCCAAAAACCGGCCCAACCGCTGCGCCGTTCAAAATCTGCCCGGAATGCGAATCGAAGGTGGCGACCAGCACCCGCGTTTGCTATTGCGGGTACGAATTTGATCTGTCCGAAAAACCAAAGCACGACGCCCACGCCACAACGGCGCCTATGCTTTCGACCGACATTCGGGCGGCGACAGTCAGGAAGCCAGTATCCCGCGTCATCTATTGCAAGCATCAGTCAATAGGCAAAATGCCCAGCCTGCGCGTCGATTATTACGATGGGCTCATGAAAGCGGCCAGTGAGTGGGTCTGCTTGCAACACGACGGTTACGCCCGGCGCAAGGCTGTCCAGTGGTGGGTGCAACGGCGCAATGACCCGGCGTTGCCGGTTCCAGACTCAATTGACGAGGCCCTAGACGCCATGCCCTACGACAACTTGAAGCGCCCGTCTGCAATCGTGATCGTTCAGAAAAAATACCCGGAGATCGTTGGATATGAATTTGAATAACCTATCCCCCGCGTTGAAAACCGAAATACTGGAAAGCTTGCGATCGCTCATGCAAATTGTTGAATCTACACCCTTGGATACCCCATGTAGTACCTGCGCGAATTTCGGAACCGGCGGGTATTGCGAGCAATGGAAAGCGGAGGTGCCGAAAGAAAATCAGCAGGCTGGGTGCAATTGTTGGCTTGATGAGATACCTTTTTGAGGAGAATAAACGTGATTAGAAGCACAACCCAATTGACCCTGAATAGTGACGGGGACCTGATGGATGTCCGCGAGCATGAGGACAACGACAAATGGATGGAGCTTGTCATCAACGGTCAGGCGTTTGGTCTCCCCAAAAATGAAGCGGACGAGCTGATAGACGCGATCAATGCAATAGCTGGGAATTGAATGAACCTCCACGACCGCGCCATGATGATCCTGGCCTCGAACGCCCAATTCCGCGCCGCCACCGGCGGGGATGCCTTACGGCTTTGCTTGACGCACCCCATCATGGGCAAACGCCTCCAGCAATGGGCGAAACGCTGGTTAGCGAGGGGCAGCTTATGAAACTTGATGACATTCTTGTCAGGGGGCCAATAAACCGCATCGCTGGGCTTGTTGTGTCCGGAGGGGAACACTACGAGCCGAACACGAAGGGCAATGGGGGTGACAGCGAGGTGCCAATAGCCGTGGTCCCAGTTCCGAAAATCATTCGGAAGGGCGCAGGGTACGTTGATCTTGTCGGGAGGCGCTTTGGCCGGTTCACCGTGCTCGGGCTGTCGGCCTGTTCATCTCGCGCCTGGGTTGTCCGGTGCGACTGCGGCAGATATTCGATCAGGACCCCGAAAGCCATTAAAAACCCGGCAAACAGATGCGATATGTGTGACCACTGCCGCCACCTGGTCTATTTGCGGCGGACGGACATATGGCGCCGGACGGGCAAGCATGTTGACCTAAATGAGCTATGAGCGAGCAATCATGACAGTCTGTATCTATTACAGATCCACCGGCTGCCCCCATGGGGCAGTCACCGGCAAGCCCGACTGGTGCGCCAAATGCGCGAAGAAAGCGGATTGATATGAGCGAGCATGAAACCGTCGAGCAACCATTCCCCACATGCCCAGGGTGCGGTTATCGGCTAGACGCGCAAGACATGGTCAGTGGCTTTTCAGAAGATGACCTATGGGCGATAGCGCCAACCGAAGCCCTCGCATCCGTAAAGTGCCCACAGTGCGACCAATTTTACTGGGTGAGGGGCGGGTACAAGCCTATCTATACAACCTCGTTCAACGAGTGGGACTTGTGACCAACCACGACCTGGCCATGATGCGCCTAGCGGGCCGCGATCAGTTTGATGCCATGACTGGTGGAAACGCCATACAGATTTGTCGTCGTCATCCAGTCACGGAAGGCCAAAAAGACTCGGCGTGGGATATTTATAGAAGCATGAAGGGGATGGAAACAGCATCTAGCAATCTCACTAAAACCGTGTTAATCTTCGCAAAAAGAACAACGCGGCAAGCTCTGCCGTGACAGCCTGTGGAGAGGAAGGCTCTGGCTCTGATCGCAAGATCAAGGTGAAACCAGCCTCAGCGAAGCAGGAAGTGGAGGTTTGAGCAGAAATGCTCAGACGCTACGGAGCGGCTGAAGAATGACTAAAGAAGGCGTAGGAAAATTCTGGATGGTTTCAGTGACCGGCGGCGGCCCATCATTTGTCCGGTACGAGAAAAGAGCAGACGCTATCGCAGAGGCTAAGCGATTAACGCGAAAGACAGGTGGGCGGAGTTATATCCTCGAGGCAATCACGGCATATGAAATGCCTCCAACTACTCTAATCGAAATAGATCTAGCCCCGCTGCAAAAACGACCGGACCAAACCGCACCACTAAGGTGTTCCCCAAACTCTGGGGCCGAATACTACGGCAAACCGCTGTCCGCTGAACAATGGAGAGCTGAGTACTCGGGAGTTGTGTGGCGCTATAACCCATGGACTGGCGAGCGGCGCGACCCACTAGATGTTACAGCCGATCCATGGGGCGCCCAGATTACCCCGCAGCAGGATTAAAAATGAACAAGCGCAAGAAAATCAAGAAATTGAAGAAAGAAATCAGGATTCTTTACAGCCACAATAAGCGGCTCCTCGACAAGCTGGTAGCAGTCGAACTGGCCCTGTTCTCAGGGAATATCGACATTAACAGACCGAGTGCGGAAAAGCGTGTGGCTGAGCTTGTAGCAGAAAACAAGCGACTAAAATCAGCATCGGTGCCGACCTGCAACCCGTTGTAATCGTTCATTTATTTGGTGGGCGCGGCTGGGTTCGAACCAGCGACCCCTGCCGTGTGAAGACAGTAACCACTGAGTTTTTCCCTTGTTTTTCAGCACCTTACACGGTTCCGCCGCGTGAATAAAGCGGCTGAACGTGACAATTGAGGCCGGAAACCGCCCCCCAGTTTTCACGTTGTTTTCACGTTCGAGTCAGATCAAAAAACGCTTGCAATTCTAAATAAATGGCCATACAATTATCCCAAGAGGTGAGGCGATGGGCCAAGCCGGAGAGGGGAAGGCAGATGGGCTGGTTCTTGGTAGAAAACACACAAGCCAAATTCTTCGAGGCATTGACCTCTTACGAGGTCGATGGAATCAAAGCGGAAGTGGCCGCCTACGGTGACACGTTGACGGAAATCAGTGATCGCATTATTAAGATCGAAAATCAGGACGGCCAGGTGGCCTACCTGGTTAAAGCAGACACGGATGGCGTCGTATGCGCCGTGCTCCAGGCAGCCGGGCTGAGGGCATGACAGCAGGCCGCCCCAGGGTCCCCGGCACGGAAGCCGGGCGGACCCCGATATTCAAACTCCCGCTGCCCGACCCGATGCGGGCGGCAATCCTGGCCGAACTGGCGCGGCAGGACAGGACCCGCCGACAGACGACCTCGGAATGGATCCGAGAAGCCATCGCGGAGAAGTTGAATCAGTCCAGCCCCCGCGCCTAAATCTTGCTGGCGGCACTGGCAGCGGACACGAGCAACTGGTCCGCCAGGTCGTGCCATTCGCGCCAGTCGCCTCCATCCTGGCACACCGGCTCCAGTCGGCGCACGACCGCAACGAAGGACGGGGCAGGCCCTCGCAAGCGCCATAGACCCAAGAACCGTCAAAATTTGACAGTCGCCCAACTGCGGTTCATACTCACTTTATGGCGCAAAACGTGATTTTGCTGAACCTCTCGATTCCATCGGCTTTGCGGATTCTCCGCGAGGTGGCTGCGGATTCTAGCCGGGTGTTTTTCACTCACCACGCCAAGCAACGGATGCGAGAACGAAAAATATCTCGTTCGCAGGTAGATAGGTGCCTAGCCAAAGGGAGCATAACGGAAGGGCCAGCGAGAGACGCCAAGGGTTCGAGGAAAACGCCGAGTTTTTCACCCTGACCTACGAGGCCAGGAGCGCTGTCAATCACAACCCGGCCTATGCGCGCATCGCAGCCCTGCTGTGGCTGCGGGCAGGCGCCCAAGGCCGCCGCATCGACAAATTGCCGCCCGAGGGTTGGGTGGTGGCAGATACCTATGGTCTGTTGACGGACTTGGATCAGGCGACCGCCTTCATCCATGCGGTAAGCCAGACAACCGGGCTGCGCATTGCCTACATCGTCACTGACGATGACCGGCGCTTTCAAGCGATTGCACAGCAGCTACAGGTCGGAATCGAGCCAGTCCGCCTGTATGAGTCTTATCTGACCAATTTCAGTTTTGCCAATGGGGTTTTGGGGGGTTTTCTGGGGCCAGTCCCGATGCTGCCCACACGGGGCCATCCGAATCGTTCCGCTTCCAATTCGCGCTTGGCGAGCTGGGCGGATTGCCAGGCTTGGGAATCGGTGATTGACCGATCCCGCCGCCTTGAGGCATACTAACCCTGCGGTTGCGAGTGCGACTGCGGCAACATCATGGACCGCGATCTGAACGCAGCCATGAACCTGAAGAACAACGCGGCAAGCTCTGCCGTGTCAGCCTGTGGAGAGGAAGGCTCTGGCTCTGATCGCAAGATCAAGGTGAAACCAGCCTCAGCGAAGCAGGAAGTGGAGGTTTGAGCAGAAATGCTC
>Ga0116188_1003311_pt1 | contig 11884 bp, 7 predicted proteins | sample AD_JPNTR2_MetaG_FD_89807 | JGI IMG/M metagenome (GOLD analysis project Ga0116188, IMG submission 89807) | Active sludge microbial communities of municipal wastewater-treating anaerobic digesters from Japan - AD_JPNTR2_MetaG | ecosystem: Engineered > Bioreactor > Anaerobic > Digestate | place...
CGCTGTAACCTATTTCTCTCGGCCTTCTGTAAGAACAACGGAATCCTTTTTTTCTGAGTGCAGGTATTCAAAGGCTTCACAGCGTTTGTTGGGTTTGTTGTTACATACACGCACAGGATGAGTAATATACATTCGCGCGTTTTCATTAAAGACTCCTTTTTCGACTATTTCGACGTTTTTGACATTGTTTTTTAAAATGTTTTCCGTTAATATTTTTCTATTCGCACTTTCCGGTTCAAATGCCCAAACCTTCCCGGTCTCACCAACCATTTTGGAAAACCATAACGACGTTTCTCCGCAGTATGCTCCGAGATCTAATACATAATCCCCTTTTTGAGGATAAACAATGTTTTTGTATTGGTACTGTTTACAGAAAAAAGATTCGTATAAAGCCATTTTTGAAGTTCGAATCTTGAAACCTTCTACGTCATAAACGCCTAAATATTTTTCCTTAGAGTTTTTTATCGCCTCGTTTACTCCCTTTGCGAATTCCTCTCTCGATAACCCAGGAAAAAACAGAGCATCCTTTTTCGCGCCAAGTAGAGAAGAAGCGATCCGATATTGAATGAACCACTTAAGGATACTTCTGGAATAATCGTCAGCCAATCTAGAAAACAACCAGTCGATCTCTTCTGGGTTTTCCATCACAAATTTCAGAAATTTCACGCCGTATTCGGCGTAATCGGTAGGACAGTTTTCCACTGAACTTACATAATCAGGATACGTAACTAGAAAGAACCCAACTCGAGAAAGGAGTTTATTAAGCAGCCTTTTAAATTTCCTCAACACCATATACTTATAGCGCTCGTTGGGTGCGGGGCGTGTTTGAGCAGATTTCGTCTCGGCTATTTTATCCAATGCCTCAAATACTATCTGTCGCGTAATTCCCATAGAACCTCCTTAAAGACTTAAAACGCTATTAGAAGTATAGTCATATCTGCTTATGCGCTTTATATAAGGGGTTGGGTTTTCTACATCACTGGAATGCCCCCCTTAGCCAAGTAATTTTCAAATAGTTTGGAATAAGCGAAATTAAGCGTATCCTCCAGCAATCCGTTTAACGACGACGTTTTCCATTCTTGAACCGTTGAGATATGGTATCCCTTCTAAAACATAGGGAATCTCTTTGAATCCCCGCAGTTTGCGCCACCCCTTCTCAACTTGCTTAGGATAATTTGTACATCATCGATAGCGTTTTTTTCCGGTTGCCACAGTACCTCATCTTTTTTTGTCCTGAGCCGTATGGTAGAAAAGCTCAATTCTATCGGATTTGTCATTCTGATATGCTGAAAGTGCGCTGCTGGAAAATCATAGAATGTCAGCAATTCCTCCGCGTCTTTCGTCAGACTCTTAACCGCTTTGGGGTATTTAGCCCCGAAGGTATGGATTAAAAATCTACTCTTGGCGGTTTGACCTATGCCGACCCGACTCACGTTCGAATCTCCCGCTCTCGGTGATAGCCATTTCGGTAGACTTGCCTTTTTCCTTTTTCATCCCGTAGCGTTTTGGTCTTTTCAATGTATTCGCCGCTTTCGTTCTTTAAGGCTATGCCGAGTATGACCCTCGCCCCGTGTTTGGGCGGTTCTTTAAAATTGCTGACGACTTTTATTTCGTTTAAACTGCGTGCTTCTGGTTTCCATTGATTTTTCGCTCTTTGGGAAACTACCTCCCAACGCGCATCCTCTTTTTGGTCACGTCGGCTCTTTTATATGGTCGTTCGGACGCTTCTTTCGTTCTTCACTTTTTTCACATATTTCGATTATCACTCCGAGCCCAACTCCTCTGTCTGTTTGCTTTCCTTTACCTCTCCAGAGAATCCTACTCTTCCCGTATACTGCTCAATAACACCCTGTTCCAGTTCATTTCTCGTTTTCGCGAGAAAGGAAGACTCTCTCAACTCCCCGAGGCTTCGTTTCTTGATTTCGGATTGTTCCAAGCGATGGGCGATATCGAGAGCTTCTTCATAATAAGCCTTTCTTTTCTCTTCGGATTCGGTAAGCTCATACAGGTTTATGAGGATTGCCGAGAGTAATCTCAGAGAATTTGTCGAAAACAGCGATTGTTTTGCGAACTCTCGACTCCTTTCTAGGGAGTTGTTATACCATTCTACGGCTTCTAGGTCTCTACCAATTTGTTGATATAGAGTCGCTAACCTATTACCGAAATGTATGCTTAATCTCAAGTAGCTTCTTTTTCGGTCAAATTTCATTATTTCTTCTAGAAACATTAAACTATTTTGATAAGCCACTATAGCTTTTTCATAATTTAATTGGTTTTCTTCCAGTTCTCCTACGCGTTTATAAATTCGCGAAAATTTCCTCTTAAACGACTTTTTTTTCAGATAACGGTCTCGGTTCTCTTGATTTATTGGAGATTCATCGCTGAAGCAGCTATTGTAACACCTTACCGCGTAATCGATTCGCTCCCAATCTACAGCGTCTAAAGCACTCCAGGACTCAACTTTATAGGAGATGAGCGAAAGAACCCTTTCAATGGAATCTACCATTGAGATCCAAAATTCAATATTATTCCCTTGCTTAAACAACTCTTCAGAGAAACGAAAACTTTTCATACAACTGTCGAAATCTCCGAGGTGGTTCCAGCCTTTTGCCATATCGATAAGTACGGGTATGTTTTTTTGAAGCTGGTCTTTATAAGTCACTAGAGTATTCAAAGCATTATTCAAAATTGCCCTCAGGTCACCGTCAAGATTCCTTATTGAATTTATCGTTACGAGGATTGTGTGATAGTTAAATATCACCCGCTCAGGATTATCGTTCCGATCCACCTCAGAGATTCTTTGCAAACAATTAATTATCTCGTTCTGTTTTTCCCACTTCCAGAAGTACTGGTTTCTTACCATCTGTACCAAGGCTTCTTTAAAAGAATTCTGAGCGCTTTCTTTCGATCCTCCGCTGTTTTCTATATCGTCGAACATGTTCCAAAGAGAATTCGAGTATACTTCTAACAAATTGCCCTCTAAGCAGGCTCCTTGGGGCATCGAATGTGTTCGAAGATAATTGACGATTATTGCCAGCGTCTCGACAGTATTCTGAACAAAACCAGGAATTTCTTTGAAATCCCCGGACGTATATTCGTTTGTTAAAAGTCCGATACAAACCTTCACGTACTCTTTCAGGCTTTCTGACAGGGTTCCAAAAAAGTGAATATCAAGGGACGTCTGAAGTGTTCGGCGATTAATAACAAACTTACTCAGAGTCCCGATCGCTTTCTGAACATATTTAGAACCCGCCTTACTATTTCCCGATCTTAATTCGATTATCCCGAGACCGATGTAAGCGTTAATTTTGTCTTTCTGACTTTCTACCCAGTTTGGGTTTAGTGTATTCCTGTCTTTCCCCATTTCATCAATTAAAACCAACGCGCCTCGATACTTGGCTTCCGCTGTTTGCAGCTCTCCCAGTTTTACGTGTTTTCTCGCTTGTTTGCATAGTATTCTCGCTTGTTTGAATAGAGCTAAATGAAGCGCTTCTTTAGATTTCCAAATAAAATACTCGTTGAGATTTCGCTCTAATAAACTCCTCAAACCCTTTTCAGCTTTCTCGAACACGCTATTGGCATCCTCTTCACGGCCCTCGGCTTCTTTCAATTCTCCAATTACAAGCCAGCTCATACATAAATCTTGTCCCCATTCGGCGTTGTCGTTGTCTTCCTTCGACAATTCCAGGAGGATGTTGTTACTTTCTTCAAGACGGGCTTTCGCTCGGCCGAGGTCTTGCATCCTGAAAGCGGCTTTCCCGATTTTATACAGGATCACTGCGTGAAGGTGCCGCCATTGCGTATTCTTTTCATCGGACTTTAAAAGTTCTTTGACAATCTCTTCGCTTTGTTCGTATTTCCTCAATGCCTGCGAAAGAACGAACTTTTTAGCTCTTTCGAATTCTTTTTCCATTTCGGCCTCTTCCATTTCGGCCTCTTTCATTTCGGCCTCTTTCATAAGGCTGACACTCAAATCCATTTTCCAGAGACGGTTCTCAGGTTCTTGACTACATAGTTCTCTCATTATTCTTGAAGCTTCTCTATAGGCATCTGCAGCTTCGCGAACATAATAGCGACTTTGTTCCAGTATATCGATTTGCCCCCGCTTTCTTAACATAAAGTAACTGTCTCTTCTCTCTTCTTGATCCATCGCCGTAAGGCTGTCCCCAATTCGCCTCCAGCAGACGCTTTGATAGTGTTTCCATTCTCGATCGGTATCATTCGTATTCTCAAGCAACCTCAGGATTGTCTTGTAGTAATGCAGAGTGTCTCGCGGTCGCCCACTTTCTAAGCCAAGATCCCCGAGGCGGCCTAAGCTTATGATGTAACACCGCTTCCAGTCGCGGTTTTCGGACGATTCATCGGTGAGCTTTTTCATAATTGTTCTGCTTTTTTCGAATGCCTCAATTGCCCCCTGAACGTCCCCAGTGACTTTACGTCTGTCGCCCATTCTATTCCAACTTTCTGCTAGTCCGTATTGGTAATCGTCCTCGTTTGGATACGATCGAGTTAAGTTCGTCAAAACCCCGTGTTGGATTTCCAGCAGCCATCTTCCCCAGTCGGTTTTTCCGTGGTTGATGAGATAATCTGATTCGTGGCGCAGGAAAAGTGCGAACCGGTAGAGCGTCCGCGGTTCCGTTTCCGTCTTCAGATAGTGATTCACGATACCTTTGAATCCAGTTTCTTCCGATTCTTTATGGTGCGAGGCCACGTAACGCAAAAGGCCTGTAATGACCTTTTCAGGAAGCTTCTCCTTCACTTCGACCGTAAAGCTTTTCTTGAACAATTCAACCAACCGGCCACGGGTCATCTCGTCCCTCTCCGTGGAGGCGTACAGGTGTATCCCAACATTTTCGATCGCATAGTCTAACGGTTCTTCCCACCCATACTCTTCCTCTTCCTTCAACCGCTTCCAACCATACTCCGCGAGTAATCCGTGTCCATCGAGCGGATAGATCTTGTATATGCCTGCAGCATCGCTGACCAACCAGTCCATAAGCGATTTGTGGACCGGGATCAATTTTCTATCTGTTCGGATGAACAATGTTCCCATCTTTTGGAACAATCGATCCGCTTCCTTTTGTGTGGATAGGTTCAGAATTTTTTTTAAATCTTCCTGGTCAAGCGGCTCCGTTGCCGCTGCGATAATGTTGAGAAGGGGCAAAACGCGTTCTTCGTAATCCCGTATCTCTTCAGGACGGTTTGGCGAGAATCGCCTTTCATAGTTCCGTTTATAGAAAGCGTTCATTCCGATCGGGAATTCATCCAGTTTGTCCAAATTCAAATCACCAAGCCGGATGCTTCTCACCACTTCGACCGCATAGAGGAACATTCCTTGGCTTTTCTTCACGATTTCTTTTGCATACGCATTTGCTTTTTCTTCGTCTGGAACGATCTGCTTCAAATGCTTCTCGAGGTAATGTCGGATATCGTTATCGTTGTCCTGTGACTCTATAGTGATAGCCTCAGATCGGTATTCCGCAAGATCCGAGTTGACTAGCGGATCGTCCCGGCTCGTCAGGATCAGTCGCAACCATGGAGGGGTCTTCTTGAACTCGTCCCGGATAAAGGCGGTGATATCGTTTGAATAGGCGTTGTTCGCCTCGTCTACAGCGTCGATGACGATGACTTTCTTTGCCCCCGGTTCCATCGAAATGCCGTAGAGAGAATCCACAACCAGCTTTTTAAAGAGCTCTCTCGGTTTGTCTTTGTACTCGGATAGCGTGTTATCTAACCTGCTGTTCGGGTCCAGAAGCCTTTTCCGATATTCCGGGATCTGGGTGCTCAGCTGATAGGCGATGGATTTCACCAGGTTTGCCGGGTTTTTCTTCTCCGAGTCCTCTGCTTTACAAAAATGATAGGCTATCACTTCGGCTTTGCTGCATATCTTAATCGCTAACGCGGTTTTTCCAACCCCCGGGCCGCCAACGATCCAAAATACGCGTGAGGGAGAGTCACTCGAAAGCCATTTGTCTATCTTTTCGAAAACCCATTCCCGTCCCTGAAACTCTTCATAACCCAGCCAATCTGTTTGAAAGTCAATCCGTGGGAGAAGGCTTTGCAACACGGCGTCTGCCCCTTCCGTGTCGAGTTGCCATCTACCTCGTAGAATCTCCAGGATTCTTGCCAGGTGGCGTTTGTAATTCTCCTGCACAAGGTTTAATTCTGTATCAAAACAGTCTCGTACATCAAGGTTTTGGAGCCGAAAGATCGACAGCGGAGGTACGCTGCCAGACTGAACCATAAGTGGGATTATGTTTCGTACCCCTTTCCCGCAGGCTTTTGCCAATTCGTTAAGGCAGAACCCGTCCGGACGGCGCACAGAATGCAAGGTCATAAGAAAAAGCAGGAACCCTTCGTTTTGCGCCTCGACTATTTGTTCCAACCCATCCTCGATATACTGTTCCCAGTCTGTTCCTGCCAACAGCCTTTCTAGGTCATACCATACCTCGTATCCCTTGGCATTCAGATCCTCTTTCAACTGTGATGCGAGCCTTGAATATCTATCATGCCCGTAAGAAAGAAAAATAAAACCCATCCCTATCCCTCCCGAACTGTAAGATAGATTCGTAAGCAAGTAAACGCCGGTTATGCAAGAAAAACGTTGGCCCTAATTGTCCTTATAACGCTCTTTCCGTACGATTTTTAAGCCAATTCTGCGGAGAATCTCTTCATACTCCAAAAAGCCTGCGTCTTTAGCTTTGTCAGCCTCTGAAAGGGTGGCCCATTCGCGGATGTCCGGATGGATCTTGAGCGTATCCCTTATTTCCCGCCCCGGTTTTTCTGCGTCGGCAACATAACCGCATACCCTCTTTCTTGCAATCCACCGGTTGTGTTCCAATTGGGATAGCTGTTCTTTTTCTGCCTTTGAGAGGGTATCGAGCGTCACCGATTCGCGTTGGTCTTCTTCTTTTGCCATTTCCAACCCGAGGTACGAGAGCTTGTACGCGATATGCCTCGCTGCGATGCGGTTCTCGTCTTTGAAAGCGTCGTTGAGTTTTTCCCATTCTTCCCCTATTTGTTTCTGCGGTAACTGAGTATAAAATCCGTGTATCGATTTCGCAAGCGCATCGATTCTATCTGTACCCTCCAGCAATTCTTTAGAAGAAATCACTTCTTCTTCGAAAACCGCGCGAACCATAAGCGTCTTTAAATTTTCCTTTATCCGCGGCAGCTTCGTCCAATAGGGGCGGTGTTCTTGAACCGGAAGGACGATTGTCGGGTTTTCGAGTGTCCTTCGAGTTTGATAAAAAACGCGCCGCGCTTTCTGACATTCCTGGTATAACACGCGTTCGTCGTCGTTGAGAACGACGCACAAGTTAATCCGATTGAGCAATTCGAAGGGAGGGGCGGAAAAAAACGCGGCATTTTCGTATTGAGTCCACTCTACTTGATCCCCCAGTTCTCGTAGGAAATCCGGAACGGGTATCGAGTTGTCCAAAACTTGGATTATCTTAATCGGTACGTTGCTAGGCAGACGATACATTTGAATCCATTCGAGCGCGAGAGGTTCAAATAAGCGGCTATTTCCGATAACCAACAGCACGATCTCCTCCGTTTCGAAAGATTCGGGAGATAGCGCGGAAGAAAAGAACGTGTCGGCAATATACGCGGCAAACCGTTGATCCCACTGGAAGGCATGGATATCCGTATTCCCGGTGGTGTCGTTTCCTTTGAGCTCCTTGAAGGCCATCAGCGTTGCATAATGATGTAGAAGTACAGCGATTTTCAGAGGAGTCGCGCGTTTTATGCGAGAGGCGAGTCCCTCGATGGCCTTCAATCTTTCAAGATTCAGGACTTCGTCTTCTTCAAGTAGGAAAACCTTAGACGCTTTGGATATACCCGCTCGATTTAGGAGAGAAGGGGTCACGATTGGCGCCGCAAGAATCGCGTACCGGGCGTTTTCTCTGGGGTAGGCCTCTGTGTTCGCGCTTTCAGTAACGAGAAGGACTATCTGCTGTTTAGGCGTATTCATCAAGACATCTTCCAGTAAACGCTTGGTTTTACTGTTTAGCCCCATAAGGATCAGATGGTTCCGGAATGTAAAATAAACGCGGATAACTGTCCACCATTCTTTGAAAACTGAAAAGATGAGCGCCAGGATCGTGAAAAACATAAAGATGACCGCGGCGAATCGCGCCGTGACGAGAAGAACGGGGGGATCTGGGAATGCGTCGTTCACCATTAAAAGGATCGAGGGAATAAAAGGTTGAGTGAAGAGTTGTACGCATAGGTTTATCGCCGTTAACATAGGAAGAGGTTTATCTAGTAAGTCATAGTACTGATACCAACCGATCATCCCTGAAAAATAGATGATCAACCCGATGTAGATGAAAACCTTCCAATTCGTCCGTTTCATGTTACCCCCTTAACGCTGCCATTGATAGCGAATTCGCAACCGGTTATTCACGCCACGAAATCTCTCGAAACCGTTTGCTATCAAGCTCCTGAAGATGGGAAATGGTAGAAAGAATATGGTTTTTCAAAGCTTCATTGCGTCCAATAAGCGCGCCGAAAGGTCCCACTGATTTCTGCGCAGGCTCTCTCTCTACTGTACCTTTGGTTCCTTAAAAAGAGTCTTCTCGTTCCTTTTGAAAACCCGTTGGGATCGAAAACACCGACAACCCGAGTCTTCTCTATCTTTCACTCATTTACAGATTTGCCAGCGGTAATCCTTTTGTCTACCCCTCATTGTAGGAATCTGTTTTCGTGTTCGTGATATTAAATATTGTAGCATATATTTTCAAACATTTCTCTCTTCGTGTGGGTATAAAAATTGATGCGAAACAGAAAGAAAGGAAAGAAGAGGAGATCCGCCTTTTGTCGTTTTTACGCCGCGACGCCCGCGTGGGGTTATCGCGAGGTAACTAGTGGGCTGACTGCGAAAATCCACGAAGTCCATCGGTTCGCCTTCTTGTGGGTTATCATACAGTAACTAACGGGACTGCGCAATCCGCCTTTTGTTCTTTTTTATTGTTCAGAGGTAAACATGCCGAACTAAAGTTCGACGTTCCCAGGACGTTCACAAGAATCTTTTCTCTGTGCCCTCTGTGCGAACCCTGTTTCTGTTCCAAGACATGCCAACTTAAAAGTTGGCGTTCCCAAGAATTTCTCCTCCGTGCTCTCTGTGCCCTCTGTGCGAACCCACTGTTTTCGCGCCGGCACAAAAACAAACGGCGCTTACGCCGCGTTGACCACACGAACTAAAAACCGTGCGATCGATTCTGGCCTTGTTTCTTGATGCTACCTCAAAACTTGACACACACCTCATCCATCCAACGCGTACCAGTCATCGTACAATCCAATGAAATGTCCGAGCTTAACGTTTACGTGATAATGACCAAAAAACCAGAGTTTAAAGCGGATAAGTGGGTAAAGGGATTCTAAGAACTGCTCGGTGGGGTCTGGAAACCGATTGTCTCCGCGCAACACGATCCTCTTGATCGTTAAAGGAGCGGCGTGGGTTAGAACATAATCGACTTCATTATCGTGTATTTCGAGTGTCTCCAATGCATGTTGGGTTTCTTCCCACGACGGCTGTTCCTGCGGCCACCAGGATAGCCCTGGGATACGGAACTCTTTGTCTATGGATAGTCCGCCGCCCATCGCAAAGAAACGCCGATTGTCGATCGTATAGATGTTACCTCTTCTGAGATGATACAGCCCGGGTTGTATCACGCCAACTTCAGCTCCGAATCGAGTCTCTGTCGGTAAGCGATCCAGTCGATCGAAATTTTCGTGGTTCCCGTCGATAAACAAAACCGTAGATCCCTTTGATCCGAGCTCTCTTAAGAGGACTGCTTCTTTTTCTGTTGGTTCCGCTTCCCATAAAAACCCGAAATCCCCGAGAATGATGATAAAATCCTCCGGTCTGAAATTTATCTCCGAAAACCGCGAATCGATGGTTCCGTGCGTGTCGCCCGAGATGTAGATCATTCTTCGTCTCCTAGTATGGGCCGTCCTATCAGGCAAAAAAAGCGAAAAAGGCTCGACTCAAGATACTTTTTGTCTTATGAGGCCTATCGAATAACCGGTTGCAGATCACAGGAATGTTGTTTGAGAGTAATTTGATTCCAGCTGCTTGTTCGTCATAGCGGTTTCTTGTGTTAGCAAATGAAGAAAAAGTGTTTTCCTTCCATCTTCACACCTTTAATATCATTGGGGTTCCAGTCTCAGGCTCTTTTGTACTCCAACGTGCATCCGCTCCGGAAGTGGCGTTTTAATTTTCTTGCGCACGTTCTTCCGTTCGGTTTCGGGTATTTCTGGCTACTCACTGCGTTTCGTGTTCGCTTCACTCAATCCCAAAGATTTCTTTCAGATCTTCCAGCTCGTTATGCTTAACGCCCGCCTCGACTAGAGATTTCGTGATACCGGAGGCTTCTCCCCAATATTTCCGCTTTTCTTCCTCGTTCTCAACTACGGAATAAAGGTCCAGGAGCGCATAGACTAATCCAATATTAAAATCTATCTCCTGTGGTGCCCGGTTGACCAAGGATAGACGGAGCTCTAACACTTTAAGTAAGTATTCTTTCGCCCGTATAGAGTCCCCTCGTTGTTCGTGAAGTATTCCAAGTCGGCTTAACGAAATCCTATAACTGCGCTGCCATTTGGTGTTTGTGGGGTCTTTTTCCGTCAGTTTGAGTATAATCGCCAACTCTTTTTCGTAGGCGTCCTGCGCTTGTGAGAGGTTTCCCTGCGCTGCTTCGATATCCCCGATCCTGTACCAGCTTACGCTTAAGTCCCGTAGCCAGTCGGTGTTCGTTGGGTCTATCTTCGATAGTTTGAGCCTGATCGCCAGAGCTTTCTCGTAGGCGTCCCGCGCTTGGTCCAGGTTTCCTCGCTTCGCTTCGATATCCCCGATCTTGCTCCAGCTTACGCCAAGGTCCCGTTGCCAGTCGGTGTTCGTTGGGTCTATCTTCGATAGTTTGAGCCTGATCGCCAGAGCTTTCTCGTAGGCGTCCCGTGCCTGGTCCAGGTTCCCTCGCTTCGCTTCGAAATACCCGATCTTGCTCCAGCTTACGCCAAGGTCCCGTTGCCAGTCGGTGTTCGTTGGGTCTATCTTCGTCAGTTCGAGCCTGATCGTCAGGCCTTTCTCGTAGGCTTCCTGCGCCTGTGAGGGGTTCCCCCGTGCCTCTTTGTTATCCCCGACCTTACTCCAGGTCACGCCGAGGTCCCGCTGCCATTTGGTGTTTGCGGGGTCTTTCTCCTTTAGTTCGAGCCTTATCGCCAGAGCTTTCTCGTAGGCGTCCCACGCCTGGTCCAGGTTCCCTCGCTTCGCTTTGATATCCCCGATCTTGCCCCAGCTTACACCAAGGTCCCGTTGCCAGTCGGTGTTCGTTGGGTCTATCTTTGATAGTTCGAGCCTGATCGTCAGGCCTTTCTCGTAGGCTTCCTGCGCCTGTGAGGGGTTCCCTCGCGCCTTTTCGATATCCCCGACCTTACTCCAGCTCACGCCAAGGTCCCGTTGCCATTTGGTGTTTGTGGGGTCTTTCTCCGTTAGTTCGAGCCTGATCGCCAGTGCTTTCTCGTAGGCAACCCGCGCCTGTGACAGGTTCCCTCGCGCCTTTTCGATATCCCCGAACTGACTCCAGCTCACGCCGAGGTCCCGTTGCCATTTTGTGTTCGTGGGTTCTTTCGCTGTCAATTCGAGGAAGATCGTCAGGGTTTTCTCGTAGGCGTCTCGCGCCTGTGAGAGGTTCCCCCGCGCCGCTTCGATATCTCCGATCTTGTTCCAGCTCACGCCGAGGTCCCGTTGCCATTTCGTGTTTGTGGGGTCTTTCTCCGTTAGTTCGAGCCTGATCGTCTGGGCTTTCTCGTAGGCGTCCTGCGCCTGTGACAGGTTCCCTCGCGCCTTTTCGATATCCCCGACCTTACTCCAGCTCAC
>Ga0116188_1003314_pt1 | contig 11879 bp, 9 predicted proteins | sample AD_JPNTR2_MetaG_FD_89807 | JGI IMG/M metagenome (GOLD analysis project Ga0116188, IMG submission 89807) | Active sludge microbial communities of municipal wastewater-treating anaerobic digesters from Japan - AD_JPNTR2_MetaG | ecosystem: Engineered > Bioreactor > Anaerobic > Digestate | place...
ACAAATATGGCGTGTTTATAAACATCTTATAAGATAAATTTCCCAATAATATCAACAACTTCAGCTCATATTTTTCTAATGACCGCCATTAGAAATTCTGGCTAATGACAATTTTGGGATAAATAAATAAATCAATTAATAATTAGGTTGTTATTTGGAAACCTTTGTTTGCTTATATTTCTCTGAAACTGCTTTCCAGTTAACCACATTCCAAAAATTGGAAACATATTCGGCACGACGGTTTTGGTATCTTAAATAATAAGCATGCTCCCACACATCGAGACCCAAAATTGGAATGCCCCGCTTTTCGGCAACATCCATCAAGGGATTATCCTGATTGGGTGTGGACGAAATAAAAAGTTTTCCGGTTGCATCCACCGAAAGCCACGCCCATCCGCTTCCAAACCTGCCAAGTGCAGCCTTCTCAAATTGTTGTTTAAAGGCTTCGAACGTTCCAAATTCGCCTACAATAGCTCTCAAGAGTTCTCCCTCCGGAACACCTCCTCCATTGGGCGACATAATCTCCCAAAAAAGTTTGTGATTATAAAAACCTCCTCCATTATTACGAATACTGACATTTCGTTTGCTAACATCCGAGAACAAACTTTCGATGGAAATTTCAGTTAAATCCTCTTCCTTTAGAGTTTTTACAAAATTCTGATAATAAGCTCTGTAATGCTTATCGTAATGTATTTCCATGGTGGTTTTATCAATAAAAGACTCCAAAGCATCGTAAGGATAGGGCAAGGGGTCAAAAGTGGGTTGAGCTTTTATGGTCAGGGAAAAAGTCAAAAATAACACCGTCGGGATTCCAATCGATATCACACGATTGCTAAAAATCCGATTTTTGAATTGAATGAATGATTTGTAGTTCATAGTTCAATTTTTTTCTAGTAACACCCCAAGTAGAAAAAGGTTTTTTCTGATAAACAAAAACCGGCCCCTCTATGGCCGGTTTTATGTTTACATTTAAGATTATTCCATGGAATCGATTCTATTTTCTAAGGCATTAAGACGCTGCCATATTTCGGGTAATTTTGAAGCGAGAACCATGGCTCTTCGTTGAATAGAGTAGTCAGCGGCCGGTGAACCGAGTAAGGTTTGCCCGGGTGTTTTCACACTGTTTGACAATCCCGACTGAGCTCCAATTTTAGTTTCATCGGCTATTTGAATGTGACCGGCAAATCCCACTTGTCCAGCAATCATACAATTGCGACCGATTTTTGTTGAGCCACTAATTCCGGTTTGTGCCGCAATAACGGTGTTTTCACCTATTTCCACATTATGTGCAACTTGTATTAAATTGTCGAGCTTGACTCCTTCTCTGATGATGGTACTTCCCATGGTGGCCCTATCAATAGTAGTGTTAGCCCCAATTTCCACATAATCTTCAATGATCACATTGCCAATCTGCGGAATTTTCAAATAGTCTTTTTGGGTTCGTGGAGCAAATCCAAATCCATCGCTGCCAATGACACTGCCGGCATGAATAATCACATTTTTTCCTATCTGGCAATTTTCATAAATTTTAACTCCCGGATACAAAATGGTGTTATCCCCAATAGTGACGTTTGGTCCAACATAAACCTGGGCATGAATTTGTACATTGTTGCCAATTTTGGCATTTTGCATAATCACGGCAAAGGGGCCTACATAGATATTTTCTCCCAATTGTGCTGTTGGATTTATGCTTACTTGCGGGTCAATTCCTTGTGGCTTTGGCTTCATTTGTTCATACATTTGTAAAAGCATAGCAAAAGCTTCATAGCTGCTTTTTACACGTATCAACGTTGCGTTTACCGGTTTTTCGGGTTTAAAATCTTCATTCACAATCACCACGGACGATTTTGTTTCATAAATATACGGGGTGTATTTTGGATTGGCCAGAAAACTCAGCGTTCCCGGTTTCCCGTTTTCAATGGGCGATACGTTGTTAACCATAACATTTTTGTCGCCATCAACAACTCCGTTGAGTGCTTGGGCTATTTGTTCGGCAGTGAATTGCAGCATAATCAGAAAAATTTTGGGTTATCAAATTGTTTTGGAAAACAAAGATAGTGTTTCAAAACCGGTTTCGACATTACTTCATGATTAAACATGTCGCTTTCGTCGAGAATATTTGCCACCTCGCCATTCTTACGAAGTATCATAATTTGATCGTCCAATGGTTTGTAGGCACTGTTTGAAAGAACGTCGGTTTGAACCAAGTAGTTGACCTCTGTATCGGAAAGGGAAAATTCTTCCCGCACTTTTTGGCGAATTTGCTCGACCAAATCGGGCTCAAAAGGTCGTTTACTTAATTTAACCCGGAACAACTTCCGGTTTTGTAATCCTTCAGATAAAAACCTAAGGATAAAATCGCTGTGATGAGACCAAACTTTAATCACCGACATAAGATCATTGTCATCAAGGGCAAGATAATGTTTAAGGGTTTCTTGACTGAGACTATCTCTTTGTTTCAAAATGGCTATCAAGGGATCCGGTGCAAAAAGATGTTCATGGTTTTCGATTAAAAAGCGGGCTCGATGGATTAGGTTGCGCAACATTTGCTCAGCACTGATGACGGTTTTATGTAAATAGACCTGCCAGTACATTAATCGTCGTGCAATCAAAAACTTTTCGATGCTGTAAATCCCTTTTTGATCTACCACTAAGCGATCTTCGGCTACGTTAAGCATCTTAATGATTCGATCGGTGGAAACAACTCCTTCGCTAACGCCGGTATAGAAGCTGTCGCGAATTAAATAATCCAGTCGGTCGGTGTCTAACTGCGAAGAAACCAGTTGATGCAGAAATTTTTTGGGATAATTGTTTGTAAAGATATCAAGAGCGGTTGACAATCTACCGTCGAACTGTTGATTAAGTGCCTTGAATATGAGTTTTGATATATCTTCATGGCTTTGCCCCTGAACCAAAACGTATTCAAGAGCGTGGCTCATTGGGCCATGTCCGATATCGTGAAGTAAAATGGCAAGTATCACACTTTCAGCCTCATGGGGTGTGATATCAACATTTTTACTCTCTAAAACATCTATGGCTTGTTGCGTTAGAAAGACACTTCCAAGGGTGTGTTGAAATCGGGTGTGAAGTGCTCCCGGATAAACGTAATGGGTTAATCCTAATTGTTTTATATTTCTAAGTCGTTGAAACCATGGATGATTCAGAACATCAGCAGCCAAACCTCCCGGCATGGGGATCAACCCGTAAACAGGATCGTTGATTATTTTGTTCGATGACGGATAAAGGGGCATTCACTAATATTTTTTGTGATAAATATAAGGTTTTTGTCGATTCAATTCATAAGTTCCCGGTCATGTGTTGCCGGTCGTCTTCATTTGTTCAATAAGATTTTGAAGAATATCTACCAAGTTATAGTTCATGGCATCCACTGTAATATGTGCTTTTTGATAAAAAGCTTGTCGCTCCGAGAGTTTGTTGATAACAAAACGTGATAATTCCTCCGACGAAGAGAAATTTCGTACTAACGGTCTCTCTTTTTTTGACTGTTCAAGCCGTTTTACGATTGTCCCCACAGGTAACCAAAGATAAATTACTATACCATGCTCCAGAAGAAAATCCATGTTATCGCCGTAGCACGGTGTTCCACCTCCGGTTGAAATCACCGCATTTTCTTCCAGAGATAAGGCGTTGAGTATCTCGCGTTCCTTTTGACGAAACCAGTTGTCACTATACAAATCGAAAATCTGTGTGATGCTCATGCCCTCTTGTTGCTCTACCATTTTATCGGTGTCAAAAAACGGAATTTGTAAACGATTCGACAACCGTTTGCCGATGGTAGTCTTCCCTGCGCCCATGAATCCTATTATGAATATTCGCATTATGTAAAGTCGAATGTAAGTTGTGGGTCGTTGTCTTCCGGCTCGGTGGGTTGATTTACTTCGAGAATTTGAGGGCTTTCCTCTTCCGGTTCCTCAAATGGCTCGGAAATATCTTCAATCAATGAAACATTGTAGGTAGTTAGCCTTTTCCCTTTAGCTTTTTCCCCTTTAACCGCAATAAAACTTTCGGCTTCAATAATTTCCGGCACTCGATGTTTGTCGGTTTCGCCAAACATAAGTTCGTATTTTGGGGATGGATGAGAAGTGATTTTCTCAATATAACTTCCTGCAGTTTCGCCCACAATATTTACCAAACGATTTGTGTCGGTAATCTGGAAGCGTTTTAAGTAGAAAAATTTCTGTTCTCCATCAAAATAAATGCAGGTGTAGATTTTATCGGGTTTGAATTTTTCAATTAAACAAATGTTTTCATCGTAATGGTTTGTCAGCTCATAGCTTGTAGTTGTGTAATTACCGTTTTTGTAAAACACTACGATACGGTCGCTCTCGTAAAATTCACCTAAATATTGTCCGTTTTGATCGATATTGAGTCGAGAGACCGTAGGATCAAACCAGATTTTAATCCCTCCAAGGGTTGATACCCCGCTTCGTATTTTGATTATTTTGTGAACATCGTTTTTGGTCAGCACATTCCCCATTGCCTGGCGACCTTTGATGGAAAGAGTCCTGAAGTCGTATTCAAACGAAAGTTTTTTTAGTTTTAGCCTCGGTTTTAAGAAAACTTTGATAACCTCAGCTTCTCCGTTTGGATTAGCCGAAAAGTAAACGATTTTTGAGCCCGGGTTTCCTGTTGTTACATCGTATTCGGTGTTGCGAGTGATTGATCGAACCTGGAAACGCTTAACGAAGAAATTTCCTGCGATACCGTCACGGTAAACCACATTATAGGTAGTGCGGTTATCGGTTTTTCGCCATATACCCACATGAATTATATCTTTACCGATAAACAGTTTTGGCTCGACCTTAACAATTTTATATTTCCCGTTGGCGCAAAAAACTATGATATCGTCGATATCGGAACAATCGCAGACGTATTCGTCTTTTTTTAATGCTGTTCCTACAAAGCCCTCTTTATAGTTGCAATAGAGTTTTTCGTTGGCGACAATAACTTGTGTAGCTTCGATAGTTTCAAAATTTCGAATTTCGGTCCTACGTTCACGACCTTTTCCGTATTTTTTCCCTAATTGTTCAAACCAACGAATGGTGTAGTCAACAATGTGTTCAAGATTATTTTTAACTTCATCAATTTCGACTTCAAGTCCTTTAATATGCTCATTGGCCTTTTTGATGTCGAATTTTGAGATTTTACGCACCGGTTTTTCGGTAAGTTTTAGCAAATCGTCTTTGGTAATTTCTCGTTTAAGACGTTTTTTGTATGGTTCAAACCCTTGCTCGATAGCATCAATTACTTGTTCCCAGGTTTCGGTGTCTTGTTCCAACAGACGATAGAGTCGTTCCTCAAAGAATATCTTTTCGAGCGATGAAAAATGCCAATCTTCATTGAGTTCTTCCAATCGGATCTGCAGCTCTTTTTTGAGCAATTCAAGGGTTCGATCTGTTGATAACCTTAGAATGTCAGAGACCGATAAAAACCGAGGCTTATCGTCGAGGATCACACAGGCGTTGGGCGAAATGCTAATTTCACAATCAGTAAAAGCATACAGTGCATCAATGGTTTGATCGGGTGATGTGTTTGGTGCCAGATGTACCAAAATTTCGACATTCTGGGCTGTATTATCATCGACCTTCCGGATGCGAATTTTTCCCTTATCGGCAGCTTTTAAAATTGAGTCGATGACCGATGAGGATGTGGTTCCGAAGGGGATTTCGGTGATCTTCAATGTTTTATTATCCTCTTTAACAATTTTAGCACGCACTTTTACAACGCCACCACGTAACCCGTCGTTGTATTTTGAAACATCGATTGATCCTCCGGTGGAGAAATCGGGATAAAGTTTGAAAGACTGTTTACGTAGATAGCGAATGCTGGCATCAATCAATTCGTTGAAATTGTGGGGCAGTATTTTTGAAGCAAGGCCAACAGCAATTCCCTCCACACCCATTGCAAGAAGTAGTGGAAATTTTACGGGAAGAGTAACGGGTTCTTCGTTGCGTCCGTCGTAGGAAAGCTTCCAATCGGTGGTTTTCGGATTAAAAACCACTTCTAGAGCAAATTTGCTTAATCGGGCTTCGATGTACCGAGGCGCAGCTGCGCTATCGCCGGTCAGAATATTTCCCCAGTTTCCCTGGGTGTCGATCAACAATTCTTTTTGTCCCATCCCAACCAATGCATCACCAATAGAAGCATCGCCATGGGGGTGAAATTGCATTGTAGCACCAATGATGTTGGCAACTTTGTTGTATCGTCCGTCTTCCATTCGACGCATGGCGTGAAGGATGCGTCGTTGAACCGGCTTGAGGCCGTCGTGAAGATGTGGAACGGCACGCTCCAAAATTACGTAGGATGCATAGTCGAGAAACCAATCCTGAAACTGGCCGGTTAGTTTAGTAATTTTGCTGCCATCGTCGCCCGAATAGTTTGAATCATCGGATTCGGGTATATAGTTGAATTCCTCGTCAACGGGTGGAATTTCGTTGTGCATTGTTCAATGTTTTTACAATTCTATTTCTTCGGGTAAATCAAGTTCTATTCTGAGGTTATCGATAATGAAATCCTGTCGTTCGGGAGTGTTTTTCCCCATGTAGAATTCCAGCAAGTCGGAAATTTTATCTCCTTTTTTTAGTATAACCGGGTCAAGGCGTATATCTTCACCAATGAAGTTTCGAAATTCATCGGGCGATATTTCTCCCAATCCTTTAAATCGGGTAATCTCGGGTTTACCCTTGAGTTCAAGTATGGCTTTTTTCTTTTCTTCTTCGTTATAACAATAAATGGTTTTTTGTTTGTTACGAACACGGAATAAGGGTGTTTGCAGAATAAACAAATGACCGTTTCGTATTAAATCGGGGAAAAATTGCAGAAAAAAGGTTATGAGTAAGAGGCGAATATGCATTCCATCAACATCGGCATCGGTGGCAATAATCACCTTTTTGTAACGTAAGCTTTCAATGGATTCTTCTATGTTTAGTGCTGCTTGGAGAAGATTAAATTCTTCGTTTTCGTAAACCACTTTTTTAGTTAAACCGTAGGTATTTAATGGTTTACCTTTTAAACTGAAAACCGCTTGTGTGTTAACATCGCGCGATTTGGTTATTGAGCCGCTTGCCGAGTCTCCCTCGGTGATAAAAATTGCGGTTTCTTCGTTGCGTGGGTCTTTGTCGCCCAAGTGTATGCGGCAATCGCGGAGTTTTCGGTTATGAAGCGATACTTTTTTGGCTCGTTCCCTGGCAATCTTTTGAATCGATTGCATCGCCTTCCGCTCTTTTTCCGATTCCACAATTTTTTGGTAAAGAAGCTCTGCGGTTTCCGGATTTTTATGCAAGTAGTTGTCGAGGTGTTCTTTCACAAAATCGATAACAAAATTTCGGATGGATGGCCCGTTTGGTCCGATATCTTTTGAACCAAGCTTGGTTTTGGTCTGCGACTCGAACATAGGTTCCTGAACGCGTATAGCAATTGCTGCAACCACCCCTTGACGAATATCGGAGGCATCGAATTCCTTGTTGTAAAACTCACGGATTGTTTTTACCAATGCTTCGCGAAAAGCCAGAAGATGGGTTCCTCCCTGCACGGTATTCTGGCCGTTGACAAACGTATGGTACTCTTCGCCATATTGTCGAACGTGAGTCAACGATAGTTCAATATCTTTACCTTTAAAATGAATAATTGGATAAATCTTTTCCTCCGTGATGTTTTCTTCGAGAAGGTCTGCCAATCCATTTTTCGACACAATTTTCTGCCCGTTGAAAATCAGGGTCAACCCGGTGTTTAAATGGGCATAATTGCGGAGCATCGACTCCACGTAATCAAAGTTATATTTGAAATTATGAAACAATATTGAATCGGGTTCGAAAATAACTTCGGTTCCGTTCTTCTCGGTTGTGGGTACTATGGAACTATCTGACTGGAGTATCCCTTTAGAAAATAGTGCTGTTCTTTTTTGTCCGTCCCGAAACGAGCTTAGTTGAAATTTAACCGAAAGGGCATTCACGGCTTTTATTCCCACTCCGTTCAATCCCACCGATTTTTGAAACACTTCGTTATCGTATTTGGCACCGGTGTTCATTCGCGAACAAACTTCGACCAGCTTGCCTAACGGTATTCCACGACCATTGTCGCGAATCCGAACTTGCGATTCTTCAATCGTAATCTCGATGGTTTTTCCAAAACCCATCATGAACTCATCGATGGAATTATCGATCACCTCTTTTATCAAAACATAAATCCCGTCGTCGTTGGAAGAACCGTCGCCAAGTTTACCGATATACATGCCGGGACGGCGGCGGATATGTTCATGCCATTCAAGTGTCTTTATCGAATCTTCAGAGTAATTTGGTACGTTCATAACGTTGGTACAATTTTAACCACGCAAAGATAATGATAATTCAACGCTGTGGGAAATTTTGTTATCAACAATATTTGAACAATTGAAAATCAACCGATTGCTGATCGATGAATATATGGGTTTAAAGTTTTGCTTATCTTTGTAAAAATTATCAACCGCCTTAAAACTACCTTGTCAGCTTATGGACTTTGCCTTAGAAATAAACCAACGATATCCACAAATTATCGAAAACTATCATCGGTTGCATAGTTGTCCCGAGCTTTCGAATCGAGAAGAAGAAACCCATCGTTTTATTCTGGAAAAAGTAAAAGCTTCGGGCGTACACAGCATCGAGACTTACGGAACCGGCATAGTTTGCACCTTAGAAGGAACTACGCCCGGAATGCATCTTGCTTTCCGTGCCGAAATGGATGCTTTACCTATCGATGAACAAACGGGGGTTGGCTTTGCCAGTATAAATCAAGGGGTTATGCATGCTTGCGGGCATGATTTTCACATGGCTTGTTTGCTTTCAGCGTTGGAGATTTTGGGCAATCGTCGTAACGAGATTCAAGGGAAAGTGACGTTTGTTTTCCAACCCAGCGAGGAGTCGCTACCGGGAGGAGCAAAGCAAATGCTCCAACAAGGATTATTTGCCCAAGAAAAACCCGACCTAATGATTGCTCAACACGTATTCCCCGATCTCCCGGTCGGGCATTTCGGTTTTCGCTCAGGGAAGTATATGGCTTCCGGCGACGAAATCTACGTCGTGCTTCACGGAAAAGGCGGGCATGCAGCTCTGCCCCATCAAAGCAACGATGTTGTGGTTGCAATGTCGCAAACTGTAATCGCTTTACAAACTATTCGGTCAAGAATCATCGACCCAACCATTCCCTTTGTGTTGAGTTTTGGGAAAGCCATCGCCGATGGAGCCAACAACGTTCTGCCCATGGAAGCACGATTGGAAGGAACTATGCGCACTCTTGATGAATACTGGCGTCGCGAGGCAAAACAACATATTATGAAAATTACTGAACATTCCGCCGCAGTGTATGGCTGCTCAGCCGATGTTCAAATTGTGGAAGGATATCCCGTTTTGGAAAACAATCCGAAATATACAGAAGAACTTCGATCTATTGCACAATCAATGGTTGGGAGCCATCAAGTACACGAACTTCCCATACGTATGACCACCGATGATTTCGCATATTTTGCACAACAGATCCCTTCAGTGTATTACCGTATCGGAGTTGGTGAATCAGCGGGCAAGCTTCATACTCCCAATTTTCTTCCTCCCACCGAAGCATTCAAACCTGCTATCGAATTTATTCTTCACATTTTGAGCACTTTTAACGGTCGCTGAGATTAAACAGATCGATTTCAATCAAAACATTATCTTTGCAACATTATTTCAACGATCGTCGCGATGTATTTTAAAGAACTTGTCGGACAACGGCAAATCGCCGAAAAACTGCGGCATTCTTTCCTTAATCAGAAACTGGGGCATGCCCTTCTTCTGGTGGGACATGAAGGATATGGTGCTCTTCCTTTGGTGTTGGCCTTAGCTCGCTATATGGTTTGTCGCAATCCACAACCCGACGATGCATGCGGCACCTGCCCCGCTTGTAAAAAAATGGACAAATTGATTCACCCCGACATCCATTTTGTTTTTCCCGTGATCAATAAAAAAGGCAAGGAAAGCATTTCCGACAGCTTCATCGACGAATGGCGTGATTTTGTGAAAGAAAGCCCATACTCTTCATATAGTCAATGGATTAAATACATTGCCACAGAAAACAAACAAGGCGGAATTTTTAAGGACGAAAGCGACCAAATTAGCCGTAAGGTAAACCTGAAAAGTTATGAAGCCGAATGCAAAATTGTGATAATCTGGTCGGCCGATAAAATGAATGAATCGGCCTCTAATAAACTTTTAAAAATACTCGAAGAGCCCCCCGAAAAAACCCATTTTTTCCTTTTATCGGCACATCCTGAAAAAATGCTACAAACTATTCTCAGTCGTACTCAGATAATAAACGTGCCTCCCATTACCATTGAAGAAATTGAAAGGTTTCTGATTCAGAACAAATCGATACCCAGTGAAAACGCTCACGATCTTGCCCTTTTTTCAGAAGGCAACCTTGAATCGGCTATTGATTTCATTGAGCGTCGTGAGGAATTCGAACAAAATACCCGTGATTTTTATGCTTTTATTCAAAACGCCAAACAACAGAAATATGCTGACTTGTTAGCATTTATCGACGGGGATTTGGCAAAAAACAGAAACCGACAAATTGAATTTCTGCAATATTCCCTACATATAATTCGGCAGCGATTCCTTTCAGGGCAAAACAACTCTTCATCTCCAACCAATTCTTCTTTCGATATTAACCAGACTATCTCCTTTTCTCAGGCACAACAGCTCTACCAGCTGTTTCAAAAAGCTATTGTGCATATTGAACGAAATGTAAACTCGCGAATTGTATTGCTCGATACTGCAATTCAACTCCGAAAGATTTTATAATCATTCTTTAAACATCATTGCTCAAAACATTGCCTAAAAACAAAAGTGCCGCTTAATTGTTAAATTGAAATTATTCATAAATTGCAAGAAAAAAAACCGCATGAAAGAGCAATTTTATTTTGAGAATTGTTATTCTATTTCGGAAATCATCACAAAAAAATACAGCACTTCCTTTTCATCGGCAACCGGATTGCTCGACCGCAAAAAACGTAGAGCTATCTACGCTATTTACGGATTTGTCAGGCTTGCTGATGAAATTGTTGATAGCTTTCACTCATACGATAAAGCCGTCCTTTTGGAAAATTTTGAACGCGAATTGTCCTATGCTTTAGAACATGGGATCAGCACTAATCCTTTGTTAGCTGCCTTCTCCAGAACCGTTCGGGAATATAATATCGATCCAAAACACATAGAAGCATTCATGCAAAGTATGCGTTTTGATTTATTTAAAACAAAATACGAGCAACAACAAGATTTCCATCGATATGTTTACGGTTCGGCGGAAGTTGTGGGGCTTATGTGTTTGAAAGTTTTTTGCAACGGCAACAATGAACTGTATAATCAATTGGAATTACCGGCAAAAAAATTAGGTTCCGCTTTTCAAAAAGTTAATTTCCTGCGCGACCTGAAAGAAGACCATCAAATGGGAAGAACTTATTTCCCCGAGATGGTGGCTTCCGCAGGATTGAACAACCAATCTCGGAAAGAAATTGAAGAATCCATTGAAACCGATTTTGTGGAAGCTCTGCCCGGAATTCGTCAACTCCCCGGCAGATCGAAACTAGCTGTTGCTCTAGCATATTTCTATTATCGCACTCTATTTAAAAAGATTAAACGCACACGTTCACAAGAAGTACTTTCAAAGCGTATCAGAATCAACAATTTGCATAAATCACTGATTTTTTTGAAAGTTTCGATTCTTTATCGTGCTGAATTCAAGTTATAAATGCAACTTTTTGATTTAACAAATTTAGTAATAAAAATTCAATAGGCGATAAAAATCCCAGTTTTTTTCTTGGTCTGTTATTTAACTTGTGTTGAACATATTGG
>Ga0116188_1003321_pt1 | contig 11868 bp, 10 predicted proteins | sample AD_JPNTR2_MetaG_FD_89807 | JGI IMG/M metagenome (GOLD analysis project Ga0116188, IMG submission 89807) | Active sludge microbial communities of municipal wastewater-treating anaerobic digesters from Japan - AD_JPNTR2_MetaG | ecosystem: Engineered > Bioreactor > Anaerobic > Digestate | place...
AATCTTAGAACTCATTCCAAGAAGTTTTTCTCTTCCTTTTCAAGGTGCTAAGAGGATTTCTCCTCCTTCAAATCTAAGACTCATTGTCTTAAACTTGAAGAAAGAGAGGAGGTTTTAACCCAATTATGGAGACCTCCTAAAACTCCATAACCCATTATAAGGCACTCATCAGGAGAAGAATTATAAGACACCAAGAAAATACTTGGAGCCTCGTCTTTCTCCTTTTATCCTCCACTTCCATAGAGATGAGGAGATGGAGGATCAACCCGTAACCAATAATGAGGCCACAAATAACAACGTATCTCAATTTTTATTCTCCTTTGTCCCTGGCCTTAAAGGTTTAAGGGAGTTATCTCCCACCAGAGGGGTAGCTCAATACATCTTGCCACCATAAAAATTCTTAAAGATTTTATGAATCTTTATGGTGGCAAGATACAAAATAAGACATAGATAAATTTCTCTTCCTTTTCAAGGTACTAAGAGGATTTCTCCTCCTTCAAACCTAATATCGGAATAATAAGCTTGAAGGAAGAGAGGAGGTTTTAATTTTTTAAGCGGAGACCTCCTACTAATTTATAATGCAACTCCGCAAAATTCTACAAGTTAGTCTAGTAAGTCATTTTCCTCCCCTGTCAGAGCAAGAACACCATCTGAACTAATTTTATAAATGTATTCACTTGGTGCCCCGTATAATCGTCCCCCAACAGTCATTTTTATCGTACTACCAAATCTACATTTTAATATCCACTGTCCACCACTACCCATTGCCCCTGCTGCTCCTTGAGCAATAACACCACTTAAAATCTCCTTTACTCCTTCTGATATTGTTATATCATTACTGCCTCGAAATCCAATATGTCCTCTAAGAACAATAATACATTCATTCTCTGTTTTATTCTCGTGAGCAATCAATTTTGGACGACCAGAATGAGTTTCACCTATCTCTCCATCAAATATTATAACATTTCCTTTTTCATCTAGTTCGTTCATCTCTTCCGGGGTCAAACCACTTACGGGTAAAACCCCGAGACGTCTTCCTCTTCCCTCTTCTCCTACCAAAATTGCGGGTATTGTGATTTCTTTATTGTGAAATATAAACAATTGCACAATACCTCCCATAAATACTGTTGAACCTTTAATTGTAAAAATCTTCATTATATCCTCCTTTTACCCACCTGTATCTTTCGATATTCAGGCGTTCTAGTTGGATCCTAGAACTTTTGGGTGTGGTAGCATCTTGCCACCATAAAAACTCCTAAAGATTTTATGAATCTTTATGGTAGCAAGATGTAATTAGACAGTTCTGCACTTCTCTTCCTTTTCAAGGTACTAAGAGGATTTCTCCTCCTTCAAGCTTAATATCCAACATATTAAACTTGAAGGAAGAGAGGAGGTTTTAACCCAACTTATAATTTATATGGAGACCTCCCAAAACTCCACCTAAACCCCTCGCTCTTTTCACAGTAGGTTAGCAAAACCTACCAACCTGGCTTTTGGTCTTTTATGGCCAGGTTACTTATCGTCTTTCTCAGCCCTCTATTTTATCAAGGTGAGAAATAGCGATAGTCCCTCTTTGCTTCGGCTTTGGAGATGGTTCTCGCGAACCAGCCGATTCCCGCGGTCTGACGAGGGTTCCGCGGGAGATTACTTATAAAGTCCTACAACTCGACTTTATAAGTAATCTTTGCCTCTTTTCTCTCCAACACCCACCAGGGGTGGTGGAGAGCAATGAGGTCCTTCGCCTCTTCTTCCTCCCAGAGAATCTCCTCTGAGAGATTCCCTACGGAAGAAAGAGAAGCCATCGAGAAAACTACCCAACCGTAGTTCCTCGATAGAACCTCAAATTCCTTCTCCCCCATCCTAAGGAGAAGAAATTTTTTCTTTCCTTCCATTTTTCTTTCCTCCTTCTGACTCAAAATTTCCCTGAGGGGCGAGTCACTCCTTGTTGATGGTTCAAACGGCTAAATTTAGCCTCCCACCGCACTAGCATTTTACTAGCCTCAGGTAGTTAGTTTTTTCTTTTTTGTCTTATTAAAAGCTCAAGACAAAAAAGAAAAATTTAGCTTTCCAGGGCTGCTAACCACAACCCCAACCAAGCTGGCTGCCTCATCAGTTTCAAGTAGCCAACCTGGAAAACCATTAGAAATGGTTTCGGCTTTGCTTGGTTGAAATAAAAAGATAAAAAAAGAGGGCTATACAAATATTTGTAGCCCTCTTTTTTATTAATTTTTCTTATCTTATTTTCCTTATCTTAAGTTTTTTACTCTTTCTAACAAGTAGAGAGAGAATTAAGAGGGCTACTCAGAAATTCTCTCTCCACTTGTTAAAATCCTACTTTCAAAGTAAGCGATAAGCAAAATTGTAGCCCTCTTTGCCTGCCTAAATTTTTGCTTCTCAAAAATTTAGGCAGGTAGATTTTTCAATTTTCTCCTAATTTGAATCTACTATTTTCTAAATAATAAACTCAAAGGGCAAACTCTTTCTAAATTCGCCATATCTTGGTGAACTTGGATAGAGAAGGGAAGAGGAAGAAAGCCTCTTCCCTTACAACCCTTTATAACCCACTGCCATTAGTCCCTTTCCTCCGTAGGGGGTCTATAATGTGTACGACCCCCTACAGATCTTATTCCGAGTCCTACTCTACCCAGATTCACCCTTACGGTAGGGTGATCTGGGTGTTTAATTTCAATTATTTTTACATCATCGGGGAAAATAGCTATATAGCGTTGATGCCAACGACTATATAGCCACTGAACAGGAGAAGGAGAAAAAGTACAAGAAGAAGGATTAGGGGGGTCCTCTCCCACATAGCTGGGAGGGGGGATCTTTTTGACTTCATAATAATACTTCCCCTCCCCTATTCCATAATCATTGTCCACGGGGTAAAAATAGAGATCCCCTTGACGGGTTTCTCCTCCCCATTCATTTAACTTAGGATCTTCTCTCACTAAACTAAAAGAGAGAGAAGAATCTTCTCCTATTTTGATCTCCCACGCGAATTTTTTTCTTAGTGTGGTCCAGATGACTTCAACTCCCCAGAAACTCTTCTTATTATCTCCTTCATCATATAAAGGATTAACAACAAGACTTCCTTTTCCAGAAACAGTCCCAGCAAGGATGTAATAGGCTGATTTCCTCACACTATTATCATTATCATAGTAACAAAAGGGGAACCAACGAGGATCACATGCTTCCCTATAGACACCGACGGTGATTTTTCCCACCGGGGTGTCTAAAGTAGTTTGAAGACATTGGGAGCTTCTAAAAGCCCTTGCCCTCCAAAATAACGGCTGCATTTCTTGGGGAAAGAGGGAGGCATAACCCTTTTTATCTAGGGTCTCAATTAATTTTTGAAACCCCGATTCTTCTTCTATACCTCCTCTAGAAACATGTTGGGAATTAAAATACCCTAAGGCATTTTTAGCTTCGCGGTAAACACTAATCCCAATTTCTAAATCCAATTCGGATTCTTCAACCACTTCTCTTAGCCCCTCAATGTAACAATAAATTGCTTTATTGAGGGCTATTTGTTCCTCAGAATCCGAAACTAAGTAAGACCTTTTTATAATTCCAACCTCCACTAAGTAGGTCGGATTAGGCACGGAGGCCAATGCCTTACGTAATTCTTCACTCTTTAAAAAAGGAGTTATTATCCTTTTTTCTTCAATAAATTCTATCTTTTCTCCTTCTTGGGGAATATAATTTTCCCCATAACACTTTATGTCTATAAACTTACCTTTATCCACACCCAACTCCCTACGAAGCTGGGCAATGCTTTTGCCGACGAAATCGCCGGCAACAAATATAATTATCTTCTCCATAGCCACCTCCTTGCCCCTACCTGCCTCTTTTATGAGGTCAGGGCTTATGGGGTGCTAAATCCTTTCAGATTCGGCTTTAAAAAGATAAAGAATTATCTCCTTAAAGCCGAATCTGAGAATTCATTTCAAAGAATTTCAAGGTATTTCTCTAAATCAAACAATACCTTAGTTTGATTTAGATATTACTAAGATTCTTGGGGATTTTATATTTTAAAGGTGCGAGAGGGTAAGGGCACGGATTGGATTGTGCCCTTACCATAAGTTGTGTCGAGTAAGCAAGGTCCCGCTTGCTTACCCGCCTTGCTTTTTCAATTGTCTGAAAAAGCAAGGCGGACAAGCAAAGAAAAGTGGGTTAGGCTTTTCTTCTTGTCCCTCCTAATCGGATTTTTAATCCTAATTAGGGGTGATAGGGGTTAAAGAATTAAAAGGAGCAAAACTCAACAATTAATTCATTTAACGAAATTGAAATTAAACCCTCGTCTTGGTTTAATCCCAATTATTTTCCCCTATCAATTTAAGACGAGAAAACTAAAAAATATTTATTTTTCAATTCACTCTCTCCTTGAATACTCTCTCCTTAAAGAAAGTGAAAGGTAAATATTTTTTAGTTTTTATTTCAAGGTGCTATATTTTGCTTATTTTGATAAAACGCTATCTCCCCAAGCTGAGGAGAGAATTAAGGATTAATTTAAATAATTTAAATCCCTAATTTTCTCATTACCTTGGAATAAAAAAGCGGCTAAAGTTTATTTTCTAAGAAGAGAAATCGGGCTCTAATATCAAACTTTTAACCGCTTTTGCTTAATTTCCGGTATTAAGCTCACCGACTCTCTCCTTAAGTTATTTAATTATAGGGTGCTTTTTTTCTTTATTCTGCCTATTTTTTAAGTATCTCAACTATAGCACACTTTTAATAAAATGTCAAATAGAAATTCCTCTTTAAGTTAGTTTTAACTTCTCACTTTATTTTGTCTTTAATTATAGCACATTACAGCAAAAATGTCAAGAAAAATTAAAAAAGGGGCAACTCCTTCCCCTTTTCCTGTTTTCATTTTATTTTCAAATTCAATTTTTTACTCTATCTTCTCATCTGGGGGAATGTTGTAATAATTAATTAAAAATTGCTCTACTTCTTTAAAGGCTAAAGTCACGGTATGGCTGGCAGCGCTATTTGGGTCTATAGGCTTGTCCATTTTCACTAATATTAGGAAGCGAGGGTCTGAAGCCGGAAAAAATCCAACAAAAGTATGAATCTGATCATCTGAATATCCTCCTTTTCCAAATAAAGGAATCTGAGCTGTGCCAGTTTTTCCCCCTAAACTGTAACCTTTTATTTTGGCATTTCCTCCAAAACCATTTTCAATTACGGAAACAAGCATTGTGGTTAATGTCTGGGCAGTTTCTTTAGAAATTACCTGTTTTTGCTCTGGTTGGTCAATGGAATGATACACGCCATTTGAGTCTTCTATTGCCTCGACAATATATGGATTTACCACTTTCCCTTCGTTTAAAAAAGCAGAATAAGCCCTTAATAAACCAATTGGAGTAACCGTAATTCCCTCGCCATAAGAGGCGGTTGCCAAATGGCTGGGGTTGGCTTTTGGATATTCCAAATTAGATAAATCGCCAGTAATTTCATTTGGCAGGTCAATGCCGGTTTTTTCATCTAAACCGAACTTTTTAAAATATTCTCTTAAATTTTGCATTCCAACTCTCTGGCCCACAAAAATCGCGCCGGTGTTAATAGAACGCTCTAAAACTTTTGTCATCGTCACATTTTTTCCATAAACTTCATTCCGATAATTATTAATTCTATAACCAGAAATTTCAAAATACCCTTTATCATCATAAGTGGTCTCCGGCGTCACTTTTTTCAAGTCTATTCCTGCTGCCATTGTTAAAGGTTTAATTACTGAACCTGGTTCATACATTTCTTCAACCGCGTAATTTTTATAAACTGAATAATCCTTGACTTCATTAAACTTATTTAAATTGAAAGTTGGCCAATTTGCCAAAGCTAAAATTCTGCCGGATTTTGCTTCCATTACAATGATTGAGCCTTTTACTGCCCCTCGGCCTTTGATTAAATTTTCTAAAGCCTCTTCGGTCTTAAACTGAACATTTTTATCAATAGTAATAATAAGATTTGCTCCTTCAACTGGGGCTTTATTTGAAGAAAAAAGAGAATAAATTAATCTACCCAAAGCATCTCTAACGCCGGAATATTCACCAGGCTGACCAGATAAAATATCTTCATAATAAGATTCAAGTCCGTATCTGCCTTTTATTTTCCCATCTTCTCCCTGAGAAACAAAGCCAATTGTTTGACTCAATAGACTATCAAATGGCCAGTAGCGAAATCTTTCTTCCTTAAAATAAATTCCCTTTATTGCCATTTCTTTTATAATAGTCATTAGTTCTTCATCTTCAATCCTATTTACTAATGGTTCATAAGGATCGCCCTCTTTATTTAATCTATTAAAAATTTCTTCCTTCTTCAGGGACACATATGGAGCCAAAGCCTCACTTGTTTTCTGAGGGTCTTCTATTTCTTTTGGAACCGCATAAAGAGACCAATATTTTTTATTAATCGCCACCGCGATCTTTTCCTTATCTTTGTCCTGGGTATAAATTAAACCCCGCTGGGGTAAAAGGGTGGCTTTGGCAGAATGAGTAACTTCCGCCAAAGCCCGATACTCTTCATGTTTTAAAATTTGGAGGTCAAATAAACGCACAGTTAAAATCGCAAAAAGGACAATAAAACCTAAATAAATAAAAAAAACTCTTCCAGAAGGATTGATTTCTTCATTTGGAAGAATAATTTTTCGTTTATAAGACCGACGCATACCTAGATATTAAAATCTTACCAAAGAGTTCTTAGCAAGATTGTCTTCTTTTAAATTCAAATAACTTATATTTTTTACTGGAACAAAATGATTTTCTTCTGCCCATTTATTAATCTCAACAGTTGATTGAGCATCGGCTAATTCTTCTTGAAGAGTGGCTAATTTTTCTTCTGTTTGACTAATTTCGTTTCTAAGTTTATAAATCTGGTAATCTAAAGAAATATTCTGACCATATAAAATAAGCCAAAAAATGAGAAAGGTTATCAGTGGAGCGAAAAGAAACACCGCTAATTTGATATGACCAAAATGTTTCTTAATGTCTAAAATTGGAGAAAAGAAGTGAAATTTCTTGCTGGGATATTTACGGCTTGAAACAAGAACAATTGGCCGCCTGATTTTTTTTGAATTGGAGTAATCGTAGATAATTGTCATATTTTTATTTATTAATTTTTTTTATTGTCCTTAATTTTGCTGAACTAGATTTAGGATTTAGTGAAATTTCTTCTTTTGAGGGAGTAATTGGTTTTTTTGTGAGAATTTCACCCTTGTTTTGTTTTTCTAATTCTTTAAAAAAATTTTTGATAATTCTATCTTCGAGCGAATGAAAAGAAATGACGACTAATCTTCCATTTGGTTTCAAAACTTCAAAAGCCTCATCTATCCCTTTTTTGATATTTTCTAATTCGTTATTAGTTGCGATTCTTAAGGCCTGAAAAGTTCTGGTAGGAAAAGGGAGGCGATGTTTATCATAGTTTCTGGGTAGGACTCTTTTTAAAAGTTCAACCAAATCCATTGTTGTTTCAAACTTTTTCTCTTTTCTTGTTTTGACAACTGCCTTCGCTATTTTAAAAGAATATCTTTCTTCACCAAATTCTCTTAAAATTTTTTCAATTTCTTTCTCCGGATACCAGTTAAGAATATCTTTGGCTGTTAAATCCTGATTAACATCAAATCTCATATCAAGCGGCTCGTTTTTTTTGTAAGTGAAACCGCGGCCGGATTCTTCTAAGTGATAGGTGCAAATCCCAAAGTCAAAGAGAACTCCATTTACTTCATAAAACTGATAATCTTTTACTATTTCTTTTAAATTGGTGTAACTACCGTTAACTAAAATCAATCTCTTAATATCTTTAAACCTCTCTTTAATTTTTTCATAAATTTCTTTGTCAATTTCTATGCCTAAAACTTTTCCTTGAAGCTTATTATGTTCTAAAATTTTTAACGAATGCCCGCCTTCGCCAAATGTCGCATCAATAAAATCTTCGTTGGCTTGCGGTTTAAGATATTGGATTACTTCTTTTAAAAGAACGGGTAAATGCATGAAAAAATAAGTCAAATTTCAAAGGTCAAAAGCCTAAATTAATGGTTAATAAAACTGTCATCCTGAATATTATATCCCTAAGTCACTCAGTTTTTCCGCAATATCACTTGATTCTTTTTCCGTGCGTTTTTTATATTCTTCCCAAAGTTCTTCGTCCCAAATTTCCAACCGGTTATAAACACCGGCAATTACAATTCTTTTTTTTAAATTGGCAAATTTTCGCAGATAATCAGGAATAACAATTCTTCCCTGGTTATCTAACAAAACATTCATTGCGCCAGCCAGCATTAATCTTTGAAAAGCCCGAGAATTTGCCTGACTCAAAGGTAAATTTTTAATTTTTGATACTATCTCCTCCCAATCTTTTTTCGGAAAAATAAATAAACAATTATCAAGTCCCCGAGTAATAGTTACCTCTTCGCCTAAAAGAGTTCTCAATTTTGCCGGCATTGCGATTCTTCCTTTTGAATCTAAATTGTAATGATATTCGCCAATTAACATATTTTAAGTTATCCACAATTACCCTTAGTTATCCCCACAGTTATCCACAATCATCCACTTTCCTCCATTTTATTATTTTTTCAACCCTAAAGTCAAGAGTAAATACCACTAAAAAACACCCTTTGAATAAAGGGTGTTTTTTTGCTTTAATAATAGATATTCCTTTTTTACCTGTTTACTTATCCACTATTTATTCACATCAACTTTTGCTTCTTTTCATTTGCCAAAAATTCTTTTTTAGTTTCTTCAAAAAAAGACTTGCTGTCAAATTGTTCCGAGGATTTTGGCATAAATTTTATCTATCACATATTATATCACTTTTTAAAAATATTATAAACTCACTAATATTTTTAGAACTAAAAAAGGCGGCTAATGATTCCCCGCTTTTTGCCACCTCCCCTATATCAAATCTCAATTGAATCTTCTCCGCTCAATGCTCCCGCAAACCTCTGAATTTCAAGTAAAGTAAGGTAAGACTTCTGTGGTGGGCAATGCAGGATTCGAACCTGCGACCTCGTCGATGTGAACGACGCGCTCTGCCACTGAGCTAATTACCCAATGATGCAAAAGCAAATTAAGATATACACTCTTTTTAATAAATCATAGCAAAATTTCTATAAAAAAGAAACTCTATTATTAGAGTTTCTTTCATCCTATCGTCTTTTTTATTTTATTTCAACGCTTGCTCCGGCTTCTTCTAATTTCATTTTAATCTCTTCTGCTTCGGCTAAAGAGATATTTTCTTTAACCGGCTTTGGCGCGGCGTCAACCAAATCTTTTGATTCTTTAAGGCCTAAACCTAACAAATCCTTTACCACTTTAATAACTTGTAATTTTGATTGTCCGCTATCTTTTAAAATCACGGAAACTGTTTCTTTCTGAGCCGCTTCCCCGGCATCAGATTGAGACGCATTAGCGGCGCCAGTATTAGATATTACCGGCATGGCGGAAACGCCAAATTTCTCTTCCAAGGCCTTTACTAAATCATTTAATTCTAAAACTGAAAGTTCTTCTATTTCTTTAATGATTTTTTCCAATTTTTCTGATAGTTTTTTTTCTTCTGCCATATTTTTAGTTTAAAATTATTTTAAGGTATCTGAAACAAGTTCAGAGATCCCTCGCTTTGCTCGGGATGACAACTTAGTTGTCATTTTTTTATTGTTTTCCTACTGATTGTTTTCCTATTGCATTGATTACCATCGCTAATCTAAAAAGATTGCTTTTCAAAGAATAAGCTAAACGATAAAAGGGTGAATAAACTGCTCCTGCTAACCGACCATATAAAACATTTTTAGCAGGGATATTTGCCAACTCTTCTACCACGCTGGCTGTCAAAAACTCATTGTTTAACAAACCTCCTATAATTTTGAAATTTTCATTCTGTTTGGAAAATTCTTTTACAATCTTGGCTGGGGCAAGGGGGTCTTCAAAAGCAAAATTAACCAATACTGACCCTTCTAATTTTTCTCGCCAATCCTCCTTTAATCCCTTTCTTTTCAAAGCCAAATCTAAAAGAGTTTTCTTAATTACCTTCGCCTTACCGCCAACTTCTTTTAATTTCGCTTTGTAATTGTTTAACTGGGAAGTTTTCACTCCATTAATTGATGAGAAATAAAGAGCAGTGGCTTCGCCTAAATCCTCTTCCAGTTCTTTTATAATCTCCCGTTTTTTATCTTTTGAAATCATAATAAAAAATGTCTATTAGTTTAATAGACATTAGGCTCTTTTAAAAGCAGAAAAGCCGATTTTCCCTCGTTAGGCTTTACCCCTTAAAGGCACCTAATGTCTTCGGAATAGATATAATTAAGTGTAGCAAAATATTAAAATAAAGTCAACCCCGCACCTTTAAAGATTGATTTTATAAATATGCCTTTGGCATTTATCTTCTAAAGGTGCGGGGCAACTCAGAGCCGATGGTCGGAATCGAACCGACAACCTTACCCTTACGAAGGGTCTGCTCTTCCTATTGAGCTACATCGGCTTTTTATTTTTATTTTACCACAAATTAGTAAAATTGCCAGACAATTCAATTTTTGTTAGAATGAGTCTGAATGACTGATTATAATAAAAAAGTAGTTTTGGGAATGTCCGGAGGCGTAGACTCTTCAATGAGTTTAATTTTACTTAAAAAAAGAGGTTATGAGCCTATTGGAATAACTCTCAAACTTCCTGTTTGGAAAAATCAAAAAAATCTTTTAAGAGAAAATATCTGCTGTACTACAGAATCTATTAATTTGGCAAAGTCAATCTGCCAACAATTTGACGTTCCGTATTTTATTCTAAATAAACAAAAAGAATTTAAAAAAACAGTAGTCAATTATTTTAAAAAAGAAATTAAAAATAACAGAACGCCGAACCCCTGCGTAATTTGCAATCGTTATTTTAAATTTAAATATTTGATTGATTGGGCAAAAAAACATAAAATTTTTTATATTGCAACTGGCCATTACGCTAAAATCAAATACAATCCGAAAACAAAAAAATATGAACTATTCAGGGCAAAAGACAAAAAAAAAGACCAAAGTTATAATTTATCTTTTCTAACCCAGAATCAGTTAAAACGCCTTATTTTCCCCATTGGTAATTTATATAAAAAAGAGGTTTATAAATTAATAGAAAAAGAAAGATTCTCCATTTTTTGCCAAAAACCTCAGAGCCAGGATTTTTGTTTTGTTTCCGGCAAATCGCTTCAGGAATTCATTAAAAGTTATCTAAAACCAAAACCAGGATTAATCATTGATAAATCGGGAAAGATTCTCGGCAAACACAATGGCTTAAATTTCTATACTTTAGGCCAAAGAAAAGGCTTAAAATTGGCGAACGGTCCTTTTTATGTTTTAAATTTTAAACCGAAAGAAAATACCCTTGTTGTTACTAATAATAAAAGGGATTTATTAAAAAGAGAAATTGTTATTTCACCAATAAATTTTATTAGCGGTATTCCGCCTAAAAAGCCAATTGAAGTAATGGTCAAAACTCGTTCGCAGCAAAAATTAAGTAAAGCAAATCTGATTCCTTTTAGAAGAAAATATAAAATAAAATTTAAAAAACCAGTTCTTTCGCCAACTCCTGGGCAATTCGCAGTTTTCTATCAAAACAACAAGTGTCTTGGAGGTGGCGTAATAAACTAGGCTGTCTGCCTCCAATACTGCTTCAGCGCTGGTTGTCAACTCGCTCCAGCCGCTGAGTCGCAGCCTAAACTCTTGGGTTAACGGCTTTCGCTTCGCTCTAGAAAAAGCCTATTGAGATTACAAGGCTTGCCTCAAAAATATTGGGGCAAATTTTAAAACAATGAATATACAATCACTAACATTTAATCTAAATTAAGAGTTACTTATAAGATAAGGAGGCAATATGGCAACGGTTTCAGTTCTAAAAG
>Ga0116188_1003323_pt1 | contig 11868 bp, 7 predicted proteins | sample AD_JPNTR2_MetaG_FD_89807 | JGI IMG/M metagenome (GOLD analysis project Ga0116188, IMG submission 89807) | Active sludge microbial communities of municipal wastewater-treating anaerobic digesters from Japan - AD_JPNTR2_MetaG | ecosystem: Engineered > Bioreactor > Anaerobic > Digestate | place...
TAACAAAAATGTTAATTTAAATAAATAATAACAATGAAAAAATATAAATTGACAAAAAAAACAAAAAAATTGAATGGAATTACTTTATATCAAATTAAAGCGTTAAAAAATTTCAATGGTGTCAAAAAAGGAGATAAGGGAGGTTGAATAGAGAAAGAAGAAAACTTATCACAAGAAGGTAATGCTTGAGTTTCTGGTGATGCTTTGGTTTTTGGAGATGCTCTGGTTTTTGGAGATGCTTGGGCTTCTGGTAATGCTCTGGTTTCTGGTAATGCTCTTGTTTTTGGTGATGCTTGGGTTTCTGGTGATGCTTGAATTTCTGGCAATGCTTGGATTTATGGTGATTCTCGTATCTATAAAAAAATTAAAATTTCTGGTGGTCGTTTTTATCACACAAAAGAAAAAGATGAAAAAATAAAAATAGTTGATACTACTAATGGTAAATATGACACTTTGGCAGTGCGTCCCCAAATAAAAAATTCCATAAATTAAAAAAATTATTCACATAAATTAGGGATGTATGAGAACAACTAAACAAAAAGGAGATTATTACCGCCGCAAGACAGTTAATTGATTAAAGGATTTAGGATTCCAGGTAGAAACATTAGAGAAACTACAAAGAGTATACACTGGTGGTAAGATATTATTCCTTAAAAAAGACATTTGGGGATCAGACCTTATCGCAATGAATCAAGATAAGCTTGTGTTTGTTCAGGTAAAGTTAAATAAAAAGAACATCTCTTCTGCTAAAATAGAATTCAACAAATATATCTGACCTAAATGTAATAAAATAGAAAAATGGATTGTAGTATGAACACCTAAACAAAAACAACCAGAGGTAATTAAATTATAATACATGAAAAAGAAATATATTACAACCAATATAAAAAAACCAAAATATAAATATGGGAGAAAAATAAAAGATGGGACATTATATGATATTCTGAAAAAAATGAAAAGATATGGAAAAAGGAAAAAGAAAAACAAAACAATAATATAATTTCTTTTCTGTGTCAAGATTGACATTTTATTTTTATTATAGTAATATATTTATTGTAATTGAATTTATTTCATTACATCTACAAATAATAAATGTTGAACCCTGCTTTCGGTCAATCAGGGAACGAATTATTTCATTTGAAACAACTTTGGCCGCTAAAACGATTAAGTTACATTCAGGACATCTTGCGAAACAACGGAAAAACAGTTGACTACTCTGTCCGTTGCCTGTCAAGATGTTCGGAATGTAAGCATAGAAACATTTATTCACTACTTATACAAAATAACTTCCCTGTCATATATTTTTACCATCTCTTTTTTTAGGAGTTCTCTGGGGGGTATGACAAGGTAAAAGTAGTACTATATCCTAATTAACTTTAAGATATAGGTTATCATAATAATATCCCCCAGAGATCTATATCTCTTATTATTTTTATATTAGTATCATAGAGTAAAATATCTCTACCAATAAGGTAGGGGTATTTTATTTTAATTGTGGATAACTCCTCTTGACTTAATTAAAAATTTTATGATATACTGTAGATGGTTAGTAATAACCAAGATTTCTACAGCTTGGAGGTTCAGATAATATCTGAGTCTCCTTTGCTCTTATTTTAGCATAAATTTAACTAAAAAGCTAAATGTAGGTAAAACTATATGTACCCCCCCTTATAAAATCGATTCTAAGGCCTCTAGAAGGCTCTAGGAGGCACGATAATTTGATTTGAGTATCATGATACCACCCCCCCTGTTTTGGGCACCTCCTAGGTCAAATTTCACTCATTTTTGAATATTAGGTTATTATGTTAAAAATAGGGTTAAATTGTATTGATTATATCTATCATTTTAGCCTATTGACTTTTGAAAAATAATTTGCTATAATTAAATTAGAAAACTCCCCGTTCATTTAATGAGCGAGGAGTTTTTTGTATGGAGATCATAGTAATTGTTTCCCATCTTTTAACGCTAACCCAGTAGCAATAGTTTGATCAACAGGGTTAAAGCGATCAGTATAATTTAATTTATATTTCTGTACAAACTCATTTCATGTTATTTCTTTTATCTGATATAATCCGCAACTCTTACCATTATCTCCACATTTTTTATTACGATATAGTGAACTTTCTTGTTCAGCTAATCAAATAAGTTCATTACAATCAAACTTATATTCTTTAGAAATAAACCTTATCATCATCTCTATTTTACTTGGTGTTCACTCTGTTTCCTGTCTCAATACCTCAACAGTAAGTATAGGAGCTTCTACCATAGATATATTGGCTATACCACAACCTAATATAAATAAAATAGAAACAATGAAGAAATAAACTATAACCTTACGCACTACTTCGTTTAATTTTAAGATAATTAGCAATTCCTACTAAGATAGCACCAACAGTTAACTGAGCTATCTGAGAATAAGAAACTATAAACTGATCAATCAGAACAGGGATAGCAAAGAAAACGAAAGACTTTATCATTTTACCCAGTCCTTTCTTGAAGCTATATCTTTTTGTATTCATTTTATTGATTTAATTGGTTTATTAAGTGGTGGGGGACAGTAGCCTTTGACGACCACTACTATCATCCCCACCTTTTTTATTACATTAAAATTGTAGCAAAGTTAATTTTATTTGTCAATATATTTATTTAGTTTATGGATTAAGTTTCCAGTTCTGTCTAAGAGCTGGGATTTCTGATTGAGAAGTCGACCAGTCTTCTTCTCATCTAGCAACATCACTTGCATTTATTACTAAAGCAGAGTTTGCTTGTTTTATTCTCTCTTTTAATCTAATATCTGTAATGTTAGGATTACTTTCAGCTTCTTCTGCTCATTTAATTACTTCTTCATTGTATTTTATCCATAAATCCTGATATTTGAACGCATCATGTCCCTGTCTTATCTTAGCTTTTATCATCTCTCTTCTTTTGTTATATTCCTTTGCTTTACGATTATATTGATCTCATATTTTATTGTTTTCAAGAGAAGAATAAGATACACTTCCCATAAATAACTGATCTAATAATTCTTTTCTCGTATAAACTTGAGTAGGAGTTCCTTTTGGTCCATAGATTACAATATTATCATCTTGAGTTAATAGACCTCTTATCATCTGAAAGTTTTTTACAGCAGCTAAGTTATTTCAACCTTCTGGTGTAGCTAAAAGAGAACTAAGTGTAGATAAAGCATAAGGAGACATTATATCACCAATCAATGTTTTCATGTCATTAGAACTGCTTCCAGAAATATAACTATAAATCTTATCAATCTGCAATGGGAAATTAGCACTTCTAACAAATGAATAGAATTGTTCACAAGTTTTTAGAAAATAGTCTCATCATTTATTTCTCTCTTCTGGATCATCATCATCTATAAGAGACATAATAATAGATTTTATTAGAATAATAGTAGCAATATTTTCTACATATTTCAATCCTGTACTAGGATATCTGGACATAAAATCCTTTCAATATTCCTGTCCTTTTCCATATTTAGATGCATTGAAGAACTTTTTTACTGGTTGTTCTTTTATTATCTCTGAACCTCATTCAGCAGTTTGATTCATTTGTTGAATAGCATAACCAGCCATCTGATAATAGAGTGATGCTATAGGATTGCCTATCTGAGCTCTAGGTAAGGTTTTAGTAGTAAAAGTAAAAGCTAAATTAACAGCTTGGATTGATTTTATTTTAGCATCAACTTCACTCATTCCTTGCTTTCTTGCTCAATTATAGGTTGTATTATAAATCAAATCTCTCTTTAAGAACTCAGAGTAATTCTGTAATACATTAAGATGTTCTAATACTTGATCAGCATAGTTTTCTATGTCTTTTATTTGTTCATCTCTAAAAGCATAAGACAAAGAAGATACAGCATAAGCACCTTCTTGTTTCAAGAATTTCTCTTTCTCTGTTTGTTTCCCAGTAAATGAATACAATAGTTTACCAGTCATATCATATACTGTATTTACAAAACCAACAATAGAAGCTAACTGTCTTTTAGCATATGATGATTCACTTATTCCTAAATTAGATTTCAAATAACCATCTATTACATCCAATGTAGCATGATATACAGAACCTGCTAATTTAGTAACTGCTGTAAATGACTTTAAGTATTTTATCGTTTCTAGAGTTGGTTTCCACCTCTTAAATCAGAAGTTATTTTCTAAATCTACATGAACACCTAATTTATTCATTGTTTTTGTTGTCTCAGCAATACTCTTTTTTATGCTATTATCTATGCTATCAAAAACTTTTTGTTGTTCAGTTCTATCACCAACTATAACTTGTATTGTTTTATGCAATATATTTTGGGTAGTAGCAGGTAAGAATTCTTTCGCATTCTCTTTTGTTACAACGACATATTTATTGTCATACTGATTGATATAATTAGATTTACCATAATAAACAACATATCATTCTTCTGCTTTTCTTATAGGTTGAAGATAACAAAATTTATCAGCAATAGAACCCATTACTTCTCACGAATCTAAGATATCTGGTTTCTTTGCATCTGGTATTTCCTCATACTTTCTCAATTGTTGCCCTGCTAAAGGCATAGATTCAGCTATCTTATTATCTGTATTATTTAGAATATCATCTAAAGATAAATCATTTATTGTTATCTTTCTTACATGAGTAATATGATTTTTTCTATATTCTAAATCTTTTAGTGCACCACTTTCTGTTAATTCAGCAACTTTCTTTATGTTCCAATAATATTTATCATTATAGGTGCTATATTCATCCATCAGTTTACCAACTATTGTTCCTGCTCATTTATTTTGCTGTCCATTAGCATAATCCTGAGTTATCTGAATCATAAGAGTACGATAATCTGCATTCACTGATTTAGCATAGTTTTGCATTACTTTCTTTCAGTTGTTTATCTTTTCTTTTCTCGAAGCAACAGCATCTATATATGCTTGCTTTTGAGCAAAAGCCCAACTAGTAATATCATTTATGTTTCTAGCTAAATCAAATTTCTCACCAGTATCTAACACATAACCTAATTTTTCCTGTCAATTAACTCAATTAAAGGTTTTATTAGGAGATAACTTAACTCCAGTTAATCTCTCAAAATTATATGCTGCCTGATTTCTAACAGCAATAATATTTAATAAAGGAGTAAGAGAACCAAGATTACCATTGCTTATATTATTAGTTAAAAGTTGTATTTCAGCATTAGTAGCAATACCACTGTAATACAAGGTGTTAACTAAAGCATTAAGTTTATTCAAATGCTCAGAAGTATATGGTTCTTTCACTGAAGCTAAATTCTGAGCTAAATTAGCAACATAAGCAAAGTAATTTAACCTCTCTTCAGCACTAGCTTGATTTCTCAAGTATTCTGTGAATTTACTTCTATTAGGTTCTGCTAACAATTTAATTTCTTTTTCTATTGGAGGTAATTGCTTTTGAGGTAAGATACCTACAGTTTCTAATGCCTGATCTAATTCTGTATTTATTTTCTCAGCAGTATTTATTTTAGTAATAGGAATTTCTCATTGATTCAAAGCATTCTGTATTTCAGTACTAGCTACTAATATTTTTTTATATTTCTTTTCATCAGGAATAGATTGTTTGTATTTATCTTGAAAATATTTATTATATCCATCTAAACCATGCTTTCAACCAATAATATCTGCTTGTATATCATCTCTCATAATCCAATTATTGCCTTCTGAATCATATTCAAACCCATTAACTGCTTCAGCAAATCTTGATGCCTTAAACAATGTATCAAACAACTCATAATAAGCAGTTTCAGGGTTAATTTTATTAGTATTGATATGGATTCCAATATCATCTATAAAGATATTAGGATTAGTATTATTCAAACTATCATTAAGTTTATGAGAGTTTTGATTAACATATTTCTCATACGCCTTATCTGTTTTTAATCATATTTCAAATCCATTAAAAGTATTAAACAAACCACGAGCTTTTAATACTCCCTTATCATATATTCCTCTAAAAGTAGGATTCTGAAACCAATCTCATACCCGACCAAATTCAAATGATTTTGCTTTATCCCCAGCAGCTAAATTAAATATTTTAATGATAGCACCTAAACATTTATTTTGTTTTATATCTTGTGTTGTACTAACTGAACCTAATTTCTTATAATCTTGTATCTCTTTATTTATTGCACTAATTTCTTGATTTAATTCAGGAGTATGTTCAAGTCTATTATACACCTCTTCTTTCATCAGTTTAATAGCATCATACATTGAGAATTTAGTAAACTTTCCTAATTCAAAATATACTCCATCACTCTGTGATAGTTTAATTCATTTATCATGAATAATAGTATTAACACTATCTAAATCTAATCAAGCACTAACTAGTGTTTCCATATCTTCCTGACTCACACCATATTTCTCTAATTCTGTTCCAGTTAAATCAGGAGGAGGAGTCTTTATTCTTATATCCTCTTGTATTGCTGCTTGTTCATCTAATTCTGATAACTCTGATTCAGAAACAGCTTCTTCTAACACAATTTCTTCTGGTGCTAAACCAATTTCTTTTGCTCATTTTTCTTTTGCTACTTCTTCTGATAAATCACTTATTTCTTCATCAAATAATAAATCAAATTGTTTTTTAGTATATTTCTTGCCCTTATAATAAATATATGTCTCACCATTTTCTACATTGCTTACAACATTATCATAAGATTGTTTTATTAACTCTTCTTCTGTTGGTGAAACAGTGGATATATCTAATTTTGTTTCTTCTGGTGTTTCTGCAAACAGATTGTTAATAAATGACTTAAATTCATTTATCCTTTCTTGTAATTTAATTGTATAGGCAGTATTAGCATTTATCCGATCAATTCTTTTATTCAATCATTCATTTAATTGTTTTTCTTTAGCAAAATCTAAATTATATCCAAAATCCATATCTTCTATCGCTTTTTCTTTGAAGTATCTCTTATTCTCTCAAATTGTATCTTCTGCTTCTCTTTCTGTCATCCCCTCAACATCCATATAATATATTAGGGCATTGTTAAAAGCATCCGTATTCATTGCTAAATCACCCTTTCTTACATAGCCCTTTTCTTCGCTCGAAACATTCATAAATGTTGTCTGATAAGCACCAACAGGTAGTTTTATTTTATTTAATATATCTTTATTGTATCCTTCCTTCCTTGCTCATATTTCAGGATTAGTCTCTAACCCTATTTTATTTACTTCTACAATCTTATACAATCCATTAGTATTAGCAATACGAAACAAATCACCAACTTCTCCTATTGGTTTTCTAGTAGTAATAGCTGTCTTATACCCTTCGTCTAACAATCATCTAACAGGAAATGTTTTTTCATTATAATCTTCTAACAAATCTGTATTAGCCATATATTCTACAGGTATACTAAAAGCATATTGTGAAACAATATCTTTTGGACTAACAAAACCGTATTTTTTATATGCTTTTTGTGTAGGAATAATGGGCTTTTTTGACACTGTTTTTTCTGTTTTTTCAGAAATTGACGAAAACTTGCCTTCTGAGGTGGGTGTAGGAGGGGGGGGTGCTATCTTACTACTCTCTGGCATTTTTCGTGTCTCCTGGGGCATTCTAGGGGGCTTAGAGACGATTTTAGAGGTAGGGGTAGGTGTAGGTTTCTTATACAACTCACTTATAACAGTTTCTAATGCTTTAGCTTGATTATTCTGTGTAGTAGCAAAAGAATCAACAAGTTTTTTTGTTTTAGATATTTCTGCTAATTCTTGTATCAGTTTAGGATTTTCTTTAGCTCATTGCCTCCAAAGATCAGTATATTCTTTTTCATAATCAAAGTTCTCTTTTAATGCAGGTTTACCTTTAGCTTCTTTTGCTGTTTTATATCCTTTTGCTTCAGCTCAAGCTTGTTCTATTGTTCTACCATCTTTTAATGTAGCATATAAGGCGCTAAATCTCTTATCACCTTTAGATGAAACCTCATATACACCTTTCTGTTCAGGTAATGCTGGTTGTTTTACTTCCTTTTCTATTACTTCTGCTACTATAGGTTTAGAAATAGGTGTAGGAGTAGTTTCTGGTTTATAAACAGTTTCAGGAGGAGTAATAGGAGCAGGAGTAATTTCAGGAGGTGGAGTAATAATAGGAGTTAAGGTTTGAGCAGGTTGAATAAGACCACTATCTACCTTATCTTTTAGATCTAAATTCTGAGATACTTCTGATATTATCTTAGAAGCCTTTTCTTTAGCCGATGACATTATCTCATCACCATGAGTTTCTACAATAGTGTTAACTAAATTATTTACAGCTTTCTCAAATGATGAATCTAACTGAGAAGCTAAGTTTTTAGCTTGAGGAGAAGTAATATTATCAGCTACTTCTTTTGCTATAGGTTCAGGAACATTATGTTCAACTAATGTTTGTTTTACTTCTTCAGGTTTAACATTGCTAGCTCCAAGCAATAAGTCAGATAAAACAGTAATTATGATTGTTTCTAACTGATCTGTCAGAGGGTTAATTGGTTCACCCTTATCTAACTTATCTACAGCATTATCAATAGCAGTAGAAATCATTTCACCAGGCAAATCACTTCAAACAATAGATAAAACTTTTTTCAATCAGGATTTATTGCTTTTAAGATAAGTCCCAAAAGGAAGAAGTTCTGTAGCAGTTTCTTGTAAGGCACTTAAACTACTTAAAGTTAATGCCTCATCTACACTAGCACCATTCTGTCTAGCCATATTATACAAATCTGTTCCAGCAACTACACCCATTTCTGCTAATCCAGCACCCATTAGTCCAGTTTTTCTAGCAAGAGCACCACCAACACAATATTGACCAACTACCTGTCCTATACCACCAGCTATTGGAAAAATTATATTTAATTTAGATTCAGGATTATATATATCACTAGTAGGTTCTGCTACTCCACTAGGAGATAATAAACCTTTTGGTTGTACAGTTTTATCAAAAGCATAAGGACCCATTTCTACATAAACTTGTTGAGCAAACTTATCTGCTTCCTTCACTAATTCATTTACAATATCTCAAGTTTTATAACTCTGTTTACGTATATCACTTATTGTATTAGAAGGAATACCAACCTTTTGTAAGACATCTGATCATAACTTATCTTTTAATTGAGTTAATGTTAATTTAGTTTTTCTATAATTAGTGATTGCTATATCTAAATTATTTTCTCACCAGTTAGTAGATAAAGCTATGATATCTCCTAAGAGACCTGATTTATCAATTGTTTGCTTTAATTTCTCATTTCTAGCAGCTATTCTCTGTTCTAATTCATTTTGCTTTAATTCAGGACTAACACCAGTAGCTATATCATAAGCCATTTGTTGTTTTATATCTATTACAGCAGATAACATACTAGTTGGTTTAGCAACAGTAGATTTTAAGAAATTGCGAGTAAAAGCCTTAACCGATTCAGTTACTATACTTTTAGCAATAACAGAACTATCAACTTCTTGTTTTGGTTTAGCAACAGTTTTAGTAGCAATAAGTTTTCTTCCCTGTTCTAATAAACTATCAATATCATTAGTTGATTTTGTTGTAGGAGAACTAACAGCTGGTATTTCACCTGGTTTATAAAATCTTTCAGGACGAGTAAAAGCAGGAGGTTTAACAAATGGTAAAGTAGGCTCCTGTTGTATTGTAGGAGTAACAGTTTGTGGTATGTTTGTATCTTTCTCTAATTTAACTTCTGTTGTTCCCTGAAATGTATTTACAGGTTCTAAAACTTTAACCATAATGTTTATTTAGTGATATAATTAAAGACATCTGCAAATGAAGTAGCTTTACCAGGCATTGACATCATTTTATTTCTCATAGATGTATCTTTTTCAATTAAACCTAGTAATATTTTCCTTTCTTCATCAGTTCAATTAGGAGATAAAAGTCTAAACTGATTAGAAACATCTGCACTTAAACTTGCTACTTTGTTAGGTTCAGTAGTATTATATTGTGCTTCTATCGCTGCTGCTGTAATAAGTGGACTATAATCATACATTGCAGTACCAGGAATTATATTACCATTAGCATCTGTTTTATAAAACATAATAGTTCCAGTATTACCTATTGGTTGTGCTTTATATCCCTGTAACCCTTTAACATATTTTTCTGGGAACTTAAATTCTCTTGTTACAGGATTACCAGTTCTAGGATCAGTTCCATATCCAATAGCAGTTGTATCATCAATGAAAGTAAGTTTCCAATCTATTCTATTAGCAGCATCTTTGTACGAAGACATAATGAAATCAGCCATATCTTCAGTTACCCCAGTAGCATCAGTTAAAGATTTCCTTGTTGCATAATCTAATGATTTTCAATCAGCATTAGCTGATCCTAATTCTTTAATTAAAGCAATAGCCTTATCTCTATTTTGCTGTTTCATTGTATTATAAGTTGCTTCTGTTGTTGCTCTTATATTAGCTATCTCTGCTTCTGTGCTAGCTTTCTGTATATCTGTTAATTTTTGTTGATTAGCAGCAGTTAATTTAGCTTGAGCAGCTTGTAAAGCAAATTGTTTATTTGCTTGTATATTAGCTTCTGCTAACTTACGAGCTTCTTGTTTTATTGCCTCTATCTGTTGATTTTGAGAAGCTAAAATTGATTGTTTTCTTTGTAAATTCTCTTTTTCTATGTCTGAAACAGTTCTCTGTTCTTCTAACCCACCAATTAAACCAGAACGAGCTAAGAAAGCTCTTGTTCTTCCAAGTTGTTCTTGTTTTGCACGTTCTTGTTCTTCAGTTAATAATTGTGTTTGACTATTTATTACATCTATTCAAGGTTGAACAGCATCAAGAAACTTTGCTTTTATCTCTTCTTCTTTCGTTGGTGAATAGAGATTATTGATTAAAGTATCAAAAGCACTAGTAGCTGTAGTATCAGGAGTAGAATAAGTAATAGTAGTAGGAGGAATAGTTCTATCTATAGGAGTATAACCAGTATTATCATTTGGATTAACTGTAGGAGTAGTTGGAGTAGTATTAGTATTAGAAGGAGGAGGTGTTGGTGTAGTAGGAAGAACTGCAGGAGTAGATGAAACTGCAGGAGCAGAGGAAGATGGTGTAGATCAGCTAATTTGAGGAACACCTCCTGCACCAGTAACTACTGTTCCGCCAGTTGCTGCTGCTATTTGAGCTGCTATCTGAGCTACTGACATATTACTATAATTTGGTGTTGTTGCCATATTGTATATATTAGTTTAATTAGTTTAGTTAATTTATTAAGAAAAGGTCTGCGTTAGATGTGCTTGACCCGCCTGACCCACTTGAAGTTGTTGTGGTTGTTAACGGCAAAGATGAAAAACTTCCAGAGGTTGTAGTAGTAGGGGTTGTTGTAAACGGGGTTGTTGTATATGTCATTGGCGTATATGTAGATGTTGTAGTAGTAGGAATTTTAATTGTATTCCCCGCATAAATAACGTGGGGATTAGTAATACTTGGGTTAGCAGCCGTTAAAGCACTTACAGTAGTTCCATATTTAGCAGCAATCCCTGATAAAGTATCGCCAGGCTTAATAGTATAATTAGAAGAAGTAGTTGGTGCTGAATATCCACCTGAACTACTACCAGATGTAGGAATTGAAACACCACCCCAAGAAAGATTACTACCAGAGTAAGTAGTAGTTACGGGCTTAGAAGTTGTAGTCGTACTTGATAAATTAGAACTAACATTCTTCAAAGTATTAGATATATTAGTTCCAGCAGTACCGAGATTAGTTCCAGGAGGAAGTGAACTTAATGATGACTGCAGAGATGTCAAGGCCGATTGTAAACTTTTTAATTGTTCTGATGTATATGCCATAGTTTTGTTTTTATTAGTTTAGTTAATTTATTAAGAAAAGGTCGGCATCTTAAATGGCTCTAAAATAAAATTACAATACATAACA
>Ga0116188_1003338_pt1 | contig 11820 bp, 11 predicted proteins | sample AD_JPNTR2_MetaG_FD_89807 | JGI IMG/M metagenome (GOLD analysis project Ga0116188, IMG submission 89807) | Active sludge microbial communities of municipal wastewater-treating anaerobic digesters from Japan - AD_JPNTR2_MetaG | ecosystem: Engineered > Bioreactor > Anaerobic > Digestate | place...
CACCTGGCGCCGGATAGTCCCGAGCAGCCGCAGCGATGAAGCCCTCGTTCGCCCGGCGCTCATAGCGGTGCAGCGCAGCTGATTGGCGATGGGCGATTGGCCGCGGTCAGAGAGGCTTGGAGAGGCTTGGATAGGAAGACATGATTGGGTTTAGTGGCTTTGCGAATGCAGAATTCATCAAAATCGCCTTTGGCTGCAGCGCCCCTTTGACCGTGGCCGTGGCTGCTCTGCGTTTGGTTGCAGCCTTGACGCCTTCGCTGGAGACGTTGGCTGTCGCCGGATTACTCGATGCCCTGCCCGGCGCCGTGGCGAACGGGCGTGTTGTGGACGCCCTGACGCCGCTCCTTGCCCTGTTTGCTGTTCTGCTATGTTCCTATGTTGTTCAGGTCCTTAACCGCTTCCTGATGCTGAAGCTGAGCATGCGATTGGAGGACCGTCTGAAGCCCGAATTCGTTGCGAAGGTCAGTCGTCTGGCCTATGAACATATCGAAAACGACGCGACCTACGATTTGCTGGAACGGGTAGGCGCGGATCTTCCGGGCGCCGTGGCGGGAGGGTTTGCGAGTCTCTTGGGTCTGGCTGAGATAAGCCTGCGCGTTCTGGGCCCTGTCTTGATCATCGGCCGATCTTCTGTGCCGGCTGCGCTCGCCTGTCTGCTCCTCATTATCCCGGTCGCGGTTCTCGCTCAGAGAAGCGGCGCTGAAGCCTATCAGGCCGGCGCCTAGGTCGCACCTCACGCCAGAAGGGCCAGATACCTTAAGTCTCTCATGTCCTCAAGAGAATCTGCCTATGAGCGTAAGCTGTTTGGATTCGGCGCGGTAATCAACGAGTACTGGAACGACGAGATGCGCCGGAAGATAGCTTTGGACTATGATGCGGACAAGAAGATCTTCATCAGGGCCAAGAGCATCAGCGGCCTGTTCACACTGCTTTTGTCTGTCATCGCCCTGGTCCTTCTGATGGTCGTCAGAGAGAACCTGATGACGGCAGGCGTCTACATCAGCCTGATCATTGCTTTCTCTCGTCTGATTCATACCCTGTCGTGGCAGCTCTCGGACTTGCTGAAGGAGCACACGAAGAAGCGTCTGTACCTGGAAGACCTTAGTCGATTTGAGCGGCTTGAAGAGCTGCCGGGAAGTGACAGCGTTCCGGACAGGCGCATTCTCGACATGCCCTTTGAGAGTCTGGTTTTCGATCATGTCAGTTTCACATACCCTCAATCCGATAGGGAAGTCCTGCATGACTTCTGTCTCGCCGTCTACCCAGGGAAGCAGTACGCGTTCGTCGGTCGGAACGGCTGCGGGAAGTCCACGGTCATCAAGCTCCTCACCGGGCTCTACAATGACTACAGCGGCCGGATTCTGCTGAACGGTCGAGATATCAGGTCGCTTTCCGCCGCTGAGATAAAGGCGTATTTCGCTGTTGTTTATCAAGACTATGGCAAGTATCAGCTGCCGGCGCGAGAACAACTGCAGCTGGGCAATGCGAGTCTTGCCGATCCGGAGATCGCGGCCCTGCTTGAGCAGACAGGTCTGGCGCAGAAGGTGGGGTCGCTTCCCCTGGGCGCCGACGCCCCTTTGGGCAAGCTCGAACCTGGCAGTGCGGATCTGTCTGAAGGACAGTGGCAGCGGCTGACTTTGGCCAGAAGCTTCGGAAGACAGGCCAAGCTCTTGGTGCTGGACGAACCTGCGGCGGCCCTTGACGCTCTGGCTGAGAGCCGGATCTATCGCATTATCCGCGACATCGGCGCCAGACGGTGTACGACTACCTTGTACGTTACCCACCGCTTGGCCGCGGCCAGATCCGCCGATGAGATCATCCTGATGAAGGACGGCCGGATCATCGAGCAGGGCACGCACGCCGCCCTGCTCGCCAGGGACTCCTACTATGCCCAGATGTTCAATACACAGCGGAAGTGGTACCTGAGAGGGCAGGTGGCCAAAGCATGAGTCCCACAAAAGAAGAGGGCTTTCTGCAGATTGCCCGCAAAGCGCTGCCATTGGTTTGCCGGGTATCGCCCGGCCTTTTTGTCTTCGAATACGCAGTCACTGTTCTGGATGCACTGTTGCTCGTGTTGACGACTGTGGCTCTTCGGGATTTCTTCGAACACGTGACCGGGCTCACGGCCGGCTCGGTTTCGTTTGACTCGACCTTGATGTCGCTGCTCCTGTTTGCCTTGCTGAAGGTGGCAGATGAGGTGATCGACGGAGTCGCCAATTTCATCGGTGAGCATTACGCCGGCAAGAGCAGCCAGGTGATGATGAACGAGTTGAACCTGAAGGCAGACAGGCTGGACGCGCTGGACTTTGAGGACCCTCAGATTCTGAACCAGATGGACCAGGCCTATCGCGGAGCCTATAATGTACGCAATCTTGTCCATGTCCTGATGGACATCGCCTGCCTATATATTCCGTATTTCGTGTTCATGGGAGTCTTCCTGCGACGTGCCGAGCCAATGCTTCCCTTGATATTGCTGCTGGTCTTCGTTCCCGTGCTTGCCTCCCATTTTCTGCGATCCAGCTACTATACGCGGCTCGATGATCGCACTGTCGCGCTGCGCCGCAAGGAGAAGCACTACAAAGAATGTCTGACGGCCAGAGCGTTCTTCAAGGAAACCAGGGCGCTGGGCGCCGGAGCGTTTTTCCTGTCCCGGTACATCCAGGCTTTCAAGAATGCCCAAGAGCTGCGTTACCAGACTGAACTTGGGAGCCAGGGCGTAGCGATCGCCGCGAGCGGGCTTGCCCTGGCAGGATATACGGCTATTCTGGGAATTCTCGTTTCGCTTGTTATACGAGGCAGGATTACCATCGGCTCGTTCTCGGCCATCCTGGCGGCGACGCTTGAGATGTTTGCCATGATGACAGAGGTCTTGGACAACAGGCTGGGCGAGTTGTCTGCCGGCCTGGGACAGATCCGCAAGTACTTCAGGTTTCTCGACCTGCCGGAGCAGGAGTATGGGCGGATACACGTCGACGATCCGAAAGATATCGTGCTCGAAGGAGTCACCTTCACTTATCCCGGCGCTGCGCGACCGGCCCTTAGTGGCATCTCCCTTCGCATAACCGCCGGAGAAACGCTTGCCGTCGTCGGCGAAAACGGTTCGGGGAAGACGACGCTGGCCAAACTGATTCTGGGCTTGTACCGGCCCGACAAGGGCCGGATCTTGGTGGGCGATGTTCCCTTGAGGGAGTTGGCCTCAAGCAGCGCCTACAAGAACGCCTCCTGCGTGTTTCAGGATTTCCAGCGTTACCAGCTATCGCTGAGGGATAATGTCGCCATCAGCGACTTCATCAAGCTGAGCGCCTCAAGCGATGACGAGATCCAGGATGCCCTGGCGGCGGCCGGGTTTCGCGCCGACGACCAACAGATGACGCAGGGCCTGGATACGCTGATCAGCAAGGAATTCGGAGGAACCGACCTGTCGCGCGGCGAATGGCAGCGCCTGTCCATTGCCCGGGCCTACTATAGGTCTCACCAGCTTATTGTGCTAGACGAGCCGACGGCCGCCATCGATCCCTTTGAGGAAGACCGCATCTACCGCGACTTCATGAGACTGAAGAAGAACCACACTGCCGTCATCATCACGCACCGCCTGGGCGCAGTACGCCTGGCCGATCGCGTTCTGGTGCTCAAGGAAGGCCGAATAGCAGACATCGGAACCCACGACCGACTCCTAGACGAGTCGCAATAATACCGTAGACTCTGGACGGCCCAGAGCAGGTACCTGCAGTAGAAAGGTGTGTATCGATGAAGGAGTCGCCTTGATGGTGGGGGAATAATCTCTTGTGTGATCGTGGATCTGGCTGTGTGGGCGTGAGCACAGCGCATCGGCAGCCTGTAGGGCTTGGCCTTTTCCGGGAGGGGGTGTGACCGTGACTGATGATGGGATCCGCGGGTGGGACGTACCTGAGATCCGAGAGGCGGTGTTTCGACGATCGAAGCAGCGTGCTGACCTTGTCAGGGCTGACGCGATGGAGAGAGCGCGTCGCATAGCCAATCTTCTGAAGGTCCGCTATTCGGCCTCAGCGGTCACGCTATTTGGCTCCCTGGCTGAAACCTGCTTCCACGACAAGTCAGGCATAGATATTCTCGTTGAAGGGTTCAGGGGTCAATACTGGAAAATGTATGTCATAGCGGATGAGATCGCCGGCCCTTTCGACCTCAGCATCGTGTGTATCGAAGACGCGCAGGACACGCTGATTGAGCACGCGCGGGAAGGGGGGATTTGCCTTTGAGGCCCGAGAACTACCTAGTGGTCCAAGCCCGAATAGCCAAGGAGCGAAAGAACCTCGATCGCCTTCTCAACCAGATGTCGAGGCATGGCATCTACCCTGAGGTGCATGCAGAGAGTATGGGCGGTTTTCGGTTGTGCGACAACGAGGCACTGCGCATAATCGGATCAATGCTTCATGATTTCTATACGTTTGTAGAGAACATCGCCAAGACCGTAGCTGCGAGAGTTGATGGAGGTATTCCTGACGGCGACGACTGGCCGAGAGAGCTGCTCGAGCAGATGTCTCTGCCTATCCCTGGATTGCGTCCGCCGCTGCTGTCCGGCGACACGGTAGAGCTCCTGAACAAGTTCCGCGCATTCAGGCACGTTTTCAGGAACATCTACGGATTTCAGTTGGATGCAGGGCGGACTCTGGAATTGCTGAGAGACCTAAACAGGACGGTGGTGGCGCTCAATACCGACCTGGATCGGTTCCTGTCCGAAATCGATCGGGCAGTACTGTGAGAAAAGCCGGGGCGGCAGATGCCTGTTCTGCCCTCATCAGCCTTCACAGCTGCAACAGCGCAGCTGATCGGCGGGCGACACTAGGCCGCGATCCTGAAACCCGAGGCTTTTGTAATCGGCGCAAAGCCCCGGGCCTTTCGCGGCGCACTCCAGCCTCACAGTTGACATCTCGGTCCCGTTGAGCTCAAGAGGTCAGCTTCGACGAGATAGTATCGAGGACTTGCTCTGCCATCGAGATCGCCATCTGAGCGTCCGCCGACACAAACGCGTCTGACGGTATCCCTCCCGGCAGGCCATTGGGATATCTTGTAGGGATGTAGTACTTGTCCAGCGGGCCCCCTATCGCGGCCAGCGGCGCAAGATCAGGATGAATGGCAATGATGTCCTGGCATAACTCGGCAACCGAGTGCCCCCACACAGCCTCTGCGCCTGCAAAGTAGAGCAGTGCCTTTAGGGCTTTCTCGGCCGATTGCTGTGCGAGAAAACACGCCAGGTTGAAGCGCTGACCGGCAGCTGAGTACCGGGCATCGTCCAGGTCTCGTTGGGCCTGAAGGAACCATCTGCCTGCTTCGTCGCTAGGAGTCCTTCTCATATACAACCCTTCCCCTAAGCACGGCCTCGCGCACGAATGAGCTCTCCTCTATTAGGCGCTCCAGTTCGTCGGGAGTGTACACAAGTAGGTCAGTGGCCACCCTGGGCTGGACTGCGGAGTAGATATCGCCCAATCTATCTAGGAAGCGCTTGTCGGTGTTGTCCACGATGATCAGGTCTATATCGCTGGTAGAGCCGACGCGACCGTCCGCTAGCGAGCCGAACAGAATCACCTTGTCGACATTCCGGGCCTTCAGAATACCCACAATTCGGTTCAACTCGCTATTGAGCTCCATAGCCCTTTCAGCCGGGTCGGGCATTCTATAGCCCATGAGCCTGCCTCCCAGGAATACACTCTCTCACTAGCGATTATACCATGGCGCTTGTTGCGTGTCCCGGCGCTCGTAACGGCGCTCGTAACGGCGCAGTTGATTGGCAGAGGAAACCAGGCCGCGATCCTGAAATCCGAGGCTTTCGTAGTAGGCGCAGAGCCCCGGGCTTTTCGCGTCGCACTCCAGCCTCACGATGCTTCTGCCGCGCGAAGCTATGTATGAAGAGGCCCACTCAAGCAATGCTGCGCCGATGCCCGCGCCGGCGGGCGAATCGTCGATATAGCCGATGAAGTAGTCGCAGTCGCGTATCTTGTCGGCTACATGCTGCTGGCCCTCGAAGGCAAACAGCCAGTGGGGGACGGGCCTGCCCCGACTCACGACTCGTCGGCAACTGTCGGCGAGCACTCCATAGGCATCTTGCAGATCTCGAGCAGCGGCACGCACAATGCGCATTGGCCCGACTCCTGTCGGCGTACGGCCGGCCAACTGCCCGTCAGTGCCGTAAGGCTTGAGCAGACTCAGGTGGAAAGTGCGACCCGAGCCCGCATGGCCCAGCACCACAAAGCCGCAGTCGACCGCTGCCCGGGTAATGCTGCAGCAGGTTTGTGCCTTATCGTCCCATCCGACTCCATAGGTTGTTCTGTGCGGGCGTACGTGCTCCCCTGGGTCGATCATGACCTCAAGTTCGACCAAGAATATCTCGTCACGGTGGTCGCGGTCCTCGTGACTGCCGCACGCCTCAACCGACGGGATCTCGGCATCCCATATGCGCAGGCGTCCACCAGGGGCCAGCACTCTAAAGACCTCTGCCAGCACTCGCGGGCGGAGCTGGGTTGGCATGTACATCAGCCCGAAGAAACAAGTCGCGTCGGTGAAGGAGCCATCAAGGAAGGACATGTCCGCTGCGTCCATCACCAGCTTGAGCGCATCGTTTGATACTTCCTCCAGTTCAGACCGGGAGATATCTATCGAGACCACTTGTCTGCCCAGCGCGTGACCGATCATCCCTTCGCCGCCCCCTGCTACGTCTAGCACCAGGCCGGGGGCCGTGAGCTGCGACAGGTCGATTACATCCCTGATCATGCAAGGAAGACCTCCTCAGTCCAGCCTGGCTACGACCATCAGCTCGATCTCGTCCATCAGAAGCGGCCTTCTGCCCCAGTTGCCGGCCGTGCCGCCCCACACATTCTCGACTTTGAGCCCGGCGATCTGCAGCATCAATGTCAGCTCCATCGCGGTGAATCCCTTCTCCAGGACGGTGGCAGAAGCTACCTCCTCCGGAAGGGCAACATCCGTCCGGTGGCTCACCGCGTCGCTGAGCAAGTGTGCCTCACACAGAGTGAGGTTGTCGAATCTGCCCTGGGCGACGTCGTCATCACCGTAGGCGCGGATATTTCTCAACGCGTTGAGCGCTGTGAGCACGAACCTGCCTCCCGGGACCATCGAAGAAACCCTTCCAAGTTATGGGGCACACCTCCTATCATCAGTGTGCCCGTACGTGATTCTCCGCGGGTGGTCTGGTTCCTGCGCCACTGCCTCGCGACCGCCTGCAGGAGAGTGGGTGAGATGGACAGAACTCATCTGTCGTGCCGACTGTGGCGATACTGGATGGAGAGAGGATGTGATGGGCGTTGGCTATCGATGGCCCTGGTGAAGTCGGCGCTTTGGCGGCCGTCTGTGAGGCACACGGCGTTACTCTATGCTACCTGTTCGGCTCCCAGTCGGAAAACGCCTGGCAGATCCTTCTCGGCGAGCAGGTCGCCATCAACGATCCGCTGGCCGACATAGATGTGGGCGTCGTGTTGGCCGAATTCGACTCATTCCGGGAGGCGAGAGCGCTTCACCGAATCTACGCCCGGCTCTTGTCGCCGCTTCAGGACCTGTTCTCTCCGTACACCGTCGACCTGGTGTTTCTGCAGGAGCACCATTCGGTGTTCCAGATGGAGGCCATCAAGGGTAGGTGCGCGTATTCGATCAGCAATGAGTATCGGTTCGACTACGAAGAGGCGATCGCCCGCAGGGCCGCCGATTTTCGTCCCGTGCTTGACGCGTATCTTGAGGACGTTGCCCAAGGGTTCAGGGAGCGCTACAGGGCTCAGGGAGGGGTGGTGCGGGATGCTGAGTAGACACAGGATAATGGAGCGACTCGATCTGATAAGCGCGAGCGTTGTCCGCATGCAGCGATTCGCCGGAATGTCATATGGCGATTTCATTGCCGACCCGGACAATGCCGCCATTGTCGAGAGCTACCTTCGGCGTTCGCTGGAAGCCGTCTTCGACGTGGGACGGCACATTCTGGCCCACACAGGAGGCGCCGACCTTGCCGGCGAGTACGAGTCAATAGCCCGTGGCCTGGGCGACCTTGGGGTAGTAGACAGGGCCATGTCCGATACTCTGGTGATGATGGCCGGGTATCGAAACCGTCTCGTCCACCTGTACCACCTGGTATCCGACAGAGGACTTCTCGACATCGTATCCGAGAATCTGCCGGATCTCACTCGATTCGTGGCCCAGGTCGACGATTATCTGACGTGCGCCGAGCACTCGTAGGCGTCGCCTGTCTGCGGGGGAAGATGCAGAACGCGCGCCGGCGAATCTGCACGTGCGTGATTCCGGCTTGGCAATCACGACCTGGTGTTTACCGGACAGCCTGACTCTAGTGCGGGTCATGGGTCAGTCACCTCGATTGCGTGTCGGTGATACGACCATACCAGTCCGGGCATTGCCGCGCAACATCGTTTGCCGGAATGCGTGCCACAATGGCCTACTGGAACGCCAACGACTCGCCATCCTCGGCCACGCTCACCTGTATTACGTCGCCCTCTTTGAACCTGCCCTGGAGTATCTCGAGTGCGAGGGCGTTCTCGAGTTCCTTCTGAATGGCACGCTTAAGCGGTCTGGCGCCGTAGATCGGGTCGTAACCGGCGCGAGCCAGGTATTCGCGGACCGCGGGGGTCCATACTATGGAGAAACCCTTGTCGGCCAGGCGCGCGCGCACCAACCTAAGCTGGATCTCGACGATCCGGGATATCTCGTTTCTGCCAAGACGGTTGAAGATCAGGATCTCGTCTATCCTGTTCAGGAACTCCGGCCTGAACGACTGCTTGAGCACGTCCATTATCGTGTCGCGCATCCGGTCGTGGCCGCGCTCATGGTCGCCGCCATCGCTAGTATCGCCGCGACCGGCGTATTCCGTGATATACTGGCTTCCCAGGTTGGACGTCATTATCACAACAGTGTTTCGGAAGTCGACTGTCCGTCCTTGCCCGTCGGTCAGCCTGCCGTCGTCGAGCAGCTGCAGCAGCACGTTGAAGACTTCCTGATGCGCCTTCTCGATTTCGTCCAGCAGGATTACTGTGTAGGGTCGGCGCCTTACAGCCTCGGTCAGCTGGCCGCCTTCTTCGTAGCCCACGTATCCGGGAGGGGCCCCGATTAGGCGGGCTACGGTGTGCCGCTCCTGATATTCCGACATGTCGATTCGGATCATGGCGCGTTCATCGTCGAACAGGAACTGGGCCAGGGCCTTCCCAAGCTCCGTCTTGCCTACGCCAGTGGGCCCGAGGAACAGGAACGAACCTATGGGCCTGGCCGGGTCAGAAAGCCCCGACCTCGCGCGCCGCACAGCGTTGGACACTGCGCGCACCGCCTCGTCCTGGCCGATCACGCGCTCGCGCAGGAGGTCTTCCATGCGCAGGAGCTTCTGGGTCTCACCTTCTACAAGCCGCGACACCGGAATGCCGGTCCACTTGGCCACGATTTCCGCGATGTCCTCTTCTTCGACTTCTTCCTTTAGAAAACGCTTCTGGGTCTGCAGCTTGGCGATCTTCGCGTTTGCTTCATCGAGCTCGCGGGCCAACGTCAGCTGCACTCCATACCTGAGCTCAGCCGCGCGCCCCAGGTCGCCGGCGCGCTCGGCGTTCTGCTCTTCATGTTTGGCCTCTTCGATCTTCTGCTTGATCTGGCGGATCTGAGATATCGTATCCTTCTCCCGCTGCCAGTGAGCCTTCATACCGTCCGACTTCTCACGCAACTCGGCAAGCTCTGAGTCTAGTTTCGCGAGCCTTTCGCGGGAGGCGTCGTCATCTTCCTTGTCCAGCGCATGCCGCTCTATCTCGAGCTGCATGATCCGCCTGCTCACCTCGTCTATCTCGGCCGGGAGTGAGTCGATTTCCATCCTGAGGCGAGATGCCGCCTCGTCCACTAGGTCGATGGCCTTATCCGGCAGGAACCGGTCGGAGATGTAGCGGTGCGACAGCACTGCCGCCGCCACCAGCGCCGAGTCCTTGATCCGAACTCCGTGATGGACTTCGTACCTCTCCTTGAGCCCGCGCAGGATGGCGATGGTGTCTTCCACCGTGGGCTCGTTGACCATGACAGGCTGGAACCTGCGCTCCAAAGCCGCGTCTTTCTCAATATGCTTCCTGTACTCATCGATGGTGGTTGCGCCCACTGCCTTAAGCTCGCCTCTGGCCAATGCGGGCTTGAGCATGTTGGAGGCGTCCATAGCGCCTTCGGCCGCGCCCGCGCCCACCAGGGTGTGTAGCTCGTCGATGAACAGGATGACCTCACCTGCGGCCTCCTCAATTTCCTTGAGTACGGCCTTCAGCCTGTCCTCGAATTCGCCTCTGTACTTCGTCCCCGCGATGAGTGATCCAAGGTCCAGAGCCAGCACTCGCTTGTTTTTCAGGCCCTCAGGCACGTCGCCTGCCACAATTCGCTGGGCCAGCCCTTCGGCGATGGCGGTCTTGCCTACGCCGGGTTCGCCTATGAGGACGGGGTTGTTCTTGGTGCGCCTCGACAGCACCTGGATCACGCGGCGGATCTCTTCATCTCTGCCGATCACTGGGTCGAGCGAACCGCGCTTCGCGAGCGCGGTCAGGTCGCGGCTGTATCTTTCAAGCGCCTGGTATTTCTCCTCCGGGTTCTGGTCGGTCACTCGCTGAGTGCCGCGCACGTCCACCAGGGCTTTGTATATGTCGTCCTTCTTGATGCCCATCGACCGCAGTAGCTTGCCGGTATCGTCTTCGCTGCCGGCCAGGGCAAGAAGGATGTGCTCAGTGCTTACATACTCGTCCTTGAGACGCTCAGCTTCGGATGACGCATCTTCCAGCACGTTCGCCGCAGGTGTGGTGAGATACTGCCCGGGTTCCTGCCCGTAGACCTTCGGGGTTTTATCGAGCGCCGCCGCGACTTCGCGGGCCACGGACGCAGGCAGAACGCCCAGCTTTTCAAGGACGGGGGCTACCACGCCTTCCTTCTGTTCAAGGAGTGCCGCGAGGAGATGAGCGGGCCCTATGCCTTGATGCTGTCGCTGGCGCGCGATGCTCTGCGCGCGGGCGATTGCCTCCTGTGACTTGACTGTGAGTTTGTCGAATCTCATGTAGCCAACCCTCCTTGTTATCTGCGTCTGGTTGCGTTTTCGCCGGCGCCTGTCGCGGCGCCCGCGTCGGCGCTCGGCCCGGCACCGACCTTATCCCCTCGCAGCGAGGCAAGCTCCCGAAAGAGCTCTCGCTCGCGGTCGGTCAAGCTCCTCGGCATTGTAAGGCTCACCTGCACAAGCAGGTCGCCCCGGCTTTCTCCGCGCACGGACGGCATGCCGAGGCCGCGAAGCCTCAATACTCGGCCATTTTGGGTTTCGGCCGGGATGGTGAGCGACACATTCGCGCCGTCCAGCGTGGGCGCAGCAACCTCGCCGCCCAGCGCCGCGACGGTTACCGGAACGTCTACCACGGTGTGAAGGTCGTTGCCGCGCAATTCGAAACGTGGGTGAGGACGGATACTCACCTTCAGGTAGAGATCGCCCCGCGATCCGGTTCTGCCTGTACCCTCGCCTGCCACGCGCAGCTTGCTTCCGTTTCGGATGCCTGCCGGTATGGTAACCGCGATCCTCCGCCTGGCCCCGTCCGGATCCACCAGTTCGAGCGAACGCTCGCCGCCACGGTACGCTTCCTCAAGACCGATCTCGATCTCGTGTTCAATGTCGCGCCGCGCAGGGCGCCGCTGGGCGAACTCATGTTCGCGAACCCCTTGCCCGAAGATGCCGCCGTCGATATCGAACCCTCCGAAGAACTGTTTGAAGAAGTCGCTAAAGTCGGCGTCCGACAGGTTGCCGAAGGTGAACGTGGTTCGCTTGTATCCCGGTTGGGTGCGCCCGAACCC
>Ga0116188_1003348_pt1 | contig 11805 bp, 11 predicted proteins | sample AD_JPNTR2_MetaG_FD_89807 | JGI IMG/M metagenome (GOLD analysis project Ga0116188, IMG submission 89807) | Active sludge microbial communities of municipal wastewater-treating anaerobic digesters from Japan - AD_JPNTR2_MetaG | ecosystem: Engineered > Bioreactor > Anaerobic > Digestate | place...
AAGAAGGCCGCCAAGAAGAAAGCCAAGAAGACGAGCAAGAAGAAGGCCATGTAGCTTTCTCGCCCGGTCGAGGCCGCCCCGACGGCCTGACCGGAGCATTTGGCTTATTCGGTCTTCAAGCGGCCTGCCCTGTACAGCAGACGCGCAAGGCGCGGGTCGCGGGACCCAGCCGGTCAAGAGCCGGTGGCGAGTTTCGCGACGGTGTACTGGGCAGGCCGCCTCTGTTTGCGCGGATACTTGGCGACGTCTGCGATTACGGCCGCGTGTGAGTGGGAATGTGGGAAGGTGGGAAAGTGGCCGGCACCTTCCCACCTTCCCACTTTCCCACCTTCCCACTTTCGGGGGTGGCGAAGTGCACAGATTTCGACACGCCGCGCAGGGCAGATCGTTGGCAACGACCGCACGGCGCGGGTAATCTGCCCGACTTCAGAGATCGGCCCCAGCGGAGCTGAGCAGATGCAGTACAAATTCGGGATTGCGGCGGGGGCGGCATTGGTGGTCGTTTTGGCCGCCTGGTCATGGCGCGAGCCGGACCGCCCGGCCTCTTCATCGGCGCCCAGCTTGCCGTCGGCCGCTGTTGCCCCGCAAGAGCCGGCACAGGCCAGCCCGGCAACAAGCGCCGATCCGGGCAGTACCGACCGTTCGGCGCCGAGCTCCACCCGCCCCGTGTCACCGCCGTCTGAATGCCTCGATCTGGTACCCGCCGAGACATTGCTGTGCTGGTACGGACGCCCCTTCCCCGACATGGCGCCTCCCACGGACGGTCCCTCGCCCATGCGGCTCCTGTTGGACTTATTCGGCCACGCGCTGGACAACGAGGCCCGCCTGTGGGCCCGCGGCCTCGAAGGCTTCAATCTCGCTATCCGCTTCCCGCACGTGTTCGCACTGATTAACGCGCACGCGAAGGTCGACGAGTCGAAGAACCCGCCGATCGTACGCGGCGATCGAATCGAGTTCGCCCTCATCGTCGAGACCCGCGGCCACGACGAACCCTTCGCGCGCGTCATTCAGGCCGCGATCAACGAGCAGACCGATCGCGAGAAGGCTCACCTGGAGCGGCGGCAGGCGGAAGGCTGGTCGTACATGGAACTGCGCGACGAGCGCCTGCCGGAATATTGTCGGCTCGCCTGGGGTAACATCGGCCCGTTCTTCGTCTTCACCGTCGGGCAGGATGTGTGGCCGCGCGTGGCAGCGGTGGCGGCCGGGCGGCAAGAGGCGCTCAGTCACACGGATTGGCTGGAGGGCGTGCGTGGCCCGCGGGCGCGGCAGGCGCTGATCGAGATCATTGTGCACTCGCAGGACATCCGCGGGCGGTTGGACCCGTTTGTGGATGGACGAGCCACGGCGTTTTTCAGCGCCTGGCAGGCCGACGACATCGAGCGCTCGCATTGGGCGCTGGGCTTCGAAGGCCGGGCGATGTACTGCCTGGCCAATTTCGTCGAAAACGGGCAGCCCCGGCAGCGCTTGCTGGCCGATCCAAACGTCGATGACCCCGTGCTGCTGGCCACCATCCCGGAGGGGGCGCGTTATGCCGTCTACCGAGTCTCCCCGGCTGAAACGCTGCCGCGGTTCTTCAACGGCCTGTTGGCCACGCGGGACGCGCGCGAGCGTCGCACTATCCGGCGGCTATGGAAGCAGATTCAGGAGGAGCGCGGCTTCGACGCCGATCGTGACATCCTGGCCCATTTGGGCGAGCACATTGTCATGCACAACGACCCGCCGCACCCGTTGCACATTCCGCTGGCGATGACCACGCTGACGGAGATTCGCGACGAGCCGGCACAGGTAAGCCGGGCTATCGACGCGTTGTGTGAGGCTTGGCGCGACGCGCAGCAGAAATTCGAGGCGCAACTAAAAGCGCAGAATTCGGACGGCGAACTACCGCCCTCGATGATCATCGACCGCGACACCACCGGGATCTGGTACATGAAATTCGGCCTGTTTGCCGGGCCGGCGTGGGTTGTGACGGACCGCTATCTGATCACGAGTTGGTCATCGGAGGCGCTGCGCGCTTACCTCGATAAGGTTGGCGAACGCGCCGGGCGCCGACCACGTTAGGGAGCCTGCCTCCACCACGCAGCCCTCGACGCGCCCCCAGGCTCTTCGCCCGCGACGGCCTGATATTTCGTGTCCGGTCCCATATCCTAAGCCGCGGCCTGGACAGCGCGGAGCGAAAGCCTCAGATTCCAGGCGATAACTCCGGTTACCCGGTTTCGATCGTTGACAGAAATGGCGTGTGAGGTAAAATGGCGTTTTTGCGGCTCAGATGCGACTGGGGCCGTAGCTCAATTGGTTCAGAGCGCCGCCCTGTCACGGCGGAGGTTGCGGGTTCGAGCCCCGTCGGCCTCGTTTCCCAATCGCAACGCCAGCGCCCCTGTATCCAAGCCGGGGCGCTTTTTTTTGCTAAACGCCCTGGTCTCTACCAGTCCTGAGATATCCCCTCCGTTCCGCCCGCGCGCGGCGTGAGATTCACACGGCCGGCCAGCACGCGCGAGCGGAACACGATTCCGAAGGCCACGCAGGCCGCGTAGAGGCTGACGTGCACGAGGGCCCGCACGAGCATCGTCCAGGCGCCGCCGCGCACCAGGTTTTCCGCCGAGGGGATCAGCAGCAGCGCCGCCACGGTCGTGCAAACCAGCACCGTGAGCTGCGCCGGCACCTGAAGCCAGAACAATCGCATTTGCGTGGTCATAACGCCGAACACAATCGTCACCAGCATCAGGCTCTGAGCCAGGATGATGATCATGAATTCCGGAAGGAACGCGGCGTACTCCGCACGATACAGGGCTTCGAGCACGAAATGTCCGAAAAACACTGCGCCCAACACTAGCGCCAGGCCCAGCGCCAGCGCCGCGCCTAGCAGCTTGCCGGCCAGCAAAAGAAAGGCCTGAAAATCGAGCTGGTAGCAGCGCGACAGGCGATTCGCCGCGGCCACCCCGAGCTGGATGATCAGAATGTTGCCCGCGCTGGTGAGCTTTTCCAGAGCGCCGTAGTGTCCCAGGGCCGCTATGCCCCCCGGCTGGTGCTCGATGACGTACACCGGGACGCTACTCGAAAGGTGCAAAAGGAGCAGGACTATCCCCAGCGGCAGCGTCCGCCGCGCCAGCTTCCACACCGCGGTCCAGGTCCAACTCGGATCAAAGTCGCGGCGGGCCGCTACCTGCCGGTGATCGAACCACACCAGAATGGCCGCCGACGCCGCCACGTAGACCACGATCGCCAGCGCGGCGCCGTCCGCGCCGTGGCCGTCGCTAATCAGACCGCGCCGCGCCAGATACGCGAACAACGGCACGAACAAGGCGTAACTGACCAGCATGGCCGCCCCGCGCTGCGCCGCCGAGGCCGCCATCAGGTCCAGACGCTCGCGCCTCTGAAACAGGCCCCATGCCATTTCGGCCTGCGAAAGCATGATGCGGCTGCCGCACATGCCTATCAGGATTATGGTGTATGACCAGTTTTGCTGGGTGGCCGCTTCCCAGACCGCAAACCCGAGCAACACAACCGCCGCCACCCCCATCATCAGGTTGCGCAGCATTCGGTAGGTGCCGTAAGCGAATTCGTGGGCGGCATCAGCTACGAACGCGCCGCGCAGCTCGAGCGAGCAGAACAGCACGACCGGGGTAGCGACCGCCAGGCTGAATTCGACCTGCCCCAGTACGAAAGACGGGGCGAATTTCGCGAGGATGACGATGACGGCTAACTGGCAGGCGTAGAACGCCGACATGCCTGTAACGGCATACAGCGCATTCTGTTTGAGTGAGCGCGTCCGAACGAACACGCGGGCGGGAACTGCGGTCCCTCGTGATAGGCCAGCCAAATTTCAGCTCCGGTGCCAACCGTCCGTCGATAAACGGACGTTTCTCGATCGGGTGCGCCGGTGCTGATTTCTGCCAAAACGCGGCCCGCTGTTCCCGCCTCATGGGCGTAGACAACGAAACCGCCGCTCAGGGCAGCGGCACGGAATCCAGCTCGATCGGAATCGTGATCTCGTCCGTCCTGGGGAAAACGCGCAGCACCAATTGCGTGTTCTCGTCCAACGTACCGCTGGTAATACTGTAGCCTTTGACCGAGTCGCCGCTCTTGGTTTCGAGCGTGCGTTCCCGCGGCCGCATCTGCTTCATGTAAGCGTCGTAAAGTGCGACTTCCTGGACCTTCTCACTGCCCTTTACGATCTGCAACACCAGTTGATTCGGCTGGGATTGCTCTTCCGGCAGTTCTTCGGCCGCGACGACGCGCACTTCCACACCGGCCGCCTGCAACTGCTCATTCGGGATGGTCTTGCCGGCATACTGCAACGGGTTCTCGATGGAGATCTCAAGCTTTTCGGGCGCCGTGACAATGCGCAGCGAGCCGCGCAGGCGCATCGTTTGCGCCGCCCGGGCCGGCGAGCCGAGCTTCGCCTGAAGCGTCAGTCCGCTGCCCTTGAGCCGCTCTGCCGGCAGATTGAACGGTCGCATCTCGGTTTTTTGCTCTTCCGTGTATGTTTCAGGCGTAACCAGCGCCCGACCCGTGTCGTCCGTCGCTTCAGTGAAGATGATATTCCCGACGCGTACCGTGTTCTCGATTCCGGCGCCCGCGAAGCGCATCTGCAGGCGCAACTCCGATTCTCGTGTTCCGGCGGTCTTTTCCAGGAAGAAGTAACGCGCGTCGAACATGGCCAGGATTTCAGCCCGCAGTGGCCCCTGGTCATAGGTGACGGCCGGCTCAGCCGGCTGCGTGTCCGCCTGCGGAGCCGGTGGAACGACCGTCACGCCGGACGGCGTCGACGGAGCGGGCTGTTGAAGCGCGACAAGCATGCATAGATACAACATGGATGAAATCCTCCTAGTTCAACCTAGTTCAACTTCCTCTGGCGATGACCGACCGCTGGCCGCTTTCCCACTTTCCGCGCGCGGCACAAGCGCGATCTCTAACGGGCGGGAACATAATCACTCCCACCGCGCTACTCGTCAACCTGGTGATCAGCGCCGGTGACTAAGCGTGGGTGCCATGAGGTGCCATGCCCAAGCTGTAAGCGCCGGTGCCATGCCCAAGCTGTAAGCGCGGGCATGCCCCTCGTTAACGGTCTCCGATGCGGCGCGACTGGCGACGCATGGAGCGACTGGTGGCAGCATAGAGCAACTGGGGCCGGCATGCCCGCGCCCCGCTGTCGCGGGGCTTGGGCATGGCACCCGGCCTGTCGCGCTGTCTCCGCCTGTCGGGCTGTCTCGGCGCTGCGTCCCATGCATGCCCCCCGAAAGCCGAGCAGATAAAGGGCGCATAGCGCGCATGCCGGAATTCGAATCGGAGCCACTCTCTGTCGCGCGGCGTGCGAGCGGCCCGTCGAACCGGTCTAACCGAGTAGTTTCTCGGTGACCTCCATCAGGCGTTCCATGCGGAAAGGTTTGTTCAGGTATTCGTCGACGCCCAGGGCCTCCGCGTACTGGCGGTGACGACGCCCTTCGTTGCCCGTGATCATGATCACGTGCGGCCGGCCGCCGCGCGGCTTGTCCTTGCGGAGCCGCTCGAGCACCAGGAACCCGCTCTTTTGCGGAAGCATGATGTCGAGGATGATCAGATCGGGGTCGTTTTCCTCAGCAAGCTGCACGGCCTTGGCGCCGTCGCGCGCCGTGTCGATCGTTGCGCCGGTATCGGCCAGACTGGTGGTTATCGCGCTCACAATGTCCGGATCGTCGTCCACGACGAGTATCCGTCTGCCTTCGAGTGATTTCGGCACTCTCGTCTCCTTATGCTCGGCCGTGCGCGTAGTGTAATATTCCCGGCTGGACCTGACAACAAACTCATCGGCCGCGGCGACGGCCGGCTGGGTCTGGGAGAGCGTCATGCAAACCGCACGTCAAAATGTCCTGGTCGGAGCGTTCGTCCTGGTAGGGCTCGCGGCGCTGGGTGCGCTGGCGATTCTGTTCGGCAGCGGGCTTACGCGGCTACTCGGAGGCGACGGATATCCCATCATCATCGAATTCGGGTCGGTCAGGGGAATTCGGCCGGGAAACCCGATTACGCTGGCCGGAATTGAGATTGGGCAGGTCGAGGAAGTCAAATTCGCGGGGCCGGTCCAGCTCGCCACGCTTGGCGGGCCGGTGGTTGAGGTTCACGCGATCATCAGCAAGGAGTTTGAGAACCGCATTCCCAAAAACAGCACCGCGATTGCGACTGAACCGGCGTTTGGGCAGGGCCGGCCGCCGATCGAGATCACGCCCGGTGATCCGAAGACTGGCATGTTGGCTGCGGGAGACCGCATCCTGGACGCCCAGACCAAGGGGGTGATCGAGTCGCTGCTGCCGCAAGATATCCGGTTCACGTTCGAAAAAGCGACCGCGCAGGTCGGAGAGGCCGCCGAAGCACTTACGCCGGTTCTGACTGACATGCACGACCTGCTCGCGCGGCGCAGCCCGAGCGAAGTGGACCGCATCGGCGGCCCGCAGGGCAACCTCGCCTCCGCGGTGGCCCGCATCGACGCCGCGGCCAAGCATCTGAACGAGGTGCTCGGCGATCCGGCGGTAAAGAGCCAGCTTCGCGAGACGATCGCGAACGCCCACAAGATGAGCGAGGACGGCAAGGTCTTCACAGCCAACCTGCGCGCCAGCTCGGAAAAAGTGGATGAGGTGGTAGAGCGGGTGCAAACCGTGGCCGCGAAAGCGGAGACGACGGTCGACCGCCTGGACTCCGAGGTGACCACGCTGGCGCGTGACGCGCGCGGCTTCCTCGAGCGGGCGACGCGCTTGGCGGAAACGGCCAACGAAATGGCGGCGGCCATTCAGCAGGGCGAGGGCACGCTGGGGCGTCTGCTGCGCGATACCAAGCTCTACGAGTCAATGGTGCTGACATTCCAACGGGTTGCGCAGGCGATGGAGGAATTCCGGCTAATGGTGGTGGACTGGCGCGACAAGGGAAAGATTCGCGTAGCATTCTAGTCTAGTTGCGCGCCCGCGTGCGCCGATGCTTGAAAGCGCAGGTTCAAGCAGTGCGGGGTAAAGAGCGCAGGGCGTGCCGCCTCAAAACGGATCGAAGCCGGAAAGGAAGCCGAATCTCAAGAGATTTTCCCAGTAGGCCATTTTTTCCGTAGACGGAAAATCGCGGCGATTTGGAAAATCAGCCGGATCCGGTGACCCTTTCTGGCGGTTAGGGGGCGGATCGTAAGGGCGTGGATCCATCGCCCCTCGCTGGCGGGCTGAGGGGCGCCGCCGCTCCGGTCCGCGCCTCATCCGCCTTCGCCCGCGGGTTTCCGCTCCTGATCGCCAGGAGCAAGCACGCTGCCACCCACGTCAGTGCGCCCAGAACCACTAGTTCGGGATGCTTAGCCAGCCCGTCAACCGAGTCCCCCGCCTGCCGGAACAGTACCAGCGTCAGCAACATCGCCGCGCACCCGGCAATCCTTCTGAACACCGACGATCGCGGCTGGATAAGAACCGCACATAACGCCACCACGATGATCAGCTCTCGTCCGAGCGGAAAGACTGCGATCCCGAACGTCATTCCGCGCACCACGTTCGCCAGCAGCCCCCGTGAAAACTTCACCTGCGTGCCAGATTCGGTCGCCACGAGGGAAGTCTCGCCCGCCCCCGGCGACATGAGCTGCCCCTGCGGGCACGACACCCACACGTGCTTCAGATCGCAGACCAGATGTGCCTCATACCCCATCCGCCGCAGCAGTGACGCCGCGACCACCGCCCGCCCGTCGCAATCCTCGCGCCCCACCGCCAGCACCTCGGAAGTGCTCGGCAAGTAATCGACCACCCCCCACGTATCCCAATCCCACGCATAGGGAATATGCCGGTATACGACGTCCTCAACCGTATCGAGCACCGCCTCGTCCGGCCGCGATATCAGCCAAACCTCGTGCGCCATGACGGAAAGCCCCGGCAGCTCCGGCTCAAGCGCGCTATCCATATCCCGCAGTCGCTGAATGTGTCGCGGCAGCAGCCAGAACTTCGGATAGAGCGTGAGAAGCAGGACCAGACCGAAAGCGGCCAGCTTAATCGGCCCGCGCACGTACCACGGCCAGCCATTGAGCGTGCTCCAAATCCGCATTCAAACCTCCGAATTCGGAAGGCTGAGCAAAGGCGCACGAGCGCTTCAGCGCCTGGGCCCAGGCCGCCTTGATCACTTTATCACTTTATCACCTTATCAACTCACCAGCCGGGGGGCGTCCTCTTCAATGCTCCTTCCCCTGGTACGTCCCATCCACCGTGCTGACACGCACCTTGTCGCCGACCTTGATAAATAGCGGCACCATGATCGTGCGCCCGCTCGCCAGGCGGGCTTCCTTCATCACGCTGCTGCTCCCGCCGCCGTGAGACGGCGGGGCCGTGTCGACGATCTCCATCGGCAGCGACGGTGGCAGTTGCAGCGCCATCGGCTGCCCCTCGACTGTAAGGAAGCGGTACGACTGCTCCTCCACCAGGAAATCGCGCCCATGCCCCAGCAAGTCGTCGCTCACGTTGAACTGGTCGTAGCTGGTCAGGTCCATGAAGACGCGCTCGCGGCCGGCCGCGTACAAGTACTGCATCTCCCGGATTTCGCTGGGCACGTCCTCCAGCGTGCCAAGCTGGTCCAGCGTGCGTTCGGCCTGCTTGCCGTCTTTTAGCGAGCGCAGCTTTACGTGTACCGTCGGTTTCTGCTTGCCGGCCTGGACCACCTGGAAATCGATGATGCTGTATAGGTGCCCCTCGTGCCGGATCACCATGCCCCTGTGGAGTTGCGCCGTCTGCGACATAGCCGCTTCTCCCGTAACACACCCGAGTTTAGTGTCTCGCACGAGCCGCAGAATGTCCAGCTTTTCTGCGGCGCGGCACCTCGCCTGGACGATGGAGAACCTGGCGCCCAGGTGCGTGCTCCCTTTCCATGACGTATTACGAACGCCGCGCCCCCAAAAAACACATTACAGCCGCCTAATTTGTGCCTTAACTCCCTGTAATCTCGATTTCAGAATTGATTCAGTTGCGCACGATACACAGATATGTGCGTGGTGACCGACCGGCGGCCGCCTTCGCCATCAGGGAGAAATGAGGAGCCTGGAAATGCCCACCATAACGTTGCCCGCAGCAATGCGGCTCAAACGTTTGTTCGAAAGAGCCCAACTGGAAGAGAACGATTCCGTGCGGCTGCGCGCAACAACGCATGGCCTGGAAATGTTCTTCGATAGCCCGCGGCCCGGCGATGATCGCGTTGTGTACCGAAACCGGACACTGTTCTTGCTTGATCCGCCCACCGCACGCCGCCTGGCCGGACGGCGTATTGACCTGGAAGTGACCGAAGCCGGCGAAGCCCTGGTTGTAGCGTAGGTCTTTCCGTGCCCTGACACCGGCGGCCGGTTGAGTGTGCCGGTGACGCGGTCGCGGTGCTGCCAGAGATAGTGCCGCTGAAATCGAGACGGCTGCGGGAGTGCGAGACAGACCCTGGGGAGACTGAATTGACCCGCCTCAACGTTTGGGCTTGGCCCCACCTTCTGACGCGCGGCGCCGCCGCGGCTTGGCGCGGTCCTCCAACATTCGGCGCAGAGCGGCGGCATTTCGCAGCGCGTGGCCCTGCCAGTCATTGTTGAAGTAGGCGAAAACGTCTACGCCGGCCGCCTGGTATTCGCGAATCTGGGCGGCCTGCGATTGCAGGAAGGTCGCGCTGTAGCCGCCGCCCTCCTCTGGCCCGCCATGATAGCGCAAATACGTCCAGCCGGCCGTCAGTAGCCGTGGGTGCTCAAACTTGTCGTGAATGCACAGCGCGGCGCCGTATTTCCGCAAAATGCGATAGATAGTGTCACATAGCCAACTCGGGTGCCTGAATTCAATCGCCCAGCGCCGCCGGTGCGGCGCTGCAGCCAGAAACTCTTCCAGCCGATCGGCAGCGACGCCCCACTGCGGCGGCAACTGCACCAGAATCGGCCGGAGGTGCGGTTTGAGCCGCTCGGCGCGTTCCAGAAATGGCCGCAGGTGACTGGCCGGGTCCTTCAAATGCTTGAGGTGAGAGCCGAAGCGGCTGTATTTCAGCGCGAAGCAGAACCCGTGCGGCGCTTGTGCGCGCCAAGCGTCGAACGTAGCAGCCTGAGGCAGGTGGTAGAAGGTGTTGTTGATTTCGACGGTATCGAAGGCCGCGGCAAAGAAAGTAAACCAGTCCTTCTTCGCCATCTTCTCAGGGTAAAAGATGCCGCGCCAGTGGTCGTATTGATAGCCCGACGTGCCGATTCGAATTTCGGCTTGCTTCGCCATGATTCCAGCCCAAGACGAACCGCGTCAACTGCTGCGGGCGTCCGTGTGAGCGTATCACGCAATCAGCACTGAGAACTTGGCTCTGTGTTACAATTCTGTAATTTAACGCCGCAGCAAAACGAAGTGTTGTAAGAACACCAGCACGCTGTATCATCGAGCTTACGGACAGTGGGCCCATGTCGCCGGGCGGTCCGCCGAAGTTCCGTACGGCAAGGAGCTCGAGGAAACAATGTCGGCGTGCAAGTCAGCAACGTTTCCAGGCGAGGCTGACAGGTCCGTTGCAGACCGGGACCTTCAGCTACTGCGCGAAGTCGTTGCCGTCAGCAATCAGGTGGAGGACTTCGAGCACGCGCTCCATCTGGCGCTGCCGGGTATTGCACAGCGTTACTCCTGCGCCGTGGGGCAAGCCTTCCTCATCCCGGACGACCCCCCTGCACGTTTGCTTTTGTGCGGCGCCTGCTATGAATCCACTCCTGGGCTTCTCGCGAAGGTGCGCACCCCGGATGCGCTCGACCTCGAAAACGCCGGCTACTTGCGCCCGATCATTGACCGCGGCGAGCCGCACTGCACTACCGCGCTCGAAGACGCTCTTGGCGTCCGCGGCCCGGCCGCGCGTGAGGCAGGATTAGCATGGGTGCTGGGGGTTCCGGTAATTGCCGGCATGAAGACAGTGGCGCTATTGGAGTTCTTCGCGGTTCAGGCAATTGAGCCTGAGTGCGGCGTCCTGGACGCAGTCGCGCCTCTTGGCGTTGCGCTCGGACGTGTGCTTGAGCGTCAGCGCACCCGGAGCGCGACGCGGCGCAATGAGCGATTGGCGTCCGTGGGCACGTTCGCCGCCGGAATCGCTCACGAACTGAACAATCCCCTGACTTCAATGCTGATGAACGCTCGCCTCGCCCTGAAACACGACTACCCCAAAGAACGCTTGCGCGAAATCCTCGACGAAATCGCGGCCGACACCGAGCGCTGCGCCAAAATCGTCAAAAACCTGGTCAAGTTCGCCCGTCAGGAACCGGCCGAGCGTTCCCCGGTTAATGTTTCTGAGCTGATTCGGCGCGTGGTGGCTGTTGCGCGGCGCGCGGCCGAGAGACCCTCTGTGCTCTTCGAGGTCGACATACTGGAACCGCTACCGGTCGTCATGGCAGAGCCTAGAGCGATCGAGCAGGCGCTGGTAAGCGTCGTCAGTGGCGTGCTGCACGACGGCGACAGTCGCCGGACCGTACGGCTCCAGGCTCAGGAAACCGGCGGCAAGCTGCGCATCTGCGTATCTGCAGGCCCTTCGCGGGACCTCGCGACGAGTCAGGCTGGCGCGACGGAAACCGCTAACGACAGCGCCGGCTCCGCCTACGAGATGGCCGGCGGTATTATCGCTGAGCACGGCGGCGCAATTACTATTGACAGGCGGCCTGGGGGCGGCAATAGGATTACAATTGAACTACCCGTTGCTGGGCAATCGCCCGGACGAGCGACCGAATGACACACCGCGGCACGGTACACATCGTCGACGACGACCCCTCGATTCAGCGCAGTTTGCGGCGGCTGCTGGAATCCGTCGGTTTGAATTCCGAGTGTTACAGTTCCGCCCAGGACTTCATCGAGCGCC
>Ga0116188_1003355_pt1 | contig 11790 bp, 13 predicted proteins | sample AD_JPNTR2_MetaG_FD_89807 | JGI IMG/M metagenome (GOLD analysis project Ga0116188, IMG submission 89807) | Active sludge microbial communities of municipal wastewater-treating anaerobic digesters from Japan - AD_JPNTR2_MetaG | ecosystem: Engineered > Bioreactor > Anaerobic > Digestate | place...
AATTAATTAGAAAGGAAAAGAAATGAAGGTATTTTTAGGTGGGACTTGCAATGAATCAACTTGGAGAGAAAAATTAATTCCAATGTTGAAAATAGATTATTTCAATCCAGTTGTAAAAGATTGGAAACCAGAAAACATGAAAGAAGAAATTAAACAAAGAGAAATTTGTGATTTTGTTCTTTATGTGATTACAAAAGAAATGATTGGAGTTTATTCGATTGCTGAAGTAGTTGATGATTCAAATAAAAGACCCAATAAAACTATTTTTTGTTATCTTGATGAAGGGTTTTCTGTTGAACAAATTAAATCATTATCTCAAGTAAGAAAAATGGTTGAGAAGAATGGTGCTAAATGTTTTTCTTCATTGAAAGAAATTGCTAATTATTTAAACTCATTTAAGAAAGATTAAAAATGAATTTCTATAATCTTAAACCAACAAATAAAATATTAAATATATCTCACTATGATTTTGATGGGGTTTCTTGTGCTATAGTTTTATCAAATTATTTCAAGAATATAACTTGTGAATGTTGTTCTTTTGTAAATGTTGATAAAACTATTCAAAAAATAAATTTTAATGAATATGATGCTGTTATCATAACAGATTGTACACCAAAAGACGTATCATTATTAAAACATGATAAAATAATAGTTTTAGATCATCATCCAGCATTTGAAGAAATTCCAAATGAAAATGCTTTTATTGTAACAGACAATTGCGCTGCTGTATTAGTTAAAAATTTTGTAGAAACTACTTTTAATGTTGATTTATCATATTTGGATAATTTATTAAAATATACAAATGATTATGATTTGTGGATTCATAAACATAAGAAAAGTAAATTGATTAATGAATTATTCTGGAGATATGGTTATTTTGGATTTAAAGGTAGATTTCAATCTGGAAATGTTAGATTTACTTTAGATGAAATAAATTTCTTAAGATCAAAGAAAAAAGAATTTATTGAAGTTTATAATAATTTAGAGATTTTTGATTTCGATAAAATCAATGCTTGTTTTATAGTATGTAGTGCATTTTTAAATGATATTGCTGAAAGACTTCTATACGTTGATAATTATGAAATGATATTAATTCAAAATCCTAAGAATAAACATATTAGTTTGAGAATCAAAGATGATGTTGCTAATGTTGGTGAAATGTTAGCAAATTTAAGAATTGGTGGTGGTCATCCTAAAGCGGGTGGAATTAATGTTCTTTATCAAAACTTAAATGAAATGAAAAATGATTTTATTCGAATAGAAAATTATGTTTTAGAACATTTTCCTTGGTTGAAAAGAAAATCTTGACAATTATATTTTAAAATTTAATATTGTAAATAAACAAATAATGAACTTAAATTATGAATATAGATTTTGATAAATTTAATCATTTTTGTCCAAACAAGAAATATGATTATAAAGTTATTAAAGATAAATTAACTGTCTTAAAAAAGATGTAAAGAAACTAATAAAGAATGTATACAATATAATTGTCAATTTGATTGTCAAATAGAAAGAATAAATAATGTTTAAAAGAATTCATTATGATCAGTTTAGAAATAAGATTCATCTTTGGGAAACTGAAGATGGAAAATATTCTCACAAAGAATTTGATTTCGAACTAACTTATTATGTAAGAGATAATTCAGGAAAATCAGAAATAAAAGATATTTATGGTCATTCAGTTATTAAAAGAAAAGCAAAGAATCTTCAGGAAATTAAGAATGTAAAAGAGACTAAAGTAAAATGCTGCGAAACAGATATTCCGGTTGAAACAAAATTTCTTCAAGAATATTATTTTGGAAAAGATTTGAAAGTTGATATGTCAAATATCAACATTTGTACAATTGATATTGAGGTAACAGCTCCAGAGTTTCCAAAACCTGAAATAGCAAAATATCCTATTGATCTTGTAACGATGCATTTTTCACAATCAGGAAGAATAGTAACTTTAGGGTTGAATGAATATACAGGTAATAATCCATTAGTTAAAGAATATCATTGGATTCCGGATGAAAAATTATTACTTGAAAAAATGATTGATATATTCAGAAAAGAAAAGGTTGATATTATTACTGGTTGGAATGTTTTAACGTTCGATTGTCTTTATATTGTGAATAGATGTAATAATTTGAATATTGAAAAGAATTTTTCACCGTTAAATAAATATTCAATTGAAAAGAAAAAAAATAAAAACAATCAAATGATAGATGTTGTGAAATTTGAAGGTCTTTCGATTTTAGATTATATGGATCTTTATAAAAAATTTACTTATGAAGCAAGAGAAAGTTATTCACTGCAAAATATAGGGATGATTGAAATTGATGAAGGTAAAAAAGATTACGAAGGTCAGATAAATGATTTATCTCAAAGAAATTGGAATGAATATGTTGAATATAATATTCAAGATGTTTTAATTGTTGTTAAATTTGAAAATGGAAATCCTGAAGCTAAGAATAAAAAGAAAAGAGCAGGATTAAAATTTATTGAACTTACAGTAAATATTTGTTATCAAGCTTTAATTCCATTTGAATCTGTATTTTCACAAATGGCAGTATTGACTGGTTATATTTTAAAATTTCTTCATGAAGAAAATATGGTTTTGCCTGATAAAGAAAGACAATCAAAAGATAAACTTCCAGGTGCTTATGTTTATGCATGTCCGGGTTTATATAAGTATTTAACTTCTTATGATGTAGAATCAGAATATCCAATGATGATTTTGGAATATAATATTGGTCCTGATACTTTAGTTATTGATCCTTCAGAAGAAGAAAAGAAACTTTGTTATTCAACTCCATTGTCTGAATATAAAACATGGCATCTTGAAACTGGAGAAACTATACATGTTGGTGGAATTTATTATCGAAAAGACAAAGAATCAGTATTAAAGAAAATTGTTTCAAAGATATTTAACGAAAGAAAAATGTTTAAAAAGAAAATGTTTGAAGCTCGTGATTCGGGAAATAAAGATTTAGAAAAATATTACAAAAGTCAGCAATTGATAAGAAAAATTTTAATTAATAGTATGTATGGTGTTTTAGGAAATCAACATTTTCATTTGTATAATAATAATTGTGCTATGACAATTACATTAAGCGGACAAGAATTGATTAAATATCTTTCTGAAACAATGAATGATTATTTTATGAATTATTTTTACCAAAATACAAAATATTTTCCAATTGAAGATGAAAATAATAAACTAAAAAATAATGTTGTAAAGCTAACTGACACTGATAGTTGTTATCTTTGTTTTGAAGAATTATTTGAAAAACTTAATTTAAAATTCGAATCTGATTTGGATTATGTTAAATGGATGAATGAATTCGACAAAGATGTTATTAAACCATTTTTAAATGATATTTTGAATATTTATGCTTCTCGTTATGGAATTCCTCAATTAATAAATTTTAAACGTGAAAAAATTATAACTGGTATGATAATATTAGCAAAAAAGAAATATGTTACTCAAATAAAAGATAAAGAAGGTGAAATATTTGATGATTTGTTAACCGATGTTACTGGAATTGAAATTATTAAGACAAGTACACCTAAATTTTGTAGAGATGCTTTACTCGAATTGGTTAAAAAAATGTTTGTAATTAATGATAAAGAAATTATAACAAATGAAATTATGAAAATAAAGAAAATGTTTAAAGATCAAAATATAACTGATATTTCATTTCCAAGAGGAGTTTCTGAATATACAGAATATTATTTAAAACGAGGTTTAACTTATCCTTCTGGTTGTCCTTATCATGTTAGAGCTTCAATGAATTATAATTATACTATTACTAAATATAATATGAAATTATTGCCTATTTCAAATGGTTCTAAAATTAGATTTATATATCTTAAACCTAATAATTTTTTAAAACAAGATATAATTGCTTGGATCGGTGAATATCCAAAAGAATTTAATGAATTGTTTAATGTAGATTATGATTTGCAGTTTGAAAAATCATTCTTAACAATTATACAAAGATTTTATGAAGTAATGGGTTGGGGTGAAATTAATTTACAAAATTCTAAAATGAAAAAATTTATAATAAAATAAAAGGAGAATCATGAAAGTTTATATAACAAAATATTGTTTAACACAAGGTATTAGAAAAACAAATTAGAAAATTAAAAGAATTAAAATTTTAATTAGGAGAAAATAAAATGGGGAAAAATTTAGTTGATTTTTTGGTAAAAAATTCAAAATCAAAATTTACGTCAAGTATTGAAAAATCAAAATATTTTAATAAAGAAGATGAATTTACAGTAACAGAAATTCCCTTACTTAATGTTGGATTATCTGGTGAAATAAATGGTGGATTATCAAGTGGTGTTACTATGATTGCTGGTGAACCAAAAAGATTTAAAACTCTTTATGGTTTGATTATGGTAAAAGCATTTCTTGATAAACATAAAGATGGTGTTTGTCTTTATTATGATACTGAGGGTGGAGCAGGAAAAAGATATTTCGAATCATTAGGTTTAGATATAACAAGAATAGTTTGGACTCCTTGTCTAAATGTGGAAGAATTAAAACATGAAGTATCAAATCAGTTAGAAGCATTGAAAAATGCAGATGAAACAAATAATAAAGTAATCATATTTGTTGATTCAATTGGTAATCCACCATCAAAAAAAGAAATTGCTGATGCTATTGAAGGAAGTGATAAAGCTGATATGACAAGAGCAAAACAAATTAAATCATTTTTTAGGATTGTAACTTTGCCTTGTAAATTACTTGATATTCCAATGATAGTTATAAATCATACTTACAAATCACAATCTTTTATTCCTGAAGATATTGTATCCGGTGGAATGGGAAGTCAATATGCAGCCGATAATATTTGGGTGATTTTAAAAAGACAAATAAAAGAAGGAACTGAAGTTGAAGGATTTACTTTTGAAATTAAAGTTGATAGATCAAGATTTGTAAAAGAAAAATCTAAATTACCTATTAATGTTTATTACGGTGAAGGAATAGCAAAATATAGTGGTTTATCTGAATTAGCTCAAGAATTTAAAATTGTAGAAACATGTAAAGTCGGAAGATCAAAAGGAATCAAATTTGGTGAAATGGAAATTCCAGAGAAATATAACGATAAGAATGAAGAGTTCTGGATGTATGTATTAAATAATTCTGATTTAGCAAAAAAGATAAAAGATAAGTATAGTTTATCATCAAAAGTAACTACAGTCGATGAAGATTTAGAATAGGAAATTAAATGGAAGAAGAAATAATTTCTCCTTTGTTTTTTGAGAAAATACTTTTAAAATTTTTGTTTCATGATGTTGATGTGAGGGAGAAGATTCTCCCTTTTTTATCTGAAGAAATATTTGATGATTTTAGTGTTAGACAAAATATAAAAACTATTATTGATTTTAAAGAAAAACATTCTTCATTTCCAACAATACCGGAAATGAAGATGGAATTAAAATCTAAAGATAGTTATGATGTTTTATTTGAGAGTTTAAATATTGATATTTCTGAATATAATCAAGATTATATTTTAGAAAGAATTGAAGATTTCTTTAAAAGAAAGATGATTCTTAATGAACTTACTGATGCTGTTTCTAAATTAAAAGATGAAGATATTGAAACATTAAGTGATACTCCTGATAAAATCAGAGATAAAATGTCTTTTAGTTTCAATACTGATGTTGGGTTAAATGTGTTTTCTGATAAAGGAAGTCAGAGATTTTTTGATCATCTACATCAAAGAGATATTGTTGTAACAACTGGAATTCCTTATTTTGATAAAATTATTGCTGGTGGATTTCATGAAAAAACATTAAATCTTTACTTGTCGGATACTGGTCGTGGTAAAACATTAACCATGTGTTCATTAGCCGCAAGCACTTTGTTTCAAAATAAAAATGTTTTGTATTTAACATTAGAAATGTCAGAAGAAAAGATAACTGAAAGAATTCTTGCTAATTTGTTTGATGTTGAGATAAGTCATTTACCTTATATGACAAAAGAAGCATTTATAAGTAAAATGAAATCTTTATCAAAATTTAATGATAAATTAATAATAAAAGAATTTCCACCAAAATCATTAAATGCTAATAGAATTAGAAATTTAGTTAAAGAATTAAAAGTAAAACGTAAATTTAAAGCTGATATTATTTTTGTTGATTATTTAGGATTAATGATTCCTATTAATGTTAAGGGTGTTGCTAATAGTTATGAAGCATTAAAGGTTGTTTCGGAAGAATTAAGAGGAATTGCGGTTGAAGAGAGTTGCCCTATTGTTTCGGCAGTTCAAACAAATAGAGGTGGAATGAATTCAGCTTCAATAGATTTGACAGATATTGCGGATTCAATAGGAATAACAGCAACTGCAGATTTAATAATAGGAATTGTTCAAACTGATGAATTTAAAGAAGCAGGAAAATTTTGTTGGTTAGTATTAAAAAATCGTTATGGGATTAATGGTTATAAAGTAAATGTTTGTGTTGATTATTCAAAAATGAGAATATTTGCTGATGAAAATGAAGAACAGAATTTTAATGAAAATAAAACTCCAAGTACAACAACTTTAGTTGATGATGTTGCGGTTGAAGTAATTAAATCAATTAAAACAGAAAAGAAAAAAAGAATAGCTGATATCTCAGGAATTGAAATGTGACTGTAAATAAATGTCTTGACAATTATATTTTAAATTTTTATCTTATGTATATGCAAATAGAAAGGAAGAAAAATGTTTGATAAACCAACAAGTAAAAATAATCAATCTACATATTATAGTTTAAATGAAAACGTTGAACATGATTTTTGTGACCAAATAGATGAAACTGATTTTTTTGAAATAATGAATAATTTTAAAATAAATTTGTCAGATTTTTTAAAAAACAAAAATCAAATTAATGTTGAAAATATTAAGAATTTTAATAAATTTATTCTTAAGTGTAAATTAAAACTTGGAATTAATATTTCCGATTCTTTAATTTACATTGAAAAGAAATATGTTTCATTTAGTAAATTAATTAATTTATTAAATGAAGAAAATAAACAAATTCTTAAAAAAGAGATGGCTGAGAAATATAAAATTAAAATTGAAAAAAATAATTTAAAAAAATTTATGGTTATATAGAAAGAATGATTCGTGAAGAACACTCCTTTAAATGTATTTTCAGTTGTAAAAAATGTTGAATCATTCATCAAAAATGAAAAAGATGTAAACATTTTTAAAAAACAAAGTAAACTTTGGTTTGAAAGATCGAGTGAATATATTCAAAGAAATTGTAAAAGATTGTTTAACGAAATAGAAAATTCTTTTTATGATTATTACGATTTAGCAATTTTTTTACTTTATGATTTGATATTTAATGAGAAAAATTCTTTAAGAAATGTAAATGATAAAAATATAAATAAAGTAAAGAATTTATTCACATTAGAACAATTGAAAAAAGATCAGGATTTTATTTTAGAACTTAATAAACAACTAAATTTCACTGATTTATCAGAATACTTTAAAATTAATAGTTCAGGGGGAAACTTATTATACGATAATCTGATTTTACCAAAACACATTTCACCTTATTTTTACTTGGAATTTGATATTAACAAAGAAGATGAAAAAGAAAAAGAAGAATTAAAAAAATTTAAAAAAATAATTAAAAAAATTAAAGAATTAAAAAAGGAGAAAAAAGAAAATGGCTAAAAAATTTTCAATGAATTGGGATATAATAACAACAAAAATTAAAGAAGCAGAAAAAAGATCAAGTTTTAAAGAAGATGAAAGATTATATCAAGTAAAAATAAAAGAAGATGGAACTGCTGGTGCGATCATTCGTTTCATTCCTCAATCTGATTTGACAAAAATTCCTTTTGTTAAAGTATATTCGCATGGATTTAAAAATGGTAATTCTTGGTTTGTGAATAATTGTCCAACTACAATTGGAAAAAAATGTCCAGTTTGTGAAGCAAATACTGAATTATGGGATGAAGATCCTGATACAGTAAGAAACAGATCAAGAAAGGTTTCTTATTATTCAAATATAGTTGTTGTGAAAGATCCTGAAAGACCTGAAAATGAAGGTAAAGTATTCATCTTCCGTTATGGAAAAAAAATTCATGAAAAAATCATGAATGCAATGAATCCTTCAGATGGTTTATCTGATCCAATAGCAGTATTTGATTATTATAATGGTGCTAATTTCAAGTTATCTGTTAAATCTAAAAAGGTTGGAGATAAAACATATCCTAATTATGATGAATCTTCTTTTGCTGAAACTGTTACTCAAGTAGCTGGTGGAGATGAAAATATAATTGAGAAAATTCATTCTCAAACTTATGATCTTGATGATTTTATTTCTCTTGACAAATTTAAATCTTATGATGAATTAAAAGAAAAATTTGAACAGGTTACAGGTCAGAAAGTAAGTTCTAATGTTTCATCTTCAACTGAAGCAATTGATGATGATCAGGATAGTGGAATTAATAAAATTCTGAATGAGAAACAAAAAGAAATCAAGAAAGAAGAACCTAAAGTTGATACTGATAATTTAAAAATAGAAGCAAGTAAACAGGCTTTTCTTGAAAAATTAAGAAAAAACATTAAATCCTAATCTTTTTTTTGAGAAATGAAGATTCATTCTTCATTTCTCTTTTATTTTTTGAAAGAATTTATTTATGAATATAGTTGATAATTATCTTCTTGAAAAACAATTAAGAATAGTAGCTCAATCTTTTTTACAAAATGCCGATTTATCAAAACGAAGAACTATAATATTCCGTTGTAATATTTGTGGTGATTCATCAAGAAATAAAAATAAAAAACGTGGTTATTTTATCTTAAGAGAAAATAGAAAATTGGGTGGAGAAACTTGGCAATTTTTTTGTTTTAATTGTAATGCTTCTATGCTTGCGGAAATTTATCTCAAAAATTATTTCCCTTTAAATTATAAACAATATATAAGAGATAGTTTATCAATAAAAGATTTTTCTTTAAATGAAAAAATTGAAGAAGAATGTAAAGAACAACTCAAAAAAGAATCTGAAATTAAAAAAATAAAAGAATTAGAAGATGTTAAGTGTTTCATTCCAATTTTAGAAGGAAAAGGAAAAGTATTCGAAGATGCTATAAACTACTGTAATTCACGTTTAATTGATAAAGAAATATGGTCTAAATGGTATGTTGGTATTGATAGGAAATATAAAAATAGATTGATTATACCATTTCTAAATGATAATAATGAAATTTATTATTGGCAAGGTAGAGCTTTGTATGATAATATGTTTCCAAAGTATTTGAATAGAGTTGATAATAGAGATCAAGCTATTTTCAATGTTTATAACATAAATAAAAAAGATCCTGTTTTAGTATTAGAAGGCCCTATAGATTCTTTATTTGTAAAAAATTCGATTGCTACACTTGGAACAAAAATTCCCGAAAAAATAGAAGAAGAATTAAATAAATTAAATTGTTTTTATATTTTTGACAATGATAAAGATGGAAAAAATAAAAGTTTAAAATATCTTTTACAAAATAAATATGTTTTCAATTGGAACTTATTCTTAAAAGATAATTTTGTGTTTAAGAAAATTAAAGATGTTAATGACTTGATATTATATAATGTTAAGTTTAAAGAGATGATGAATTTTGAATGTTTGAAGAAATATTTTACAAATAATGTGTTCGATAAATTTTATTTTGTTTGAAAGGGAGCTTGAAAATATGAAAATAGTTGGAATTGATAATTCAGTAAATTCACCAGGAGTTGTTTGGTTTACTCTTGATGAACAAATGAATATCACAAAAAAAGAATTTATGGGATTTACTCAAGTAAAGAAAAACGCAACTGAAAATATCATACATTATAAAAAGAAAGATTTTGAGGATGATATTAGTCAATATATCTTTAATAGAGATAAAATATTTGAAGCAATAACCAAAGATGGAATTCTTCCTGATTATGTTGCTATTGAAGACTACGCATATTCCGCAAATGGAAAAGTATTCAATATTGCTGAAAGTACAGGAGCTTTAAAAGTAAAATTATACGAAAATTATATTCCTATTCGTCTTTATGATCCTTGTTCAATTAAACTTTTTTTTAGTTCATATGGTAATGCCGACAAGGAGCGTATGAAACAATGTTATGATAATCTTGATGAAGGAGAAAAGTTATTTGGTGTTATAAATGAGGATATAATAGATGCTTTTTTTGTAACACTTTTACTTTATTATGAATTGAAAATAAGAAAAGGATTAATAAATTTATCATTATTACCAGAATATCAAATTAGAGTTTTTAATAGAGTAACTAAAAATTACCCAGAAAATATTTTGGTTAGAAATTTTATAAGAAATAATTAAAAATATGATAGAAAATAACGATAATAAAAATTTTTGGATTTATAATAATAAAATTTTTTCTGAACAAGATGCTATTAATTATTATGGATTTGTATATTTAATAACAAACTTAATTAATAATAAAATGTATGTAGGTAAAAAATATTTTTATATATTTAGAAAATGCAGAAAAACAGGAATTAAACAATTAAAATATTGTGATAAATGGTTGACATATTTCGGATCATGTGAATTATTAAAAAGAGATATTATCATATATGGAAAAGAAAATTTTAAAAGAGAAATTTTATATTTATACAAATCTAAAGAAGAAGTAGATGAATGTGAAATTAATGAACAAATAAAAAGAAAAATTCATAATAAAATATTAAATAAAACTTTTTTCAACTATCTTGAAAATTATCTAAATCTAATTAAAGAAGGTAATGATGAACTCAAAACTAAATAATTTTGTAAATTTTGAACGTGAAAAGAAAATGTTGATCTTTGATGTTCATAATTTAGCATACAGAACTTTACATATTGCTTATTTTCAAGCTCCAGATGATGAAGATTTTTTGTTTTGGAAATATTTGATGATAAATTCAATTTTTACTGCAATTAAACAATTTGGTCCAACTAGAGTTATAATGGCGTTTGATGCAAAACATAGTTGGAGAAAAGATATTTATCAAAACTACAAAGCTCAAAGAAAAGAAGCAAGAGTAAAATCTAAAATTGATTTTGAATTATTTTATAAAGCTCTTGATTCATTTATTGAATCATTTAAAATAATATTTTCAAATTTTTATTGTTTGAGAATTGATAAATGTGAAGCTGATGATATCATAGCAATCATATCTCAAATGGATGATGATTATAAAAAGGTAATCATTTCGATGGATTCTGATTTAATTCAATTGTTAAGATATAAAAATGTAAAGATATATAGTCCAATTAAAAAAGAATTTGTTTCTTGTTTGAATCCTAAAATAGAACTAGAATTGAAAATTTTAATGGGTGATAAATCAGATAATATTCCAGGTGTTAAAAGTAAATGTGGTAAAGCAACAGCTTTGAAGATAATTGATTCTGGTATTGATATTTTCTTACAAAATGAAGAGTTTAAAAGTAATTATCAAAGAAATAAACAGTTAATTGATTTTGAATTCATTCCTCAAAATATCATAAATACGATTACCGAAGAATATAAATCGTATGAAATTAAAAAAATAAATCAACTTCAAGTATGGAATTGGTTGCTTACTAATAAAATGCAGAAATTCGCAGATGACATTAGTGTTTATATTCCTTTTTTGAGTAGAATAGGATGACTGTTTTAACTAAAAAAGATCATGGTTGGTATCAGGGTTTGTATGAGGTTGTAAATAAAGAAAAGTATGTTGGTTTAAAGAAACCTTTTTATCGTTCAAGTTGGGAATGTAGATTTATGTCATGGTGTGACAACAATCCTAATGTGATAAAA
>Ga0116188_1003361_pt1 | contig 11779 bp, 6 predicted proteins | sample AD_JPNTR2_MetaG_FD_89807 | JGI IMG/M metagenome (GOLD analysis project Ga0116188, IMG submission 89807) | Active sludge microbial communities of municipal wastewater-treating anaerobic digesters from Japan - AD_JPNTR2_MetaG | ecosystem: Engineered > Bioreactor > Anaerobic > Digestate | place...
TCCCCGGTAGTCTGGACGACGTTGTTCCTCCGGAAGCCGTCCAACCGGGCCTCTCTTCCGAAGTGCTGCTCAGCCGTCCCGACGTGGCTGCGAGTGAACACCAGCTGAAGGCGGTGCATGCGGATATCGGAGCGGCTCGGGCGGCTTTGTTCCCACGGATCGGTCTTACCGCCGTCGGGGGTACGGCCAGTAACGCTCTGTCGGGTCTTTTCGATGCGGGCACCGCAACCTGGACCTTTGCCGCTCAGGCGGTAGCGCCCATTTTTGACGCTCGCACTTGGGCCGCCCTGCGCTTGACCGAGAACCAAAAGGAGATCCTGTTGACCCAGTACGAGAAGGCGATCCAAACGGCTTTCCGCGAGACGGCCGACACCCTCGCTGCACTAGGTACGATTGACGAGCGGATTCAGGCTCACGAATCCCTGCTCGAAGCTTCTTCCGAGGCTTACCGACTTTCGCAAGTGCGTTACCAAAACGGGCTCGACAGTTACCTCGGAGTTCTCGACGCCCAACGCTCCCTTTATTCGGCTCAGCAAGGGATGGTCTGGCTCAAGCTGGCCAAGTTCAGCGACCAGATCAGGTTGTATGCGGTACTCGGAGGGCAAGGCTACAGACCCTAGGTTCGGGGATCTCGTGGATCACAGACTGACAAACTGTTCCGGATCGGCAGAGATCGGATTCTTGGTCGGGGATGGACAATATGCAGGGTCGAAAGATGAGGAGATGCTCGTTTGATAAAGAAACCGCCCGGCCCCTTATGTCGGCGTGAAAAACGGAGGCTGCAACTACGAGAGGAGATTCTCGACGCTGCCCTGGACCTGTTTGCCGAGAAAGGCTTCTATGCCGTCACGATGCACGAAGTGGCGGACCGAGCGGAAGTCGGTGTCGGCACTCTGTACTCTTTTTTCACCAGCAAGGAAGATCTTTATCGGCAACTGGTTCTCGAATACGCTCGAAGCATCTTCGCTCTTCTCCGGGAGGCCCTAGCCGATTCCGAGACGGATCCCAAGAAGGTCCTGGAAGACTTCGTAACCACGGGCTGGACGTTGTTGAGTTCGGACTATCGGGTATTGAAACTTTATCTTGCGGAAACGCAAGGAGTCCACTTTTCGATGCGACTCCAGGTCTATCCGGAGTTGAAGAAGGAATACGAACGGCTCACGGGTGATCTGGAAGTCCTCATGGCACGCGGCGTCGCCGAAAAGTTGTTTCGTCCCGTGGGCGAACGGAATCTGGCCTTGGTGCTCCACGGCATTTCTCATGCTTTCTTCATGGAGTGGTTGCGCGACCCCACTCCGGAAGCGGTACAAGAGAATATTCGATCGATTCTGGACCTGTTTTACCGTGGAGCTCTCGCCGAGCCGGAGCCAAGCCCGCAGTGACTCGCTCCGATCCTTTGTGTCTCGGCCGACCCCTCCCAGACCCAGTCTGACGACGTTCCCAGGACGGCGGATGCGACTCTTGAGCGGGCTGAAGGTGTTCTCGACAACCCGCGCCTCGGCAGCGTACCGCCGGATTTCCTTCCTGTCTCGGCGTCAAGCGTGGCCCATTCTCTGCATGCGACCGGCGCTTTTCCGACACTTCCGATCGAGACCGTGCATTGCGGCGGGAGGCCCCTGGGGCGCGTCCGCGTCTTGCAGTCGGGCCTTTTTATAGCCTGATCTCCACGGCTTCGCTCTCCGCCTTGGTGCCTGCAGCGTCGACCGTGGCCACAGTGTAAACGTGGCGCCCGGGGCCGGGCGGAAGGTCTTCAAAGGCAAAGGGTTCTTTCGTGACCTGCGGTCGATGCTCGAGCCTACCCGCGGCGGTCCCGTCCCGGGTGATCTCGTAATGGACGATCGGTGCCTCCGAGGCGAAAGCGGTTTGCCAGGTGAGACGGGCCACCAAAGCGTCGTCTCGGCGCTCGATCTCGACGTTCAGCTCGCGGGGCGGGCCGAGAGGTTGAGGCGGATGCTGGAAGTAATTGGTACGTCCTTCCTTGGCGCGTAGGGCGAGTTGCTCGATCTCGGAGCGGTCGTCGGCGGTAAGCGCTTGAGGTTCGACCTGTGCGGCGGAAAGATTCTGCTCCAGCTGGCACTTTTCCGGGTCTCCGTCGATGTGGCCGATGCCGATAATCGCGGTGCTGATCCCCGGTACGGCGAGGGAGTATTCGATGAGACGCCGGCTCGGCAGTTCGGGAGAACCGACGGTGAGAACCACATCCTCCGGGGTCCGAGACCATTTCGCTTCTTTGGTATACATGGCGCCGTCCGCGAACACCTTCATGGCGACGACGCCGACGCCCTTGGCTTCAGCCACCGGGATGGCGTTGAATTGGTGGGGCAGGCAGCGACGATCGTTGGCGTTGATGGCAATCAACATGACGTCGATCAGGTTTTTGGTGTCTCGTTGGAGACACTCCATCATGACGGGCGAGGAGAAGTGTCCCGAAATGCCGACGGCTCGAATCAATCTCTCTTCTCCGGGGTTCAGCCCGGTCAGATTGGTTCCGTCCCGGTAGTCCGCCAGTGCCGCCAGAGCACCGATCCGCTCGGCCCGGGAGTCGGGCGCGTCGAAGCCTTCGTAAATAGCGTCCACTTCCTTTTCGTCACTCAGGTTATGGGTGAAAAACACATCAACGTAGGCGCCGTCGGGGTAGTTTCCGCGTCCGTCGCCGAAAATGAGGGAAAGTGTCCGCTTTAAATCGTCGACCGTCTTTGAGCCCGGCGGTCCCTCGGTCCAGCCGGGTACTTCGGGGTTCTCACCCTTGGCGTACCGGACCATCGACTTGCTTGCTAAGTGGACCGAGCGTCGAAGGTTTTCGTCGTAGCCGGACTCGCCCGGGATGAGGTGAAGCGACCGAAAAGCTTTTCCGTAGTTTTCCGGACTGGGACCATAGACGTTGGAAGTATCGAAGTAGTTAATCTGCTTGGAGAAGGCCTTGAGAATAATGGCGACGGGGTCGACTCCCGGCGGAGTCCATTGCAAGGCCGCCTGGCCGCCCAGACCCAAGGTCGTCACTTCCCATCCGGTTCGGCCCAGTACCCGGCGCATAGGCGCTTCTACACCGACACGTCCGGTACAGAAGTAGGGTCCGCCTAAAGAAACGGCGAGCAAACCGGTGGTTCGCCGCAGGAAGCGGCGGCGGGATAGGGCCTCGTTCATGGGGTCGCTCCTTTCGTGCTGTGAAATGAAAGCAGGTTTGACTGTTAATTCCGGATTATGCGGCGAAGAGCTTCCGGCGTCAACGGGTGGAAAGAGCCCCGTCTTTCATGCGTACGGGGTCTTTCGTGCCGTGTGCTCCGTGCTGTGTAGCGCGTGCCGCGAGTACTATCCTGTAGGGAAGTCGCCGGACCGGAGGACGACCGTCTCGGCCGTCGAGGAAAGCGCGCCCGCACAGGCATCCGTGGTGCGCAATACTGAGTATGCCGTACGGGAACAAACGTCGCTGAGACCGCGCGACGGGGGATAGAACCGGCTTCCTCGGTAGGCGAGAAAGAGGAAATGGAATTGCCGTCAAGAGGAGGCGGAACCGGCCCTTTGCTTCCGAACTTCGGCAATCCGGCCTGTCGGCAGTCCGGTACTTCTCTTTCCCGGCCGAGCGTCGAAACAAACGCTCAGACGCCCAATCCGGCCGCCGGCTTAGCCTCTTCAGCGCTACCGGTGCGTTTGGGGGTCTTTGGCCGTTCACTCGTCGGGCGTCGTCAGAAAAAGTTCAACCTTGGGAGAGGAAGATCGACCCGGACTTATGCCTCGTAACGCACGACGAGGAAAGAATGGCTCCGCCCGTAAGGCCCAAAAATCCGATCCCAGGCTAAAGCTGCCGGGAAGGGGTGAAGTTAATTTTGACATTGGCGCCGGCTCCCACTCTGATTCGTCGTGATCGATACACGGCTTGAATGCCTCTGGCCCGCAAAGCTCCGCGCGTTCGCGAATCGAAGACCGTGTAACCCAGTTCCGGAAGTACCAGCAATGATCGGATTGAGTCCGGACCAATCGGATGACTCCAAAGAGGCCAAGTAAATACGGGTTCTTCCTGCCGTGTCCACCCGACGGTACCCAATCCATCTCGTGTGGGGACTGAAGGAAATAAGACCAGCGCGCGATACGCCAGCAAATTGGCCATCCAAACCGTACGTGGTTGATTGTCGCCTGCCGTCGGGTCACGGTCCATCAGGGCGTAACGCCGGTCTTCGACAGGATCCCAACGCATCGAAAGTCGCTCTTCCTCGTAGGCCCAAGGTGCGAAAAGCGCGGCTTCTAGACGATCCGGCGAAACCTTCGTCAAGAGTTTTCGGGCTGTGTCCAGAAAATCTTGATGCCCGGAACCGGAGACAAACGCGAAGGGAGTCGGAGCAAGTTTGCCTTGCTTACGCTTCGTAGGGCTCTCGTGCAGACAGCCGGCAGTACAAAAGGCGGCCGCCATATCGAGTGACTCGCGGCGCCCCACGTCGGCGCCTTCAAGCAATGGTTCAACGATAGCGCGGTATTCCGAGTCGGTACAGTCGATATTCTTACCCAGCGCCAGTTCGGGTCGGGGAACGGATTCCTGCAGAGCTTCCAGCCACTCCTTTCGCAGGCGATCCAGCTCGCGCTCGAAAGGTCCCACTTCGGCTGCAACGGCCTGGTTACGTTCCTTCCCTCGCAAACCGCGGGCTCTGATCTCATTACGCTTGTCATTGATCGTCTTCTTCATCGCAGAAAACCGATTTTCGGCTTCTTTTACCCTTTCTTCCGATTCCTTTGGGACCGGTTTTCCCCTTAGGTTTTCTGCGAGCAATTTCGCGAGCTCGGAGGCGTTATCCGTCGGAAGCCCCGTCAGCCGAGGGCGCCAAGCGAGTCCCTCTCTTTGCCATGCCAGGCCTGAGCTACGACAGCCGGACTGATGAAGCACCACCAAGGTTCCGAGAGCCGCCAGAAAGCCCAAAGGATTCACACCGTCAAGACCCGCCAGTGTCAAACGTTTCCCCGCCTGTAGGTTGTCCCCCAACACGTTGTTCTGCCGGCCGGTTCCGAGAAGTGCGGGTGAAGCTGTCCGGCTCGTCCTTCTTTCGTCTGCGCTCACTATCCAGCGGCTTCCGTACCAATCTCCCAGGCGGAGAATGGCTTCCAGGTAGGCAAGGCCCCACCATCCATAACGGCGCGTCAGAGCCCAGAATCGCTCGGAAATCCCGGAAGACAGCGCATGGGGAGCCGGCCACAGCGTCCGTTCGGCCGTAGAGACCTCGATCGTTACGCCATCAACGGTGTGACGAATCGGCGGGGGTTCAGAGTCGAGGCATATCGGGGCAAAAGGCCTTCCGTGACCGTGATGGCTGCCGATGGTATGGAGGAGCAAATGCTGTAGGGCTTCGTTTCCGTCACCCGCCAAGCAATACTCTACCAGCTGCAGTGACACCATTTCGTGGCGGAAATCAGAAGGTAGCCCTGCCTCGATGCGAATGGCTTGACGCCGGAAGGGAGAGTCGGGAATCGTCTCCGACTTCGCAAGGGGTTCCCCCAGCGCGGCAAGTTCATTCCCCTGGCGAAGCATGATCTGGAAGCGTTCATCCGCTTTGCCGACATCGTGCCAGTAGGCCGCTCGCGTAAGCACGGGCTGGAGTGTCTCCGGAAGGCATTTTCCCGCAAGCTGTTCAACGGCCCTTTCTACCGTTGCGCCGTGCATGGTGAGGCTGACCTCCTTGCCAATGGCAGAGAGGACATCGTCGTCGTCGGCAAAGAGATCCGGTTCGGTCTCTTCTTCGGTCTTTGCCGCTCGGGCGAAGAGTACAAGTCCGCCGGCAGGATGTTGTTCGTAGCGGCCGTCGCGCACTTGCTGTAACAAGCTGCGCCACCAATCCGGCAGATCGGCCGCCTCATTCTCAACCTCCGGCTCATAAGTCGCCAGGGAATCAATTGCCTCTTGTACGCTCTCACGATCCCAGCAGGGATCTTCGGCTCGCTCCAGAAGCGACTTCACCGCAGGGCACGCCAACCACGGTTTCAACACTTGCCGTTGCAGCCGCACTGCAACCGGCTTTCCGCTCCGTGCGTGGGTCGGTTCCCAGATGTCCAGTTGGGTCTCTCCCAAAGCCTGTTCCGGCGCCGCCTGTCCTAGACCCTCGATCCCGTACGAGGCGGGAAGGACGACGACGTCGTCCGGCTTGAGGTCGGCGGCGCGCGTACCCACCCGCGATCGTTCGCGTCCGCGCCAGAGCAGCACGGGTCGAATGTCGCCAACCGTCCGTTCCTCGACTTCTAACGTGCCTTCGACGTCGGCGCCGTCGTCGGGTGCGGGCCGTCGCCCGGCGAGCCACGTTCGCAGCCGCGTCAGGGGCGCTGACAGCGTCTCGGCGCTGTTCGGCGGGCACAAGGCGACGATTTCGGGCCAAAGAGCGTCCTTGTGGCTTTCGACGCCGTCCAAATCAGCTCTCCAACAAACCCGCACTTCCGGCGTGCCGCGTTCCACCCCGTGCAGGTAGAACTGGATGTCCGGTTCGACGCCCGATTTTGGTGCAGTTTGGCAGAGCAGATCCAGGTGTGCCGGTAAGAGGAGAGGTGCAGTCGGCACTGGGGTGAGAAAGGGCGAAAGGTCGTCGACGTCGTTCAAATACTTGTCGAGATTGGCGACGCCGAAATCGAGAACCCTGCGACCCGGTTTGCCCTCGCTCCGGGTTTCGGCCAGGCCTTCCAACAGCCGCCAAGTTTCCGCAACAGCCCCTCCGTAGACAAAATCGTCGGCGCCGGGCTTGGCATCTTCCTGTCGAATCAGGATTACCGCAGGCGACTCTTCAAGTCTCCCCATTCGATTCAGGCGTCCGAACCGCTGGCGGAGGGCGTCTAAACCCGCCGCTTCCGTGACCAGTGCGTCGAAACTGAAATCGGCCCCGACCTCGATACACTGAGTTGTGACCAGCACCACTGGACGTTCCGGAGGGAGGGGTTCACTGGCCTTCAGAAAAGGTTTCCATCGGGCGACCAAGCAGTCACGCTCGAAGGGCCGTAACCGTCCCGTGAGTAGCACCACGTCCAACTTGTCGTCGCGCTTTGCCCTCAGTATTCTCGCAATACATTCCGCCGTCTGAACCCGATTGACGATGATCGCCACCCGTTGTTTGCCGTGGGCTTCGACGAACGATGTCGCGCGGCTTGCGGCTTCCTGGATGAACGGATCTGTCTCGGACAGCCGTGCAGGCTTCACCGTTACCAGTTCAGCCGGCTTCGATGCGTTCATACGTCGGGCAAGCTCGGGGTGACCGAGCGCGGCCTCCCGTTCGACTCCGGGAAATACCGCGTTCGGAGGGATGCTGGAAGGCAAAGTGGCCGACAAAAGGCAGAACCCGAACGGTGTACGAATCGGCGACTCAGCCCAGTTGTCGCCGCGGTACCGCTCCACGGACTGTAACGTCTGTAAAAACGGGAAGGATAAATGTGCTTCGTCCAGCAGAATCAGGCTGTCGTGTGCCGCCAGTCCCGCGAAGATCGGAGCCGTCAATGCACTGTGTCCATAACCTCGGAAGAGTAGTCGGGAACCGAGCTGATCCACCGTAGAGGTGATGATCGCCGGTTGTGAAGGTAGTCGCGCCCAGCCGTCGTCGCGCAGGACACCGCCGCGCAGCCGACCCACCGCCAGCGGCTGTTCGGTACCGCTCAGTGTTCGTAGGCGATCGGCGACGGCCTTTAGCGGTCCGTCCGTAGCTTCGCGGAGCATCTTGGCGATCTCTCGTGCCCGCTCGAAAGCCTCATCCACCACGATTCGCCGGTCTACCACGAACCAGATGCGACGTGGTGCCGTACGCTCCCAGACTCGCCTTTCCGCCTGCATGGCGAGAGCATAGACGGCTACATCGATGCATGCCGTTTTGCCGCTTGCGGTCGGCAAATCCAGGGCCTTGGGCCACGTTTCCGTCGCCGTCCGCTCTGCGAGCATACCCTGCCAAGGGAAGGGTTCGTAGCCCCACAAGGCTCGAAACCAACTGGGAAAATCGATCCGCTCCTTCATGTCGCTACCCATCGAATATTCAAACTGAAGGTCGAACAGCGCCACGCGTGGCGCACCAAACGACGTGGGACGAATCTTCGCGATAAGCGAGGACCGAGCAAGCCTCTCCCGAGGGCGCGCCGGAGGGTTTCATTCCGGCGGGCAACCGTAGTAGCCGGCAGAAGCCGCGAAGCGGTTGCCGGCGCAAAGGCGTTGGTCCTCGTTACGATGTCCTTCGTTGTCATCACACAATGTCACTCAGGATCGGCCGACACACTCCGTAACCCCGAAATCTGCCCGCTCCGACAAGCATCGGTCCGCACACCGGTTGTTCGAATACCAGGATTGCATGGGTATGTCGGCGGCGGCCGCCGTCCTTACGCCGGAGATGCGGGAAAACGAAGGACGGCGGGACTCCCGTATGGGCGGATACATGCGTGATGATGACTGCCCTCGGTCTAGGCAATCCCGCCCGTTCACAGGCTGCAGCAATCATTGCAGCTTCTTCGCGCTCTCGGTCCGTCCTGCTTTTCGCCTTGGAATGGCGGTCGAAAGCGATTGGTGTCACGGTAGACCAGTGAGTGGCGCCGCTCGGATAGGCTGTCCATGTTTCGGGACGCAGGTTCCACGCCGGCTGCGAAGCAGTCACGGCGGTTAGTTGCCAAACCCCCAGGGGGCCGAGCTTAAGCTCACGAACGGCTGCCACTGCCCGCAAAGCCTCGCGACGTTGCTCGCGCGACAGACCGCCGGGCAGCACGAGACCCATGCCCAACAGGTGGGCGTCCGCATGTTCGTGGCCCACAAAGGCCAGCGGCAGGAACGCCAAGTGGGGATCGGCGGCAGGGCCGCCGCCGGCCTCATGTCCGCTGAGCACTTGGCGCACGGGTTCGGAAAGCCCGTTGCTGTGACTCAGGATGGCGTCGCGCCAGCGGCGGACGAGAGTCGGCGCCGCCACGAGGTCAAGCATTGCGACGCTGCTTGTCTGTGGTTTGAGCTGCAGCGGTAGAAAATGGGGGCTGAAAAGGGTGTTCAGCAGGCCGTGCGACGAAGGCTCTAAAGCAGGTCTTGCGTAGCCTTGCCAGAGGGAAAGTCGGGGACGTTGCTGGGGAGGTGGTTGGTTGCCGTAGCGTTCACGGCGAAGTGTTGCGGCGTGTTGTCTGGTCTTGGAATCCGCCGCGTCCAGTTCTGTTACCCTAAGCTCGGCGTAATCTTCAATCGCCGCCTGATTGTACTGCTGCTCAAGGTACTCCAGTGTCCCCGGCCCCGGTATCCGAAGGCTGATGACCGCTCGCTCGTCATCGGGCAGCCAGCTGGGTTCTCCGAGCTCGCCCGCTTCGGCGACCCACATTTGCACCAAGGAACTGGAGTGGCCGATCCGCGTCACCTTGGCACAAAGATTAGCCAGTGTTTCTCGGTAACCGGGAGGCGGCTCGAGATCAGCCCAGTATAGATAGATTCGATCCTCGTCAGGCCACGCTCGTGCGAAGACGCGTTCCTGGCGTTCGCGGGTCAGTGGCAATGAGTGCATCAAGGCCTGGGAAGGTCCGGCCTTATCGTTGACCGGCACGTAGTGGCTTACACTCGCCCGTTGCGCAGCGTTCGACGCGATGAGTGCCGGCGCGGATATTTCGCCGCCGCGCGTAGTCCCTTCGAGCCACAACAGTGCCGAACGCTCGACCGGGTCGGCACCGGTCTGAAAATGGGCCGCCGCCAACGCCATGTAGATGCGACCGGGGTGAGGGGGCCACTCCGCGCGCTGCAGATCGTCCGGTTCGGCGGCGGCGACGAATCCGTTGAGATAGCGAATACCGAAGGCAAGCACGTCATACCCCCTGGTCGGTGGTTTCCTTGATTGCCTGCAACTGGCTGAGACGCACCAGCCTGAGCAATTCTGCGGATGGTTTCAGTTGAACCGGCTCTTCGTTCCAAGTCAATCCGCTGTTTTGGGCTTTCCTAACGGTATCCCGGAGCAAGTCGACGGCCTCGCCGCTGCTGAGAGAGAACTGCCGCGGCTCTCGTCCTGGTCGTTCCAGGAGTTCCCAGATCATCGGACCGTCCGGCCAGAGCAAGCTGCGCGAGCGCAGCCCGACCCCGGCCTCAAAAGCCAAGGTGGCGCCGCACAAGCCTAGTGCGGCCAGCACGGTGCGGGCGGCCTGGTCGGTCTCACGGCCGGCGCCGCCGTTAATGGGAAAGTGCAGGCGTCGCAAGCAAATCAAAGACAATGTGGTGACTTGCTCGGCATATTCTACGGTGACCCCCGAGTTAGGGGATTCGAACGGTACACTGGAATGGTTGATTTCGGAAGGCCGTACCGCTCCCTTTTCGTTTGCCTCTGCGACTCTACGAAGGGATCTGTCCTCGTTCCGGAGTACAGGTACGTTCCTGCTGATTTCCAAGGGGTCGCGGCGGACGCCGCGGGCTCGGTAGTCCTCATGATACTCGGCTCCGATGCCGACAATCTCGGATACCAGAGCCCTTTCGAACTTCGGCCCCAGCCCGCCTTTCGGTCCGGTGGAGTCCCACATTCCGAAAATGAGAGCGGTGGGGCAAAGCTGAAACAACGGCGTAGCGTTGGCCAGGCTGACGGTGTTCAGGGTCTTACCGGTATCCGACCGACGAAACGGCACACCGTCCAGTTCGCTGTCGCGGAGGATGGCGTCGGCCAGGCGGTGGGGCACCTGCAGCGTGGTGATTTTACCGACGGCGTCGATCAGGCGGCCTGCTTGCGCGTCGGCTTCGACATCGCCGGTCGGCCCGTATTCGGAGAAATCCACTGTGACCAGCGGCAATTGGATCCTGCCTGCTTCAACCGCTTCTTGGAGGGCCAGTTCCATGCGGTTCGCCTGACTCTGGACGCTGTCCAAGAGAACGCAAGTCACCGGCGTATCGCGCCCTGGAACTCTCCGTTGCTCGATGGCGTAAACGGCGCCGGCAAAGGTGGGCGGGAAAACTTTGTCTCCTTCTCCCCCGGCGGGTTGCAGTCGCCGCCGGCAGCGAAACGCAGCCGCAGAGCCGCTTACGGCTTGGTGAAGATCTTGCAAGGTTAATCTTTCAGTCATGGTCTCTTACTCCTTGACACTTGATTGCAGACGCGCACAACCCCGGTAAGGCGGGTCGAACTTGCCCTGCCGGGTCAAAATGCGACTCCATACGCGGGGCCTTGCGTTTAGGAAACCGTGGCGATGTACCGAGCTCCTCCGCCTGCGATGTACGTATGGGAAGGATACCGAGCCAATCTGACAGAAGCAAGTAACCGGGAAGGAAAGACGGCTGAACGGCGCCGGCGACAGGATGCCGGGGCTTCGGTTGGGCTGCCGAAGCGGCGAGGCAGGTTCAAAACCAGGCTAAGCTGAGGGGTCGTCAGATCAAGGAGGGCGCCGCCTCGGCGAAAAAATCTGGGAAGTTGCGAGGCGGTTCTTCCATCATGGCTGAAATAGGAGACGGGGCAATGAGGCCATGGCGGTTAAGCCATGGAATACCGAACCCTTCATATTCCCCCACCTTTCGCAAAGGCAGGCTTCAATGAGGCCATGGCGGTTAAGCCATGGAATACCAAAAGCAGATCGTAGGAGGCTCTCACAATGGCTCGCTTCAATGAGGCCATGGCGGTTAAGCCATGGAATACAGGTCTTCGCCAAGTCTACGCTGGACGGCCATAACGGCTTCAATGAGGCCATGGCGGTTAAGCCATGGAATACCAGATCCGCCGGAGAGCGTGCTCAAGAAGAGACTAGAGCTTCAATGAGGCCATGGCGGTTAAGCCATGGAATACCGGGGCCCAACAGTTCCCTTGCCACTGTCGGCCCGCTTCAATGAGGCCATGGCGGTTAAGCCATGGAA
>Ga0116188_1003362_pt1 | contig 11777 bp, 10 predicted proteins | sample AD_JPNTR2_MetaG_FD_89807 | JGI IMG/M metagenome (GOLD analysis project Ga0116188, IMG submission 89807) | Active sludge microbial communities of municipal wastewater-treating anaerobic digesters from Japan - AD_JPNTR2_MetaG | ecosystem: Engineered > Bioreactor > Anaerobic > Digestate | place...
ATTTACCTTAATTATCTCTAAATTTTCTTCCAATCCAGCTCTTTTGGCTGGTGAATTATCCAAAACTCTGATTATAACGATTTTTTCATCAATGCTTGATATTATTATTCCTATTCCAACGTAATTGCTTGAAATTTGTGTTTCAAAAGATTTAAGTTCATCCTGAGTTAAATAACTACTAAATGGGTCACCTAATGAATCTACTACTCCCTTGGCAATTGTTTCATCATTAACCTTCTCCAAATAATTATTTCTTACAGTAGAAATTGAAAATCTTGTGATTGGCAAATCATTAAACCCATAACGATATATTGCTGTTCCATAACCAAGCACGAAAATCAAAATACAAACTATGAATATCAGTATATTTTTTTTAATACAATATTTCACTTAATTATTCCTTTTTATAAAATAACATAAAAATAATACAATAAGTGTAAATTTAGGTCAAATAGAAATTGTTTAATTATTAGTTATGGTAAGAAATTTAGAGGGTCTGTAGGATCACCATTTATTCTTACCTCGAAATGAAGGTGAGGAGAAGTTGACCATCCTGTTGAGCCTACACTACCAATAATACTTCCCTGATTAACATATTGGTCAATTTGTACACTATAAGACCTCATATGTCCATATAAAGTAGAGTGTTTTTCATCGTGCTGTATAATGACGGTATTACCATATCCACCAAGCCAATCTGCATATATAATATATCCACTTTGAACTGCTTTAATGGGGGTACCATATGGAGCATCTATATCGATTCCTGTATGCATTCTATAAACACCAAATATTGGGTGAAGTCTCATCCCAAAACCAGAACCTTTTGTTATAGTTCCATTTACAGGCCAAATTAATGGTCCCATAGGGGTTTGATTGAATTTCCTTTTCCTAATCTCTTCTTCTTTTCTTTTTATCAATTCTTGTATTTCTCTTTCAGTTCTTTCTTGTGCTTCAATGAGTGAATCCAGCTCTTTTTTTGATTTTTCTTACTTATATTCTAGCTTAGATATCTGGTTTTCTTTCTTCTTCTCAAGATTACTTAATTCTTCACTTTTCTTTTTTTTCTCGTCTACTAAAACTGATAATCTTATTTGGTTATCGACTTGTTCTTCAAGAAGAATTGATTTTTTTTCTTTATTATTTTTAAGTCCATTTATGTAACTTTTATCAGCTGATATAAGGAACTGAAGATAAATGCTTTTATCCATTATTTCATTGAATGATTTTGAAGAAAAAATAAATGCAGAATAGTTAAGAGTGTAATTCTTATATAGAGTAAATAAGATTTTGTTTAATTGTTCCTCGCCTGTTTTAATGGAATTGTCAAGAATTTCTATTTCTTTTAAGCATTTCGTATACGATAATTTTAATTTTTCTTCTTCATTTGATAATTGTTCTAACTCTTTACTAATTAGTGAAATTTGATTCTCAAGGATATTTAATTCATCTAATGCACTATCTTTCTTCTTTTTTTGGTCTTCTATTAATGCGTTAATTTCTTTTATTGCACTATTTATTCGTTCTGTTTCCTTTTTCTTCTCTTCGATTTTATTTGTAAGGTCCTCTATTTCATCGACTGAGAAAACTCTATTAAAAGGTTGCATAGAAAACATAGTAAAAATTAAAATTATAACAATTACTACTTTTTTCATTTAAGATATTTTCTTACAGAAATAGCTGATGCAGCTATACCACCCATTAAGCCTATTATTAAAATGCTTGCACATATAAATACCAGTATTCTCAAATTGTCAAACTCTATTGGTACATAAAATATAAAACTTCTATAAATTTTATCTACTTCCTTGGATACAGGAAACATAAGCAAGGAAGATATTATTGCGCCTATTAAACCATAAAAACCACCTAAAAATAGAAACGGATTTCTTACATATGCCCTTGACGATCCAATCAATTGCATTATTTCAATCTCTTTTCTAAAAGAATAAATAGCAAGATTTGTAGCTGATGAAATCATAAAAATAAAACCTGTAAAGAAAAAAATAATTATCGAAATCGATACAATAGTAACTATTCTTACCATACTCGAATAAGAATTAGCAATATCTGAAACATCGTTAATTGATTCAATCTGGGGAAATTTTTCAATCTCTTCAATTATATAATTTATCTCTTTTGAATTTTTTGGAGTAATTCTTATAGAGGGTGGAATGGAGCTTGTTTCAAGTGTATCTAAATCTTCGAAATTTTGCTTTAGTTCTTCTAATGCTTTCTCTGGCGATATATATACTATTTCCTTAATTTGAGGAAGAGATTTTACCCTTAAAACTACTTCATTAACTTGCTCTTCAGTTGCATCATTTCTAAAAAAAGCTGTAACTTTTAACCTATTCCCAATAGAAGCTACTGCGTAATTACCGTAAACTGAAACAAGAAGTGTAACACCAAGTGATAGAAGCGCAATTGTTGAAATAATGATACATCCGAGACTCATTATACCATTTCGCTTAAAACTGATAATAGCTTCTTTAAGCTCTCTCTTTAAATCAATAAAAAATCTCATCTATTTTTTTACCCTTTTCCATTACAATATTACGTTTTTTAAGCTTTTTTACAATATCTTCATTATGAGTTGCCATAATAATGGTTGACCCCATTTTGTTTATATCTAAAAAAAGGTCCATTAATTCAAATGATGTTTTCCAATCAAGATTGCCAGTTGGTTCATCAGCAAACAAAATGATTGGATTGTTAACAATTGCTCTTGCTATCGCAACTCTCTGTTGTTCGCCTCCAGAAAGTTCTTTTGGAAATAATTTTACTTTATCTTTAAGTCCAACAACATTTAAAACTTCATAAGTTTTTTTACTAATATAAGAATCTGGATAACCAAGCATTTCAAGAGCAAATGAAACATTCTCAAATACTGTTTTATAATCAATAAGTTTAAAGTCTTGAAAAACTACTCCCAATTCTCTTCTTACGAGATAACCTTTTGATTTTGGAATCGTTGTTATTTCTTTGCCTGAAATAAAAAGTTTTCCGTTGTCTGGTTCTTCTTGTTTCGACAAAAGTCTTATTAAAGTAGTCTTACCTGCACCAGATTTACCAGTGATAAATACAAATTCTCCTCTGTCAACTGACAAACTTATATGATTTACAGCTGTAACATTTGGTGGATAAGACTTAATAATATCCATTGCTATAAGTAATTTAGTGTTTATATCAGAAATCACTTTTAAAACCCTCCCCAATGATCTCATCAATGCTTCCAATCATAATAAAAGCTTTGGGATCCAAATAATAAATATTTTCTTTAAAACTTGTGATTTGAGATCGTGAAAAAGCACACAATATTATCTTTTTATCTTTTTCAGTGTAGCCTCCATAACCTTTTAAAATAGTGACACCTCTACCCATATCATTAAGAATATATTTACGCACTTTTTCTTCTTCGTCTGTTATTATTAATGCTGCTTTAGCTGAAGATATACCTTCTTGAACTGTATCTACAACTCTTCCGAGCACAAACAAAGCCAAAAGTGGTAATAATGCAAGTTCTGCATTTTTAAATATAAATGCAGTTAAAACTATTACGCTTGCATCTACAAAAAAAACAATTTGACCAAAAGAAAAATGTGTATAAGAAAATATAACCTGGGCAAAAAGGTCAGTTCCACCAAGAGAACCTCGAGACCTAAAAACTAAACCAATACCAAGTCCCGATAATACTCCCCCATAAATTGATGCAAGTAATAAATTATCTGTTAATGGAAGATAATTTAGAATCTTCATAAATAAATCTATTGCTAATCCATTTAAGACGAGAGTTAATGCTGTTCTTAATAAAATATTTTTATCTAATTTAAAAAAAGCAAGTATAAATATAGGTATATTAAAGAGAATATATAGAATACCAGCAGGCATTCCTGTAAGATGATATAAAATTGTAGCTATCCCAGCTATACCACCAAGGTTTAGCTTGTTTGGAACGAGAAAAGCTGCATATCCGAAAGCATCTACAAGACTTCCAAAAATTATACCTAAAAGCCTTATAAACGACTTTCTTTTACTATAAGAGGAAAAATTCATTCTAAAATTTAATTATTACTGTTTTTGTTGCAGCGTCCCAATCAACTTGAGATTTAAATGCTTCAGAAATAAACCTAACTGGAACCATGACTCTTTCATTTTGAATGATAGGTGGTGAATCAAGAAAAACTTCATTACCATTAAAGTTTGCACTGTTAACTCCAATGGTCAAAACTATCTTTTCAAGTCGAAGGGTTATAATTACTTTTTTTTCGGTAGATATCCAATTTACATCTGCTCCAAATATATCTGCAATTGCGCGAACCGGAACCATCACTCTTCCATTATAAACAATCGGTGGAACATCTAAGGTAAAGTTTATTCCATTAAATGATGCAATTTTACTATCAACTTTTAAAATAATTTTATTTTTTAGCGGTGGGCTATAAAAGAAAACCCTAACAACAATCTTTTTATTGCCAAGAGAGTCACTTGTAGTAAAAACAAGCTGATTAACTTCACCTTCTACTTTATACTTTACAGTAAATGTGCCATCAACCTTTAACTCTACAGGCGAATTGTTGAAAGTAAGAATTGCATCTGGATCAGTTTTACCAGAAATAGTGATTTCTTCGATATTTACTAAAAGAGGTATATTATCAACGTTTATTTGAGGAGGAGTTGTGTCTCTTATTATCGTTAAAACATCACTTCTTTTATTTTCGTATGCATCCCATACAGAAATTTCAAATGTATTTGTTCCTTCTTTAAGATTGGCATTATACCAGAATATACCGTCTTCAATGTCAACAGGAACTTTTTGTCCATTTATTGAAGCAAAACAACCTGGTTTAGTTTCGCAAAGAATGAATACTCTATTCTCTCTCGTTAAAAGATTATTTTCTGGAGTTAGAATTTTCAATGATGGTGGCTCTTTAGATATCTCTTGTACAATATAAACTTTAACTATTACACTGGCTTCACCAGCATTACTTCTTATCTTTATTTCTCCGTTATAACTTGAGTTTGGAGCAACAAGAGTTGTCACTATAGTAACGGTAACTTCAGTGTTGCCATAAAATTTTTGAGGATTTACTTTTATCCATGGATTTAAAGAACTTATTTCACCTTGAAGTTCTCCCTTTCCACTATTTATAATATTAAACTTTAATGAAGGTGTATCTCCAAAATTTATATTTCCAAAATCAAGAGTAGAAGTATCAATTGATAACACAGGCCCTGCTTCAATCTTAAAAATTTCTATTGAATAATCCGTTACATTAAACGGAATGTCAGACAATGATGAATTTTTTAAATATGAGGATAAAAATTTAAAATTGCATTTACCTGGAAATTTTCCTTTAAAAATTATTGTAAAGAGGGTTCCATTTCCTGTTACACCATTACTTTTTCCGAGAAGTGCTGATGCTATAAGAATTTCTCCTTTAACAGAATCTATCGTATTTTTAAATACAGTTTCTTTTCCAGTGCTATTTAGAAAATCTCCTTCACTTACCTCTAAAAGAACAAGTTTAGTCTCATCATAATCTAAATTAATTGAATAACCAAAAAGATCAGATACATCACTAATTTTAATATACAATTTAAAGGTAGTATCTATTTCGTACTTATTAGAATCAGATTCAAAAAATAGAAGAGTGCTATTATTTCCAATTGCTAAATTGGAAAAAGTAGTTAAAATTACAAATACTAAAGCAACAGATAAAAGGCATTTCTTCATTATACATCTCCAAAAGATGAATTTTAATGCTTTAGTGTAACTCTTCCTCTAAAGTTAAGGCTTGGTCACCCTTTTTTCTAAATAATTCAAGCATTTTATTAGCTGATTTCGATATTTTATATACTTCTTCTTCAATCGAGTTATAAATACGATTTCTAAAAATATAACCTTCTTCAGGGGCTGATAACAAACCTATGAGGAACCCTACAGCAGTTCCAGTTACAAAGCCACTTAAAAAATTTTTACTCATAAATTATTAACCACCTTCAAAAATAACTTTTGTTATAGTAACTTTAGCTTTAAAGTACTTGTCAAATATATAAGCAAAAATTAAAGCAATTGCAACAAATATTCCTCCGAACAATAAACTTTTTATTTCATTTCCTCTACCTAAAAATAATCCAAAAATAAGTAAAATTAGTGGTAAAATAAAAGTTACAAATGTACTTATAAATAATTTGTAGTTTTCTATATAAATCTCAACAACATCGTTTTCTTTTACTGGAATATTTAAATCTGACAATAATAACTTATTTTTTTGTTCACAACCTTCACATTTAAAATTACATTTTTCTGCATCCTCTATTATCTCAACTAATGCTTTGTCATTAATTATTTTTCGTATTATAGCTTGTTTAGTCATATTAACCTCATAAATATAAACCCCACTCAGGCGTGGCAAGTAGATTTTCTGAACCTGCATCAAACAGGTGAGAACTCGATTAATGCTTCGGGTTCTTCTTTAGAAGAGCCACTCCACACTAAAATTTGTCCTCGTTTTTTCAGTGTTGGTTCAAACCTACTTTATTGCTCACCACCATCGTAGGGTATAACAATATTATAAGCATTTCAATTGTAAATACAAATTTTTATGGATTTTAGTTCATTAAAAATTGATTTTTACGTTTGTAAAATCCTATATATACAATTTAGATTTTAATTAATTATATTCAATGAATTAGCAAACTTTTAAATTAAGACATTCTTTATGGAAATAAAATTTTTCTTTAAACATTAAAATATTTTAATTTCTTTATGGATAGCATTAACTTTATATGAAATATTTGTGATAAACATGAGAAAACCATTAATAATACAAAGCAGCAAATGAAGGTTTGTTCCAGTCCTTAATTAAGTGTATTAGTTCTTCTTTATGAAAGCATCTGGTATTTAGATAAGACGCATTTTTTATCTTGTTCCACTTCCTAAGGCGAATTATAATAGATGGCTGAAAGAAGAAAGAGAAAATAGATATAAGGTTTTTCCCTTAAAGAAAAGAATAAGAGAGATTGTTGTTCCTTTCTCCTTTTAGTGATACTTAATAGTTTTGAAAAGTAAAAAGTTATTAAGCCTCTATTAAAAAATACCTTGTAAAAAAGTAAAAATTTCTTATTTATTTTAATCTATAAAGGAGAAATAATATGGGTAAAGTATATCATTTGGGACTTACAAAGAAAAAAATAAAGAATGCAACTTATGCAATTCTTACAGGAGATCCTGGAAGAGTTTCAAATATAGCAGAAAGATTCACTTCTAATTATGGTGAAATAGCTTACAACAGAGAATTTAGAAGTTTTCTTGTTGAATATTCAAAGGTACCCATTGTTATAATTTCCACCGGTATTGGTGGGTCTTCAGCTTCAATTGTTATGGACGAATTAGCTACAATCGGAGTTAAAACATTTATTCGTATTGGCACTTCTGGTTCCATTCAGGATTATATAAAAACGGGGGACGTAATAATAACTACTGGTTCTGTTAGACTTGATGGAGCCTCCCTTCATTATGCTCCTATTGAATACCCAGCAATTGCAAACTATGAGGTAATTAATGCATTAGTTAATGCAGCGAAAACAATAAAAGTAAAATTTTTCACAGGAATAACAGTATCAACTGCTACATTTTATCCAGGACAAGAAAGATATGATTCTTTCTCGAGCTATGTAATTAATAATTTAAAAGGTTCTAAAGATGAATGGAAAAAGTTAAATGCTCTTAATTATGAGATGGAATCTGCAACTATACTTACTCTTGCTAATGTTTTTGGCTTAAAAGCAGGGTGTGTTACTGGTGTAGTAGCAGAGAGAGAAATAAATGAAAAAATTACACATAAAGCTCTTATACAAGGAGAAGAGAACAGTATAAAAGTGGGAGTGGAAGCAATAAAGAACCTTATAACTTTACAAAGAACCGATTATGTAAATACTTCAGGTAGAAATCTTAAAAAATATAAAGACTTAAAGCTTGCCAAATATATTATCAATTGGCTTAGATATTTAAATAGATAACTTTTTAACAATTCAGAAAAATCCTAAACTTAGGAATTTAACACTTAAAAAAGCTCTAAAATCCTTCTTAAAAAACTTAATCTAATAGATTAAAATTAATCTATGTAGGGAGGTCTAGAGGTATCTTCTTCTTTATACTTGCAGTATTACCAGCAAGATCTTGAGCGGTAAATCTTATCCAGAAATTATCTTCGGTAAAAGGAATATTAAATGAAAATAAGCCGTCATCTTTGACATTTTCAAGTATTAGATTTTCATTGTCTATCTCATAATAAAGAAATACTCCTAATGAAAGATTATTCTCAGTAATTTTACCATATGCATGGATTGTGTTCTCGTTTGGATTTTTCTCAATTTTAATTTCCAATTTCGGTGCTACTCTATCAATTATAACTTTCGAACCTCTTCCAGAGACCCAATTTGATGGTTCTCTGAAGTCTTTATCGATAGGTAATAGATACGACTTAAATGTATATGTGCCATCAGGAAGGTCGTTTCCATTTACATAACCATCAAAAGGTACTCTAAAAAAACCTGAGCCGTATCTTTCTCTACCATAAGTTAATACTCCAATATGGTTCTTTCCTTCTGCATCAAATAGGTCAACCTCAACACCGTCTACTATATTTGGCGAAAGGAAGTAAAAATAGTTATAGTCACCGGAATTATCATTATTAGGTGAAACCGCCACAGTTGGGTATGTATAGCTAAGTAAAACATAATCCATTTCTTTAAATTCTCCGTAATAAAACATAGCTTCTAAGTGCATTTTATCATTATCATCATAATTTACCCTGAGGCTAAATTCATTATAACCTTTTAAAAGCTTATTTTCAGATTCAATATTTAATGTCACATTAATTAATTTTTCCTCATCAGGAGAAAGAGAAAAACTATTTGGCTCAATCGATACAGAAACTCCATCTACATTAAGAGAATCTAAAGAGATATTAATATTTGATTGTTTATCTCCCTTGTTTTTAAGAGTGAATGTTGCTTCTTTTTTAGAGTCTTTTTGAATATCTTTAAATGATAAACTTACGGGATCACTAACAATATAACCTCTTGAAGAATTTAGTAGGTTCATTCCACCAGCGCCTTGCAAATAAATAGAATATGGTTTATTAGTAGAGGGGTCTATGAGCTTTTCAGAATAATTAGTAAGGAGAGATTTAATCTCCCTTGGAGTCCAATCAGGATGAAGTTGCTTCATTAATGCTGCTCCACCAGATACATGTGGTGCTGACATACTCGTTCCACTTGCATATGAATATGAATCACCAGGAGCAGAAGATAACACATTATATCCAGGGGCAGTTAAATCTGGTTTAAGATTTAAGTCTGGGGTGGGACCTTCTGCAGAAAATGATGCCATTAGGCCGAGATTATGGTATTTTCCAAATTTTATCTGAATCTTTGGAGTGTTTTTTTCTTTTATTATTTTTAATAGTTTTTCACCATCTTCTTTGCTTATTGCAAGCATAGGAATATAGCTATCACTTTCCCCGAGTGTGCCACCAAATAACCCTGAAACATTATTATAAACAATAGCTACTGCTGCTCCTGCATTCTTTGCATTTAAATTCTTTTCCTTAAATGATAAGTCTCCTCTTTTTATAAGAACAGCTTTCCCGGTTACATCTAAACCTTCATAATCCGATATATTACCAATACCAGGAATTGCAACTAACTCAAACTCTTCACCTTCCGGAAGAGGTGGTGAATAAACCATTATATTACCAAATATACTAATCTTTTCACCATCAAGCAATACATCAAAGCCACTTTTCTCGGACTCATCAGATGCTGCAACAGAGATTACATCTTTACCACTACTTGGTGACGATATTGGAAACCTATTATAATCCGCATCTCTTTCTCCATCATTTCCAGCTGAAGCAACAACTATAACTCCAGCCTTGGCTGCATTATCGCATGCAAGTGACAGTGGGTCCTCTGTCCAACCGTAATATTTTCCAAGACTTAGATTAATTACATCGCACTTATCAGCGACTGATCTGTCAAGGGCAGCAAGTATGGCATCTCCACCTGTGGTTTTTCTAGCATTAGAGAATACTTTATATGCCATCAAGCTCGCATCAGGAGCTACACCTTTTGGTACAGGATTGCCTGAAGCAATTCCTGCTTCACCTATTCCAGCTATAATTCCAGAAACATGTGTTCCATGAAAAGATATTGAGGAATCATAAGGTATATCGTTCATTTCTGAAAAGTCATAACCGCCTTTAACTTTATAGTTCGGTCCTATTCCACCTCCAAGATCTCCATGCCAATAATCGATTCCTGTATCAATAACTCCTACCAATGTACCTTTCCCCGTTATAGGGTTTCCATCTTTATCTTTTAATTCCCATACTTCTGGAGCATGAACAGCAGGAACTGAAAATTCTCTATGGAGGTAATATTCATTGACTCCATAAATCTTTTCCACTTCTATATTTTCTCTAAGTTTTTTTAGGTCAAAAGCTGTAGTTTCTATAGCATAACCGTTAAATACATTAAAATATTCATATTTTATTTTTGTTCTCGAAAGATTTTTATTAACAAAAGATGAAAAGTATTTATGTTCTTTAATTAAATTATTTTTTGCTAAAGCAATTCTATCTAATCCATCTTTTGAAGCTCTGTAATGAGCATATGTAGAAAGTGGATCAGATTTAAGTTCAACAATAACATCGTTAACAGGTAATTCTGTAAATCTCTCCATTATTACGGGAGAAATTATCAAGTTTTTATTGCTGTTGGTATTTATAGCTGCTACTGGTAGAGAATAGCCAAGCAATACAATCAACAGTAAGGATATGAGAAGTTTTATTGATAACTTAAAATTCATTTTTACCTCACTTTTTCTTTAAATACAGTTTATATAAAATATAATCTTAAAGGTTAAAAATTACAATGAAAATTTTTGCTATAGCTGATATACATATTGAAGGAAAAAACAAAAGAATAGCTTATGATCTTCCTTCTAAGCTTAAAGAACGTCTTAAATCTTTAAGTAATGACGCAGTTTTAATTATATTAGGCGATATAACCCCATATATTTCATCATTACATAATTACTTGTTACTATTTAAAGGTCTGCCAATAAAAAAGCTTTTCGTAGCAGGTAATCATGATATCTGGGTAGAAAAGGGAGGTAATTCTTATATTAAATACTTAAACCTTCTTAAAGATGCAGTTTTAAGTGCAGGTTTTCACTATTTAGACTATAAACCGTTTATATTAAATAATATTGGATTCATTGGAAATATTGGTTGGTATGATTATTCATTCAGGCAACTCAATGTGTATATACCCCCGTTTATGAAATTAATTGGGAAAAATGGAAATTATATTTCCTGGCAGGATCTGACTTATTCAGATTATGCAAGAAAAGCACTTTATGCTGATATAAATGGAAAAATAAAGATGATTACTTCCTGGAATGATAGAATTTATATCAGATGGAATTTCACCGATTTAAAGTTTACAGAACTATGCTTTGAAAAGATTAAAGATGATTTTCGCAATGTTGAGAGCAAGGTTGATAAAATAGTATTTGCTTCTCATCACATCCATTTTTATGAATGTGTGATTCAGAAAAAGACACCTGAATGGGATTTCAACAATGCCTTTATGGGGAGTAAAAAAATTGGAGACTTTGTTAAATCAAGGGAGAAAGTATCACTCATATTATTCGGTCACTCGCATGTTCCAGGCAAATGGCTTATAGATAGTAGAATACCTGC
>Ga0116188_1003365_pt1 | contig 11771 bp, 11 predicted proteins | sample AD_JPNTR2_MetaG_FD_89807 | JGI IMG/M metagenome (GOLD analysis project Ga0116188, IMG submission 89807) | Active sludge microbial communities of municipal wastewater-treating anaerobic digesters from Japan - AD_JPNTR2_MetaG | ecosystem: Engineered > Bioreactor > Anaerobic > Digestate | place...
GGATAACATATGTTGATTTTATAGAAAAAGCGAAGAATGGAAACGTCAAGGTGGTCTATCTGAGCGACAGCCCCAGCCTGGAAGGTGAACTTAACGACGGGACAAGGTTTATAACCGAGAACCCGAGGAGCGAGGACTTTAAGGAAAGCATGCTGGTTATGGGCGTAAGGGTGGAAGAAGGCGCAAGAAACAGTGGGCTGATGTCCGCCCTTAGGATGGCATTGGTTTTCGGCATAATAACCCTGTCGGTTTGGAGTATTTCAAGGATAATGAACAGGGGAATCGTTCCGGGGTATAAGGACCCGGTGGACAAACTGTCCACCATGCAGTGCGAGACGGTAAAGGACGTGGATGTAGGGTTTGGTGATGTTGCTGGAAATGAGGAAGCCAAGGAAAGCATTAAAGACATAGTGGATTTTTTGAAAAATCCTGACAAGTACGCCAGGATGGGGGCGCGAATGCCCAGAGGAGTCATTTTTTACGGACCTCCCGGAACCGGCAAGACCCTGCTGGCGAAAGCGGTGGCGGGGGAGGCGGGGGTGCCCTACTTTGCCTTTTCCGGGTCCGACTTTGTACAGGTGTACGTTGGAGTGGGAGCCGCCCGTGTACGGGATGTGTTCAAAAAGGCCAGAAGCTTGGGCCGGTGCGTGATATTTTTTGATGAAATAGACGCCCTGGGTAAAAAACGGGACGGTACTGCCTCCGGTGGGAGCGATGAAAGGGGCCAAACCCTGAACGCGCTGCTTACAGAGATGTCCGGTTTCAATTCCAACGACGGCATAGTAGTGATTGCAGCCACCAACCGGCTGGACGTGCTGGACCAGGCCCTGCTTAGGTCGGGAAGGTTTGACAGGCAGGTGGAAATAGGGCTTCCGGATATTAACGGAAGGCTTGAGATACTCAAGATTCACAGCCGCAACAAGCCCCTGGGCAAGGACGTCGATTTAAAAAGGCTTGCGCAGCAGACGGTGTTTTTCAGCGGCGCACAGCTTGAAAACCTAATGAATGAGGCCGCCATTTTTGCAGCCAAGAGGGGCTCCAGGTTTATTGAAAAAGTAGATACGGACAAGGCCTATTACACGGTAATAGCCGGCGCGGAGAAAAAGGACCGGAGCGCCATTACCCGGCTGGACAAGGAGATAACCGCGTACCACGAAGCGGGGCATGCCCTTGTTACAAAGCTTGTGGCGCCGGAGAACCGCGTAACCAAGGTGACCATCATACCCAGCACCAAGGGTGTCGGGGGCTTCAGCGTGTCGCTGCCGCCCGACCGGATGTACCGGAGCAAAAAACAGATGGAAAGCAGCATCAAAATAGCCCTTGCGGGGCGGATAGCCGAAGAAATAATATTCGGAAAAGAAAACGTCACCACCGGTGCTTCCAACGATATAGAAAAGGCTACCCAGATTGTTATGGCCCTGGTGAAGCAGTTTGGCATGGGGGACAGTACCGGGATGTTAAACTATGACATCCTGCTCAGTAACAGCATTTCGAATCAGCAGAACATCGTGGCGGAGTGCAGGGCTATTATAGACAGGTACTACAAGGAAACCTACGACCTGCTGGTGGAAAACAAGTACCTGCTTGACAGGATTGCCCGTGTGCTATTGGTGCAAGAATCGATAAACGAGGAATGCCTTGACGCAATACTATCCGGCGAATACACCGGCCCGGCCGCTCCGGCGCAGGAGTGCCTGCCGGAAGAGCGCGGACAAAAGGCGGCGGTACTGGCATAATTTCAAACAGGGGTACCGGGCAGAGGGACAGGAACTGTGTCCGGAGCCGGGCAGAAGGACAGGCACTGTATCTCTGGAACCATTTCAGTCAGCCGGTGGAAGGGGGCAACAAGGGCTCCATCAATCGGCTGATTTATTTTATCCCGCTGTTTGGCGATTAAATAAAATGCCCGATAAACGGAATACTATTGTAAGAAATAAGAGCGTGTTGCCCGAGGACCCAGCACCGAGCGGTTGGCAAGGCTGTCCGTTTCTGTGTACTGCGGGCAAAAAAAGATTGAGGCAAGAGACCGTCCCCCTGTCTTTATTAATTGTACAAGGAGGTAATGAGATTGCTGGGTGAAGGTATAGTAAAAAACTTAATAGACGAGATGCTGGAAAGGATGCGCGAGCTGGAGACCACAAAAAGTCCCCATCTTGTTCACGGTTTTTCGCTTTTAAAAATTGCCGCGATAGGGGAAAGGGCAAAGCACGGGGTTCCGGTAAGGGAGATGTACGGCTCCACAAGGAAGCTTCCCACCTTTGAGGACCTTATGTTTGTGCCGGCAATGATAGACGTGCTGCCGGTAAACCCAAGAGAGGTCAATACCGAGGTGGTGATAGGCAAAAACACAGCCAAGCCCCTTAGGATTTCCACCCCCATCATGCTGTCGGCGATGGCTTACGGCCTTTCGGTTAACCGGGCTACCAAGATATGCTGGGGCAGGGCCTCCGCCGCTGCAGACACTGCCTGCAATTCCGGGGATACCGGCTTTTTCCCGGAGGAGCGAAAGTACGCAAGGTATTACATAGTGCAATTAAACAGGGCCCGCTATGGCAACTCCGAAGAGGAGATTAAGCAGTCGGACGCCGTGGAAATACGCTTCGGCCAGGGTGCAATGGGAGCGCTGGCGGGGGCCGTTGACGATGCGGACGTGGATAAGGACTTGGCGAAACAACTTGGAGTAAGGCCCGGGAAAAGATCAAGCAGGCCCTACCTGCATCCCGAGATAGACCAGGGGAAAACGCTGAAGGACATAGTGGCAAACCTAAGGACCATAAACCCCGATGTGCCGGTGGGGGTAAAGATTGCCGCCGGGAATATTGAAAAGGACCTTGACGCGGTGATTGAGGCGGGCTGCGACTTTGTCACCATAGACGGAGGAGGGGGAGGGACCGCCAACTCCCCCGAGGTAACGGTAAACAACCTGGGGGTACCCCTTGTATACGCCATAGGCAGGGCCCACCGCCATCTTGAAAAAAGAGGCGCCCGTGACAGCATAGACCTCATTGCAACCGGGGGTTTAAGGGATGCAGGGGACTGCCTCAAGGCCATGGCCCTTGGAGCCAATGCGGTTTACCTCGGCGAGTCGGCCCTTATTGCGATGTCCTATTCCCAATGGGACAGGGTGCCGCCGGGGACCGCCCCTTCGGAACTGTTCCTTTCCATCGGCGACCACGAGGACCTTTTGGACATAGAGGAGGGAACGAGGGCGCTGACCAACTTCATAAAGGCTTCTACCTCCGAGATGGCGATACTGACAGGCCTGGTTGGGAAAAACGATGTAAAAAAAGTGAACATGAACGACCTGGTGGCGCTGAACGAGCAGATGAGCAAGGCCACCGGCGCCCGTCCGGCATGGCAGTAGAAAGGCGCACAAATCCCCGTAAGAATTTGCTTCTTCGGGGATTTTACCTGATTGTTTTCCGCATGCGCCGGTACCGCTTGCCGGGTTCACAAAGGAGGACGACCTTAGGTTTTTCCTTAAGAACATCGGGAATATCGGCTATGAACACTGCACCGCTTTGGTTCCCACAAAGGAGATTTTTGACGGCTTCCGGGACAAACGGATAAGCTGGGACCAGTTTACGGAAGAATACAAAAAGGTGCTTCAAAAAAGAAATGCGATGGCGCGGCTTGATTTGGAAAGCCTTGACCATGCCTGCCTCTTATGCAGCGAGGATTTGCCGGAATACTGCCATAGAAGACTGGCGGCCGAAGAAATCCAAAAAATAACCGGCTGTGAGATTATACACTTGTAATCTAAGCTCTGCGGCGGACTTAGGCATCCTGCCTTGGGCCGCCGCTTCTTTTCATTTCCTTGCCCCAGCGATGATTCCGGCGATAAAAAGCGCAAAGGCCAACTACATAGTGGTTGCAAAGGACGGCGGAGAAATTGTGGGGTACGCCTACAGCACCGTTGCGCCAAAGCGAATCTATTCCGGCGGTTTTGCCACGCTGCAGTGTGACGCCTTCTTTGACTTTGACTCGGTGGAGGGGGATGACGTGGGCTGCCTTTCCCAGTTCTTCATTAAGGAGGAATATAGAAATAAAGGCATTGGCAGCGTTATGTTTGACATGTCGATGGAATGGCTTAGGTCCTTTGAGAATATAAAGGACATATTCATTTTTGTTTCAAACAGCAACGACGGTGCACTAAAATTTTACAAGAATAAAGGGTTCAAAGTAAGCCACGATATACTGGACGGTTTTATTACGGTTATGAGAAATTCTTAGTCGCGGTATCAAACAATGTACCCGTCCCTCTGTTTGGGAAAAAAGCCGCCCTTAGGGAACCACCGGCGGGTCTGAACCGTCCAATGGTAAAACGGCTTAACGGGAGGGATATGCTATCAAAAGGCTGATTTCGCTTATTATATTTATATGTGCGACCATGGTTTTTACACTGGCAGCGGGCTGCGCCGATAGGGAGAGGGCAGACGGAGCCTCCTTTGAAGCGGAAGTGCTTGAGAACAACCGGACAGCCCTGTTGGTGAAGCCGGCGGAAGGCTCTGCGGAACTGGGGTCCGCGGACAAGATAGTGGTATTTACAGGTGATGCGGACCTGGTTAATGCCGGGGGAACAAAAATAACAATGGATGATATAAAAGTGGGCGGCAGTGTTCAAATCTTTTACAGCGGGGGAATAGCCGAAAGCTATCCCGCGCAAATAAACGGCTGTTACAAAGTCGTGCTTTTGGATTAGCCAATACATGCACCGGAAGACAACCCGGAGATTTGGGGGTTGTCTTTTTTTGTTGGCCGGGTGGCGCCGGAAAGTTTTTTAATAAGGGTGTGAAGCCTTGAAAAAATACGGTAAACTATGAAGGGATAAAGGGAATTCCTTCGTCTATTTATATGAATGGGGACACACCTTCATTTTGGGCATAACTTTAAGAAAGAAGGAATGTCCCTATCGGTAAAAAGGGGACACTCCGTATAGTGAGGTGAGATGTGAACCGCTCATCCCACATCGCACATCTCAAGGGGAAGGGGGGGAGAGATGAACCCGGAGGATATTGTAATAAAACGGGCGGCTGCCGGCGATAAGGCCGCCTACGAGAAGCTGGTGGACAAATACAAGGGATACGTATTTGCAATCATTTTAAATCTTACACAGGACAGGTTCCATGCCGAAAACATAGCACAGGATGTCTTCCTTCAGGTATACATCTCCCTGCCCCGGTACCGGTTCGAGGGTTTTAAGACCTGGCTGGGCAGGATTGCCGCCCGCAAGGCGATTGACTGGAAGAGAAAGCATGGCAGAGCCCAGGCAAGGGAAAGACCCTTGCTGCTTGAAGAGCAGCTGCCGGGACAAAAGGAAAGCCCCGGCCTGGAGGAAGACCTTATAAGGCGGGAAGATGCAAGAAGAATCAGGGCACTGTGCAGCCAACTGCCGGACAGCTACCGGACGGTGGTCATTAAGTACTACTTTTCAGGGAAAAGCTACCGCCAAATAGCCGAAGAAGAGGGTATTGCCGTTAAAACGGTGGAAACAAGGCTGTACAGGGCAAGGCAAAAGCTTAGGGAACAGTGGAAGGAGGATGGATAGATGGCACATTTCACGTTGGAGGACTGGAAAGCTTTTGCAGAAGGGTCGGTGGAAGGCGAAAAGAGAAGCGAAATGGAGGAGCACCTGCTGCTTTGCGACGGGTGTGCCGACAAGTACCTGTCCTTATTTTCCCTGGAAAGCGCAGAGGCTGCCGCCAGGGAACTCCATCCGCGGTTCACTTCAAACGTGATGAAAGGGATTGGCGGCCTTGAGGCTCAAAGAAGGGGGAACCGGCAAGGGCGGTGGAGCATACTGTATTACGCGGCAGCGGCCTGCCTTACGCTGTTTTTCATGTCTGCCGGGGTGTTCGAGGGTTTTGCAGACATGATACCGGAAATTACCGAGAAAAAGAGCGAAATACACCACCCCTTCCAAGAGGAAGACCAAAGCATAATCGAATTTGGATGGTCCGATAAGCTTATGAACAGTACTGTAACGTTTATAGACGCAATAAAACCAAAGGGTGAGGAGGTAGCGGATTGAAAAAGAAGAGTAAGCTTGTAGTATTCCTTCTATCGATTATACCGGGGCTGAGCCATATATATTTAGGCCTTTATTACAGGGGATATATATTCATGGGAACCGCTGCGGCGGCCGTGGCGGTGGTGGCGGGGCTCTGCGTCCTGATGGGCGGTGACGACCCTGCGATACTCTTGCTGGGCCTGCCGGTGTTGTGGTTTGTTGCCCTGATTGACAGCATGACGCTGGCAGAAAGGGTCAACATGGGCAGGGAGCTAAACCCCTCCGGGGCGGACAGCCTGGAAATTGGCCCGGGCATCATAGATAACAAAATGAGTGACCAGAACAGGAAGATAATCACATGCCTGCTGTCGGTGGTCCCGGGGGCGGGACACATGTTCCTGGGCTACCAGAAACTGGGGCTGGAGCTCATGACACTGTTTTTCTTTTCCTTCTTCTTTGTAGACTGGCTGAGAATCGGGTTTTTCATGTTCATTATACCGGTGATATGGTTTTACAGCATGTTTGACGCTCTGCACAAGGCTTCCGGGGATAGGGTTCCGGTGGAAGAGGACCATTTATCGGTGCTTGACCTTATTGGAGAGGATAAATTTAAATGGAGCGGTTCAAAGCTGCTGGGATACGGGCTTATCCTCATAGGAGCGCTGCTTATATTCGACAGGATAATTTCACCGATGATACCCTATGAAATAAGAAACTACCTGCAGACGGGGATAGTTGCCCTTCTGTTTATAGCCGGCGGGGTAAAAATCCTAGTAGGCGATCGTAAAGCAAGAAATGCCGTCGAAGGGGAGGTGCCGCAGCAGTGCGAAGATGGAGAGTAGGGACCCTGTCCCTTGGGGTTTTAATGATAGTAGTGGGGGTTGTGATGCTGGCGGCCCAGTTCAAGCAGGTGGCGGTACTTGATATGCTGCTTACATGGTGGCCGCTGATACTGGTGCTTATTGGCGGGGAGATTTTATGGCACGTATACACCTCGAAGGAACAGGAGCCAAAGGTTAAGTACGACGTTTTTAGCATTTTTATAATTATGATAATGCTGTTCTCCGGCATAGGGATGTATGCGCTGACTGCTACCGGTGTTGTTGAAGGTATTTCCTGGATGGTGCAAAGCAGCGTAATGCCGGTGGAGGTGCCTTCCCAAAGGATTGAATTGGATGAAGGCGTGGAAAGGATTGTGATTTCCGCTCCCCGGGAAAGGCTGGATATCAAAAAAGCCGGCGGCCGGGAAGTGGTGATTTTCGGGCAGGCGACGGTACACGCGGCGGACACAGAAGAGGCAAAAGCCCTGGTGGAACGCTGCAGGGTGGTCACCCACCGGGAAGGGGATACACTGTTTGTACAGTTCCCGTCAAATAGCTGGCCAGGGGAATTCAAGCCAAGCATAAGGGAAGTCCGGCACACCCTTCTGCTGCCTTCCGATGTTGATGTAGAGGTAAGCGGCTCCAATTATTTCATCCTTGATATTGACGGGGAGGCTATCGGAAGAGACTGGGTCATAAAGGACAGCGGCAATATAAGAATCACTGTTGCCGGCGGAGCGGACCTGGCCATTGACGCGCATGTTCGCAGCTCCGGCCAGCTTGGAGGCAACGCAAGCTGGGAGGTCGAGGAACCGGCATCCGGGCCGCCGGATGCAAGGGTTATGTCCAAGGGACATCTAAAATGGGGTGAGGGCAGAAGCAAAGTGGTGGTAATAATAGAGAACGGCGAAGTTGTGGTTAATGAACTATAGGTCTGAAAAGTTGAAGGCTCAGAGCACAAAGCTTCTGAGCCTTTCTTATTAATCGTTTTCGCTCTGGCTGCCTGGAACGCAGATAACCTGACCTATCTGCAGGTTATTGGGGTCTACCCCGGGGTTCAATCGCCTGAGGGCGTTAACCGTGGTGTTAAACCTCCTTGCAATTGAGAAGAAGGTATCTCCCGACCTTATGGTGTATGGCCTTGCATTGGGAGGGCACCCATCGGGCGGTTCAGGGGTACCCGGTCTTGGTATACAGATAACCTGGCCTATCTGCAGGTTATTCGGGTCTATACCCGGGTTGGCTTCCACAATGGCTTCAACCGTTGTGTTAAACCTGTTTGCCAGGGCAAACAGTGTGTCACCCGACCTTATGGTGTAAGGCCTGGTGCCTGTGGGGCACTCGCCCGGCGGTCCGGGAGGCTCCGCCCTGGGGATGCAGATAATCTGGCCCACCCTCAGGGATTCCGGGTCTATGCCTGGGTTGGCGTCTATAATGGCTTCAACCGTGGTGCCAAACCTCCTGGCCAGGGCAAACAGGGTATCCCCTGACCTGATGGTGTACCGCCTTGAGCCCGGGGGGCAGACCACCGGCGGCCCCGGCCTTGGTATGCATATCACCTGGCCTACCAACAGAGCATCGGGATTGACTCCCGGGTTCGCATCAATCAGTGCCTCCAGCGAAACGTTGAACCTTTGAGCTATGGCAAAGAAGGTATCGCCAGCTCTTATTGTATAGGGCTGGGTATTTGCGGGACATTCTCCCGGTTCCGGAAGCGGGATGCAAATCCTCTGGCCTATCATAAGCCTGTTGGGGTCAATCCCGGGGTTTGCTTCCAGCAAGTCGTCCAGGGGAACGTTAAAGCGTCGGGAAATTGCAAACAGCGTATCCCCGGCACGGATGGTGTAGAAATTTCCTCCCGGGCAGGGTGTCGGCATCGGCACGGGCTGTGTCGGAATGCATATCACCTGGCCTACCTGAAGGAAATTGGGGTTTACCGTTGGGTTAGCCGCGATAAGCGCCGGCACCGTGGTGTTAAACCGCCGGGCTAAGGCAAAGAAGGTATCGCCCGGCCTTATAGTATAGGCCAACATGTTTGGAGGGCATTGTCTCCCCATAAAGTAATACACTTGAATCTCACCTCCTCAATATAAGGTATTCAAAGCAAGAAAAAAAGTTCTGCCATGGGCGAAAATTATAAATATTTACCGTCCCATCCCGGTGGAACGGTTAAAGGGAATTGGATTTTACCGTCGAATAATGGATACAGTATGTTTCTAAGGGGAGGTAAGCCTACGTGAAACCGCGGGTCCTGTTCGTTTCAACATACCCTGAGCTGACGGCAATGGCCGGGGAAATATCCAGGGAACTGGGCGTACCAATGGACATACACGAGGGCGGCATAATGAGGGACGGGCACCTTTACGCCAAGAAAAGGGAGAAGGAACTGGATGTTATCATAAGCTGCGGCGCTACGGCTGCTGCCATAAAGGAGATTGTAGCCATTCCAGTTGTGTCGGTGGAAACCGGTACGGTTGATTTCCTTAATGCCCTGATTAAGGCAAAGCAGTACGGGGACAGGATAGGGCTGGTGAGCTACAAAACCGAAAGGCTGGAAAACCTGGAATACTTAAAGGATGTGCTGCAGATAGACTTTATTGACTTTCCCTATTCCAACAAGGAGGAACTGGAGCGGCAGATAGAGGATGCCATGGCCCTGGAAAAGCTTACGGTGGTAAGCATGGGCAACTGCGTTTTGGAGGTTGCGGCGGAAAAGGGCTTGAGGGGCGTTTTGATACACCACAGCAGGAGGGCGGTGGAGCAGGCTGTTATTGCCGCCAGGAATATATGCGACCTGGGGCGAAGGGAAAAGGAGAGGGCTGAGAGGCTTAAGGCGGTTATCGACTATTCCGGCGAGGGTATAGTTGCGGTGGACAGGGACGGGAATATTACAACTTTCAACCCCGCAGCGGAAAAGATATTTGATATAAGCGCATCGGAGGCGGCAGGCCGCCCGGTAAGCATTCTGGGAAAGGACAGCGGCTTTGACGTATTAAACGGGGATAGAAGGCAGGAACTTGGGCGGCTTATAAAAATAAACAATACGCAAATAGTCCTTAACAAAGTGCCCATCGTAGTGGACGGAGAACAGGTGGGCACCGTGTTCACTCTGCAGGAAGTTTCCAGGATACAGAAACTGGAGCACAAGGTGAGAAAGGAGCTGTACTCCAAGGGCCTGGTGGCAAGGTATCGCTTCGAGGATATACTGGGGCAAAGTAGTGTAATCAGGGAGACCATTTCCAAGGCCAGGAAATTCGGCATGACTTCCACAACGGTGCTGATTGAAGGGGAAACCGGCAGCGGCAAGGAACTGTTCGCCCAGAGTATGCACAATATAAGCTCGAGAAGGGACGGACCCTTTGTGGCGATAAACTGCGCAGCCCTTCCGGAAAACCTGCTGGAGAGTGAACTGTTCGGCTATGAAGAGGGGGCCTTTACCGGGGCGAAAAAGGGCGGTAAGCCCGGGCTGTTCGAACTGGCCCACGGCGGCACCATTTTCCTTGATGAAATAAGCCAAATTTCGCCGAAGCTCCAAAGCAGGCTCCTAAGGGTGCTGCAGGAAAAGGAAGTGTTGAGGATAGGAGGGGACTATATCCTCAACATAGACGCAAGGGTTATTGCGGCTACCAATCACAACCTTTACCAACTGGTGCAAAAAGGGGAGTTCCGGGAGGACCTGTTTTTCAGGATAAATGTCCTGAACCTAAGGGTGCCGCCCCTAAGGGAAAGGAAGGAAGACATCCCGATACTGGTAAGGCATCTTTTGCGGCTGGCAAACCAAAGGCATGGCACCAAAACAGCCGATATTACCGAAGGCGGAATGGCGCTTTTGAAAGAATACAACTGGCCGGGGAACGTCAGGGAACTGGAGAACTTCGCCGAAAAAATGGCAATCCTTGCGGAAAGCCCGGTTATAGACGAACGTTTCATCCGGCAGCTTCTCGAAGGCCATGCGGTTTACAAGGGCGAATGGCCGGAAGGGGAAAAGGAGGGGGATGACTGTATCAAGGTAAAAATTGGCCCCCTTAGGGACATGGAGCTGCAGCTCATCGAGGCGGTAAGCGGCAGGGTTAAGGGGGACAAAAAGGCCCTTGCCGAAAGGCTGGGCATAAGCCGGACCACCCTATGGAAAAGGTTAAAGGAACTGGAGGACGGGAGCAGGTAAACCCGCCTCCATGTTAAAAAAATAAACAGCTCCTGTGGTTTAATCAAAAATGCAAACGTATCAAAGCCTCGCATAAAACTGCGGGGTTTTGATACGCCGGCGGGGATGCGACGGGGTCAGGAACCCCGGTCATTAAGAAGCGCCGGCTACGGTGGTACGGATTTTGCTACAGGAATGCTGTGAGGGTTTTGGGAATTCTACATAGGGGGGAAGGGCACATGTACAGGATAGAGGTAAACGGGCTGTGGTGCAAGAAATGCGGCATATGCGTGGAGTTTTGCCCGGCAAAGGTTTTCACCGAACAGGCAGACGGCTCGCCGGTACCAACCTACCGGGAAAAATGTACCGGATGCAGGATGTGCGTGCTTAGGTGCCCGGACTTTGCACTGGAAGTGGAGGTGGAAAAAAGTGAAGGGAAATGAACGGGTCAGGTTCATCCAGGGCAACGAAGCCATAGCCGAGGGAGCCCTGGCGGCGGGCGCGCGGTTCTTTGCAGGATACCCCATCACACCGTCCTCCGAGATAGCGGAGATTTCGTCAAAACGCCTGCCGGCGCTTGGGGGTATATATGTGCAGATGGAGGACGAGATCGGCTCAATTGCGGCTGTAATAGGCGCGTCGGCTGCCGGTAAAAAAGCATATACCGCCACCAGCGGTCCGGGGTTTTCGCTTATGCAGGAGAACCTGGGCGTTGCAGTAATGGCGGAGATATCCTGCGTTATCATAAACGTTCAGAGGTCAGGTCCAAGCACCGGGCTTGCCACAAAGCCCGCCC
>Ga0116188_1003369_pt1 | contig 11765 bp, 20 predicted proteins | sample AD_JPNTR2_MetaG_FD_89807 | JGI IMG/M metagenome (GOLD analysis project Ga0116188, IMG submission 89807) | Active sludge microbial communities of municipal wastewater-treating anaerobic digesters from Japan - AD_JPNTR2_MetaG | ecosystem: Engineered > Bioreactor > Anaerobic > Digestate | place...
ACACGCCCCTGTCCCTGTACGGAATCCCCATCCGTCCTACGATGATGTCGGCATAGTCGCTCAGAATTCGGTTTACCGCAGACGCGGCGTTCAGCCTGTCCTGCACCACAATCGCCGCCACGCCAACTCGGTTTTCTCCTCGCGGACCGCCCGTTCTCCCCTTCTCGCCTGATGATGCCATTTTCTCTATCCCCTCCTTCTATCAGCTTCCCACCTCGCCGGTGTCGCGATGTGCGGAATGACGCGGTTTTGCCCAATCAAAAAACCCGCCTTGCGGACGGGTTGATACCCCTGAGACGACAATGCTCTCAGGAAAGCGTCAACCCTAGGTTCAGGCACAAACCCTACCCGCAGGTATCCTCAGTATTCAGATGATCTAATCGTGCGGCGACCGAAGGCTCGAACTCAAGGTCCGTGGCCACACGCAATGCTATTGTAACACGGTCCTCTTGTGAAGGAAAGCACAATCCGCTCAGGAGCTCAGGCGCCCGAACCTAGGTGCAATCACGGCGATCACTTGCTCAGCGTCATGTGGTACAATGGACGGTGGACGACTGCCTCGTGGGCACAGTGCCGACAACCAAGGCCGTATCTGCAAAACAGCGTCAACGGACTCCGAATGCGATTGGGGGCGGACGGCAGTGGAGGCGGAAAAGGAAGCTACGCTGGCCAGAATAGCCAAAGAACACGGCGTGGATCTGATATATCTCTTCGGGTCCCAGGTTGCCAATGGGCTGAAGATCCTTCGGGGAATGGAAGTGGAGATTCTGGATCCGTTGACCGACCTCGACGTGGGCGTTGTCACCAACAGTCCTTTGCCCCCGCCCGCTAAACGCAGCAGGCTCTACGCAGACCTTTCCATTGCCCTAAGCGACATATTCGAGCCGTTTCCTTTGGACCTGGTTTTCCTGGAGGAGAACCACTCGGTGTTTCAGTCGGAGATACTCAGGGGCGAATGCGTCTACGCTTCGTCGGAGCAGATCAGGGATGACTATGAGATGAACATCCTTAGGCGAGCCGCAGACTTCAAGCCGTTCCTGGAGAAATTCCTGCAAGAAGCGCTGGAGGGGTAGCGCATGAACGTTTGGCTCAACCCGTGAAGCATCCTCTCAGAGTTCCGTTCGAGGAGGCCACATACATGGGAAAGAAGAAGACGATTCGCGGCGTTGTTACCGACAAAAAGGGCGCGGCGCTAGAGGGCGCAACCGTGGGCTTGAAGAATTCGCGGTTTGAAGATATCTTTGCGACCGCGACAGATAAGAACGGCGAGTACCTACTGGAAGCCGATTCGGGCTATTACCCCTTCCTGTACGCGGTCAAAGAGTATGGCGGCAACTTCTTGGAGTATTGGTGTCAGAATATCACGCTAGCTGACGACATGGTGATGAATGCCCTGATTGACAGGCTAGAGGTATACGGTCTGCATTGCTTTGTGATAAAGGGGGCTTATCCAGCCTTGACTATATAGTTCAGACCGATGAGCCTCGCGAAATACCAAGCGGGACGGGAAGACATAGCGCCGGATCTTTCATCTGAGATGGTCAGTGTATCAGCAAATGGATATCCCTTGAAAATATATCTGCTGAACACGGTCGAGGAATTCGCAGGAGATCGCAGCATGACGGCATATCTCATGCAGGCTTCCTACCCCTCTGAACTCCTGCCGGAAGGCCAGAACTTTCTCAACATACGCGTGGCAGATGAGGTCGGCGACATGGGCGAAGCATCCCTGTATTTCTGACTGGGTTGTTCAGGACTTGCCCCCTGCTGGTTGGTCACTCAGCATCGACCTACTACATCATCGCCACGGCAGGCGCCGCAGTTGACAACGCGTGTTGGCATTGCGCCCTTCAGCGGCACTCACGGATCTCGTCCCGACTATCCGGCTTGGGGAACCGGAAATGGTGAGTTACGGGCGTTGGCCAGCGGGTCAATATGTCGCTTTCAGACGCCCATGGCCCAGCATTGTGGATCACCAACGGGACTCCGTCGAGGCGGCGCCGGTCGGAGACTACTCCTACATGCGCCATGGGAGCGGCGAAGATCACTATGTCGCCCGGCTGCCAATCGACAAGGCTCTCGGGATCACCGGGCACAACCGCTGTTGTCAGGGACTGCGCGTGTCGAGTGAAGAACACGATCAGATTGGGCACTCGCCGAAAGTCGATATTCGGATCGGGGTGGCCGCCCACACGCGGATATGAAGATGGGCCAGCTGCAATATCCACGTCAATTAGGCTCTTGAGATCATATCCCGCCTCGCGCAATGCGCGCCAGACCACGTCTGTACAAGCCCCCGCGCCATCCGGAGGATAGCCGCCCCGGCAGTACGCGGAATCATAGCGTGTGCGGCGCTCAACCTCCCTATATGCGCCGACTACGATGTCGAAGGCATCGTAGGCGCCGTTTAGGTTGTGATCCACTGGCACCACGACAAGCGGCACTTCACATCTCGACCAACGCGCCGAGTTCAGACGAACAAGCACACTGTCCAGGAAGCCCGGGTAGTTCACATGGCATAGGATCCTATGGCGCATGGTCGCTGCCACGAACGCCAAACCCAAGAACACTATCAACGTTAGCGGCAGTAATCGTCGCGGGCTGTGCTTCTTCCCTAGGTCTGCCATGGTCGATCTTCCATCCTCTCAATACGGCTCCCCTAACAGTCTACATCTACTTGCCTCATAGCCCAAGCGCCATCAGCTATGCGGCCGCTGGGTCATGTCCCCCCGCATGCTCGACCGAAAGGATAATGCGCCCGGGTCGGAGAAGATTTAGTTAAGGTCTCCCGAAATCATGGCACATGCTAGCGACTGCGTGATCATGTTCCGTTTGGCGGGCTATGCTGAAAGCGGTGGGAATGCTGATATGGAAGAGCGAATAAGCGATGAGCTGTGCAAACTCTGCTTGGAGACACACAACGGGTTTGGCAAGATAGCCGACCAGTGCTCAGACCTGACGGCCTACGGCGTTCAAACGCGATACCCGATCGGGCTGACCCGATCACGCATTGCCCCGCCCTGTACACGAAGGTATTTGGAGCAAAAGGGGTTCACGGCTTGAGCCGTCGGAGTATTGTCGCCGATATCTCGGGATGGTAGCATCAGGCTAGAGAGTGGAGCGGCGTCCAACCCGGAGGTGAGCCGTATGGCTGATGTGCTTCAGGCAATCATAGACAGGATAGTCGAGACTGCCGAGCCAGATCGCATAGTCCTGTTCGGGTCAAGAGGCCAGGGCAAGAGCACTGCAGCAAGCGACTACGATATCCTGGTCCTAAAGCGGGGCGTAACCCACCGCAGGCGCCTGGCGCAGGCGATCTACCTTGCACTCGCCGATATCCCGGCCCCAGTTGACGTGATTGTGGAAGATCCCGACAGAATCGAGAAATACCGAAATACTCCCGGCTTCATCTACAGTGAAGCCCTCAAAGGACGCGTGGTCTATGAGCGGTGAGCCATGGCGGGCATGGATCCAGAGAGCAGAAAGCAACCTCGCGCGCGCCAGGCTTGGCCGCCAGTCGGAGGACATCCTGTACGAAGATATCTGCTTCGACGCGCAACAGGCTGCCGAGAAGGCCCTGAAGGGCCTCTTGGTGTACTCAGGCCTGGATGTGCCTAGAACCCATTCCGTTGGCTACCTCTTGTCGATCATCAAGGAAAGCAGCGGGATGCCCGTGCCGCCTCAAGTGGAACAGGCCGCGCTCCTGTCGGACTACGCCGTGACCACCCGGTATCCGGGCGACTGGGAACCCGTGGGCGAAGACGAATATAAGCAAGCCCTGGCACATGCTGAAGAGGTGTGGAACTGGGTGGTCTCAGTCACCGGCCATAAGTAGTTCGAAAGACGGCTCTCTGCCGGGTTTCTTGCCCGCAACCCATCAGTCATTAGCGCTCCCGCCCGCCTGCCAGCACAGTATGAATCTACTTGACTGCTCTCTCCAGGGCCTCGTCAGGCCGAACCCAGAAGTCGGGTGTGTGGCCACGACCGTCGTAGTTGCACAGGTCTTCGCCAAGCGATATCAGACTGCCGCATGACAATTCGAGCCTGGAGTTGGGAAGCAGGCACACGCCGACGTTGCCCGCGAGCATCGCTCCGTAAGTGTTCGTGCCCACGAACACCACGTCATCGACTTGGCGCAGGAATCCGACGAAGCTCTCGCCGGCAGAGTAGATGTATGAGTCGATCAGCACGACGAGGAGTGTATCGTTCTCTGCCCTGACGCTCTCGGCAGCAGATACCCGGCCCCAGCCGGGCCTATCCAGATCAGCCATGCCGGCGAGCCACGATTGTACATCTGCCAACCCAGCCGAATCGTCGACCATGGGCAGCACTGCCCCTAGGGAAGACGCCGTGTTCTGGAGCATCTTCGCAGCTGTGCTCGTCACTAGCTGAGCGTCAAAGCCGGCTGGATACAGATCCACGCCCGCGAACCGCCTCACCCACTCCAGGGGGTACCAGTCGCTCCCACCCCCGTTTGACCTCAGGTCGAGGATGACAGCCGGCGCTTCCCTGAGCTCGGCTGCGTCACGGACTAATGCTTGAACCTCCCACGACTTCAGTCGTGGGAGGTTCAGGAGATCCTTGGTGGCCCTGCGTGACTCGGGGTCAAGACCGGAAATGGGTTCGTCCATTATGAGCAGTCTGGGGTGGTGCATCAAAGATCTAGCGATGGCAAGACGCTGTTTCATCCCCTTGGAATACGCGGCCACTCGGTCGTGTCGACGATTCCAGAGACCTGCCACCCTGAGCAGTTCACTGGTCCTCTGGCTCGCAGCCTCGCGTGACAAGCTAAACAGCTCGCCAAAGAAGAGTAGGTTTTGGAATGCTGTAAGGCCCTCATACAGGCCATGTACATCCAGCACCACACCCACGGCGCTTCCGACTCTGGAAAACTCGTAGGTCGCATCTGCCCCGAGTACAAGCGCCTTCCCTCTTGACGGCCTCAGTATCCCCAGAAGCAGCATGGTGAGCGTGGTCTTGCCGGCGCCGTTGGGTCCGATCAGCCCAACCAGCTCGCCTGTGGGCACAGTCAACGACACGTCGGTCGAAGCCTCGATGCGTCCGAACCGCCTTCCAAGGCCAATCGTCTCGATGGCGTATTCGGCCATGGTCAAACCATCTCCCGTCTGCGAAATGGGGGGCTCTCCGGCTGGCTCAATTCTCCCATATATGGGGTGTATCCACAACACGCCATCCTAGTGATCTTCGGATGTTCTTCATCTTGGTGCGATGATTAGCCTCATGCGAAAGGAATGTGGCCAGGCGCATGGAACTCTGGTACTCGCGAAAGGACGTGAGATCCCAATGGGGTGACGGTCCGCGAGGTTGTGTGCAAGTCCGCCCTAACCCGGACAGGGATTCCCGGAGCCCGTTACGCCCTCAACCCGTACACCGGGTGCGCGCACGCCTGTGTGTACTGCTATGCGTCTTTCATGACTAGATTCTCCGGACACACCGACCGTTGGGGCACGTGGGTCGACGCAAAAGTGAACATCGCCGAGGTTCTGGAGAAGGAAATCCGACGCAAGTCAACGCGCAATCGCAGATCAGAGAAGCTCATCCAACCGTCCCTCGCCGGCCTCGGCGAATCGGCAAAGCCCGCTTCGCGCGAGTCTAGCCGATCGCCCGGGCTGGCCGAGTCACCCGAGGAACCCGCCACGCCCGATTCGCTCGATTCCGCCGGTCGCCCCACTGTGCTGCTTTCCAGCGTCACGGACCCGTACCAGCCGGTCGAAGCTTCTCTCTGCCTGACGCGCGCATGCCTTAAGGCGCTCGCCAACGCCGCGAACCCCCTCGCGCCCGAGGTGTCTATTCTGACCAAATCGGCGCTGGTAGCCAGGGATATCCCCATCCTTCGAGATCTGCCAGGCAGCGAAGTGGGCATGACCGTCACGACGCTCGATGATGACCTAGCGCGACAGATCGAACCAGGCGCGTCCGCGCCCAGCGCCAGGCTGAAGGCCTTGGAGCAACTGGCAAGCCAGTCAATCAAGACCTGGGTCTTCATATCCCCAGTTCTGCCCCATTACGGCGACTCGCCCGCCGCGCTCGCCGCCGTGATGAAGCGCGCTCGAGAAGCCGGGGTGTCCAGAATCGGCGTCGACCGGCTGAACCTGTACCCAGCGGCGATGGCGGGACTGGCCAGGATATCGCGCCCGGAAGCCGTCCAAGCGCTCCGGGCATACAGGTCCTCACCCCAGGACTACCTGGATCGTCTGCGGAGCACAGTCTCTGAGGCTGCGGCGGCAGCTAACATAGGGATCCCGGTTCAGGTGTTCTTCTGACGCGAATGGGCGAGCCGGCGCCGGCCACTTGCGATGGATTGCCGCCTGAGCGCAGCAATCCGGAGTATGCGGCCAACAAGAAAGGAGTTGGTCCTGTATGGCGAAGAAGTCCTATAACCAGAAACTTCAGGATAGCAAGGACATGCCTAAGATTACCGAAATCACCGATCCAAGGGCGATCTCAATGTACGGTGGAACGAGACTGCTAATCGCTCCCCGCTGGCCTATGACGAAGTCATGAAAAGAGTGCCCAGTGGCAAGGTCATCACATCCGACTACATAAGGAGCTATCTGGCGAAGAAGCATGGAGCCGACAACACGTGCCCTTTGACAGCAGGCATATTCATAAACATCGCAGCCAAGGCTTCGGTTGAGCGCGATGTTGACACGACTCCTTACTGGAGAACTCTCAAAAAAGACGGCGAACTGAATGAGAAGTATCCGGAGGGCATAGACGGTCAAAAGCTTCGTCTTGAGGCTGAAGGCCATACCATAGTCCAGAAAGGCAAGAGATACTTCGTGAAGGATTACGAGGGTAGCCTCTTTGAACTGGAAGATTAGGCCACAAGACGGTCCCCAAGATATTAGCACTGCCTCAACCTTCATAGCAGCGCTGCATGGTCGACTCCAAAGTGCTCCGCAATGCATGCGCTTCGTAGAGGCTGTCGAACGTCCACAAGAACACAAGCGCAGGGCTCGATTCGCGGTTCATGGCATTGGCGCAGAGGATATGCTACCATATGGATAAGGTTGGCTGGGAGGCAGGATCAGATGGACGTGCGTTCGTATGTCGACGGGTACATCCGCAGGGAGAGGCGTCGGCTTCAGGCGTGCGAAGAGAGGCGAACGCGGGCACTGGAGGTCGCAAAGCAGGCCGCTGCGCTGCTGGCTGACGCTGGGGCCACAAAGGTCGTACTCTTCGGCTCGCTCGGACGCGGGCAAGGATTCCATCTCCATAGCGACATCGATCTTGCGGTCCGAGGCATCTCTTGGGCGGAGTACTGGCGCCTCTGGTCCGCGGTGGACGCCCTCACTGACATCCCTGTCGACCTGGTCATGCTAGACGGCGCCAGTTCGTCTCTGGCGGAACGGATAGGCCTTGAGGGGGTGGTTCTGTATGAGGAAGGTGGGCACCAGCCGATTACTCCTGCTGAAGGCTGAGATTGCGAGCGACCTCGAAGCCATTGACAAAATCGGAGAGGCCGTTTCAGAAGCCATGCTGGCTGTCGCGCCTGACCAAGTCCCATCGCCGGTAGTGCAAAGTGGCTTGGCCCTGTATCTACACGACTTCTACCAGGCCGTAGAACAGATACTGACGCGCATCACCAGGACGCTCAATGGATTCGACACAGCGGGCGAAAGCTGGCACATCGACCTTCTGCGGTTGGCGTCGCGTGAAATCGAAGGGCTGCGGCCTGCGGTAATCTCTGAGTCTACCATGCGAGATCTCGACCGCTACCGCGGATTCCGGCACTTCGTGCGCCATGGCTACGACAGAAGCCTCATGTGGGATCGGATGCAGGGGCTGATAGAGAGTCTTCCAGAGATGGTTGCATCCTTCAGACAGGATACCGGCGCATTTCTAGACGTACTGACTCAGATGATCAACGAAATCGAGAGAAGGCAGTGTTGAGTCATATGCAACACTCCGTTGAGTTCGACCACGTGTGTATCGAATACGAATCCTGGCGCTACGAGCGAATGCGCAGGGTCACGCAGCGGATTCGCGCGCTCGATGATATCACCCTCAGCATCAACCCGGGCGAGATAGTCGGAGTCAAAGGTCCTAACGGATCGGGCAAGTCCAGCCTGCTTCGAGCGGTGTGCGGGGTTCATACGCCGGTGAGCGGGGCTGTGCTGGTTTTCGGCAAGCCGCCCAACCTTTTCGACCCCGAGTTCAAGCGGAGAATCACGTATTCCAGCTCACGCCGGACGTCCCTCCTCCCCGACCTGCCTCTTATCGACTCGTTCATCCTCCGCCGCGAGCTGTTCGCCATGCCCCGCGCGCACTGGGAAGGCCGCATGCATAGCCTCGTCGACCGCCTCAGCCTGGGCGCCCTCATGAACCGGCCCCCACGGGAGTTCTCCCAGGGCCAGCGTGCCCGGGCGGAGCTCGCCATCGCTCTGCTTCACGGGCCAAGCCTCATTCTGCTGGACGAAACCACGGAGGCCCTAGATTCGGAGTACATGCCTAGGTTCCTGGCGCTGCTGGACGAGCTGAGCGCGGACGGGGCTACCGTGTGCATGATCAGCCACCGCCCCGATGATCTTGAATGCGCCCACCGCATCGTAACCATCGACGGAGGGAGGGTCGTGGGAGATGAACGGGTTCGGGGCGAGGCCACAGGGACTTGACAAAGCGACCGGAATCAGGCTGCTGCACATAGCCGCCATTCTGGCGAAGGAACGCACAACTCCGGTGTGGGACTTCGTGATGCGGACCCTGGGATCAACTGTCCTGCTGATTGCACAGTTCGCCTTTCTGCGAGGCCTGGATCCCTCAGGCGATGCCCTCCGCTACCTGGCGCTCGCGCGCACGGCGTTCGCCTGCTCCGGGGGGCAGCTTCTCGAGCGATTCCTGATAGACGGCTACATGAACGGCTCGCTCATGATGGACGTCATCACACCCATCTATCCATTGGCGTTCATCATGGCCCGGTCATTCGCCGGTATGCTCGCGTCGGCTGCCGCAACCCTCCCAGGTGTGCTTGTGGCCGCCCTCCTGTTCGGAGGCATGCCCAGGGTGTCGTTGCAGGGTGCAGCGCTCTATGCTGCGTCGCTCATCTTCGTATGGCTGGCGTCGACAGGGATCGCGCTCATCTCATCCGCGATCGGGGCAGCTCTTAAGCAAGGCGAAGCCGCCGTTCAGCTGAGGGTGTTCGTTACGCAGCTGGCGTCCGGGGCCCTGATCCCAGTCTATCTGTATCCCGATTGGGTTCAGCGGGTGATACGCGTCCTTCCCTTTGTTCATCTTGCCGATACTTCAGTCGCCATTGCCCTGGGAGCGAGTGTGAGCAGCATGTATCCTCAGATCATCTGGAGCGCGGCCCTGCTCGGAATCGGGATCGCGCTGTGGAGGAGGCGCCTCGCGCGCCTGGATGTATATGGCGGGTAATGCCAGGGCAGCGCTGGCCCTGATGCGTGTGGCATTCCGCCGAAACAGACTGTCGGCGGCGGGGTTCTGGATATGGCTTGTGTCGGCAGGACTATACCAGCTCCTCGGGTTGGCCTTTGTTTGGGTCGCCTCGTCCAGGCTCAGCGCGGGCTCCGAGTGGTTGGCCACATACGTCTATGGCGTTTTCCAGGGGGCAACAGGCCTTGCCTACGCCTTCGGCGCCTGGACGGTCTTCTTTGCCTCCCGCTACATCCGCCGGGGCGAGCTTGACGCCTTGCTGTTGCTGGCGCCCGATCCCCGCGTGTCGCTGCCCTTCGCCAACTTCGAGCCCTTGGAGCTTGTGGGAGCGCTCTCAGGCTACGCCATCGCCCTCATTGGGTTGCGCGCCGGAGCGAGGCTCACCGTGCTCAATGCCGCCATCACCGTGGCGGGCATCGCCTGCGGAGGCGCCGCAACATACAGCCTGTTCATGGCGGCCGCGACCCTGTCGCTCTATACCAAACAGTCGTCGGCTGCGATAAGCTTCGCCATGGATCTCGTGTTGTTCGGCCAGTATCCGATGAACTTGTATCCCGGCGCCATGAGGACGCTTTTCACATGGATCCTCCCCATCGTGCTGATCGCCAACGCGCCGGCCCGCCTGGTCGATGCCGGCCCGGGCCTGCTTGCCGCCGTACTCGCCGCAGCGGCGGTCGCCCTCACGGGAGCGAATGCCCTGTTCAAGCACGCACTCGGCAGGTTCATCAGGCACTGGTGAGCTATCGGTCGTGGAGGCGCATCTCGGGCAGGCAGACAAAATCCTGCTCAGCGAAGTGGGCATTAAACGTGAAGGCCCTCGTGATCCCCAGTCGCCTCATAATGATGAAACTGGTGCAATCGACGAGGCTCAGGCTCCGGCGATTCGCGGTTAGGAGAGCGGTCTCTGCCGAATCGTGCGCGGTGCGGTCAACCCATTCGACGTCCATCATCGGACAGATGCACTCCCGGAACGCCCGCAGGGCCTCCATCCCGAGTCGCCTCTGAACAAGGGCCGCGGCCTCAACCGCAATGTAATTGCTGCATACAAGGGGCGTTTCGTCGCGGAGTAGCCCTTCCCACACGCGCCATGCCGCATCATGATTGACGTCATTCGAACTGAGTAGGGCGAAGAGCGCCGAAGTATCGACGAAAACGCTCATCATAGGAAGTCCTCCGCCAGGTACTTGTCGTGATTCACCGATATGTCAGTCTCAGCGGACCTGAACTTCCCCGCAATCGAAAGAGCCCGCCGAACGCGCTCCTCGCGACTGATACTGCCCCGACCGGCCAGAACCATGTCGGCGCCGCGCCTAATCAGCTCCGCAACCGACACCCCCTCCGCGCTGGCCATTGCCCGCAAGCCCTCGATCTGCTCCTCTGTGAGCTGCACCTGCATGCGGATCATGAGCATCCCCCTTCAGTGAGTCTTTCCTCCTATGGTATCATGATATCACATACTGATGTCTCTGGACATAGCTCGCCATCTGAATTGCACACCGAATTGCACACCGCGCTGACACAATCTGGCTGTGTGGTATAATCGTCTCGAAGACCAGCGGTCGAGAGGAGGCAGAGCGCAATGGACTCGCACGGTTTCGACCAGTATCTTGAGCACGAAGATCGGATCGTTGCGCAGCGGGAGAAGGATCTCGCCGCGCACAAGGAGCGTCTCGCCCGGCAGGCCGCTCGGCTCACCGAGGTCCTGAGCGCCCTCGGGGCAAGGCGCGTCTGGGTCTTCGGCTCTTTTGCGCGAGGCTGTGTACGCTCTGATTCGGACCTGGACATGGCTGTGGAGGGCCTGCCATACTCACAGGATCAGCTACTAGGAATAGCCGAGCAATCGCTAGGCGGCGGGCTGGCTCTTGACCTGGTACCTTGGGAGGCTGCAGGCGCCCTGCTGCAAGAGCGCATCCTGTCGGAAGGGAGGGTTCTTTATGAGCGCGAGGAGTGAGCGCGCGTGTGAGCTGCGCGGTCTTCTTGTAGACATGCGCACAGACATGAAAGCCATAGATCGGCTTTTCCTTGCCGCGGATCACGCGAAGGTAGCTTCGCTCGATCGTGGTTCTGACGACATGATTGTGTTGGCACGAGAGTGGCTCAGGTTCTCGACGGCTACTTGACTCATGCCGACGACTGGCATCGGCGCCTTCTTCTCAGCATGAGTGAACCCTTGGAGGGCGTGCGACCGGCAGTCCTGACTGAATGCACTTTCGTGTGGCTAGATGAACTGCGCCGTTTTCGCCATCTCTTTCGACATGCCTACGGCGCAGAGCTTGATCGCGAGCGAGTGAAGGATCTGGTCATCCAGACCCTGCAGATGCGGTCAACACTGGATGAGGAGCTATACC
>Ga0116188_1003371_pt1 | contig 11763 bp, 11 predicted proteins | sample AD_JPNTR2_MetaG_FD_89807 | JGI IMG/M metagenome (GOLD analysis project Ga0116188, IMG submission 89807) | Active sludge microbial communities of municipal wastewater-treating anaerobic digesters from Japan - AD_JPNTR2_MetaG | ecosystem: Engineered > Bioreactor > Anaerobic > Digestate | place...
AAATTCCCCCGAATTTTCCCTTTATATTCTTGTGTTGTCAAGAAATTAAAACTCTAGGATTATTCGGCGGGAAGCCCAGGAGTTATTTTTAATCTAATCCTAAACTTGCTTATACCGCACATCTAGGTTTCTTACTCCTTCTTTGCTATTAAACTAATGTTTTGCTCCGCAAAAGAAGCAATCATATTTTCTAGCTCTTCTTTTTCTTCTAGGTCTAAGCTTTGGGCTCTTAATTCTGTAAGTTCCGCAATCCCTTAATTTTTTTCCTACTAGGTAGATAAATCATTGGCGCCTCCGGAGGGACTTGAACCCCCAACCGTTCGGTTCGAAGCCGAATACTCTAATCCATTGAGCTACGGAGGCAAGAAACTAAAGTTTTTAGTTTGGTGATTGTGATTATATAATATTAACTATGCTTAGCAAAACAATAAAAAATAGGCTGTATTTAGCATATTTGTGTGTGCTTGCAATAACTATTATCTTTTGTGGATACGCCCAATCTATTGATTCAATGGATGTAGTGGAAAGGGCTGATGTGAAAAAATCCACAGAAAAAACTCGTAACGTAGATGTTAACATTGAGATTTATTCTCCCGCATCATCAAAGTCACCCCAATTTTCTGACAGAGTTAAGATGAGTAATAAGGACTCTGTGTCTGACCTTTTACGGAGTCTTCGTTCCGATAATGTTATCACATATGAAGTAACTCTTTATACAGATAGAACCGAAATTAATCATGTGAATAATATATATCCTCAAGTGGGGGAAGAATGGAGGGTTTTTGTAGATGGAAAGGACATTACATCACAACTCTCTTCGGTTAATTTAGAGAATAACAAAACTTATGTTTTAAAGCTTATTCATATCTAAGCGCCTCGATTGCGTCCATTTTGCTTGCCTGAATAGCGGGATATGTTCCAAATAGAATTCCTACGCAAAGGCTAAAACCTACAGCAAGCAATGCCATTTCTGGTGTGATTTCTGAGGGTATCCATGTTCTGGCAATTACACACGCTGCTGCCCCCAACCCAAGACCCAATAGCCCTCCAAAACTACTGAGTAGGGAAGACTCCAAAAGAAACTGTAAGGTTATGTCCTTCTCCGTTGCTCCTATGGCTTTTCTTAGGCCTATTTCTGATGTTCTTTCTGAAACCGCCACAAGCATTATGTTCATTATCCCAATTCCCCCCACTAATAGCGAAATCCCAGCAACGGCAGCCAGGCCTATTTTTAGTATATCCAGAATTTCCCTCACCGATGATAGAAGGTCTTCTGCTGAATAAATGGTAAAATCATCTATTGTTAAATCCTGCAGAAGAGCTAATTCAATTTTCCTTGTGTCTAAATAAACATTCTCATTGTTTAAAAGCTCTATCAGTATGTAGGTGTAATTCTTAATCCCAGAAATTTCCTCACCCTTCTTTAGTGGAACAATAATCGCAGGATCATATTCTGGACCTTTTTGCTCCAAAAATCCGATAACCTCAAATGGTTTTCCTTCCAGCATAATTGTTTTTCCTATTGGATATATTTGCCCGAAAAGTTCCTCCTTTACTAAATGCCCCAATATGGCAACATTGGCATTATTTCTTGTTTCCGCCTCACTCATAAAACGTCCCTCTTTTAAGGGAAGCGCAAAGAGGTCTTGTATCTTGGAATTTCCTGCAAGAATAGCTGCTTTATACTCAGTATTTTTAAACTTGACTACTCCCCCTGACTGATACATGGGTTCTACGGATTTTATTACGTCTGATGCTTCTCTTTTTATTAAATCTACATGCCGTTGCGAAAGCTTATTATTAAGAAATGCTAGGGCCGGATCATTACGTAAGCCACCACTACCCGGATAGACAAAAACCAAGTTAGATCCAAGACTTTCAAATTCTCCTACAACATAATTTTCTAAACCTTTTACTAAAGAAACAAGGGTAATTATGGCAAAAACCCCAATGACAATCCCAGATATAGTAAGCAAGCTCCGTATCTTGTTACTTATAAGAGATGTTAGTGATGTGAAAAATAATGTAGAAAACTTCATTTTATTGTTTACTCCTTAATGCTTCTATTGCATCTTTCTTAGCTGCTTCTACGGCCGGATATGTCCCAAATACAACTCCTACCAAAAAGCTAAATCCCAATGATAATCCTGCAGACCATAATGTAACTTCGGCCTCAATAATGTCTTGGACTAAAATGGCAGCGATATAAGCAATAATCAATCCCAATATTCCTCCCAAAACGCTTATTAGTGACGATTCCAACAAGAATTGAATACCAATATCGGTTTTTGTTGCGCCTAAGGCTTTCCTTAGCCCCACTTCACCTGTTCTTTCCGTTACTGTAACTAGCATTATGTTCATGATCCCTATGCCCCCTACAAATAACGAGATTCCCGCGATAGCACCCAATAGAGTTGCTACTAAAGCTAATATCCTATCAACTACTCTTAGAATATCACTTTGTGAGATAACGGAAAATTCTTTAGGTTTAAGATCTGTTGCAAGGGCCACTTCTACCTCTCTCATCAATGTATCTACCTCGTCTGGATTTTTTGCGCTAACTAAAATATTACTTATTGTTTTTAAGTTAAACAAATCTTTGGCAGTAGTGTAAGGAATATAAATTCTATCATTTGAGCCTACTGCGCCTTCCTTTGTCACACCAATAATAGTAAAAGATCTCTCGGCTAGAGTTACCTTTTTTCCTACAGCTGGGCTTGCCCCAAAAATGTCCTCCTTTACTTCTGGTCCAATTACAACTACATGCTCTTTTGTAAGTACCTCCACCTTATTGAAATAACGACCTTGGTCAATTTCCACATTGGTTATTTTTGGCGCCTCTTCATTTGTAGCTGTAACTGAATAGGCCCCTGTTTTATTTTTATATTTAATTCTACCCATTACTCTAACCGAAGGGGTTATTCCGTTTATTTCGGTGTTTATATTATTGCGAATTATGTCAACGTGCTTATCTTGTAGTGTTTGCTTAGTAAAGGATATTGCGGCATCCCGCGCAGAAGATGCATTACCGGAAGCCACTATAATAAGGTTTGACCCAATAGAATCAAACTGCGCAATTATAAAGTTCTCAAGACCCTTGACTAATGAAACGAGGGATACCACAGCAAAAACCCCAATGATGACTCCAAGCATTGTCAGAAACGATCTTATTTTATTTGCACTTAATGCTTGTATGGCAGATTTGAATGATTCCTGAATTCTACGCATAGAATATACTTACTTGATAACCAAACCATCTAGTATTGTAATCCTCTTAGGAGTTATTTTTGCTAAATCCTCATCGTGTGTCACAATCACAATGGTTCGTCCCTCTGAATTCAGCTTACCTAAGAGCTCTTCAATTTCAGCACCTGTTTTTGAGTCTAAATTTCCGGTAGGTTCATCTGCTAAAATTATGGAGGGCTCGTTGACCAAGGCTCTGGCTATTGCCACCCTTTGTTTTTGACCTCCTGAAAGTTCGTTTGATTTATTTTGCATTCTTTCTTCAAGACCCATCTTTACTAATAACTCCTTTGCTCTATCTACCCATTCTTTTTGTGGGACATTACTATACTTTAGGGGAAGCATTACATTTTCCAATGCTGTGGCTCTTGGAAGAAGATTGTAAGATTGAAAAACAAAACCTATCTCCTTGTTTCTAATTCGGGCCATCTCCTTTTCTGAGTATTTAGTAGTGTCTTTTCCTAGCAAATATATCTCTCCCGAAGTCGGTGTGTCTAAAAGTCCTAGGAGGTGCATGAGTGTGCTTTTTCCCGAGCCGGATTTTCCTACAATGGAAAGGAAATCACCTTTTTCTATAGTTATACTTATTCCTTTAAGCGCATGTATTACCACCTTTCCCATGTTATAGGTCTTAACTAGATTATTGGTTCTTATAACAGGTTGATCGCTCATTTTTGAATTTTTGCTTTAAACCCTTGTTCTAACTGAATATTGTTGTTAAAAGGAGCAACTAACACTTTATCAGATATATCTGTTTTAATTTCTGTGTATAAATCTCCCTCTAGCCCGATTTCTACAGGAAACTTCTCTATATATCCATCTTCAACTATCCAAATATAAGGTTTCTCTTCGGCGTCAAAAAGTACTTCATCGTACAGAAGAGCGGTAACTTCCCCTTCTGTGGAATCAACAATAATCTTTACATCTCCTCGCATGCCTAAAAGAACTTGATTTGTCGGGTCGTCAAATGCGATCTCTACTGTAAAACTCGGATTAATTCCTCCGTTAGCATATTTTGGAAGGGTGCTAATTTTTCCCGAGAATTTTTGATTAGCATACGCGTCTAGAAATAGCTCCACCTCTTGTCCCTCCTTTAGAAGACCAAAATCGGATTGGTCCACAGATACCTCAAATATGAGGTCATCTTTTGCTAGTTTTATAATAGGTTCTGTGGCTGCAGCAACCTCTCCTTTAGTTTTATATACATCTAACACTCTTCCTGCAAAAGGGGCATACAGGTAATTTCTTGAATAGGTGGCCAGTGCTGCTTGGTAATTTGCCTCGGTTCTACTAATTGCCTCATCCAACATTCTGAGTTGAATCTGATATTGATTCTCTCCTCCCAACAGGTCTCTGGCGGATTTTTTCTTGTATTTCTCCAAAAACGAATCTTTATCTCTTAGAGCAATGTCCCTTGTGTCTCGTGCGGCTTGAATAGTATGTTCTGCCTCTGGATTTATAAGTGACGCGATTAACTGTCCCGCTTGTAATTCCTGACCTTTTTCCACGGCTATATGGGATATAGTACCGCTTGTTGTAAAGGAAAGCATTGCATCTTTAGATGATTTCACCTCACCCAAAGCGGAAACGGACTTGGAAACAATGACTTTTTGTGGTTCAATTTGCCTTACAGGAGTAGAACCTATGGAATCTTTAAATAATCCATATCTGGCAAGAAGAACACCCGCACCCAAAATTAATAAAAATTTAGTAGGTTTAATTATTTTCTTAAAAAATTTCATAACAGTTTTAGACTCCAAAAACAAAATACAAATTTTGGTTCAAAGTAGTATATCATAAAAACATGGTAAATTTTTTGCAAAAAGATACGCTAGATACAGAAATTAAAAAGGACCTCAATATTTTGGGTTTAAGAATTCGTGGATTTTTAAACTCAAGGCATTCTATTAGACGTGTGGACAGCTTTAAGTACGCATTCAAAGGTGTTTCACATGCTCTTATAAATGAACCAAATTTTAGAATTCAGGTATTAATTGTTTTAATTACGGTTTTTCTAGGTTTTTACTTTGGGATATCTACCACGGAATGGGGACTTTTAGTAATCTCTGGTGGCTTATTGCTTTCTGCGGAAATGATTAATACGGTTATGGAAGAGTTGATGGATCATCTGATACCTGAAGAAAGTCCTATTGTTGCAATTATTAAGGATCTTTCGGCTGGTTTTGTTTTGACAATGGCAGGGACTTACCTTGTTATATTATTTTTGGTTTTTTTCAGCCATATTTTGGTAGTTTTTTAGATTGTTAAGCTAACGGTACCCACAAGGTCACTTACTACTCCAAGGAGCTACTTTTAAAGCCTAATTAAACAAAGGACTAAAAACCCTTTTCTTGTATTTCCTCCAAACTACCTTGAGGCATAAAAAATATCTCTACAACAGGATCTGATCCCTTAAAAAAAGTGGCTATAGACGAATAGTTTTCAATCCAATAGGCGGCTTTTTTGTTAGTAATTTCATTTGTAAAACTTTGTGGGTTTTTAATGTATATAAAGTGGCCCGCATCGTTTGTGCTTTTTTGTAATCTCACATGATATCTAGCTATGCTTTCTCGCTCGTTTGTTGCATAAAAACCATTATTTTCAGAATTCATAACAAATCTTCCTATTTCATCCCAATTTCTATAATAAGGGAACCCAAACATGCTTAAATGAAATATTGGTGTAGGTTTTGGGAATGTCCAGATAAAAAACTCTTCGCTTTCCCAAGGGTATTCTTTTTGGTGATCAACAAAAACCTGGTTTGACTGCATAAATAAAAAAGTAAACACAACTGATACTCCGAGAAAAAACAAGAACCTAGCAAATGCAATTCTTCCTAAAAATTTTGTTAAGGATTTTTCAATAAGTCTTATTCCCAAAGCCATTCCAATAAATCCAGGCAATAGGTATGTGTAAATATGAGTACCAGGTATTTTTACATACCCTTCCAAAAAAACAAATGGAATAACAAACCATAATAAGATTGAAATATACAAAAAACATTTATCAAAGTTCTTTTTTTTAAAATTCACTAGGATTGTTGCCAATATTTTTAGTGTACCCAAAGAACCTAAAATTAAATAAATGTATATTGCATATATAGGTTGGTAAACTCTAAACAAGTAAATAGAACTGGAGATTTTATTTCCAGTTCCAGCAATTCTCCCTTGCCAATAATCAAGAGTGGACTTGGAAAGCTCTAATACAAAGGGAACATAAAAAGCAAGTATTAGTAATGTAAAGAATAAAGCGGGTAACCAGAAGGACCTAACTAAGGCTTTGAAATTTAATTGATTGTATTTTTTTGCCCAAGCATACATTAGGTATAGTACAAAAGGGAATATAAAAACCCCGTCGTAATGGGAAAGGATAGATAAAGCCCAACAAGAAAAACCTAGCAGCAAACCCTTATTTTTCCAAGAGTCTTTTTCTATGGCAAGAGTCATAAAATATAGAGATAAAATCATAAAAAATATGACAAAAGACTGGTACTGAACTATTCGGGAAAAACCTATAAAAAATCCATTTGTTGCCAGAAAAAAAGATGCAAAAAAAGCCAGTTTCCTTGATCTTAGATGTAGTACTAAAAGTTTAAAAAAGAAAAATACGGCAAGGGATCCCGCCATTGCAAAGGGAAGTCTCATTATTAAACGATTAGAGTAACCTGTGGTTATAAAACCCATTAAGTATGTAATTACAAATTGAATAGGACCTTTTCTTTGAGTAAGCAGAAAATTTGACACAGACTGTCCTTCCTCTGGAATAAGGAGAGCTTTAATCTCATCGCCTTGGAAGTCTGAGTAACCAAGATTAACAAACCTCAACCAAATGGTTAGGAGCATTAGTAAAACCAACTCCCAATTCATTTTTATAGACTTAAAAATCTTACTTAACATAATAAATACTTATTTTATCCATAGCCCTTGTTACTCCTACAAAGGATTTTTTGGCTTCCTCGTAAGAGTTATTTTCCAAGGGATTTTTATTAACTATATAAACTTTACCAAATTCTAGCCCTTTACAATTTTCAAATTTGGTTAAATATATTGCTCTTGGCTTATAATCAATTCTTTTATCGGAGTCCAAAATCATTTTGCGTTCCTCCTCAATATCTAATTTATTCAATATCTCTTGCATTGTGTTGAATGAATTTTGGTCATAAGTTATTATTCCAATGCTTTTTTTAAATTCTTGGGCATCTTGTTGTAAATCTATCTTGATTTTTGCAAACATTTCATTCGATGAGTTGTGTGCCGTAAAAGAAGGTTCCTCTCCTTTTCTATTAATGGATTTTGGAAGATATTTATCTGTAAATGGAGATAATATTTTGTTAGCCAAATTAATAATAGGAGCAGTGCTTCTATAATTTGTATCCAAAGTAAAGTGCTTAATATTACTTGTACCTAAGATCTTTTCAAGATCATCCCAAGAAGAAATAGCAGAAGTAACAAACCCCTGATTAAGATCTCCCAAAATGCACAAACGCTTGTGCAGAATAAAAGAATTTAGAACTGCGTACTCCAAGGGGCTAAAGTCTTGACCCTCATCTACAACACAGTATTGATACTTTAATGTTTTGTCCTTATTAAAACCTATTATGTTAATGTGTAAAAATGCGTAGGCTAAAGATTCGGAATAACTTATATTTCCCTTTTTTGGGATTCCCAAAGCCTTTGCTACCAGAGGAAGATCCTTATTTTTTAGGTCATTTTGGATTTTCCCTAACTGAGTAATTATTTTTCCCAGTATGTCTGAATTCATTTTATAAAGCCATGCTCTTGTGGATTTTGGATTTTCTTTTAGCCTTGTAACCGATGTTTCTAGTTCTTCTTGCAAGTCTTCCTTTATAGAAGCAATATTCTCATAGGGTGTTAGATCAACTTCATATTTGTAACCTCCAAATGAGGAGAATTCCTCTTTTTCAAAGAGTGACTTTAGTTGTTCTTTGGTCTTTTTAGAAACTTCTGCTACTTGTTCTTGTAAAATAGATAAAAATTCAAATCCCATATTTGAGGGATCCGTTGGCATTTCCAGATCCATTATTACGGGCATTTCTTCTCTGAACATTAGATTATAGACTAGATCACTTAAGGTTTTGTATTTTATGTCAAAGATGCCTAGTTTTGGGAACAAGGTGGAAAGATAGCTTACAAGGATTTGGCTTTTGGCTACTAAAATGGATCTTTCGGGAGTAATGAGCTTTGGAAAATTAAAAAATATATGTGAAAGTTTATGGATTGCAACTGTACTTTTTCCGCTTCCCACACAACCTTGAACTACACAAGGCGTTCTTGGATCTGCCTCAATAATATCAAGTTGACTCTCTTGTATTGTTTCTACAATGTCTTCTAGGATGCCACCAGTCCGGGACTCTATTTTTTCTGCAATAATTTCGCTTTCATCTAGCTGAATATCGTTATTAAAATATTTATTTAATTTGCCGTCCACAATATCAAATGTTCGTTTTAAAATTAGGTCTCTTACTTTTTCACCTTCTGGGGTTGTATAAACGACATTTTTTTGAGGGTAGCGATACCTATAATAAATTGAGGCTATTTTTGATCTCCAATCTGTGATGACAGGTTTTTTGTCATGTGTAAAACCAAATTTACCAATATAAAGCTTTGCCTCTTCATCCGATTCTGCATTACCTAAATCTATTCTTGCAAAATAAGGCTCTTTTAAAGTAGAGGCCATTTCCTCCAATCGTGCATATCTATCCTTTAGGTTAAAGGATTCATATTTTTCATTTATCTGCTCCAAAAACATGAAAAAATCTAAAGAGTTATTTTCGGAGCTATCTCGTAAACTTTCTAATTTACCTACAGTCTCGGATCCCAAGGAATTTAGGCTTTCTTCTAAAGCCTGTTTTGACTCTTTCACTAGCCCCAAGACTTTGTTAAGATGTTGTTTTTCTTGATTTAGAGTCTCTTCGTTCATGTTTTATTCCTTTTGCCAAGAATAATCGCTTTTTGCGACTAAAACGACATATTCTCCTTTTTCCTTAAGGGCATTTTCGGGTTTCAAAAAATGTTCTATGGGTGCCGTTTCTACAGATTCAAATTTCTTGGTTAAATCTTTTGCCACACAAACTACTCTGTTTCCCAAATTTTTATGAATTTCCTCCAATAGCTTGCGTACCCTAAAAGGCGATTCATACATAATCAATGTAGTAGCCAAACCTCCAAATTCTAGTAGAATTTTCGCCATTTGTGAAGATTTTTTTGGTAAGAAGCCTAGGAAGGTAAAATTATCCGTTGGAAGACCAGATACAGAAAGTGCGGTGATTACAGCCGAAGGCCCGGGAATGGAAGAAATGGGGATTCCTGCGAGTTTTATGTCTCTAATGAGTTTAAACCCAGGATCTGAAATTGTTGGAGTTCCGCTGTCACTTACTAAGGCTACACTTTTATCTTGCTCCAAAAGGGATTTAATGTGATCTATTACTCTACTATGGTTTTGATCCCGGTAAGAAATTTGAGGAACCTCTATTTGATGTTGTGAAAGGATTTTTTGCGTTTCTCTAGTATCTTCCGAAAGGATTAAATCAACATGTTTTAGGGTATTTATTGCGCGTATTGAGATGTCTTCCATATTACCTATTGGTGTTGAAATGACGAATAAACAAGCCATAGGAGGGAGTATATCATTTTTTGCCGTGGTTTGGGGTTTAATTGCAACTACCGCTCACATTAGTATCTGTGGATTCCAATACAACAGCACATTCTTCTGGAGTCTCCACAAAAGCAGAACAAATAGCCTCTTTTACTACATTAGGATTGCCATAACTATAAATAGAATTGTCTTTTGTACCATTTATAAAAAATGTGGGAGAGGCTTGAGCACCAAATTCTGACGCAATCTTAGCTTCTGCAGTCATTAGTTCTAGGGTTTTGTCCGCTACACATGTTTCAATTACTCCAGTATCTAAACCTAGGCTAATGGCGCCATCCTTCCAACAACTTCCGTTGGAACCACAGTTTTCATTTACATATAGAATGAAATCCCACATTTTTGCAGAATTATAAAGCTCCCCAACACAAAGCTCCCTGACATTTTGATCTGTTTCAGGCTGCCCATGTAAGGAAGAAACTGTTGTGCCATTTACACTAACAACATAGTTTAAATTCCAGTCCACTTTATCCCCAAGCAAATCAATTACAGGTTTAATAGTGTTTTCTGCTAGATTTCCGTAGGGGCAAAAGCTCATAACAAAAAGGTTCACCTTTGGCTTTTGTGTTTTTTCAATAATCGTTGCGGTTTCTGGAGAGGGTGTAGCAGTAGCGGATTGTTTTGTGGCAACATCGGAAGAGATTGGTTTATTAGAAAACAAAGCATCGTACCAAAATTTAGCAAAATATCCTGTGGCTCCAATAATGATCAACGACAAAATAACTAATGGAATCGTATAATTTGTTTCTTTTTGAGCAGATTCTGTATTAGGCATGTTATTTCATTTTCTTTCCCTCTACAAAGGTAGTGTGCCTTTTTAGTAGGGGGTTATATTTTCTTAGCTTAAGTTTCTCTTTAGTGGTTATTCTATTTTTTTGCGTAATATAAGCCCTCAAGCCTGTTTCTTCACATTCCATAGGAATTGTTATTCTATTTCCTTTTTTCTTGCTCGCCATACTTGGGGTATTTTAAGATAAATGTTGAGATATGGCAATAGGTTTAGTAATATTTGTTTATGACATCGTCAAAACAGGAATGTGATCACGCAAAAATAGAAGAAAAATGGAAAAAAGCTTGGTATTCCGTTAATTTATACAAAGCCGAAGATTTTTCCCAAAAGCCAAAGAAGTACATTCTGGCAGAACTCCCCTACCCGTCTGGAAAATCCCTTCACATTGGACATGCCATGCGTTATACAGTTCCCGATGTTTATTCCCGTTATTTGAGAATGCAAGGTTACAATGTTCTTTTTCCTATGGGATGGGATTCTTTTGGTCTCCCAACAGAGGGATTTGCCTTAAAAGAGAATAAAACTCCTCAAGAAGTTACAGAGCAATTAAAGGTTGACTATAAAAACGCCATGCAAAATATGGGGTATGCTATTGATTGGGACAGAGAGTTTGCAACCTCTGATCCTTCTACTTACAAGTGGACTCAGTGGTTATTTTTAAAATTTTATGAACATGGTCTTGCCAAGCTTACTGAAATGCCTGTTTGGTGGTGCAAGGAGCTTGGGAATTTGGCGGATGAGGAAGTTTTAACTGACAAGGATGGAAATAAAATCTCGGAAAGAGGTGGATATAAAGTGGAAAAAAAACTTTTTAAGCAATGGGTTTTGAAAATTCCAGAATATGCAGAAAAGCTTTTGGATGGTTTAGAAAAAACTGATTTTCCAGAACATATTAAGAATGCACAAATAAACTGGATAGGAAAAACGGTTGGCGCAAATGTAGTATTTGAGCTTGGCTCTTTGGATAAGAGTTATACACAAAATATAGAGGTTTATACTACAAGACCAGATACAATATTTGGTGTTACTTTTTTAGTTTTATCTGCCGAACATCCCTT
>Ga0116188_1003379_pt1 | contig 11746 bp, 10 predicted proteins | sample AD_JPNTR2_MetaG_FD_89807 | JGI IMG/M metagenome (GOLD analysis project Ga0116188, IMG submission 89807) | Active sludge microbial communities of municipal wastewater-treating anaerobic digesters from Japan - AD_JPNTR2_MetaG | ecosystem: Engineered > Bioreactor > Anaerobic > Digestate | place...
ATTATGGGAAGTAACCTGTACCACAGTGTGAAATCAAAATGTAAAATATATATATCCTGGTACAAAAATAACGCAATGACAATAGCAACGGCTGGAGATGTAATTTTGCTTATTGTTAATGTTTTGTAACTTTGATTAATGTAATATTGTTGTTTTAAATCTTCAGTTTTCATATACCATTACATATAATTCCTTGCATAATTATACAATATAGTAATTACATGATAGTGTCAATACAAACATTTCATGGTTAAGTAACATAAAGTTTCACACGAAAAAGAGAGATTTTATATGCAAGCAATATCCCGAACCTTTCATTTCAATTAATCTCTTGACAAAAATATGTATGATTGTATTACATAATATGAGACTGCTATCATGAACTATCACCACCATTAAACAGGAGGTATGTATGCCGCTTAATGAAAAAGTCATTGGTAAAAAATACAAATCTGACCCTGTCAAAATATCGCAACATGAAAGTATCTATTATGCCCTTGCCTATAATGAAGACAATGATGCCTATTTTGATAATCGAAGACCTGGCGGGATTATTGCACCGCCCATGTATGCGGTTTTCTACGGGGCTGGTCCCACTGCTCAGATAATGTTTGATGCAGAAATTGGTATCAACATGATGTTTGTGGTGCACTATAGCCAGTACTTTGAGTGGATAAAACCTGTGAAGCCTGATGATGAGGTCACTTCCGAAGGAACTATCACCCATATTACAGTTAAGGAGAAGGGAAGTATTTTGGGCTGGGAGACAGTTACTAAAAATCAGCATGGCGAAGTAGTGCTCAAGGCCAAATGGGAATTCTTTGATAGAAGTGCTGGTTCCGGAAAACCCGATGAAAAGCCCGAAACCGAAACTAATCCATCGCAGTTTGTGTTTGAAGACACTATGAAGGTAAAAAACGGGCAGACGTATATCTATGCTGAACCATCTGGTGATCACAACCCCATCCATGTTGATGATGAGTTTGCAAAAAAGGTTGGTTTGCCCGGTATCATTTTACAGGGGCTTTGCACCATGGCTTTTTCACATAAGATGGCAGTTGATCATCTGACACCTGATCGCGATCCGTTAAAGGTGCGGGAATTATATGTGCGATTTGCACGGCCGGTATTGCCGGGACAAACGCTAACATTTAAAGGATACACCATAGAAAAGCTTGCAGATAGAACAAGATATGGAATAGTTGCGTTAAATAATGATGGCAAGGATGTACTGCGCAATGCGTGGTGTTCCGTTGCCAAATAAAAAATAATGTTTAAAGCAGGAGGGTATTATGGCTATACGATTTGATGGTAAAGTAGCTGTTATTACTGGAGCAGGTTCTGGTTTGGGACGCACCTATGCGTTAGAGTTTGCAAAACGTGGTGCCATGGTGGTTGTCAATGACCTTGGCAGTTCACGAGATGGTTCAGGTGCAAACAGCAGTGCTGCTGATGCTGTTGTGGAGGAAATCAAAAAAGGTGGTGGCAAGGCTGTGGCAAATTATGATTCGGTTGCTACAGTGCAGGGTGGCGAGAATATCATCAAAACTGCTATGGATGCATTTGGCAGGGTGGACATTGTGGTTAACAATGCCGGGATACTGCGTGACAAGACATTTGTTAAAATGACCGAGGACGAATGGGATATAGTGCTGGCAGTGCATTTGCGTGGTGCTTTCTGTGTGACTGCTCCCGCATTTAAAATCATGCGTGAGCAGGGCTGGGGCAGGATTATCTTCACTGCATCAGGGGCAGGTCTGTATGGTAACTTTGGACAGAGCAACTATGCTTCAGCAAAGATGGCGCTTGTTGGTCTTATGAATGCGCTCAAGCTGGAAGGAGCAAAATATAATATTTTAGTTAACACGATAGCTCCGGTAGCAGCCTCACGTATGACCGAGGATGTACTGCCAAAAGAAATTTTTGAAAAGCTGAAACCCGAATATGTTACACCACTGGTAATGTACTTATGTTCAGATGAATGCAAAGATACAGGAATGATATTCAACTGTGGTGGAGGATGGTATAGCCGAACTGCAATCATGTGTGCAAGCGGTACTATAATTCAGGGAAAGGGTGAGATAACTGCTGAAGATATCATGGCACAGTGGAGTAAGATTACCGATTTGAGTGATGCCAAACCATTAAATAACATTGGCGATACATTTGCATACATGGCACCATTGTTGAAATAAATAACAGAATGGTAGAGATGCCGCCATGCACCGGGAAGATGCCATGCGTGGTATCTTCCCGGTAAAATAATGGTGTTGAAAAATATTACGAGGAGGTTCGTCAATGATTGGAATAGTTTCCTATGGTGGGTATATTCCCTTGCGGCGATTATCCCGCATGCAGGTTGTACAGCAGATGGCATGGTACAATCCACTGCTCTATATGCTCATGGCGGGAGAACGTTCCGTAGCCAACTGGGATGAGGATTCAGTAACAATGGCTGTAGCAGCATCGTTTGATGCACTGCATCTGGTTGATACAAAGAGTATAGATGCTGTGTATGCTGCTTCAACAACATTTCCCTTTGATGACAGGCAGAATGCAGCAATAATTGCCGAGGCGTTGAGTTTGCAGGATGGTGTACGTACTGTTGATATGTCAGGTTCACTGAAGGCAGGAGTAACAGCAATTGTTGCAGGGCTTGATGCAATTGAATCTGATTCTGCACGCAAGGTTTTAGTAGCTTCTGGTGAAAGGCGTTATACACGGGCTGCTTCTACGCTTGAACTATTGTATGGAGATGGAGCAGCTGCCCTGGTGCTGGGGAGAGAACATGTTATTGCTGAATTTTTAGGGTCATGCGCATATCATGAAGATTTTATTGACCACTACCGTGGTGCTGAAAAACGGTTTGATTATCCATGGGAGGAGCGGTTCATACGTGATGAAGGGTTTGGCAGAATTATCCCCAAAGCAATTAAAGCCTACTGTGAAAAATACCATACTGATATATCAGAATTTGCTACTGTAATTTATCCATGCCCATTTGCGCGGGAACATGCTACAATTGCAAAAAAAATAAAATCTGGTGGTGTACACACTAACCTGCATGAAGGTGTAGGTGATACCGGTACAGCGCATCCTCTGGTAATGCTTGCTCATGCACTTGATAGCGCAAAACCCGGTGATAAGATAATGGTGGTTGGATTTGGCCAGGGTTGTGAAGTAGTTGCATTTCAGGTAACCGATGCAATTGAAAACATTAAGCGTCCTAAAGGCATTACCGTAAGCATGGCACGGAAAAAAGATATACCGTACGCAAAGTACTTAAAATTCAGGGATTTGATAGATGCCGATATAAGTATACGTGCTGAAGCAATGCCAAATACATCGCTATCTGCCCTGTGGCGACACAGGAAAATGATTCATGGTTTTACCGGATATCTGTGTAAAGCGTGTGGTACACCACAATTCCCCCCATATCCGGTATGCGTTAATCCTGCATGTAACAGGTCCGGACAAATGGAGAATTACAGTTTTGCTGACAAACCGGGGACAGTGCTCATGTATACTGGTGATATGCTGGCAGCTTCTGTTGACCCACCTGCTATCTATGGCCTGGTTGAATTTGATGGTGGGGGCAGGACATTGTTGGATTTCACTGATTGTGAGCTTGATAATCTAAAAGTAGGTTCACGGGTTGCCATGTCATATAGAATCAGGCGAGAGGATACTACACGAGGCTTTACAGGATATTTCTGGAAAGCTGTACCACTAATGGAGTAAGGAGGAATGTATGGCTACGGGAATAAAAGATAAAGTTGCAATTATAGGAATGGGATGTACCAAATTTGGTGAACGCTGGGATGCAGATGCAAATGCACTTATGGTGGAGGCATTTAATGAAGCGATAGCTGATGCAGGCATTGACCCCAAGGAAATACAGGCAGCCTGGCTTGCCACCTGTTTTGATGAAGTCAATGTTGGTAAAAGTGCATTGTCAGCAGCAATTGCATTGCGGCTTCCTAACATCGCTGTTACCCGTGTGGAAAATTTTTGTGCAAGCGGCACCGAAGCTTTCAGAGCTGCAGTGTATGCTGTTGCATCTGGTGCCTATGATATAGTACTGGCGTTGGGATGTGAAAAACTTAAAGATATTGGTTATGGCGGATTGCCGGAATTCAGCCAGGCAATTGGTATTTTAAATAGCCTGTGGTTTCCTAATATAACTGCACCGGGATGTTTTGCCATGCTTGCAGGAGGATACTGTGCAAAGTATGGATTAAAGATGGAAGACGTAAAAAGGGCAATGGCACATATATCGGTTAAAAGCCATGCAAATGGTGCACTTAATCCAAAAGCACATCTGCAGCGCCCGGTAACGGAAGAACAGGTTTTACAATCACCCATGATTGCATATCCTTTAGGTCTTTTTGATTGTTGTGGTGTGAGCGATGGAGCAGCATGTGCCATAGTATGCAACGTTGATGTGGCAAAGGCTTTAAAGAAAAAGGATTTTGTTACAGTCAAGGCACTGCAGATTTCAGTTTCTAACGGTGAGGAAATGGCATTTTCTAACTGGGATGGTGCACATGTGGTAAATACCGAAAAAGCAGCCATGAGAGCATATCAGGAAGCTGGTATTAAAAATCCGCGTGAAGAGTTGAGTCTGTTGGAAGTACACGATTGCTTCTCAATAACCGAACTTGTAACTATGGAGGATCTTCATGTATCTGAGCGGGGGAAAGCCGTGAACGATGTTATGGATGGTTTTTTTGACAGCAACGGCAAAATACCATGCCAGATTGATGGAGGTCTGAAATGTTTTGGTCATCCCATTGGTGCGTCGGGACTCAGGATGGTATATGAAATCTACCTGCAATTACATGGGAGGGCTGACAAACGCCAGTTGAAAGACCCACGGTTAGGCTTAACCCATAATTTAGGGGGCTTCCCCATGATGAATGTGGTTAGTGTGGCGATAGTGGGCCGCTACAAACAATAATGTTGTTATGTAAAAATATTCAGGCTTGACAAAATATTCTTGCTTTTACTATATATGTATAGTATAGGCGATAGTTACTATCGCCTAAATTTTTTATAAAAACTACAAGTGAGGATTTCATGTTTGAAGGTGTTTTTACAGCACTGGTAACGCCTTTTAAGAATGGCAAAATTGATTACGATTCTCTGGAAAAAATTATTGAGCATCAAATTGCAGGGGGAGTTGATGGCGTTGTTCCTATGGGAACAACCGGCGAATCTCCAACAGTCAGTTATGAGGAGCATGAAGAGTTTATCATTTGTGTTGTGAAGATGGTAAATAAAAAAATAAAAGTAATTGCTGGCACAGGTTCCAACTCAACCGATGAAGCAATCTATCTTTCAAAGGCTGCTCAGGATGCAGGGGTTGATGGGGTGTTACTTGTCAATCCATACTATAATAAACCACCACAGCGCGGTCTTATTGCGCATTTTGAACAGGTAGCAAAATCCATTTCAATACCGGTCGTGTTATACAATATACCCGGAAGAACCGGAATAAACTTTTTACCCGAAAGTGTTACAGAGCTTGTGAAGCGTGTACCTAACATTGTTGCCATGAAGGAAGCATCGGGTGATATTAATCAAATGATGCATCTCATTGAATTATGTGGTGATAGGATTACACTTCTTTCTGGTGATGATAATCTGCTTTTGCCTGTATTAGGTATTGGCGGGAAAGGTATCATTTCTGTACTTTCTAATCTGTTGCCTGCAGATGTAAAGGCTGTGGTAACGCTATTTAAGGCTGGCAAATTTGAAGAAGCAAGGAAGAAGTTTTATGCATTATTGCCACTGTGTCGTGCAATGTTTTATGAAACAAATCCAATTCCTATAAAAGCTGCCATGGAAATGGCTGGGTTCTGTTCTTCCGAAGTGCGGTTGCCACTGGTTCCACTTTCTGACGATAATCGAAAAAAATTAAAAGATGCTTTGCTTGCCTATGGAGTGAAACTATGAGAATTGCAATATGTGGAATTGCCGGCAGGATGGGCAAAGCTATTCTAACTGTTGTCCTTGAAAAAGGTCATACGCTTTCACAGGCACTTGATGCAGAACAATGTCCGCTTTTAGGCCAGGATGCAGGTAGTTTGATTTCAAAGAAACTTGATGTTAGCATTGAGTCACTTCGTAGTGCAAAGCTTACTGCTGATGCAGTGATAGATTTTTCTGCACCTGCTGCTACTGAGGTGTTGTTACAGAAAGCAGTGGAATATAAAATTCCCTTAGTGATAGGGACCACCGGATTTTCTGATGCACAAAAACAAAAGATAGAACAAGCGGCACAAACAATTCCCATTGTTTTTTCCCCCAATATGTCGGTGGGGGTTAATCTTTTATTTAAGTTAACACAGATGGCTGCTTCGGTGTTACAGGATGGCTATGATGTTGAAATATTTGAGGCACATCACCGTTTAAAAAAAGATTCACCTTCAGGCACTGCAAAAAAGCTCATTGATGTTGTCATGGAAACACGGAAAGATTTGCACAATGCAAAGCTTATGCATGGAAGGGAAGGCATCATTGGCCAGCGTACTAATAATGAGATTGGTGTCATGGTAATGCGTGGTGGTGATATTGTTGGTGAACATACTGTGTACTTTATTGCTAATGGAGAGCGGATAGAGCTAACTCACCGTGCTACAAGCCGTGAAAATTTTGCACGTGGTGCTGTAAGGGCAGCAGAGTTTTTGGCAGATAAAAAGAACGGGCTTTATACCATGTTTGATGTATTGGGATTATAATAGCAATGAGTCAGAATGATGTGAAAAACGATACTGTATCATTTGAAGAAAATCCTTACTCACCTGAGATAAAGAAACCCGAAGATATTGTCAGGTTATTCTATATCCATAATGTCCCAATTTTGCCGGTTATATCAAAACGTGGAATATTATTTGGAATATTACGAAAAGATGATGTTATTGCTGAACTCAGTGATATTGCTCGCAGCACAGTTAAAATTGATGAGTTTGTTCAGAAGCTAGCAAAAAAGATGACCATGGATGAACTCTTGCCGCTGGTAGTAAATGTTAAGGATCTTATTGCCATTGACCTGTTTGGTGAGGTTCAGGGTCGCATGACACGACTGGATTTATTTATGGCAGCTGAGGGACACTATGAAAAAAAGGAAAAAGAAAAAGGGAAGGAAGAAAAAGAAACTCAACCAAAAGATACAGTTATTGAATGGCTCATCTATATGGTTCTGGAACATATACCCAGAGCACTTTATGCGGTAAACAGTAATGGAAAAACAATATTCTTTAACGGCCATTTTGAAGAGATGTATATCAATACTTTCCCGGAATCAAGCGATGTTGACATTGCATTTACTGAAAAAATACTGATGGATTCAGCTATCAATGATATATACACATCGTATGTATATAAGCGGCAGTTTTTTTATAATAAAGAATTGAAAGCATATTATGAACGGGTACCGTTAAAAAGTGAAAATAAAACAGTAGGCTACCTTTTCATGTTTGAAAGGGATATCACAAAGCAGGATTTGCTTGTGCCTGATATCATTTCTGACACTGATGGTATTGATGAGCTTCTTTCGCGTGCTGAGCGTTCTATTCTGGTACAGGCGCTAACACAATCAGGTTTTGATGTAGCACAGGCTTCAAAGATGCTTCATATTACTGTTGCTGATTTAAAAAAAAGAATAAAAAAATATGACATCACAGTTATAAAAAAAGAAGGTTAATCTATTACATGGCGCATACTTCATTAAATAACACAATTAATGTATTACTTATTGAAGACCTCAACTATGACGCACAATTGGAACAAACTATTTTAGAAAAATCAAATTCTAAGTATTCCATTCAATGGGTGTCAAATAAAGAAGAATTTTATAAAGCCTGTGAACAATGTATACCTGATGTTGTTGTAAGTGATTATCATCTCCCAGATATAACAGCTGAAGAAATAATAGAATATATAAATGCCAATTTCAAATACGTACCAGTTATCATTATCAGTGGTGCTATAGGTGAAGAGACCACCGTAGAAATTATAAAAAATGGTGCTGTTGATGTTCTACTAAAACAGCATTTATTCAAGCTTCCTCAGGCTATAGAACGAGCAATAGTTGAAACGTCAAAGCGTAAGGAATTACAAGAAGCTCTGGAAAAATTAAAAAAGACAAAGGAACTGCAAGAATTAATTTTGCAGAATGTTCCAGTTGGCATAATTGTTGCAACAAAAGATGGTACAGTTATTGAAATTAACAGGCATGCTCTTGGTATGCTTGGATATGATACCGGTAACACGCCTCAGCATTTTTCAGCTCAAGGTTTTTTTGTTGATAGTTCCCAGCGAAATCATTTTTTTAAAGTTCTTAATGCAAAAAAGATAATCCAAAACTATGAAGCAAGGGTGTATCGTAAGGATGGCCAGATAAGGATTTGTTCTTTTTATGCTGTGATGCATAAGATTGACGGCCAGCAATACATATTCACAGCAATTATTGATGTGACCGAGCAGAAAGCACTGGAAGACAGAGTATTATTTTTATCTTTTTTTGATCCACTTACACAATTACCCAACAGAGCACTTTTAAAAGATCGCATAGATTTAGCGTTAATGCGTGCACGGCATAATAAACGGTATGTTGCCGTTATAACACTTGATGTTGACCGCTTTAAGTATATAAATGATTCGTTGGGGCATAAAGTTGGTGATGATATTTTGCTTGAAATATCGCAAAAATTATCAAAATCACTACGTGACGGTGATGTGGTTGCCCGCATAGGGAATGATGAATTTGGTATCATGCTTATAGATGTTGCTCGTAATGAAGATATTATTTCTGTAATTAATAAAATACGGAATATATTTACACTGCCATTTCATGTTGATACTAATGAGTTATTAATCACTGCAAGTATGGGAGTATCGATATTTCCTACTGATGGTAATACTGCTGAAGAATTATTGCAAAATGCAGATATAGCACTTGCTAAAGCCCGAGAGCAGGGTCGTTTTACCTGTGAATTTTATACAAAGGATTTAAATAAAAAGGTATCTGATTATATCAGCTTGGAGGCCAAACTTAAAAGAGCTATCGCTCAAAATGAATTTGAACTGTATTATCAACCATACTTCAATATTAAAACCAGAAAAGTGGCAGGTATGGAAGCGCTGCTCAGGTGGAATAGTGAAGGCAACGTTATATCCCCTGCAACGTTTATTCCAGTACTTGAGGATAGTGGTCTTATCATTGATGCCGGGAAGTGGATTATTGAAGAGGTTTGCAGGCAACTTTTAGCGTGGAAGCAAGCAGGGTTACCGGTTAAGCCAGTATCACTGAATGTATCGCCAATCCAGTTCCAGCAGACAGACTTTAAAGATATGGTAATGGATATTATTTCGTCTTATGCAATGGATACGGGATTAATCGTGCTGGAAATTACTGAAAGCACCTATATGCGCAATATTGATTATACAAAAAAAGTCATGCAGGTATTGAAAGATGCTGGCTTGCATTTTGCTATTGATGATTTTGGAACAGGTTATTCGTCCCTGAGTTCTCTTTTAGCTCTATCATTTGATTATTTGAAAGTTGACAGATCTTTTGTTATGCATGTTGATGATGACCCACATTCTTCAATTTTAATTCGTGCAATCAATACCATGGCGCATACAATAGGGATTCGCACCATTGCGGAAGGTGTTGAAACAGAATCGCAATTACAATCAGTGGCTGGTTTGCGCTGTGATTATGCACAGGGATATTATTTCAGCAGGCCATTACAGTTGGATGCAATACATAAGTTATTACTTCAATCGTGATACTTTAGGGCGATAGTTACTGGTCATTGTCAATTTTTTAATAATTACGTCACTATGTAAAAATTGTCTTGACTCACTCTTATTCCACCCTTACTATGAAATGCAATGTTTAATGAAGATTTAATTTTGATGGAGGATTGTTTTATGAAAAAAATATGTATTGTTACAATGATAGTATATATAAGTTTTCTTTCCTGTGCTACAAAAAAAGGTGTGGTGGCCAGAAAAATTGCCATTACCCCAGGTTCAAGAATAGTTGTTATTGCAAATCATACCAATAATATTAAAAATGTTATTATTGCGCGGTTTATGAATAAGAATTATTCTGTTAAAGCATTCAATGCTTCAGATTTATATACAATTGAAGATGTCTATGATGTAAAAGATTTTAAAAAAGTTGCATATATGCAGCCTTTGAAAAATGACAACATGGTGTCATTTGAAAAGGCAGTTGAAAATATCTATAAACTGCATATATACAACTACGAATTGAGCAAGGCCGAAGCCCTCACTGACATGCGCACAAAATATGGCGTTCAGTATCTCATATTAATGGAGCTTAAAGATTGGCAGAAAGTATCCTGGGCACGTGCTATTGATTTAACTAACATGGAAGTTGTGTGGGTTGAAAATTACCCTGCCCAGTATAGAGATACTCTTGAAACAGTTGTTGATCATTTTATTGCCAGCATGAGTAAGTAAAAATGTTATAATCATGAAAAAATGCTTTATCATAGTATTGATGTATGTGCTGATGCTTTCTGGCACAGTATATGCCAGGACAACAGTTGCATTTGGATATTTAACAAACAGAAGCGGCAATCCAAATTTCAATTATATGGAGGTCATATTCCCCAATTCTTTTGCATCCTCTATTGAAGCGGTGTATGATTGTACTGTCATAAAGCCCCTTAAATTAAATGAACTTCTTGAAAAAAAGCAATTAACATTACAAAGACATTATGAAAATCATGAATTACCGCAAATAACAAAAGCTATAGGCTGCGACCTTTTTATCTTTGGTTATTTTATACCATTACCTGATAATACCATCAAAATTGTTTTAACATTGTACGAGAGTGGTTCCAACCAGATATTTACGTTTACCAACATAGGCAAAATGGAAACAGAAATTTTCAAAATCATTGATAGAATTACCCTGGTGGTGTTTGATTTCTTTGGAAAGAATGGTTTTTTTATGTCAAAGCCTATTATGCGCGGCAGTTCGGTTGGGCTGATTACAAACCTGAATCCTGAAGAGCTCAATAGTATGTATGCTGAATTTTTTAATGCAGGGTATTCTGTTAGTGCAGTGCAGGGGAATGAGCTGGATAGCTACTATGCTCATGAAAGTGAAATTATGAATTATTTTCAGTATATAAGCACTGATGCCAACTCATATGATATCATTACTGATTGGAGTAAATTTACAATGACTTTAGGAAGATGGGAAGGTAAGAAAAAGAAAGAATGGCAAGAAGATTTAAGAAAAATATATGAAATATATGACTTACATTATAAAGTGTTTAAAAATACAGTACTTGAAAGATACAAAAATATATATCCAGGATGTGATTATTTACTGTTTGTTGTGTATAATCCTTCGCGTACAAGCTGCTGGGCACGAGCTATTGACATAAAAACAAAACAATTGATTTTTATGCACTCAAATGTGGTTGCATCAGGAATGAACATTGATCTGCAGAAAACCACACGTCAGCTTATCACGATTATTCAGACACCAACAGCACTGCCTCAAAAATCAAAGAAGAAATAAGACACATTTATTCGTAATCGTTAGATAACGATTTGCTTTTGCCCCATACAGTAAAACGAATTCCAGCTAAAAACTGCAATCCACCTATACTGGCATTCTTAAAATCAGTTGTATACATTGATTTTGAATAACCAATTTCAATAAATGGTGTAACTCGCTGTGTAAGCAGCC
>Ga0116188_1003388_pt1 | contig 11732 bp, 9 predicted proteins | sample AD_JPNTR2_MetaG_FD_89807 | JGI IMG/M metagenome (GOLD analysis project Ga0116188, IMG submission 89807) | Active sludge microbial communities of municipal wastewater-treating anaerobic digesters from Japan - AD_JPNTR2_MetaG | ecosystem: Engineered > Bioreactor > Anaerobic > Digestate | place...
CGGATACACCGACCTTTGGAAAAGAGCAGTAAAAAATGTGAATGCAAATATTATTGTTAAATAATTCCTGAAACTGCTTTGCAAAAAATTGAGTTATTAGGAAAACGGGACATCATATGAGGCTGTCTAAAAAGTAGGCAGCCTCGTTTTTTTAAAGCTATTTTCTTTGTGTTGTTCGGGGCTTGCGGAACGCCTCCCCTCCGGTCGTTTAACAGTCCTCAGCCCTTTTCCGAAAAAAATCAGAAAATAAGCTAAAAAATTGATGTTGCTTATAGTTGAACTTTCCATAGCGGAACCACCCTCTTTTTGGTAATCGTAACTAGATAGTATCGCAGATTTTGTTAACTATATCTATAATAATATAATAATAAAAATTATTATCTTTAAGAGAAAAAATAAAAAATGCGGTTTAAAATAACATTAACAGGTAACTACATACGAAAAGGCAATATGCTGCCTTTAAGCTATCAATACGAAATATCTTCGTTTATTTACAAAACACTAAATAAAAGTGACCCGGTATTTACAACATGGCTTCACGAAAAGGGTTACTGCTCTGGCAACAAGCCTTTTAAACTTTTTACCTTTTCAATGTTAAATATTGATAAATTTAATATATCAGGTGACAGAATAATAATTTTATCTCCAACTATAAATTTCATAATATCATTTTTAATAAATGATGCCATTAACCCATTCATTTTAGGTTTGTTCAAAGAACAACACATGATAATTGGAGATAACAAGACACAAGTGGAATTTGATGTAAGCCAAATATCTGCGTTGCCTGATATCGAATTTAAAGAGCAAATGTCTTTTTCAACTATTTCTCCAATTTTTGTCGACACGTTTGATCCTGGAAAACGATATAATAGCTACATATCTCCTTATCATCCTGATTACTCTATCATTATTCATAACAATTTACTTGAGAAATATCGTCTTGCTTATAAAAAAGAGCCCGATAAATCCTGGCCTGTCTCTCAAATAAAACCTCTTTCCGAGCCAAAATCAAAGTTGATAACTATAAAATCAGGAACAGAAAACTATAGCAAAATAAAAGCATATAATTTCAAATTCGGCATAACTGCTCATCCCGATTTAATGAGAGCAGGCTATTATGGAGGCTTTGGAAGACTTAACAGTCAGGGATTTGGATGCGTTGAACAATTAATATAATAATATATGATTAAGGAAATTTGCCAATTTATCGAAATACTCGAAGAGCAAACTCCTGATTTATTTGAAGAAGGAGCTACACTCAAAGAAGGCATTTACGTTTCTCTGGATATAAAACAAGAGGATGGTAAATATGTACTCAAAAATGTTGATGAAAACGGAAATATCATAAAAGAAGATATTGGATTATATACAAAAAATGAAGAAATAAATCCTTTTTTCGAAAAATGCCGGATGATACTCCAATATTCAACACCGGTTTCATCAGCCAAGATTTTTAATCCCAACAAGAAAATTTTTAATCTAACATGTAATCCTTATGCAATAGGGTTTACCAAAAAGATCATTAATAAAAATCTTGAAAGCATCGGAAATGATGGAATTTTAGTAGAATTAACACAGCAGTATTTCAAAAAGGCTGAAGAGTTCGTAGAAGAAGGAAAGGCTAAAATTTGGTTTGAAGGGTTTAAAAGCTATCTAAAAGAGAATTTTTGGAATTTATTGGAAAAGATTGATTATACCAGTTTAAAAAATGATTATTCCATTATTTTCTTTTTAAAAAGTCTTACTATTGAAGACTTTAAAATTCCATATCAAAAGTATTTAATGCAAAATGTATTCAACAAAGCCGATTATAACATAATATATCAGGATATAACATATGGGATTAGCGAGAGTCTAAGTACATTTAACGACAAAAAACGTTTCTTGAAGCATCAATCTGCCAGTTTTAAATATAATTATCGTTTACATTACGAAGATGCCTTATTGGCATGGAAATTTTACCGGCTTATTCAAAATAAACAATTACCAAATCCGCTACCTATTTTCGTTGATAAAAAAGAGGCAAACTTGAATGCCGATGTTGTCAAGCTTTTTAATCAAGATGGTATTGTTGGCTATTCTGAGATAATTAGTTCTTTGCTGAATCTAAGAGGAACAAATTTACAAAACTTTTATCTCTTATTCATCCAGAAAGGGCAAATCATTGATTTAGATTTTGTGACTGTTTTTAAATACACTTTAAAAGACAAGGAGGAAAACGATTTTATTGTAAAAGAACTCTTTGGTGCAGAACCTGTTATTTATTTCAATAGCAAGGAACACAATGTTTTTGATTTTCAATTCATGATTGTAAATTATATCTTCAACAATCAGTTAATTCAGAAAACCAAAGCAGGTACTTTGTGGCTTAAATATTTTGAAGATATAGAAATCAAAACTGAGTATGGCTTAACCGATACGATCTACAACCTCATTTACAAATATCGAAAAGCTTGGTATGATTTTATTTATAAATCAAAACAACAAGTAATCACGATAACAATGATAAATGAAATGTTTAAAGATTCCATTGTTGATGATTTAAGACATGATGAAGAATTAAAGAAAACTACTCAAATACGAAAAAAACTCAGCCTTTGGTTCGGTTTACAACCTTTATTTGATAACAATTTTAATACAAGAAATAATATGGCTAATAAGACAGTTGAATTACAGACGAAGATTCGTGAAATTGCCCAAAACGAATCGTTACACATCTCAACCGATGATGAATTCGCATTTGCAGCTGGACAAATCATTTGGAGATTATTGATTCAGAGTGAATCAGCAAATCGATCACATGCACTACTTGAACCATTTCTGCAAAAAACAGAACCTATTCTTTTTAAACAAGCAATTGCAAATACTTTCAATATGTACAAATACAAGTTTGTATTGTATCCCAACAAATACGAATTTGACAAACTTTTTAGCGAAGTCATGGGGTATGAGCCGGACATTAAAAACATGAAAGAACATCTGCCCATGATTTTGGCAGGTTACTTTTCTGAATCAGTTTTTAAAAAACAATAACCATTTAAAATAAAATCATTATGACTTATTCAAACAGAATTTACGGCGCAGCATTAGTAAAAGCAATCAATTCAAATTACAATGCTGATTTTTCAGGACAACCAAGAACACTCCCCAATGGAGTAGTTTATGCGACAGACAAAGCGCTGAAATATGCCATTAAGAATTTTATAAAAGAAAACTATCCATCTGAGAAAGTATTCTATTTTAAACGATTCAACGAGGAATTTATCCCTTATAGTCTGGATGACGCTTTTGCCGCAGCTTTCCCTGAGCATAAAGATGAAATAGATAAAAAAATTATTGCTAAAGATCTTCTGAGTTGCATCGATATACGTTTATTTGGAGCAACCTTCGCAAAAAAAGCTAAAAAAAATGTGGCTATTTCCATTCATGGTCCAGTGCAAATTACACACGGTGTAAACGTTTGGCATGAAAATAATTTTTATTCGGAACAAATTATGTCACCTTTTAGGAATCCGAATGAAGACAACGAAGATAATATGGCTACTACACTTGGCCGCCAAAGTCGACTGCATGAAGGGCATTATTTGCATCATTTTTCCGTAAATCCTAAAAATCTTGAAGAAATACTTGAATTGGCAGGAAATGAGGCAAAAACACTTACAGCTGATGATATTGCCAAGTTGAAAGAAGCTTTACAAAAGGGAGTTACTTATTATGATTCTGCGGCAAAAGCTGGTTGCGAAAATGAGTTATTAGTTTGGGTTATATTAAAACCTGAATCGAAACTTGTTATGCCCAATTTTACTCAACTGATGAAAATGAGCAAAGAAAAAGTTGATGATAATGTTCAACTTGATCTGGCTGAATTGAAAAAGGTTGTTGATGCTAATAAAAATGAAATAGAAGCAGTTGAAATCTATATTAATAAAGCTTCAATAATTATAGTAAATGCGCCAGATGAGGCTATTATTAAAAATTTATAATTCGAGACCCTTGAATCTTCAAAAATCCCTTCAGGGTTAAATCATTGAAAAATGGTAACATTAGTTTCAATCAATATCAAATCGGATTTTGGTTTTTTAAAAAAACCTGATACCAATGATCCAATTTACTTGACCTTCAATATGCTTCATAAACCTTGCCTTTTAGGAATATTGGGAGCTATCGTTGGTGAGAAAGGATTTCGGAATTATGGAGTGATGCCAGAATACTACCAAAAACTAAAAGGTATAAAAGTGTCAATGGCACCATTAAAAGAAAACGGAAAGACTTACCATGAAAACGGGAACTTTGCAAAAACAGTGATAAAATACAACAATACAACTGGCTTGGCAAGTGAAGAAGAAAGCGGAAATTTAATGATTACGGAGCAAACTTTGGTCGCCCCAGCATTTAAATGTTGGATTTTGCTTAACTTGGAAAGCGAAATTGAAGCTAAACTCTACAATTTCCTGAAAGAAAACAAAGCTGAATATTTGCCCTATCTGGGTAAGAATGAATTTTCTCTTTGGTGGGATAATTTTAAAGAGTATGAATATGAACCATTTTATCCAATAAGGGAATTCCAGATAAATAGTTTATTTATAAAGGAAGAAACTATAAAAGAGGGAAAAATAAAAATGCGTTTTCATCCCGGTTTTTCATCTATGTTCGAAGACAAGTTTATATATTTCGAAAGATTGCCTATTAGCTATATTGAATCTCCTCTATTTCAATACGAATATAAAGACTTCGCTTTCACGAACTTTGATTTGAAAGAAAATTACGTTTTACCAGAATCATACCCATTGTATAAACTATCGAATGATGAAATCATTCAATTGTTCTAAAGATGTAATAAATAGCCTTTTACCTGTTCTTGAAGCTCTTTCAAAAACGTATTATGCCCATTTGTCCAAGGATAGATCGGAGAAGGAAACCCTTTTTAATCACTCTCTATTGGTTTCAAAATACTGTTTAAAATTGATGGAATCTCATCAAATAGATCATTTGCTCGATTCATTGATCGAAAGGATTATGGTACTTTTACAAATTAAGAGCAAAAGAGAGTGGGGAAGCTTATTCAAAGAGATATTCATTGCAGCTATTGTTTATCATGATATGGGAAAGATAAATCCCAATTTTCAAGTCATTAAAATGGAAAATGAATCATTCTCTTTAAATAATAAATTGTCGTTTCAATCAAATCATTCCTTGCTTGGTGCTTATTTATTCTCAAACATCTATTTCAAAAAAACATTTGAAAACAATGAGTTAAGTGATAATGAAAAACTTATTTTCTATTTTTTAGTTCATCTTTTCGCCGGTACCATTATAAAACATCACAATCCGAGCATCGATTTTTCATTAGAATTTGAAAAACAACAAATCGACGATTGCTATTCGTTTTTAGAAACATATAATCTCTATTTTGATAAAAATTTCTGTTCGAGTTTTTATATGAGTGCAAGTGATATTTTTGGAGAATTCAGAGAAATAGTTACAAATCAGGAGGTTTATTTTGATTTATTTGCAATAACCAAACTGCTATATTCATTGTTAACTGCTTCCGATTTCTATGCAACAAACGAGTTTATGACAAAAATAGAAATCAATGAATTAGGGATACTGAACAAAGATGAAAAGGAAAAACTTACAAAAAGTCTCAAAACTGTAAAGTATTATAATAAAGACTCTTACGAGAATTTTGAGTATTACCAATCTTTTCCTTGGGAAAAGTTAACAGAACGAAATGCTTCAAATTTGAATTTTCTGAGGCAAAAACTTACTGTTGAATTGATTTCGAATTTAAGAAAACATTCTGATCGTAAATGCTTTTATCTCGAAGCTCCAACAGGTGCTGGAAAGACAAACTTATCGTTAGCGTTTGCAACCGAATTAATAAATATCGATTCTTCGTTGAATAAAGTCTTCTATATTTTCCCATTTACCACGTTAATTACCCAAACGTTTGAATCGATCAAGGAAACATTGGAGATAGACAATAACTATATTATTCAATTGCATTCTAAAGCCGGATTTCATGAAAAAGGTGACGGCACCTATGGAAATGAAAAACAATTGTATTTGGATAATTTGTTTGTGAATTATCCGATTGCACTCATGTCACACATACATTTTTTCAACATCTTAAAAGGAAATGAAAAAGAAAGTAATTATCTATTACATCGATTGTGCAATTCAATTGTTATAATTGACGAAATTCAAACCTACAATCCTGAACATTGGGATAAGATAGTTTATTTCCTTGCGAACTATGCCCAAATATTCAACATCAGGGTTTTAATCATGTCGGCAACTCTCCCTAAAATTGATGCATTACATCCTGACTTGAATGGGTCATTTGTTTCGTTAATTTCCAATCGTGATCAGTATTTCTCAAATCAAAATTTTGCTGGTCGAGTATCATTTGATTTTACTTTGACTGAAAAACAAAGACCAAAAAATAATGAACAGAGAGAAAACTACCTACTCGAATTATCAGATTTAATAAACGAAAAAGCAGAACACTATGCAAGTTTAAATGATCAGAAAGTGAACATTTTGATTGAATTCATAACAAAAAAAACAGCTGCATTTTTCTTTACCCTTCTGAATAATGACGGTCGTTTTGAAGATTACAAGATTCTTTTGCTTTCGGGCGACATATTGGAATTTAGAAGAAAGCAGATCATTAATTCGATTAAAGTACAAGTGTACCCAAAAGTGATTGTAGTCTCAACACAAGTTGTGGAGGCAGGCGTTGATATTGATATGGATATAGGATTTAAAGATTGTTCACTTATCGACAGTGATGAACAATTGGCTGGACGTATCAATCGCAACGCATTAAAAAAGAATTGTATTGTTTACTTGTTTGATTTTGATAAGACAAGCACAATTTATGGGTCAGACAACCGCTACAAGATTCAGCAAACAGACAAAGATATTTACAACGACTATAAAGAGATACTGATCAACAAAGAATTTCATGCATTATATGAGAAAGTTTTCGAAGAGAAACTCAAGAAAATGAAAAGCATTTTTTTTGCAGCAGGCTATTATTATCAATATTTTAAAGAGTTCAATTTTTCAAAGCTTCATTCGGAATTCAAATTGATTGAGGATAATGACAGTCAACAATTATTTATTCCTATTAAGATACCTATCTCTTTTTTTGATAATATTTCAAACTTAGAAAAAATGAGAGTTCTTACTGAAGATAAAGAATACGTAGATGGAACAAAAGTTTTTGAATATTACGAAAAACTAGTAAACTTGAAGTTTGACGACTTTTCGCTGAAAAAAATTGAATTAAAAAAGATTGGTTCCATCATGTCACAGTTTAGTATTTCCGTTTATCGGAAGCAACTCGAAGCTATTGCAGACATGCTTCAACCTGAAAAAAGCAAATATGGTTTTCAATATTTATTGAATTGGAATTTGTGCTATTCACCAGAATCAGGTTTTGATTCTGAAAAAGTTGATACCAGCTATTTTATTTGATTGTCAAACATATGATTATGACCGGAATCCACTTCAATTATTATCAGGTTTGCAAGCGAAAGCTCTGGCTATTCGCTAACGGTATCAATATGGAGCAGACCTCCGACTTGGTGTATGACGGCAAGCTGATTCATGAAACGAGTTATCCGCAACGTTCGGAGCGTTATGAAGAAGTGGAAATCGATGGGATTAAAATCGATTATTACGATGCGCGGAATAAAGTGATTCACGAGATTAAACGTTCGGACAGAGTGGAACCTGCACATGAATGGCAGGTGAAATATTACATTTACGTGCTGGAACGCAATGGCGTGAAAGGTGTGAGTGGGTTGTTGGAATATCCGACAATGCGTCAAACCACCAAAGTGGAGCTGAAGGTTACCGACCGGCAGAAAATTGCCGAAATGGAAAAAGAGATTACGAAAATTATCCGCTCCGATGATTGCCCTCCGGTGATTCATTCGAAAATTTGCAAGAATTGCAGTTACTACGATTTTTGTTATGTGGAAGAAAAAGAAGAAATATAAATTCACAAAAATTACTTGATTATGGAAAACAATAATACATATAATAGGTTTTTACTGAAAGTCGATATCTCCGGAATTCAAAATTTTATTTTTAATATTCCATCTGATAAAGCTTCTAAAAATTTAAAAGCTCGTTCCTTTTATGTTTATTCACTAACTCACTTTGCCGAAACCTTTTTTAAACAAAATTTTTCTCATCCGCCTGTTGAAATTATTTACAACGGTGGAGGCAATTTTTTAGTGTATCTTTGGGCAAAAGAAAATGATTTAAAAAATAAAATTGATGAATTCCAAGCCCATTTCCTTCAAAGCGATATCTATCCCTTCATCGCTTACGTAAAAGCTGATGGGAATGATTTTGATAAACAAAATAAACAATTGAGTATTCTGCTTACCATTGAAAAATGCAGACGAAAATTAACCTTTACAACTTTTAATTCGGAAATTGGTGATATTAAATGGGATGAATTATCAAACAATCTCAAAGAATCAAATAGTTTCGCTATCAGAGAAAAGGATAAAAACGATGATATTTGTGTAGGAAATTTATCATTAACATTTAATGATCAAGAAATAACAACCCTGTCTTTTGAAAATAATCTTTTGAATAAATTTCCCTTAGAGAATAACGGTAAGATTATTGATTTTGACAAGATCGCCCAAAAAGCACTATCACGGGGAGCAGATGAAAAGTTAGCAGCACTAAAAATGGATGTTGATAATTTAGGTATGCTTTTCATGAACAAAAATAAAGATGAGTATAAAAATTTATCGCAAGCTATCGAATATTTTTTCTCGGTAACCTTATATACCAAAATTTTGAAACCTTATATTGAAAATGGAGATATTTATCCGGTTTTTGCAGGGGGTGATGACACTTTTTTGATTGGATCATGGGATAAAATTTTCGAAATTGTTCCTACAATTCAATCAGAATTTGATAAAGCACAAAAAGAATGGAGAAATAAAATTATAAAAAAAGATGATGACATAACTATTTCTGCCGGATTAGTTGTGGTTCATCCAAAATTCCCGATGATACGCCTGGCTGAAGAAGCCGAAAACATGCTTTCATTAGCTAAAAATGAAGGGAAAAACAGAATAAGCGTATTTGGTGAATGCGTTACATGGAAAGAGTTCAAAAAAACTTCAGATATGGTCATTTCTTTAAAAGACTTAATTCTTAATAAAGGTGAATCCAAAGCTTTGCTCCATAGAATAAGCTCGTCAGAAATTGGTTTCAGAAGTTTACAGGATAAAATCAAGAAACGGAATGAAATTGACTTTCCTAAAGTATATCGCTTGAAATATTACTTACGTAATGCTAAAACTGAAGAAAATAAAAAACAGCTGGATGAATTTTTCCAAAGTTATTCAGAAGCATTGTTAAGTGATTTTATGGCAGACAAAACCAAAGCTGATAAATCAACTTTAACAAATCCGGCAATATTCCCAATAGCTGCCAGATGGACAGAGTTACTAGTCAAAAACATCAATAAATAACCACTGTAATTTATAAAAATTATGAACACAAATCATAACAACAAACATGGTAATTCCCCTTCCGAGAATTACGGTAAATCTGGAAAAATTCAAAATCCAGATAAATTAGCCGATAATATTAAAATAAAATTTTTTTCGGATAAAACCTTGTATAATGATCTGTTCGCATTGAAGTCGAGTATGCAGTTGGACAAAGTTTTTGATCAGCTTAAGCTAATGGTACAACAATACGCCGATAGCGTAACTACGAGTCAGCTGCGAAATGTGTATGCCGAAATTGTAAAAGCCGAAACATCTAATGATTTAAAGCTAATTAGACCACATTTGGCTTATATAGCTGCAAGACAGGAAAAAGTAAAAGCTAAAGAATTCATGGCATTTATTGACCATTTAATTCAAAAAGTCAATACTGAAGATGAATTGCATTCTTTCAAAAAAACTATGGAGGCTATAGTAGCTTACCATAAATTTTACGCTAAAAATTAATTATTCATGCGAATCAGTATTTAAAAAATCAGATAAATAAATGCGATGGCAATTTTTCCCATCGTATGTATTAGTAATCCTTTAGTGGATCTTACTTTTTGCGCTCTTTGAATGGTTGTTTTTTCATTCAGCCAGTTGAAGAATGATTCTATGGGTTGTCTGACCTTGGAAACTGCCGTAGAGAACAGGTCATTATAAGCCCTGAAGCTTTGTCTTTCCCGTTCTGATTGTCCCTTGACAGCTTTAATTGGAGTGAGCATTTCGATATTCTGTTTTTGTTTCTTACTATCACTGAAGTATTCAAAATCAGCATATATTTTGTCTCCAAAGATCCTTGTGTTACAGATATGATCACCCCATATCTGCTTAAAAACGGTCAGATCGTTATCCTCTGCGGAAGTAAACATCAGGGATTCAGGAAAGGGAATTTTACCTTCTCTGCGTAAAGTTAGTGCATGAAGTTTCATTCCATAATAATACTGGTTCTTCGTAGAACAGTAACCCTTGGAAGTGATTTCACTTGCTACTTTTCCTTGCCTGTTTCTTCCAGCACAAGTCATCACGGGTAATGAATCAATAAGAGATATACCCCTATCACAATCAACCGGTATGAATGAAGATATCAATCTTTGGGATAATATTCTGAAAGCCTCATCCAGACGGTTTAATCTGAGATTAAAGGTCTGGTATGAAGGTAATTTAGGAAACCAGGAGGAAAGATATTCAGATGCAAAGTTATGTATATCTTTGATTTGGAAATACTTTTGACAATGACCTGCGAAAAGGTATATAGTCATAATTTCCTGATCGGTGAAAGCAGGATTAGAATTATTGCTGTATCTTTGGCAATAATATTTAAGTTCCTGATCGTATAAATCACATATATACATATAAATCTGTATTAATTTAAGCTCTTTCTTCTTGGGAATCATACTTGAAAAATATTTGATATTATTCTTCTAAGTTAGTGATTTCCAGGGGATTGAGCAAATGTTTGGAGCACTTATTTCGCTGATTTTAAATACTTTAACTAAATAAACTAACGAACAGTTTCAACTACTGATTCGCATTATTCATTTCAAAATACAATTGCCCTATGAAGTTACAAGAAAAAATCACCATTACAGGAACCATAACAACGGAAACAGGCCTACATATTGGCGGTTCAAAAAGTACCATTGAAATAGGAGGAATGGATAATGTGGTAATTAAAACACCCTTAGGTGTTCCTTTCATTCCAGGCAGCTCATTGAAAGGGAAACTTCGTTCACTCTTAGTGAAAAAGAACAGCGATTCTAAAAATGAACATGAGGACCCTATTGAAATTCAAAAATTATTTGGTTACCCCGGAAGAAATAATGATGAAAAGAATCCGGGAAAAGAGCCACAAATATCTCGCCTGATCTTTAGAGATTCCTTTTTAAATGAAGAACAATTTAATAATACTTTTAAAAAAGCTTCTCTAACTACCAATTTCAGTGAAGAAAAATATGAGAATACAATTGACCGAAAAAGCGGAAAAGCCCAACATCCTCGTCAAATGGAAAGAGTTCCCGCCGGTGCCGTGTTTGACTTTGAAATTATTATGGACATATATGACGGGGATGATAAGGATAAAATGCTTGAAATGCTGAAACAAGCCTTCGCATTACTCGAAGACGACTACTTGGGAGGAAGTGGCACACGTGGCTATGGAAAAGTAAAAATCGATTACACCATTGGAACCCC
>Ga0116188_1003393_pt1 | contig 11713 bp, 4 predicted proteins | sample AD_JPNTR2_MetaG_FD_89807 | JGI IMG/M metagenome (GOLD analysis project Ga0116188, IMG submission 89807) | Active sludge microbial communities of municipal wastewater-treating anaerobic digesters from Japan - AD_JPNTR2_MetaG | ecosystem: Engineered > Bioreactor > Anaerobic > Digestate | place...
CTGCGGCCGTCTGCCGTCATGCACGCGCCACTTCCCTCCCGGCAGGAAGGGAGTGTCGTCAAATCCGATCTTGCTCTCCTCAGCTTGCCCGGCCCAGCCGGTCAAGGGGAAGAGGAGCAACGTGCCGAAAGCCAAGAAAGCGAAGATCAGGAGATAACGAGAGGATCGTTCAGGTTGTCGCATGCCGTCATCCTTTCTTCTTTGCCGGCGATCTCGGGTTTTGTCGAAATCACCGCATACGCATCGTACATGGGTGTTGTCGTCGTGCCAAGTCCGGAAAAGCGGTCATTCCGGGCGAGACGTCGACCGGCGAGGAGGCCGGCTGAGCGCCGGGTGGCCCATAGCCGTGCCCGGTGACGGTTTCCCCGTGACCCGCTCCGCCCGCCCCGGGCATGAGTTTCGGAGGAAGATCGTCGCCTGTTCTGCTTGCATCGCGAAGAATTGACCCATACGATGTGGTTCCGTGAATCGAAGGGAGTTTTTGGGCGCCTCGGCCGTCGGCCTCCTCGGACGTCCCGGACCTTCCGGGGTTCCGGGAAGTATTCTGGTTCACGAGCATGTGCTGGTGGACTTCGTCGGCGCCGACGCCGTCTCGCCGGAGAGGTACGACCAAGACGAGGTGTTCCGAGTCGCATTGCCCAAGCTGGAGGAGGTCAAGCGTCTCGGTTGCCGGAGATTGCTGGAGTGCACGCCTCAATACCTCGGGCGCGATCCCCAATTGCTGCGGCGGCTCGAGCAGGCTGCGGGAATCGAACTTTGGACGAACACGGGGATCTACGGCGCCGGCGATCACAAATATGTCCCTGAATTCGCCCGAAGGGAGAGTGCGGAAGAGCTTTCGAGACGCTTTGTTCGGGAAGTGGAGCAGGGCGTGGAAGGTGTCCCGCCTCGCTTCATCAAGACCGGGGTTAATCGAGCTCCCCTGAATGAGTTGGACCGAAAGCTCATCCGGGCTGCGGCCCTCACGTCACGGCGGACGGGCCTGACGGTGGCTTCTCACACGGCGGACGGGAAGGGGGCCCTTGAGCAGTTGCGGATTCTCGCGGAAGAAGGTGTCCCGCCGGAACGCTTCGTTTGGGTTCATGCTCAAAGTGAGAGAGATCATTCGTTTCACCGGCGGGCGGCCGCCGAAGGCGCTTGGGTGGAGTTCGACGGGATCGGCGAAGACACCGTTGCTTGGCACTTGGACTGCGTTCGTTTCATGGCTGCAGAGGGCTTCCTGGACCGCGTGCTGGTTTCCCACGACGCCGGTTGGTACCACGTCGGGGAGCCCATGGGCGGAAGCTTTCGAGGCTATACGGACGTCTATACACGTTTCGTACCCCGACTGGAACCGACTTGGGTGGAACGGTTGTTGGTTCGAAATCCCGGGGTGGCGTTTCCGGGTTGAGCTCGCCCAGGAGGTCTCGGGGTTTCTCCACCTTCGTAGGGGACGGCGGAGTCTTCATTGGATTGCTCGTTTCCCCGGTTTCGCTATCATGAAGGTTTCGACGTGAGGTGATATACCAGCTTGGGGGTGAGACATGATTTCAGCCAGGACTCGCGTTTGTGCCGTGATCGGCGATCCTGTGGAGCATTCGTTGTCGCCGCAATTGCACAACGCCGCCTTCCGCGCTTCGGCGGTGGATCTCGTGTACGTGGCTTTCCGCGTACGTCCGAATGATTTGGCGGCTGCGATTGCCGGTGTCCGCGCTTTGGGACTACGAGGTCTTTCCGTGACAATTCCGCACAAAGTGGCGATTTTACCGTTGCTCGACAAAGTCGATCCTTCTGCGACACACATCGGTTCGGTCAATACAGTGGTGAACCGCGGAGGGGAACTCGCCGGCTACTCGACAGACGGGCCCGGGGCTTTGAGAGCCCTGCGGGCCGCCGGAGTCGCGGCGGAAGGGAAGAAGATTCTGTTGTTGGGTTCCGGGGGAGCCGCCCGAGCCGTAGCTTTCGCTCTAGCGGCCCTGACGCCTCAACCGGAGCTGGTGGTTCTCGGGATCGAGGCGGACGAGGTGGAGCGGTTGGTCGGCGATCTGCGGGAAAGAACGGGTGTCCAAGTATCCGGCAAGAGGCTGGAGCCGGACATTCTGCGGGAAGCTGTTAGGGGCAGCGACATCCTAATTCACGCGACCCCTGTGGGGATGGCCCCACGAATCCGCGAATCCGTTGTTCCGGTGGAACTTCTGCAGCCCGGACAAGTGGTCTTCGACTTGGTGTACGTACCTTTTGAAACCGAGTTGCTACGGGCTGCGAAAGCTGCGGGGGCGATTGCGGTCCCCGGTTTGGGGATGTTCGTCCACCAGGCGGCGATCCAGTTTGAGCTGTGGACGGGACAGCCCGCGCCTCTGCAGGTGATGGAAGACACGGTGAAGGAGATCCTGACCGGGGTTCAGGAGTAAGTGCGGAATTGACGCCTCCGGTCGGTGACTCGACGTTCCGCAGACGGTGGGGCGTTCCGAGGGCTCGGGAAACGCAAGTAAGGTGACGGGAAAACCTCCGCAGCTCTCCGCGGCGGCCGTGAAATCCGGCGTTTTTGCACGCCCCCTGTTTCAGAGACCTCTTGGCGCCGCAAGGGTCCACGAAGTGCAATTCCTCAGCAGTATTCCAAGCGGAAATTCCGCAATCCCTCGGGAGGGACCTCGTAGCGACGTAGTCCCGGCCTGGAGTCGGGCGCTCCTTCCAGAGGCAAGGACTCCCGGGCGTCCACGACCAGCTCCAGCCGGCAGTCCTCGGGCGGAACGACCGTAAGGCGACGACCGCCGAGCGGGCCGGTCAGCCGAAAGGGCATGGGACCCAACGCCGTCGCCACGGTGGCCTCCAGCCGTTCCAGGTCGCCGGGCTGCGGCCGCAGCTCCAGCCGGCGGCAGCCGGATTCCAGCACCTTTACCCCGACCAGGGACGTGTATACCAGGTAAAGCGGCACGACGCCGCAGTGACTCCACTGGTCCGAGCTGTCGCGGCGCGGCGACCAAAGCTCTGAAATCGTATTGTTCTCCACGACCGAGGGCATTTCCGCCCAGATTTCCCGCAGTTCCCGCAGGATCACATCGACCCTCCCCAACTCGGCTAAGGCCCAATATCGCCAGCACGTGTTGGGCACATAGGACAAACCCAGTTCCGGCGGCTTTTCCGCCAAGACCTTACCCGCCTCCGATCGAGCTTCCTCCGGCAGCGAACCGTAAAGAATCGCCGTGGCCAGCGACCGATCGCAGAATCGAGGACCTTGTTCTTCCTCCTCCCACGGGAGGTTGTTGACGAAAAGGCTTCGGCGGGGGTCCCAAAAACGGCGTCGAGTCGCCGTTTCCAATTCCTTGGCTACCAGCCGGGACCATTCCGCAAGAGGTTCTCTTTCCGCCGCCTCCGCCAGTGCGGGAAAGATTTCGTTGAACATCGCCGCCGCGTACAGATTGAAAGCACACTGCTTGTGGCGCTGCCGCGGGTAGCCGGTGTGGTCGATCCACACGGAAGGCACTCCCAAGTCTTCCACCGGCAAGAGATCGTCGTCCCTCCGTAAGTCAGCCAAGTAGCGAACAAAACGTTCGAGGCGTGGAAACACCTCCCGCAGGACCTCCAGGCGTCCGCCGAAGCGATAGGTATGGTAGACATCGAAGACATGGCCGATTCCGTGATCGAGAATCGGACCCCAGCGGGTCAGCTGTAATTGCCTTTGCGCGATCCTGGCCAAGCGATCGTAGGCCGGCCAGCAATCCAGAAAGTAGCCCTCGAGGGTGATTCCCTGGTTGAAGGTGCGAACATAGCGAGCCGGCAGCCGTGTCTCGCCGCATGCCCAGTGGAGAGCGTGTAATTGGTGTCCCACGTCTCCCGAGTACTGCTGGCGCTCCCGCCCCATGCAGTCGACGACGGATTCCTGGGCGGAGTTCGCCAACGTGTTCACGGCGGCGCGAATGGCGCGCATGACTCTTTCGTCGTCGCAAACGACGTCAGGTTCCTGGGGCCAAGGGTAACGGCGGCGTCGCAAGCCGACCGTCGAAACCCGCGCCCGACCGGCCGCGCCGTGGAGGTGTAGCTGCATCCATCGAGCCGACTCGTAGTCAAAGGTCTCGAACTCGTTAACTCCTTCGCGGCAGGTAAACCGCGTCCAGGCGTTCAAGTCGAGATTCAACAGGGGAGGCCCGTTGGGATCGTGAGCGTCCGCCACGAGGAGTTCCATCACCGTACCCTCGGGCGCCTCGAGCCGGACAAACGGCCGGCCGACCATCTGCTCGGGTAGCTCAAAGGTCAAGGCCAGACCTTCTTGCAGCGACAGTTCTGCCTCCCAAGCCGTATCGGTTGCAGCCACGTCGATCGGCTCAGAGCGTGCCGTATATGCCTCCGGCGGGCGGACCGCAAAGAATTCCTCCACCGGTCGACGCCAGCGAACCCGCTGGACACGGCGTAGACGAGCCTCAACCAGGGTTTCCACCATAAAGGGAATCTCACGCCGGTAGAGTCCGGCGGATTCGGCGTCTCCCCGGAAGTCTAGAGCGTATTCCCGATTGGCCGCACAGACGGCGGGACGGTCTGCGGGGCAATCGAGTTCCATGGCGGGAAGCCAATCCGATCCCGTGTAGTAACCCGGTCGATCCCAGCCGTATGGGTACCGGCGGGCGTCGAATTCTTCCTGCAGGGATCGGAGGTAGTCGCGCTTATACTGGCCCAGTTTCCAAGCGGTTCCCAAGCAGGCTTGCCAAGACCGGTCGGAGACCAGTAGCAAGGTCGTGCCGTCGGTGCACTCGATCTTCAGACGGCAAATAAAGCCGGGTTTGCCCATGGGACTGGTGCCGTCTCCGGAACCGTAGTAAAGACATTCAGTCGCCAAGACGTTTTTACCGGCGACTAGGTATGGTGCAAGATCCAACGGATCGGCTTCCAGCCAACGAGGATCGCAGGGTGCCGGGCCCCACTGCACGCGGCGGCCGTTGACGCGGAGTAGGTACCGACTGTCCGCCAGGATCCACCCGCGAGCCGCACGGGGCGGGGCCGGGAGCTCAAATTCACGCCGCAGCAAGACGAAGCTGTTGTGAAGAAAGCGTCCGAAGGGATACCAAATCCAGCGGGCGGGAGAAAAATCCAACAGCTCTCGACAAGAGGTTTCCTCCGGTGACGGATTACCTCCAGGTCCGCCGGTTACCAAACCGGCGCGGCGTACCCACCAGGGGGCGGTTCCGGTCGAGGCTAGGAAACCTCGGCGTGTCAGGTTCCAGCCCGACGAACTCGAGTGTAAGGGTTTTCGTTTCATCTTGCCGACTCCTCTCTCTTGACTTCGGTCACCCCGGCATGCCCCAAGGATGGCAGACCCCCGGGAGACGCACAAGGCACCGACCTTGCCCCTGATGCGGAGAAGGAGCCGGGTGAGTTCGGAAGTTCAGCGCTTCACGGTGGCCGTTTTCCTTTTGTGGAGAATTCCGCCCCGGGATGTTAAATAGCTGTGTTATGAACCTGTCACGCCTGTTTTCTGCAGTCCTGTTCGCAAGCATGCTGAGTGTCCGCCCGGCGCTGTCGGTCGGATCGGAAGTCCGCATTTGGGAAGAAGATGTGGTCCTCCCGACGTATCGCTTGGATCCGCCTGATCCGAACCCCATGTTCTATCGGCACGAAGCCTACCAAGGTGCCCAGAAGCGCATTTATCCTTACCCCTTTCAGGAGCACGTAACCAATATCCGCGAGGAGAAGAGCTACCGCTTCGTTTTCCTGGAAAACGAGTATGTGCGCCTGAGCGTGCTACCCGAACTGGGCGGCCGCATATTCTCGGCGCTGGACAAGACCAACGGCTACGACTTCTTTTACCGGCAGAGCGTCATCAAGCCGGCCCTCATCGGCATGCTGGGCGCCTGGATCTCCGGAGGCGTCGAGTGGTGTGTGTTCCACCACCATCGGAATACGACGTTCATGCCCGTCGATTACTATCTGGCCGAAAACCCCGACGGGAGCAAGACCGTCTGGATCGGTGAGACGGAGCGACGCCATCGCATGCACTGGGTCATCGGTGTCACGCTCCACCCGGGCCGGTCTTACGTCGAAACCACCGTAAAGCTTTTCAACCGGACCCCTTTCAGTCATTCCATGCTCTATTGGGCGAACGTAGCCGTGCACGCCAACGATCAGTACCAAGTCGTTTTCCCGCCCAGTGTCCGTATCGCCACGTACCATGCCAAGACCGACTTCATCCACTGGCCTATCGGTGACACCGTCTACCGGGGGGTGGATTACCGCGGCGTCGACTTGAGCTGGTGGAAAAATCACCCCGAGCCGAACTCCTTCTTTGCCTGGAGGCTGGCGGAAGACTTCATGGGTGGTTACGACCACGGCAGACGGGCCGGCGTGGTTCACGTCGGTAACCACCACCTCGTCTCGGGAGCCAAACTGTGGGAGTGGGGGCCCGGTCCCCGCGGTCGCGTTTGGGACAGGCTCCTGACCGACACGGACGGTCCTTACGCCGAGCTGATGGTGGGCGCCTATTCGGACAACCAGCCGGACTACAGCTGGACGGCTCCCACCGAAACGCGGATTTTTCGGCACTATTGGTACCCGGTTCATGACATCGGCGGCTTCAAGCGCGCGAACCGGGACGTCGCCGTGAACCTGGAAGTAGGCGACGACGGCGTCCTGGTGGGAGTTCACCCGACTCGCCCGTTTCCGAACGCTCGCGTCACCTTGTACAGGAACGGGAAGCTATGGTTGGAGGAGAGCGGCGACCTAAGTCCGGCTCGGCCGTTCGTCAAGCGCCTCGCCCCGGACAGCCCGCCGGCTGCAAGTGACCTTAGGCTGGTCGTTACCGACAGCGACGGCAAAACCGTCATCGAGTACGCTCCCCGGCCCGAGAGCCCGCCTCCGCCGTTGCCCGCTCCGGTGAGTCCCCCCGTGCCGCCGGAACAGATCCCCAATAACGAGGAACTCTACCTGACCGGACTACGCCTGTTGCAGCTGTACAACCCGGTTCTTGATCCTTTCGAGTACTTCTCGGAGGTCCTACGGCGAGATCCCGACGATACCCGCACCAACACGATCGTGGGGATCGAGCTGGCTCGCCAAGGACGGTACTCGGAAGCCGAGGAGCACCTTGACCGCGCTCACCGGCGTTTGTCGGCCGAGTACATCCGTCCGCGTGACATGGAGGCGGCTTACTACTTGGCGTGGGTGAAGCGGGAGCTGGGAAAGACGGAGGAAGCTTACGATCTCTTCTACCAGGCGACGTGGGACCTGGCGTGGCGGGCCGCGGCTTATCAACAGCTGGCCGAGATCTCGTCCCTGGAAGGTCAATGGGACAGAGCTTTGGCCGAGATCGACCGCTCTCTCGCCGCCAATTCTGAGAACACTCGGGCTCGTGGGTACCGGGCGGCCTTTCTCCGGCACCTGGGACGTTTGGAAGAAGCACCGGAAGAAGCCGGTCGCACTGCGGCCCAGGATCCCCTGGACTTCTTCGCCCGAAACGAGTGGGTCCTCGCTTCTCCCGAGGCCGATCGGCCGGGGCGTCTCGCTGAACTCTCCCGATTGATGCGTGACGAAGCGGAGTCCTACCTCGAGCTCGCCATGGACTATGTGCGCCTGGGGATGTGGCGCGAGGCGTCCGACGTGCTGCAGCGTCCGCTGTCCCGGGAAGGTTCGTTTGGCGCCGGATACCCCATGGTGTTCTACCACCTGGCTTGGCTGTCGTCGCAGATGGGAGAAGAGCGGGACTCGGAGGCTTGGCTGCGTCGGGCGGCGGAAGCTTCTCCCGACTATTGCTTCCCGTTCCGACTGGAGTCGATTCGTGTCCTTCGTTGGGCGGTCGCTCGGAATCCGCGCGACGCCCGGGCCCACCACTATTTGGGCAACGCTCTGTTCGAGAAGCAGCCCGAGGCGGCCATTCAGGCCTGGGAGACCGCTCGCGAGCTGGATCCGGCCTTCGCCGCGACCCATCGCAATTTAGGTTGGGCGTACTACTACCATCGGAAGGACACCCGGTCCGCCGTCGCGGCCTACGAGGAGGCCGTGGCGAGGAATCCGCAGGATTCGCGTTTTTTTCAAGAGTTGGATCAGCTGTACGAATTGGCCAACGCCGATCCCGAAAAGCGGCTAGCCTTGCTTGAGGAACATCGTGAGACGGTCGTTCGTCGGAACGGCAGTCTGCTGCGCCTCATCCGGGCGCAAATCGCGGCGGGTCGCTTTTTGCCTGCGGTTGAGTTGCTGGAAAGCAGATTTTTCCACGTCCAAGAGGGGGCCGAGGACATTCATGATCTTTTCGCCGACGCCCACTTGCTGGCGGGTTTACAACTTCTTGGGCAAGGAGAGCGTGAGGCCGCACTGCAACACTTCCTGCGGTCGGCCGAATACCCGGAAAACCTTTCCGTCGGGCCGCCTCGTCGGGATCCGCGTCTGCCGCAAATCGCCTGGTACGTCTCCCGGGGCTGTCAAGCCTTAGGCCGGGACGAGGAGGCTCGGGAGTGGCTGGACCGAGCGGTTCATGGCGATTCTCCGGCGCCGGGCTCAGCCGCCGATTTTTACCGGGGTATGGCTCTGAAAGAGCTTGGGCGGAAGGAGGAAGCCGAGCAGCTGTTTGCGTCCCTGGTGGAAGTCGGGGAACGGCTCCTGAAAGAGGGGGGCGAACGGGAGTTCTTCGTCTCTTTCGGAGAGCGTGAAACGGAAGCCATGCAGAAAGCGCGGGCGCATTTTCTACGCGGGCTCGGCTGTCTCGGTCTCGGCAAGCAAGAAGAGGCTCGGGAAGCCTTCCGTCGAGCCGGCGAATACAACCGGGGTGACGCCTGGGCCGCGTATTTCGCGGGTCGTTGGACCCAGACTCCTCCCGAGAGTTAGGCGAACGGGTCGAACGCTGGGGGACCGGAAGGCAAAAGCCGAAGCGGGACCGCAAGAAGCCGGCGGTGCCGGGGGCGGCCGTTCTTGGACCGCCGCCCCGCCGGGTGCCGGGTACTCGGCACCCGGCGGGGCTCGGAAGCCCGGAACCTGAAATGCCGGGCGCTCCGACGACTATGCATGTCTCCCCTCCATCACCTTAGGGGAGAGTTTGGCCTTGGCTACGAACCTCGAAGTAGTCCACCGTCACCTGGAAGGGCGCCTCCTCCCGAGTATCTTCTCTTTGTCCGAGGAGAGCGGCGAACTGCGAGGGACCTCGCGACTCGGGGTCGCCGTTGACCGCCAGAATGCCCGCCTGGACATCCCGGAGAACGACGTCGGTTACCCCAAGCGGCGAGAAGTTGATGCCGTCCTTCGAGTAATAGCCGCGGTAGCGACTACCCTCCTTCTCCAGCCGAAGCACGATGCTTCGCTCACAGTCGAAGAGGGACTCCGTTTCCTTATTCGCCACCAAGTACTGGACTCCGTTCCGCTCCACCACGAGTTCCAAGTAATTACCGACGCCGGCGAAGCCGTGGGAAGCTCGGTCGTACACCAGCTTCACGTAATTGTCGTCATCCTGGTAGGCGATCAGACCGCCTTGTTGATCAAGCACGCTCGGAGCTCTGGAGAACGTCATCCTCGATTCAACCACCCAGTCCGCGTTGGCGGATTGCAACAGCAGATTGGCGGCGTTGTTCGACGTGCCTTTCAGATCGCCGTCTCGAGCGGTGATCACCAAAGAGTCGTGCACGGAATCGATCTTCCAGTCGGACGGGTTCCCACGAACCCAGCGCCACTGTTCGCCAGGGGTACGCTTGAAGTCGTCTCCGGTAACCTTGGTTCCAAAGTAGACCGCGTACTCGGCCGTTTGTCCCATGGTGGGATCGGAGACCGTGACGATCGCCGTCCCCGGAACTCCTGCAGCCTGAGCCACCTTCATAACGGCCGCTTGATTGCGTACCATCGCCTCAATGCGAGGCGCACGGGAGGTTCCGGAGGGCAACAGAAGGCTGTATCCGTGGCGATCCGAGGCGAACCCCTTGGGACGCTCTCCGTCCACCCGGAGGTCCTCCAACGTGAGGACGGGCTGGACTTTGAGCGGTTGTGACGATGCGAGGGTCTTTCCCTGGTACGTAACCTCCGCGGTAATCGTCGCCACCCCCGCGGCCTGCGCGGTGACCGTTCCGGCGGTGTCCACCGCAGCTACGTTCGGGCGGTTGCTTGCGAAGTGCACGTCGAAGGCCGACCGATCCAACAACTGATCGTCGGACAGGACGGCGCTCACGTCGCAGGGAATGCGATCACCGACCGAAAGAACCACACCGTGGCAGTCCAAGGTGACGTTCTTGAGGAAGGGCTGGTGACGACCCTGCATCTCAACCTCTACGCTCCCGCGGATGTCCCGGGAAGAAGCACCCACTTCGAATACGTAGCGACCTTCGTCGAACGTCAGGCGATCCTGATCCGGGTCCCAGAACCACAGGTCCGTTCCCGGGACTTCGATAGCGACGGTGTGCGTCTGCCCCGCCGGGATGCTGACGCGCTGGAATCCCCGCAGCCGTTTCAGCGGGCGCTGCCGTTCGGCCGGACTGTCGGGAGTCTTGACGTACACCTGGACGACCTCGTCGGCGGCCGTCCGGCCCGTGTTACGGACATCGACACTGATGGTCACCGACTCGTCGGGAGAGATACGCTTCTTGTCGGCCCGGATGTTCGAGTACTCGAAAGTGGTATAGGAGAGCCCGTAGCCGAACTCGTACGACACGTCCCCGTCGAAGTACCAGTAAGTCCGGGGATTACCATCTACTCCCCGTAATTTGTAGTTGGTGAAGTCGGGCAAATCGGCCGTCGACTTATACCAAGTGAAATTCAGCTTGCCGCCCGGTACCGCCTCGCCGAACAGAATGCGGGCTACGGCGTCACCTTGGCCCTGGCCGTTGAAGCCGTACCAGAGGATTCCGCTAACGCTTCCCAAGCTGCGAAACTCCTCGATTTCCACGACCCCGAGGGTTTGCATGACCACGATGGTTCGAGGATTGACTTCGGCGACGGCGCGGATCAGTTCCACCTGATTTCCGGGCAGCGCGAGGAACGGTCGGTCGCCTTCTTCGCCAGCCGTCCGGTCGTCGGTTCCGACAAAGACAATGGCGGCGTCGGCGGATTTCGCCAGCTCCAGGGTCTCGTCAGAAATGGGAGGCAGCGGTCGGGCGTGGAACACAAAGTAGACCGGTTGGTCCTCGCGCACTTGAATACGTTCAAGTTCAGCCGAAAGCGTCCGGTTGCGGAACATGCCCGTTCCACCTTCCACGTCGAAGACAGCGAGGCGATCGCCGTCCAAGGAACCGACTCGTAACTCGACCGTTCCGCCGTCACCCGGCACCGACAAATGCAGGTTCAGCTTCGTCGCGTCGGCCAGGTCCAAGCCAAGGTAGGAAACCCACGATCCATCGTTGAGATTCCGGATCCGACTGTCGTTCCCTGAACCGGCGATCTGAACTTCCGGCGAAGCTTCCGAATAGTCGACGGCGCTGTAACGCCGGGTGCTGCCGTCGCTCTTGACCACCTCGAACCAGGAGATATTGACTAAGTTCCATCGGGGCGAAGCCGTCGCTCCCTCGGCATAAACCACCTCGGTCGCCGCCTTCTTCTCCTGGAGTAGACGCCGAATGCCGGCCAGAGGAGAAATTCGTTGTTCCTCCTTGACGAAGCCGGAATAAGGGCCCAGTTCGACCCGATCGGCTTGCGGTCCGAGAACGGCGATCTTGCGAAGCTTGGTATCAAGGGGCAAGGCCTTGTTTCGGCTGCGGGGGACCACTTCGTTCTTCAGCAAAACGGGAGTCTTGGTCGCCGCTTCGGCCGCCAGGGCGGCGTGCTCTTCAGTGGCGACGAC
>Ga0116188_1003394_pt1 | contig 11711 bp, 9 predicted proteins | sample AD_JPNTR2_MetaG_FD_89807 | JGI IMG/M metagenome (GOLD analysis project Ga0116188, IMG submission 89807) | Active sludge microbial communities of municipal wastewater-treating anaerobic digesters from Japan - AD_JPNTR2_MetaG | ecosystem: Engineered > Bioreactor > Anaerobic > Digestate | place...
ACAGTATAGGAGAACCAAAGGACGATTTCGAACAAAAGAAAAACACCTTGACAACAGCAGTCCTCATAGAAGGGTGGGTTTCGAATCCGGACGGCGTTTTTCCGGCCGGATTGAAACCCACCAATTGGCACCCAACGCGCCGTATCGGTGCAACTGACCCTGCAAGGAAAGTGCACGCTGGGTGGAGAGTGGTGGGTTTCCATCCGCCCCGAAAAGCGCGGTGCGGATTCGAAGCCCACCCTACGAAAGCCGCTGGTAAGGAACCTCCCGAGACAGGCGCGATCGAACAGATGGCTGAAATGGAAAATGGAAAATGAACGATGGAAAATGGAAAATGCTTTTCTGATCCCAATCCACTTCCGCCTGATCCGCCTTACAAACGAAGCCCTTCTGAATTAGACTATGACGATGATGCGAACGGTGGTCCTCACTCTCGGTCGTGTTATATGTATACTGTTTATTTTCAGTTTGCTTCGGGGCGAGATTCCCGACCCGCTCCGACTTAATATCCCCTTTCAACCGGCCTGGGACGCGATGCTTGAGATGCTACAGAGCCGCGGCATGACCATCGAGCAGAGCGAAAGAGTGAAGGGGACAATTCGAACGGAATATCGGGAGTACGCCTCGGGGCCGATGACCGACAGCCATATTGCTAAAATAGGGACCAAGCCCAAACTGCCGGATGCCGACTGGGTCAAGGTGGAATATCAGTTCGAGATAGAAATCCAGGTCATCGAAGAGAAGGTCACTCTGGTAACAGCGGCCGCGAATATCAAGGCACTTAAGCGTGACTTCCTCGGAGGTCAGAGCTGGGTTACCATTCCGACTAACGGTGAACTCGAGACTGACCTCTTGACAAGGTACGGCAAACAGCTTTTCGGGGAACGCTTCGAACTGACGAGGCGAAAGAAGGGATTCTGGGAGCGTGAGCCAAAGTACGTCCCGGACAGCGAACAGACGATCCCCAAAGTGGTGGGACCTGAACGCCCCCCGACCAAATGAGGACTTATCGTGACAGAGAAGACCTTGCAGATACTGGACAATTCATTTCGATACTCACTCCTGGCGTTTCTGATCATTCTGGCCTTGATACTGGCCTATGCACTTTTGCTGCGATCAGGGCCTGCCGGAACGAGCCGCGCCAAAACCGCATGGCACGCCATGGTGCTTTCTGCCTTGCTGGCCGGATTCTTCTTTCTGGCTGTCAGCTTTCTCCCGCTTCCCTTTTTTGACAACTTTGCCTCAGTCCGCACTCTCGACGAATCTCCCCTGAGGCTGACAGCACTTGTCTACGAGCGGACTTTCGAAGGCTTCTCTCTTCAGGGAGAGGTATGGAACCAGACCGCGAGCGCAATCGAAAACGCTCAAGCTCGCGTGAACATTTGGGGGAACGATCGACAGCTGCTCGATACCGTCATCGTCCCGCTTGAGCCTAATCCGCTGCCGGCTTCGCAGCCTGCGAGCTTCAAGCTGACATACAACAAAAACTCCCCCTTCCTGTACGGGTACGAAGTGTCTTTTTTGGCTGCCGACGGGCAGCCGATACCGCACATAAAGGGTTTTGATGTCCAGTGACCTCCGTCGGCGGCTTCCGCAGAAGTATCCCCTCGTGCATCTGGCGCCGTACCTGAGGTTGTATCGGGGACGGATAGCCGTAGGCATCCTGATGGTCCTGCTGACCAATGCGGTCGCCGTGGTCTCGCCTTGGGTCCTCGGCTTGGGGGTCGGCGCCCTGTCGTCCAAGCTCAGTCACAGCACGATGCTTTTCTATGGGAGCCTCATCGTCGTTCTCAGCGCGGTGGAGGGTGTGTTCCGTTACCTGATGAGGAGTATTCTGATCGGAGTCTCCCGACGTATCGAGTACGACCTGCGCAATGACGTTTTCCGACACCTTCAGCTTCTCCATCCTCGCTTCTATCAGCTGAACCCAACCGGGGACATCATGTCGCGGGCAACGAACGATCTCAGCGCCGTCAGAATGGTTCTCGGTCCGGGGATCATGTATTCCGTTAATACTTTGTTCACCACCGTGCTGACAGTGAGTCTTCTGCTCACGATCAATCTTCGTCTGGCGCTCCTCACACTGATCCCCTTGGTGGTCGTCTCATACACCGTGAAATGCTTCGGCAAGCACATTCATGACCGCTTTGAGAAGATCCAGGAGCAATTGTCCGTGCTGACCAGCATCGGTCAGGAAAACGTGGCGGGAGTGCGTGTTGTCAAAGCCTACAACCAGGAAGAGGCGTTTATTCAAAGATTCGCCGAGGCGAACGGCGAGTATTTGAGCCGGAGTTTGTCGCTTGTCCGAATCAGCGGGATTTATTCGCCGCTTCTGGCATTCCTGCTCGGCCTGTCATCGGTCGGTTTGCTTTGGTATGGGGGGCGTCTTGTCATCCAGGGGACGATCGGCCTGCCGCACTTCGTTGCCTTCATGGCCTACCTCGCAATGCTGACATGGCCGACCATTGCCCTTGGCTGGGTCATCAATATTTTCGAACGTGGCTCCGCCTCCATGGCGCGCATCCGGGCCATTCTCGACACTCAGCCGGAAATCACCGACGGCGAAAGGATGGCCGAACAGGATGAAAAGCCGTTCAGGCTTCGCGGAGAAATTGAAGTGCGCGACCTGACGTTCAGTTATAACGGGACGCCCGTTCTCGCGAACATCAGCTTTCGAGTCCCGGCAGGAAGCACGCTGGCTATAGTGGGCGCCACGGGCAGCGGCAAATCCACGCTCGCCAATCTGTTGGTCCGATTGTACCAAGCACCGCGGGGGACCGTCTTTATCGACGGCATCGACATCAACGACATCCCCCTCAAGACTCTCCGCCAAAGCATCGGGTACGTCCCACAGGACACTTTTCTCTTTTCCGAAACAATCCGGAAAAATATCGCCTTCGGCGAGGTGTCCGCCCCGATGGAGCAGGTAGAGGAGGCCGCGAAGGTCAGTAACATCTGGCCCGACATTCAAACGTTTCCGGACAAGTTCGATACCTTTGTCGGGGAACGGGGGATTACGCTTTCAGGGGGACAGAAACAACGCATCGCCATCAGTCGCGCCCTGTTGATCGATCCTCGGATTTTGATACTGGATGATTCGCTTTCGAGTGTTGACACTCAAACCGAAGAGAGCATTCTGCAGCGCCTGTCCAAAGAACTCAGAGGGCGCACGGCTATACTCATTTCACACCGCATTTCCACTGTGAAATCAGCAGACCAGATCCTGGTTTTGAAAGAAGGCAGAATCGTGGAGCGAGGAACGCATGACGAGTTGTTGCGCGCGGGTGGACAGTACGCGGGCCTTTACGAAAAGCAGTTGCTTCGAGAAGAACTGGAAGTCGAATGAATCAGTACCACGAAGAAGAAGTTTTTGGGAAAGCGTACGACGCACGCCTGGCCCGACGCCTGCTGAGGTATCTTCGCCCGTACTGGAGAGTCGTCGCTGTATCGGTTTTCCTACTCTTGCTGGTTTCCGCGCTTCAGCTGGTCGGCCCCTATCTCACCAAAGTCGCCATTGACCGCTACATTCGTTTCGGTGACATGGCCGGACTCACGCGCATAGCGGCCCTTTTTCTCGTGGTTCTTCTGTTCCAACTGGTAGTGGCCTTCTTTCAGACCTACCTGATGCACTGGACAGGCCAGAAAATCATGTACGACCTCCGAATGGAGATTTTCAGCCACATCCAAAGGCTTCATGTGGCGTACTTCGACAAGAACCCTGTCGGACGCATTATTACCCGCCTGACAACGGACGTTGACGTCCTGAATGAATTGTTCACGGCCGGGGTAGTCAGCATTTTCGGCGATGTTTTCATGCTGACGGGCATAGTGGTGGTCATGCTGGTCCTCAACTGGAAGCTGGCACTCGTCTGCTTCTCGGTTATTCCGCTCATCTTCATCGCTACCATGATTTTCAAGGCCAAAGTGCGCGACTCCTACCGCGAGGTCCGTACGGCAATCGCCCGCATCAATGCATTCCTTCAGGAAAACATAACGGGGATGTCAGTTGTGCAGATCTTCGTTCAAGAGAAACGCAAGTTCAGCGAGTTCGAAGATCGAAACCGACATCACCTGCAGGCCAATCTGAGATCAATTTTCTACTACGCTGTCTTCTACCCGGTTCTGGATCTGATCGGGGCGCTGGCCATCGGGTTAATTCTCTGGTACGGAGGGATTCAAGTCCTGGAAGGATCATTGACGATTGGAGCGGTCGTCGCTTTCGTCCAGTATTCGGAACGGTTCTACAAACCTATCAGCGATTTGAGCGAGAAATTCAACATTTTCCAAAGCGCGATGGCCAGTTCGGAACGAATTTTCAAACTGCTCGATACTCCACCCTTGATCGTCTCGCCCGCTAAACCTATCGTGCCTCAGAAAATTCGAGGAGAAATCGAATTTCGGAACGTCTGGTTTGCCTATCGTGACGACACTCCCGTCCTCAAGAACGTCAGTTTTCGTGTAGAGGCGGGCGAGAAACTGGCAATTGTGGGGGCGACCGGGTCCGGGAAAACAACTTTGATCAATCTGCTGTCGAGGTTCTATGACGTGCAGAAGGGCCAGATCCTGCTGGACGGGATTGACATTCGGGATCTTCCCCTCGACCTGATCCGGAGCTCGATCACCGTAGTTCTCCAGGATCCTTTTCTCTTCAGCGGCTCCATAGAGGACAACATTCGATTGTGGGGGCAGCCAATTCCCGACGAGCAGGTTCGAAAGGCGGCGGAACAGGTTCACGCTGATACCTTTATCGAACGGATGCCGGATAAGTACAAGGCACACGTGGCTGAGCGGGGCGCGTCCCTTTCAACAGGACAACGTCAGCTGCTCGCCTTTGCCCGAGCACTCGCCTATGATCCCAGGATCCTGGTTCTCGATGAAGCGACCTCGTCAGTCGACACCGAAACCGAATTGCTCATCCAGGACGCGGTCTACCGTCTGATGAAGGACAGGACCTCGCTGATCATCGCGCACCGCCTGTCGACGATCCAGTACTGTGATCGAATCCTGGTCATGCACAAGGGAGTAATAGAAGAGGAAGGTTCCCACGCGCAACTGCTGCGCAGGCGAGGGATTTACTACAAGTTGTACCAGTTGCAGTACCGCGAGCAATTGCTGGCCGGGGAAAAGGAATTGACGGTTGATGATTAGCCCGGGACGGTCCCTAACGCGCGCCGCGACCGCTGAAAACGGCAGGAATGGTCTTCAGCATAATGACAATGTCCAGCCAGAATGACCAATTGTCGATGTATTCCAGATCCATTTCCATCCATCGGTGGAAGTCGATGTCGTTCCGTCCCGAAACCTGCCAAAGACAGGTCATCCCCGGTTTGACGCTCAGTCGCCTCTTTTGTTTGGTGGCGTAGTACTTCACTTCCTCGGGTAAGGGGGCCCGCGGCCCGACGATACTCATTTCGCCTTTGAGCACGTTCCAGAGCTGGGGAAGTTCGTCCAGACTTGATCGGCGGAGAAAGTGTCCAAGCGATGTCACCCTCGGGTCGTTGCGCATCTTGAACACCGGTCCATTCATTTCGTTCAGGTGACGGATTTCCCAAAGTTTGTCTTCCGCGCCGTCAATCATGGTTCGGAATTTCACCAGTGTAAAGCGCCGCCCATACAGGCCGCAGCGCGTCTGTCGATAGAAGACGGGCCCCGGAGAAGTAAACTTTACTGCGGCGGCGATAAGTGCCAGGAGAGGCGAAAGAACGACCAGGGTCGTCAGGGCGACAACGAAATCCACCACACGCTTGGCGATAAGCGACAGGTCATGATCGGGGACAGTTGAAAAGGTCAGAAAGGGCACATTCTCCAGGAAATCGAGCGAGACGCGGGAGATCGTCGTAGGAAAGAAGTCCAGCGCCAGACGAGTCCGCACTCCCAGATCCTCGCAGAAAGTGATGAGGTCCTCGAAATCCTGGAGATCACGAACATCCGAACCGACAAAGACTACCTCGTCCACGCCTTCGCGCTCCTGAAGTATTTTCGGAAGATCGTCGAGCGTTCCCAAATGCTCTAACTGCGGAAGTTGCGGTTCGTCTGGTCTGATGCTTACGTACCCTTCAACCCTGTAGCCCCAGGTCTTGAGTTTACCGAGCAACCTGGCCATTGTCTCCGCACGGCCACTCGCCCCGATTATCAGTACATTGATCCGGTTGTGATCGCTTAAAGTACGGCTCCGCAACAACCAGTGAAAAAACAGCCGAATCAGACATTGAAAGAGCCCTGACAAAAGCAGCAACGTGAGCAAAACGGGCCGGCTGATAACCAGCTTCAAGACGTAGGACAGAAAGCCGGCGGCAATAGCAGCTGCAAGCACAAACTGTGCGACCCTCAGGAATTGCTGACCGAGCGACGCCTCGAGCAACTGCGGATAGCGCTGCGTCATCGTCAGCAGGAGAACCCAGACTGGCAAAAAGGCAAGAAAGAAAACCAGGTAATCAGAAAAGGGCAGAAGCTCCGGGTTAAAGAGCTGCGCCCAGCCGTTTGAGACAATAAGAACGAGATAGGAGCGAAAATGATAGCTCAGGTACAGAGCGAAAACGCCGGCGACAACGTCGGCGACGAGCATCAGCTTGGCATAGGTTTGGTATCGACGGCGAAACATAGGATCAACAGGATGGTAAATTACTACCACTTTAGCAGACAGTCAAAGGCCGCTGGCGGTTTGGGCGGTGATCCCTTAGAAGGTGAAGACGGGCTGCTTATCCGCGCCATCCCCGGGTAACCGAGCAGCGGATGGCGGCGCGGATTACGCGGCTAGGCAGCTCAGTTTTTTCACAGCTTCTCAGTTTCGGTCCGGAGCTCCGTTAGTCCGCCGCCGGCCTTCCGGCGCCGGACCTCTATGTCCTCAGCAGAGGGATATATCCACGACGCGAGGCGGGCGGGAGAAGGTAAAGCCTTCCGCATAATTGCAGCGCGCCGAACTACCGAGATAATGGTGAAAACTGCGAATGCGGGACAGGAAATCAGGTTTGCTCAAATAATTCTCGGGATCGGGGGAAGAAGGATCATAGAGCTGTGATTTGTAAGCGCGGATAGCCGCCTCTTTTTGTTCGTAATGCTCAGAAATGTCGACCACGACCTGGGGCACGGCCACATGGTTGGGTTGAAGCCAGAACCCGATCTTATCCGGACGGTGTCGATCCTGGCCGGTGTCGATCCGGGCCAGTCCGGCGTGATGCACCGCCTCTTCCACCAGCTTGGTGGCCTTGGAATGGTCGGGATGGCCGACCGGAGAATGAGTCAGGACCATCCTCGGCCGGCAGCTCCGGATGATACGTATTAGCTTCTCTCGACTGGTCTTGTCGACCTGGATTTCGCCATCCTCTAATTCCAGGTTGGTACGGAACGTAAGCCCAAGGATAGCGGCAGCGTCAGCCGCTTCGCGCAGGCGGATCTCAGGCGTCCCACGTGTTCCCAGCTCCCCCCGGGTCAGATCCACAACGCCGGTCGTGCGACCGAGGGAACGGAGCTTCAAAAGAGTCCCTCCGCAGCCCAGCTCCACATCATCCGGGTGGGCGCCGACAGCAAGAACGTCAACTTGTGGAAACATACAGTATCTGGTGCTCCTTGCAGAACGGTTGAATCGCGTCCAGGATCCGGCCAATGAGGCTTGGACCCTCGAGAATCAGAAAGTGGTTGAAGTTGATGAGGCGTTCCTGCAGCGTCTGTTCCGGATAGACCGAGTTGTGCAGGAACGCGACGTGACGAGCCAGTTGAGACGATTGAAGCGCGAAATTCCTGACGAACCGGTCTCGAACTTTCTTAACTTGATAGATCATCTTGGCTTCGGAATTCCGCAATAGCTGGGCCATTCCGGGATCGATCGAAATCATCTGGTCTTCTATCTCGGCCACTCGGGCCTCCACGGTCGCCTGCAAGGCTTCGAAGTCCCGGATCAGCCCACCCGCTTCGGTGTCCTTCGCGAATCGATACACGGTGTCCTGAGGCGACGCGTTCACGATGTCTTCAACGCCGACGTGGTACTTTTCGAATAAGCGCTTGGTTTTGGCATCGATCAGGGTCAACCCGACCCGTGGAAAGACCATCGGTTCGACATCGCCGTAGCAGGCAATAGCGCTGAGTTGAGCAAAATAGGCCGTTTCCGCAGGTCCGGCCACGTAAGCCACCGTCGGGAAGAGGAGATCTTGAAGAATCGGGCGCAGCAAGACGTTAGGTCCAACGGCCTCGGGATCCTGCCGAACCAGGTCCAGCAGCTCGTCTTCGGAAAACTCGCGGGTCGCCTCGCCGCGAGTCTTGAAGCGTCCGCCCAGGAAGTCCAACTTATAGCGGTGCTCTCCCTCGAACAGGAAAAGTAAGGTCTCCTCGGGCGATACCTGGACCTGGGGGTTCAGCTTAGCCTGCTCCAACTGCTGAGACCGATGTTGCAACCTCTCCGCGATGTCCTTACGTTTCTTGATAACCGTCTCGTAGGCAGCGGTCAGCTGATCCTTAATCCCGGCTGTCAAAGCGTCGTAGAGCACCAGCCCCTGCTCCTGAAAAAGCGCTGCCATATACGCGCCGAAGGCTTCGCTGAAGGTCCTGCCGCGAGAGTAAGTATTTCTCAAACGATCTAGAACGAGATGGCGAAATTCCCCTCGCACGACCTTCGATTCCAGTTCGTCCAGCAGAGCCGATACGTCATTCAACAGAATGCTGCCAACCATCCGGGTTCCGTTGTCAGCGGGCGGCGGATGCAGCAAAGTCAGCAGTTCACCATCCTCCCCGAGAAGGCGAACGGAAGCCACCTCGGCATAATCAGAGTCATCCGAGGCCAGCCAGAAGACTGGAATTGCCTGAATTCCAACGGCGCGAAGCCGGCGAGTCAGCGATACCGCCGTGAGAGCCTTATGAATCGCCAGCGCAGGGCCGCCGAACAATCCCACCTGTTGTCCGGTAACTACCGCGACAGTGGACGGATCCCGCAGCTTCTGAATGTTTTCCAGGGCGGCCTCTCCAGCGCCCACCCGCCGGTTAAAGCGTTCCAGGCTGGTCGAAAGCGCGTGGCGTGGATATTTGCGCCCGTTGCGTATCAACTTTTCCGCCCTCCTGGCCAACGTTTCGAGCTCGGGCGGGCCGCCCGGATACCACTGGGCCACCGACTCGAAGTCGTAAAGGTAACGGAGAAAGAGTTCGTTCTGGCCGGTAATCCGGCGGTAGTCCAGGTATTCGGCTTTCATAACCGTATCAGCCGACCACATCTAGGCACTGGCAACACCCAATGTACAAGATACTGTTACCCGTTGCCAGCGGTCGACCTCTACGGGCGGGGCTTTATTTTCGTCGCGGCGGCAGCAGGGGCCTCTTTCGCGGCGGCGGCCCTACCTTCCCGGTCTCACTGCTCGTTCCGCTGATCGCGAGCCTCGCTTTCATCTTCCAAAACTTCTTCTCGCCGATCCCGCGCACGTTCATGATGTCTTCCAATCGCCGGAAGGGACCGTTCTTGGTACGGTAATCGATGATGCGTGCGGCAATGGCCGGCCCGACACCCGGGAGCGTATCAAGCTGTTCCAGGGACGCCGTGTTGATATTGACTTTTCCTTCAGCGTCGCTCGCTTCGAGAACGTTCCAAAAGGCCAAGGCCGCCAGCACGGCAACAAACAGAAAAGCCTTTTGCATGTCTCCTCCTTTCTCTACTGCTATAAACGCTCGAGTTGAAAAATCTACGAAGGAAAATTTCGTGGATCGTCGCGGTACCTTGATACGGCAGGATCTACGCCGAGTTACGGCGCCGGCGCTGAAATAGACTGCTGTCACTCAATCCGTGCTATCCGCGTGTATCCGTTCCCGCGGATAGTACGGATCGCGCGGATTACGCGGATGACAGGCAAGCCGGGAAGAAGCCTATCTCGGGCTACATGAAACCGAAGTACCACCGTATGAGATGGGCACCCCAAAGGGTGGCGGCCATGGCGGCAAATCCGAGAAAGGTGCCGAAAGGAAGCTCGTAACGCCGATCCTTGCCGGAAAGGCGGATGAAAGCAAGGCCCACCACGGCGCCGACCATCGAACCCAGGAAAATAGTCAGCCAGGCGAATCGCCAGCCGAGAAAGGCGCCGACTGTCATCATCATCTTCACATCGCCCAGCCCCATGCCCTCGATCTTCTTCACAACGAAGTACAGCTTCGCCACCGCCCAGAGCAGTCCCCCGCCGAGCGCGATTCCCAGCAAAGATTCGAAGTACCGGCCCGCGATCATGTCGCCAACCCACGCGCTGGCCGGTTCGGAAAAGAACTCTGCCGACTGAAGCGGAACCAACAGGAATCCGACTACAGTGCCCCCGAGCGTCAGCACATCCGGCAGGATTCGATGGAACAGGTCGATTACGAGGAGAACGATGAGGATGCTGAAAAACAGCGCATTCAACCAGAAAGGAGCAGTGAAGGAATATTTGAGAAACAACAGGTAAAAGACCCCTGCCGTCAGGGCTTCGACAAGAGGATAGACCCACGAAATGCGACTCCGACACTGGCTGCAACGGCCGCGAAGCAGTATATAGCTGAGGAGCGGAATATTCTCCCAGGCGGCTATCATATGACCACAATGCGGGCAGGATGAACGCGGACGAACGATCGAAGTGCCGCGGGGAATCCGATGGATGCAGACGTTTAGAAAACTGCCGATAACCAGACCGAAGAGCACGACGAACAAGTGGATCCACCAAGGCATCCGCGTGATTATAGCCGCGAAGGCGCCAGGTGCAAAGCGGATGAGCGAGGCTAGGGGCTAGATGGTTTAAAGGACACATAGGACCGAACCTGGTTGAAGTCTTTTGAGTCCTTTTGGTTCTTTAAGTCCTTCTTGTGCAATTCATTCAACTGGCAGATACTTCCCACATCATCGAGGAGCTCAGAATGATCATCGGAATCCCAAAGGAGACCGCTGTCCGCGGAGGTGTGGAGGAAAAGCGCGTAAGCCTGTCGCCGCCGGCAGTGCGCGAGTTGACGAACCGGGGCATCCAGGTCCTGGTTGAAAAGAATGCGGGAGACGGCGCCCACTTCAGCGATGACGACTACAGCCAGGCGGGGGCGGTAATCGTGTACTCGAGAGAGGAGGCCTATAGACGCGCTGATCTCGTCGTGAAGGTTCAGGCGCCCCTCGAGGAAGAATGGGACTACCTCCGGGAAGACCAGATCTTGTTCGGCTTCTTGCTCCTCGCTCTGGCGCCGAAGCGGCTGCTGGAACTATTGCTTGAGCGCAATATTCTTTCGATCGGCATGGAGCTCGTCCAGAGAGACGACGGCACGCACCCACTGCAACAACCTATGTCGAAAATTGCCGGGAAAATGGCGCCGCAAGTGGCTGGGCGTCTGCTCCAGGCGAACGTCAAAGGCGGACGCGGAATCCTTCTTGGAGGCATTGAGGGCATCCCTCCTGCAGAGGTGGTGATCCTTGGCGGAGGCACCCTGGGCGCTTGCGCTGCCCGCTCTTTCAGAGGCCTCGGCTGCTCGGTTTACGTGGTTGACAAAGACTTGCGTCAGCTCGAAAAGGTGAGCCGCGAAGTTCCCGGCGCTATCACTATTTTCTCCAATCAACGCAACCTCGCTCAACTGACGAGCTTTGCGGATGTCCTGGTAGCGGCCGTCCAGGTTCCCGGAGAGCGAACGCCTGTCCTGATCACGCGAGAGATGGTCAAGACAATGCGAAAAGGGTCGGTAATCATTGATTTTTCAATCGACCAGGGTGGCGCCGTTGAGACCAGCCGTTTGACTCC
>Ga0116188_1003400_pt1 | contig 11702 bp, 10 predicted proteins | sample AD_JPNTR2_MetaG_FD_89807 | JGI IMG/M metagenome (GOLD analysis project Ga0116188, IMG submission 89807) | Active sludge microbial communities of municipal wastewater-treating anaerobic digesters from Japan - AD_JPNTR2_MetaG | ecosystem: Engineered > Bioreactor > Anaerobic > Digestate | place...
CTTTGATGTGATCGGACAGGCCATGGGCGGGCTGATGAGCGTTACCGGCTATGAGGAGGGGGGGCCGCTTAAAGTGGGCGTCTCTCTCGCCGACTACATGGGCGGATACAATGCCGCCATCGCGATCCTGGCGGCGCTGCATTACAAGACCGTCACCGGCGAAGGACAGCATATTGATATCTCCATGCAGGACGGCATCTGGGCCATGGTCTTCCCGGACCGGGCTGATTACTTCGAAACCCTTATTCCCCCCAAAAGAATAGGCAACCGGCTCAGCAGCTCCTCCCCCTTCGGCTCCTACAAGGCCAAGGACGGCCACGTGGTCATCTGCACGATTACCGATGAACAATGGCAGAATGTCCTGAAGGCCATGGGGCGCGAAGACTTAAGCGACGACGAACGCTTCGCCACCCGGGTGCTGCGGACCAAAAATATGGCCGACGTGGAGAGCGTGCTCTACGAATGGCTGAAGGATAAGACCGTCGAAGAAGCCATTGCCGCTTTAGAAAAATTCAAGGTTCCCTGTTCCCCCGTCCCCACCTTCGAACAGGTGGCAAACGACCCCCAGATACTGCACCGGGAAATGATTATCGAAGTGGAGCAGCCTCTCTCGGGGAAGGTTAAAGTGGGAGGTTCTCCCTACAAAATGAGCAAAACGCCTGGGAACAGGAAGCTTCGCATACCCCTGCTCGGCCAGCACAACGAGGAGATCTACGGCGGTTTACTGGGCATTGACAAGAATGAAATAGAGAGACTTAAAGCGGAAGGCGTTATCTAGCGGCGGGACCAGCGGGCGGGACATGCCCCGCCCCTGCACCTTCTGCAAAAGCCTGTTCTGAGTAAAGGGGATGTGGCCTGTGGTTATCCCTTGAAAGAGGGCGGTTTAAACACCCAGCCCTTTAATAATCCATAGGAAACGAATTTGTCGTAGATATTTATTTCCTCAACTAGCAGCTTCTTAAATTCTTTCCGCACTGCGGGGGTGTTGCTTTCCTGGTAAGCAACCATGTGTAACGGTAAAAAGGACTGGATGCCCCTGAAAATTTGCCTGAAGATATACCTGTCCGGTATGGCATCGACAGGCCGGGTTGCCTTTTCCGCCTCAGGAGGCCTTGCGGGCAACGGAGATACGTATTTTTGCAACATCTTTTCCAGTTCCGTGATTTGCTCCTTAAGCGTATCCTGGCCCATGACAATAGCTGCCGTTAGATCGGGGTCTCTGGCCAAATTTACCATGTGATTGGTAAATTCCATCGTTTTATACCTGGCAGCCAATTTAGACCACATCTGCGCCACTTCCATGATCGAAGGTTTTTCCTGTGATTTGTTTTCCCCACCTTCGTACTCAGGGTAAGACTGCAGCCAGTTTTTTTTCAAGCCAAAATCTCGAAGCCGATCATACATATCCATTTCTTCCAGTAAAAATCCTTTAAACATCTTTCTTACTTTTGGAGAAGTGCTTTGTATAAAGGAAACTATATGGACCGGCAGCAACCACTTAATGTTTTGAAATATCCTGGCGAAAATATACCTGTCCGTGAATGACGGTTCGCCCACCGAAATTTTAATTTCCGAAGCGGGCCGCGGTATTGTCGATACCGAGTATTCAGCCATCAACTTTGCCAGTTGCTCTGACTGCTGTCTAATTTTTTTAAGAACGATTTGCGTTTCCTTTCGCAAATCCTCGTCTTTAACGTAGTTCATTAAGACCAGTATGTTTTCAATAGAATCATACCTGGCCAACAGTTTATTCCACATATTTCCAGCTTCAACCACCGTTATTTCATCTTGCCTGCTCACCGCCGATTTCACTACATCCGACGCCATATCAACTATCCCTGATGCTTTCATGCTTTTCACCTTGTTTTCTGCAAAATAATATATGTGCCTTAACTAGTTATTCCGAGACCCGCTCAATTTTATTCAGCGCCGTTATTAATTAATGACCACAATGGGGGCCTTACATCTCAAAGAAAGGAAGGCGTCTTCGGCATATGTTTTTTGCATCGTGGGCAAGGCAAAGGATCACCGCATATCGACTTCTCAAAAAAGCGGGAGGCGCTCTTTTTATAACCCGGTGCTAAAAGTAAGCAATATCGACTTCGGCTAGAATTTCACCTGTCTGCAGGTCTAAAATCTCGCAATCCCCTACCCTGAAGCTGCCGTCATCCTGGAAATGAATCGCGTAAACCAGCTGGTAGCGGCCCGGTTCGAGAACATCCCCGGTATTAACCTCGATCTTTTCTTTTGCCTCGAGAGTAATTTTTACGCTGTTCCCATTGAAAGCGGCGTCGACCAGGCCGGGGCTGTGACAATAGAAATCCCCGTCACTTAAACCCAGTCCCGGGCTTCCGATGGCGGCGTAATAAAAAACAGCACCTTCCGCATCCCATTGATTGAAGGGAAATGAAGTAACCGGCCGGGCGAGGTATTTTTCTGATAGGGAAAAAATCTCATTAAAGCCTTCTTCAAGGACCAGCTCTCCAAAATACTTGTCTGAAGGAAAATTTAATAATTTTACCCGCCACTCCCATAAGGTTAAAAACCAGCTGTACAGCTCCCGCGGCTCCTGCTCCAAAATTGCGCCAGCCGGGTCCGGCGGGCACAGCTCTGCCAGCTCTTCCAGGTCGCTTAGCACCTGTTCGGCGGTGACAACGCGCCCCTTTTGCAGGGCGTCGATTATATCGACCTGTGCGGCGATGGCATTACATTTTGCGATGGCCTCCATAAAGGGATTTTCTTCTGACTCCGGCAGAGCCGCCGCCTCCGCAAGGCGCTGCCCCGCCAGGCTCCAGTATTCTTCAGCCAGGGCCTCTTTTGCTTCAGCAATCAGACCTGTTAAAACATCTTCGCCGATCTGGCCGTTTTCAGCAGCCTGGCCGTTTTCCGTTGCAGTACAACCAGCCAGGCTTCCCGCCACCAAAGCAACGGATATAACACCGGCCAAACAGAGGAACAGAAGGCTTTTCAGTTTTGATTTTTGATTAAACACAAGAATCAGCCTCCCACAGTCACTCTAAAAAACACCGTTTCCTTATCACCGTTCTGCCAGGCAAGTTAGGGGCGCCAGTCCAATATCTATACATGTGCTGCCATGACTATCATAATATGAAGACAGGGTTTAATCACCGTCCCTTTGACTCATTCCCTCTGCCAGGAATAATAGTAAAAGTAGATAAACCTTTCGTCGCTATCCTGAAATTTTTCCGATGTCATCATCAGGTAATATTTGGGTCTTGAAGTTTTAAATGACGCATTTGCCAATTCTCCTGACTGTACTAAGGCAATTTCATCCAGGGTTTTCTCTTTTGCCAGGGACTCGCCAACTATTTTAAACAAAGCATTGGCTTCATTATAAATATCTTCAGCATCCTTTTCCGGTGAATAGAAGAGGCTATACTTTATATTTTTCAATGAACCATCAAGCATAACATTGAGCTCTATTTTGGAGAGAGGAAGATTGCCGGCTTCTTCCCGGGTTAAACTTATTGAGCCCGATGTTTCACCGATATCAGCAACAAATCCATATTCAGAGTATTTATTGCTGTACTCATCAAGAACCTCTTGAAAATTAACGGCTTTTGACGCTGAAACAGTTATGGTACAGTAAAAGCTGCCGGCCAAAAGGGCAACAGAAAGCGCCAGCCCCGCATATTTAATCCTTTTGCCTGCTTTCTTTAGGTCAGTCTCTTCATTAGTGCTGAATACTCTTAACAATTCATTATTCATTTTAAGATGATCCCTGGAATGTTCATTAAAACCACCTTACTGGTTCATCACAAAATATTTGGCGAGATCTTTCATGTCATTATACATGTTGTAAATGGTCATCTTTTTATTGCGGCGTAATTTACCCTTGTAGAAATAATCTGCGCTTATGGTGATTTTCTTCTTGCCAATTCTTTTAATACGGAAACTCTCAATTTCTAAAAAATCTACCGGATGTCGCTCGGGGTATGTTATGATTGCCATTACATTATCCCTGTTTGCTAAAAAATCTACTGCTTCATAGACATCTGCAAGCCCCAAAGCATTATAATTAACTATAGGATTATTATCTAATATCTTTGTTGCCGCCCCGGTCTTCGCTAATCGTGAAGGACTCATTTTAGTATCTACGCCATATCTTCCCCTTACCAGCTTGCCCTTTTCATTGATACACCAGAATTGAAGTCTTGCTTTTAATACAGAAGTGGATGCGATAAATCCAACTGACCATATGGCCATGGAAATCCCCATCAGTATTAGATGGAATAATATCAAATTGATTTTTATTTCACTAATAATATAAAGGGTCTTATCAAGCCAGATGTCACAAATTATTACATAGATAACCATTGTCCCCAATAGCATAAAGGTTAACAGCAGGAAATTGTGAATGAGGATACTATTTGTTAATACCCCCGACTTTCTTGCCTGTTCTTCTGAAAAACTATAGACTTCTGTCACTATTTCCAACCTCCCTTCCCGGAAAAAGTGAGTCAAGCCACATATCAACCACCGTAACGAACTTAGTAGCTGCCGCCATCATACCATCATAACCCAGGCGCAGGTACTGCCAAGGGGATAGCGGAGCGCCAGGCTTCTCTTATGGCCTGTTGTGCATATCCGGGGTGTCCATTTCTCTCAACTCCGCATTGGCAATAATTTTTTTAATCACAAAGTAATTGGGGACACACACCAGAACCAGGATTGCCCCGATCAATGTAAAGGGGTACCACACGTGATAGGGCTGCTTAACGGAAACAGCATACAAGCCAACTGCCAAAAGAATTGCCCCGATTGGAATAAGGAATCCCAGGGCTGCCAGGAGCAGCTTTTTATATTTTTTTCTTTCAGGCCGCAAGTAGCTGCAAATATCCCCAGCGCGGCTCCCATTAAACCTACCCCGCCTCCCATGCAGGCGCCGATTATGGCAGACGCTCTTTCAGCAAACCACATCTTGATCACGCTCCTTCGTTTGTGGCAGGCTCTTATGTGCAGCTGTGGCGGTTATCATTAGATAAATATTCTATATAGTGTTACACCCATTTATTTTACCATATATATGCCAATTCTGTGGTATTAGCTGTTCTCTATAACCGGGACGCTTTTTTTTATATTATTCAAACGTAAGTCAAAGTCGCTGTCCCCTGGCTCACAAACGTTAACCTCCGGTTTTGCCGCTATAGGAAGATTTGCCGATTAAATAGTGCAAACAATGGAGTGTTTTTCAGAATTGAGGCCGGCTCAAGATTGGAATATGGTCCGGCCGCCGCAGACGGTGCGCAGGACGCGGATGGAGCGGATCCGGCCGGGGGGCACGGTGACGGGATTGGCGCTGAGGATGACCAGGTCGGCCCTCTTCCCGGCGCTGAGGCTCCCCTTCTCCCGTTCCTCGAACTGCGCGTAAGCGGCGTCAAGGGTAAACAGGCGCACCGCCTGGGCGGCGGAGAGCGACTGCCGGGGTTCAAAACCTTCCCGGGTCACGCAGCACTGCAGGGCGTGCAGCACATCCGGGGAGCAGATCGGGGCGTCCGAGGCGCCGGCAACCTTGACCCCCGCTTCCACCAGGGCCCGGTAGGGGTAAGTCCACCGGACCCGCTCCGGGCCGAGGCGCGCGGCAAGCCAGTGTTTCTCGGCGTGAATAAAGAGCGGCTGGGAGGAAACGACCAGGCCCAGCCGGGCAATATCCCTGATCAGGGCCGGGTTAAGGACGGAGGCATGCTCGAGGCGGTGGCGGTGATCTTCCTTCGGGAACTTCTTTAACAGGCGCGAGTAAAGCTTCACGCAGACCCGGACGGCGGCGTCGCCGATGGCATGGACGGCAAGCTGCAGCCCCTCCGCGTGCGCCGCCGCCATGCGGCGGTAAAGCTCCGCCTCGTCCAGGACCATGAAGCCGCTGTTGCCGGGATGGTCGGCATAGGGAGAGGACATGAACGCGGTGCCGGCCTGGAGGGTGCCGTCGCAAAACAGCTTCACCGCGCCGATGCGCCGCGCGGCGCCGCTTTCCGTCCGGTGAAGCCCGGACTGGCGGGCCGCTGTTACCGCGGCCAAATCGCGGGCAATCAAAAGGCAGTAAAGGTTGACCGGTATCTGTTCCAGCGCCATCTGCAAAAAGGGCAGGTCGTAGGCGCCGCTGTCGCCGGCCGGACCTTCCCCGTCCGTCTGCAGGACCACCCCGGCGGAGGTGATACCCCGTGCGGCCAGGCCGGCAAAGGTGGCTTCCGCGCCCGCGAAAAGCTTTTCCAGCCCAGGCAGCGGGACCCGGCTTAACAGCAGCTGCGCGGCGCTTTCATGAAATATCCCCGCGGGGCGGCCGTCCGGCTCCCGCTCGATCCGGCCTCCCGCCGGGTCCGGCGTGTCCGCGGTGATACCCGCCGCCTCGATGGCCCTGCTATTGGCCAGGACGCGGTGCCCGTCGTAGGTGACGATAATCACGGGCCGCCCGGGGCAGGCCTCGTCCAGGGCGCCGCGCGCCGGCGGGACGCCTTCGCGCAAGGCCCGGTCGTCCAGCTGCAGCCCGACAATCCAGTCATCTCCCTGTTCCTCCCCGGCCCGCCGCTTCAGCTTCTCCTGCAGCTCGCCGGTGGAGCGCACGCCGCTCAGGTTGAGGTTCAGGTCGTAGAAAACCATCAGGGTGGGGTGAAGGTGGGTATCGATGAAACCGGGCAGCATGGCGCGTCCCGCCAGGTCGATCGCTTCAAAATCCCGGCCCAGCGCCGCCCGGCACTCCGCCAGGGTGCCCACGGCGGCGATAATACCGTCTTTTACCGCCAGCGCTTCAGCGGTGGGTTGTTTCTCGTCGACGGTGTAGATCTCCCCGCCGTAGTAGAGCTGTTCCGGAGCGGACATCTTACTTCTCCTCTCTCTTCGCGGCGGGCGCTCCGCAGGATTAAAGCGGAACCAGGGAACCCGCTGCCATCAGGATGTAGGCGAAAATAATCGCTGCCTGGACCCCCGCTCCGCCCCAGCGGCCCAGCGTGAAAGACGATTCCGGAACGGCCGCCCGGCTGGCTCGCAGCGCGGGGATCACCAGCAAGGCCACGAGCACGGCGATGGCGCCGCCGGCCAGGCGCATAAACCCGAGGAAGCCGGTCAAACCGGGCAGGGCCAGCAGCAGCGTGGGCAGGGTGGCGGCCAGCCAGGAGACGCGGTACTCGAACCCCAGCCGCTCCTCGATCACCCGCGCCAGGGCATAGGAGGTGGCCCAGTAGCTGGTGAGGATGGCCAGGAAAATAAAGACGGAGCCGCCCAGGGAGGCCCACTCCCCGACGGCGCGGCCCCAGCCGATAATGGCCACTTCGGTAACCTCGGTAGAGACGAGCATGGCCACGAGCGTGACGGTGAAGGTAAACAAAAAATTGATCCCCAGCCCGAGCAGCACCGCCCGGGGCATCAGAGCGGTGTTCCAGGAGAGACCTTCCCGCGCCTGGGGGATGGAGAAGAAGCTGGCGAAGCAAAACATGACCATGCCGTAGAGGGCCATGGTTTCCTTGCCCACGCCCAGGTAGAGGGAAAGAGAACCGCCGGCGCTGAAAAGGGAACCCCCGGCGAGCACGGCCAGGATCACAGCGGCGGCAACGATGGTGTACTTTTCACTGAGCCCGAGGGCTTTCAGGCCGAAGAAAACTACACCCGCAGCCACGCCGTAGAAGACCAGCTCCGCCGCCCACAGGGGCAAGCCGGCCAGCTCGACCAGGATCTCGCCGGCGCCGACGATGTAACCGGCCAGCAGGGCGTAAAAGCTGATCACGATCAGGGCGAAAAAAATCCAGATAAAAACCCTGCGCAATCCCGGTAGGCCGGTAAAGAGATACTTGCCCAGCACCTCCACGAGCTGGTTTCCCCGGCCGTCGCGGATGACGATCTCGGCAATCATCAGGTGCAAAACGGCGCTGACCAGATAGGCCAGCAGCATCACCCAGACAAAATTGAGAAAGCCGCTTAAGGAAGCCAGGTAGGGGACGGCCATGACGCCCCCGCCCACGCCCAGCCCGGCGATGATCGCCGCCGCTTCAAAGAGGGAAAGCTGTTTCTTCCCGCTCAACGGTAACACCGCCTCCTTCGTTTAAGCCGGACCGGGCACGGTCGCCGGACCCGTGGCATACTTTTGCAGCGCCGCCTCGTCCAGCTCGACCCCCCAGCCGGGCCCTGCAGGCACGGCGGCCGCGCCGCCGCTGTAATCGATCGGCGCGGTGATGAGGTCGTCTTCGAGCATCACGTGTCCGAAAAGCTCCGTGGCGTAACCGAGCTGGTGGTGCCTGGCCGCGGCCAGGTGGAGCACGGCGGCGGAATTGATCCCCAGGGGCTGGTTGTGCAGCACCGCGCCCAGCCCCCGCCGCGCCGCGTAGTCCAGGGCGCGCAAGGCGGCGGTGATGCCCCCGGGCCTTTCCGGGTTGAGGCCGACCACGCCGACCGCTTTCAACTCGATCAAAGTGACGATATCCTGCAGTGAGAAGCAGTCCTCGTGGGCCATCAGCGGCGTATCCACCCGTTTTTGCACCTCCGCCATTTCCAGGTAGTTATAGAGAGGCAGCGGCTGCTCCACGAACTCGATCCCAAAGGGCTCGATGGCCTTGATCGCCCGCACGGCATGCGCCGCGCTGCGGCAGGCCTGGTTGTAGTCCACGCGCAGCCTGGCCTCGCCGCCTAGGGCCCGGCGCATCTCTTTCAGGATCTCCACGTCCGCGGCGATGTCGCCGCCCAGCTTCAGCCTGAAAGTGCGGATGCCGTCGGTGTAAAAAAAACGGGCCAGCTCGGCCATGCGCGCGGGCTCGCCGAGCGGCACCAGGGCGGCGAGGGGCACCCGTTCCACGGTGCGCCCGCCCATGAAATCGCAGGCCGGCCGGCCGGCGATGCGGCCCATCAGGTCGTAGCAGGCCATATCAAGCAGCCCCTTGGCCACCTCGTTGCGGGCCACATTGATCTCCATGCGGTGGCGGATCCGCTCGATATTAAAGGGGCTCTCGCCCAGGAGATACTTCCCCAGGGCTTCCTTGATCACGAGAATGACCTGGCCTGGAGAGACACCCGTTTCGGGCAGCCAGACAAACACCTCGCCGAGGCCGGTGCTGCCGTCCTCGGCCGTCAGCCGGCAGACAACGAAATCGCCGCCGAGCCAGTCCTCTTCCGCCGGTATGGCCATCCCCAGCCCCCCGGCGGCGCGCATCGCTTCCCGCACATAGCCGTGAAAGGGAACAAATACCGGAGTCAGCTCGATGCGGATGATGCGCGGATCGCCCTTCCGGTTCTTCTTCAATCCTCATCCCGGTCCTCTCTGTGAATATTTTCAAGCCATGTTATACGTTAAAAAGTTCTAATATTTTTTGTTATACTACAAATATTCCGAAGTTCCTGCTTTATAAACATTCACAGGCTCCCTGCCAGTCACAAACGCCCGTAGACTTGCCGCGTGGTTCAATACCTACCGCATACAGCAGAACTAAAAAATTAAAGGAAACTCCAATACAAGTAGTGTCCGGTATAATGGTGTATTGACAAATAGTCTCTTACAGGTCTTGACTATTGCAGGAGTTTGCCGACCCTTGCAACGGCTTGGGATGGCTGTGATTTTTAAATTATCCCAGCTTTAAGCAGGAATATTTAATATTTAAAGGAATATTTTTTTAAACGAATATGCCCATTTAAAGGTGTCTGTACCGTTGTTTGTATGAGCGGCGACATGACTATGTTTGCCACTATAATATTGACAAGGGGGTAACCGGCACAAGAATAGTTTTTTGTTCCTGGCAGGTGTTATAATCTTATTTATTAAGTGGGGAGGATGCCCAATCATGACCCGAGATTTGATCCCCGATCAATTTGATTCTGAAAAACTGGAAAAAGGTTTAAAAACCGCCGGAGTGGTCACAAGCGGTGTGGGGCTGGTCAAAACTATTGTTGCAGCCGTGGTCTTAGTCTTTGTGGCCATTATTCTTATGGTTTCCGCTAATAAATGGATTGGCCTTGCCCTCCTTTTGCTGGCGGTCGGAATGGTTGTGCTGCAAGTGTTCAAATTTAAAAAGGCCGCCCGGAAGTGAAAAAAACAATAGGCCTTTGACATAGCACCGGACGGCCGGAGGTAAAGAGAAAGACAGGGGCTTTTAAAAATGAAAAGGCGGCGCCCGCCTTCATAATCATAAGGGCGCCGCCTTACGGCAGGTGGGTGCAGGCGCAGGGCGGCGAATTTTTACCGGTACGCTCCCGTACCGCAGCATTTGAGCAGGCCGGGATGTTAGGGGGAAAAACGCCGAATCAATTTGAGACGAAGGGACTGCTCACTTGAAGAGGCCGACAAACTCTTTTATTTTAAGGATTTTGTTTCCATCCACCTTGATTTCCCCCTTGGCCAGGGCCAGGAGGGAGTTGCGCACTCCCAGGGCTACCTCCTTCCAGACCTTCTCTTCCACCCTTATGACCAGATCGGCTTCGTCTACCCCCTCAGGGCGGATTTCTGCCACGCCCCGGCGGACCATGACCGTAAAGGCCTGCCCGGCATCCGTGATCTTGAAGACGGCGGTGATCTCTTTATCGGCGCTCGCTGCAGGGTCAAGCTTAACGGCCATGTGCCGGAAGATCAGGTCCAGGGGAATCAGGTGGGCCAGCCCGGCGTCCACCTGCAGCGGCCTCGCTTTTTCCAGCTGCCCGGCCAGTTCCAGGGCGGATGTGAAATAGTAGCAGCGGGCGCGCGACTTATTCTTTACAATACATCATTTTCCTGCTTCGCTTAATCGATTTTTTCGAGATCTTTTCGAAATGCCAGGGTTTATTTGCCCCTCCGGAAGAGCTCATCGCAGCTGAAAGCTTAGTAGCGCCCGGTTTTGGGGGCGTCCATTATAAAAAAACAGCGCTGCCGTTTAAGCAGCGCAGTTATTGGGTATTCTCTGTGTGATATCCGGAAATGAGGATTGGAAGATTTAGAGCAAAGGGTTAGTCGTCGTCCTCCTCTTCTTCATCTTCATCTTCCGGATCGCCGCCGTTATCCTTGTCCAGCTCTTCATCATCTTCATTCCCCCTGCCCTTGGCGGCAGCCCAGGGCGGAGGACCTTTCTCTCCGGACTGAGCCCATTCCCAGTGCTCCCGGGCATGAGCCGGGGCCCAAGGGGGTGGACCTTCATCACCGGACTGTGACCACTCCCAGTGTTCACGGGCGTGTTCAGAAGCCCAGGGCGGGGGGCCGCCGTCTTCTTCACCGACATCCTCGCCGGTTTCATCTCCGGTTTCATCGCCGGTCTCATCGCCCGTTTCTTCACCAGTTTCGTCACCGTTAAGGAACGGCAGCCCTTCGTTGGCCAACACCACGCCGCACCCGGCCAGAAGAAACACCAACAGGAGCACAATTACTTTTTTACTCATACCACTTCCCCCATAAAGGTATTAATACGCAATCCATGATCCCAGGGCCGGAATCGAGAATATAACCCGCTACAAATACAACAATCCCGACTTCGGCGGCCTGGCGATCATGGTTCGTACCCGAACTTTAGACCCATGGCTTTGCGCGCCTTCCTTTCGGAAAGGGTTGCCTTTATCGGTCAGGATGCTATTTTTTTTTATTATAATATAATTTCTGTCATAAATCCACTTTTTTTATATTCCCCACTGTGTCAATACTTAGCGGGTATATTTCCTCGTTCCAGACAAATTAATTTAAAACCACCTTTGACTATTGCTTGGGATCAGCCTGGAACTACATAATTACTTCCATTTGATCATAGATA
>Ga0116188_1003408_pt1 | contig 11691 bp, 10 predicted proteins | sample AD_JPNTR2_MetaG_FD_89807 | JGI IMG/M metagenome (GOLD analysis project Ga0116188, IMG submission 89807) | Active sludge microbial communities of municipal wastewater-treating anaerobic digesters from Japan - AD_JPNTR2_MetaG | ecosystem: Engineered > Bioreactor > Anaerobic > Digestate | place...
CGGACTGCATCGATAACTGCCCGGCGATTCCGAATCCTGACCAGGCGGATTCGGACGGCGACGGCATTGGCGACGCCTGCGACGATGACGAGCTGGAAATATGGGAAGGCCCGGTGGAACTGCAGCCTCCGGGCGGAGTTGCCAACCACGGCCATTGGGATACTGGCGCCGCTGAAGCGCAAACGCTGGACGGCGACTCAGGGAGCGTGAAGGGTGAGGGCGGCGAAGGCTACGGAACAGGAACAACGCCCGATGAATTACCTCCGTCGGACGCGGACCTGATAGCTTTCGTTCCCGCTTGCGGACCGATGACGTTTGCCTCGATCTGGCTGACGATTCTCGGGCTGGACGCCTTGCGGATGCGGCGCAGGTGGTAAGGGATCGGCCATAACACGGCAAAAAAACGCAGCGAGCAAGGGAGAAACTGGCGGGTTACAATAGCCGCCCATGTACCGTGACGCGCCTTGGGCGGCGCCCGCCAGCATTACGCCAAGCGAGGATCAGCCTGCTACAGCGTTGCGCGCTCGTGCCGCCGCGCGAGCCGGAGTGCTCTACGGCGTGGCGGCCTATGGCTTGTGGGGGGGGTTTCCGGTTTATTTCAAAGCGGTCCAAGGCGTCTCGCCCCTGGAAGTGCTGGCCCATCGGGTGATCTGGTCAGTACTGTTCTTGGCGCTGCTGCTCGTTGTGGGGCGCAACAATGGGACAGTTGCGGCAGCGCTCCGTTCGCGGCGAGCCCTGCTGATCTTGTGCGTGACGGCGCTGCTCATCGCGTCGAACTGGCTGGTGTTCATCTGGGCGGTGGCCAACGGGTATCTCCTGCAATCGAGCCTGGGGTACTTCATCAACCCGCTTCTAAGCGTGCTGCTGGGGCTGGTCTTCTTGCGTGAGCGGCTGCGGCGCTGGCAGACGGTGAGCGTCGTGCTGGCCGGCGTAGGGGTTGTGTATCTCACGATCGCGTCGGGCGAGGCGCCGGGGATTGCGCTGGCGCTGGCGGGAACGTTTGCCATCTACGGGCTATTGCGGAAGATCGCACCGGTGCCGGCCTTGCCCGGGCTGGCAGTTGAGACGGCCATCCTCGCGCCCATCGCGCTGGCTTACCTGGTGTGGGAGATGGCGCAGGGGCGTGCCGCGTTCGGCAGCGCGGGGCTGAAGATGAGTCTGTTGCTGATGGCGGCGGGCGTGATCACCGCGACCCCCCTTCTGTGGTTCACGCAGGCGGCCCGGCGGCTCCGGCTGGCCACGCTCGGGTTCCTGCAATACCTGGCACCGACGGGCCATTTCCTGCTGGCGGTCCTGGCGTACGGGGAGCAATTCACGCAAGTCCACGCCATTGCGTTCGGCTGTATCTGGGCGGCGCTGATCATCTATTCAGTCGATACGATGCGCGCGGCCCAAGTGCTGCCGGTCACCAAGCCGGAGTAGGCAGATTGCGCTTCCCCTGGCTTTTCTTTACTCCGGCTTGACGGGTGCGAACGACTGCACGTCGCCCTTGCGGGTGAAGAAAATCTCGACGCGCCGGTTACGGGCGCGGTCGGCGCCTAGCGGGCGTTCGGCGCCGTAGCCCATGACGCCGAAACGGTCGGCCGAAACGCCGGCCTTCACCAGAACGTCTTTCACTGCGATTGCGCGGTGTACCGAAAGATGCCAATTGCTCGGGTGTTGCGCCAGCGTCTCGGGCTTGGTGATGGGCGCATCATCGGTATGGCCGACGACGATCAATTCGAAGTCGCGCGGCAGAGCGCGGTTTGTGACCGCCGCCAGTTCGTGGAGCGAAGCTTGTGCGTCCGCGCGGACTACGTCGCTGCCCGACTCGAAGAGTTGATCGTTGGCAAAACTCAGAGCGCCGCGGCTGCGGTCATACCAGACGCGGTGCTGGAACTTGGCGACAAAGTTCCGCAAGGCAGCGTCACAATCGGGCGGGAGAATCGAGGGCGGCGCATCCGGGCGAGCCAGCGGCGTGCTGGCGCGCTGTTCGATTAAGGCTAAGGCTTGGTCGCGCTGCTCTTGCACCGACTGCAGTTGCTCGCGAACGGCGGCCGCTTCGGCTTGGGCGGAGGCGGCGCGCTGCTGCATAGCGGTGAGCTGCTCCGACAGTGCCGCGCTGCGGGCGAGCTCATCGCGCAGGGCGATTTCGGCCGCGTCGCGCTCCGTTTGAGCTTTCTGGAGCTGAAACTCAGTCTCGCGCTGCTGAGCGGGAAGGCAGCCGAGCAGCCAAGGTGCGCAGCCCAGCAACAGAGCTGCCAGATATCCGCAGCGTTTCGCAGGAGATTGCACGTGGTCTCCTCCTCCTGGCAAATTGAGGGATCTAGGGATCGAGGGATTGAGAGATCAAGAACGCACCGAAAGCGATCTTCTCTTGATCCCTAGATCCCTTGATTCCTCGATCCCTGTTCTCAAACAGGGGCGCCGAGGCCCCTCCCTACCGGCGCATGAAAACGCGGCCAAGCAGCATGCCGACCACGGCCGAGACGACTACCAGGCCGCAAGCCGCCGCCAGGAAGGGGTAGAAGTAGTGCGCCAACAGCGTGGCGTAATCGGGCAGGAAGCCCTGCAATACGCCGCCGACCACCGACCCCGCCAGTCCCAGCAGCAATATCGCCGAAACGAGAAATCCGGCAAATAGACCTTCGTATTGATCAATTACCTGCGTGCGAAGCGGAGCGACTACCTCGAGCACCTCGGCCGGGGCAGCCGCGGCCAAAGCGACCGCCTGCGGCTCAGCCGCGGGCGCCGCCGGCTCGGGAGCGGCCTCGGCGGCTTGCGGCTTGGAGGCGCTTTCGTCTTCGCCGGGGTAGATTTCGTCCAGCAACTCGGCGCCGAGCGAGGTGTCGTCGGACTCGCGCGTCAGATCCAGCAGACCCGAGCCGCTGCTGCCGCCGCCTTCAAGCGAAACCTGGTCATCAATCGGACCGGTCGTGATCTGGGTGGCGGCCATAGGATCGGCGTCGATTTCGAGTTCGTCGTCATCGAACACGCCGATGCCGCTGGCGGTGATGACCGTGTCCTCTTTCTTCTCTTCCTCGATCGGCTCAAGGCCGATGATGCTGGTTCCGCCGGACGGGAGCGAAGGCGTGGCCAACTCGGGGATCTCGGGGACCTCGGGCACCTCAGGTTTGTCGTCAACCGCGTCGAGCAGCGGTTCAAACTGCTCAGGCGTCTTCTTGCCGCTGCCGGCCAGTTGATCGACATCCTCAGCCTTGAAGAAGATTTTGCCGGCATCGCGGAATTCGCGCAGGCTACCCTCGCGGACCAGCTTACGGACTTGGTCCTGGGTTTTTCCGAGCTTCTCGCAGACCTCTTCGATGGAGTAAAACGGTTTCGCCATTCAATCGCTCCTAGCGATGTTGCTCATCAGGGGTGGGTTCGGGCAGTGCGAGAGCGGGCGTGCTCGCAGGGGCGTCCTGGGCACGCTGCTGCGCGACAAGTTGCTGCACCATGCGAAAGTCGGGCGGCGCGCTGTTGAAATCCTTGAGGTACCGGTCGTAAATCCAGGTCCGGGCCGCGCTAAGGCGCAGCTTCCGCGCCCCGTTAACATTGTCGAACTCGTAGCACCAGATAGTGCCCTGGTCGATGTCCAACATGAACAGCCCGTAACGGTTGGCATCGAGCTGGCCGGTGAAGGCGTAAACACCGCGGGCCCCCGCCAATGGGGTGACCTGAGCCAAGGCCGCCGGCAGCATGCTTTGGCCGGGTTTAAGCCACAGGCCCAACGCGATGGCCGAAAGGGCAATAGCGATCAGCCACAGAACTGGTTGGTTGCTGTGCCGGTCAGTGTTCATAGCCGCCAATAGCGCCTCGGTTCCCTATCCGCCCGTCCTGCCGCAAAGCATGGTAGCGACGGAGGTTGTGGCCAGCAAGGCGCGGGGCCGAGGCCCGACCGGCCGCCATAGCGAACCTTTTATATCCGTTGCGAGCATTTTCACTTTATTCTCTTATTCAGGCGCCCCCGCTGGCAAGATAATGAAGAACCTCTTATACTGCCGACACGTACTAAGCGTACGTAGAGCGTTTAGGCGCCGATGGTTGCGCGATACGCCCAGACCGCCGCACGACGCGGCTGGACCTCGCGGCTTCGGTGCGTTACTGGAACGTCCGGGGTTTTGATAATACGTTGAGCGTGTGACCGCTCAACCGGGTTCGAGAACAAGGCGCAACATCATACTTAATGGTTCATAACAAACTTGCTGGATCATAAGCGCCTTTCGCGGAACCCCTGACATCAACACCAGTCTCGCAGCCGCCGTGTTGCTGGCTTGCTGAATGCACCGATTCGCCCCGGCGAATCGGAATCTCAGAGTTCGCCCACCATCGCGCCCGGAGTCCGGGGCGCGCAAACCGTCGCCCCGCTTGTAGTTACAACAGACAAGACAAGCGGATGAAAAATGCTTACCACAACATACCCTTTGGCCGAAGCCGGCACCGGCACGGTTGTGCTGATGCTGTTACTCGGACTGGCGCTCGGTGGCGCCGCCACCTGGGCCTACACCTGGTGGCAAGCCAACCGGGAGACCGGCCGCCAGCGCGCCGCTGCCGCCAAGCTTAAAGCTGACGCCGAGCAGCAGGCCGCCGACATTCTCAAGGCCGCAGAGGTCACTGCACAAAAAAAACACATCGAGGCTTTGCAGCGCTTTGAGACCGAAACCGCCGAAACCCGCGCGGAACTAAAGGCCGCCGAACGGCGTTTGGCCAAGCGCGAAGACGCCTTGGACAAGAAGCTCGAGGTCCTGACGACCAAGGAACGCAAGATCGAGCTGGCCGAGCAAAGACTGGCCGAACGCGAACGCGAAATCGAGCAGAAGAACGCGGCCGCGGACGAGGCCCTGATCCAGCAGAGAAACGAGCTATTGCGGATCGCCCGGCTCACGCCGGAGCAGGCCAAACAGCTCTGCCTGCAGCGGATCGAAAGCGAAGTCGAGCGTGAAGCGGGCGAATTGGTTGACCGGATCATCTCGCATGCCGAAGAGAACGCGCGCGAGAAGGCCCGCTACATAACAATCACCGCCATTCAGCGCTACGCCGCCGAGCACACCTGCGAAACTACCGTGGCCACGGTCGACGTACCTTCCGACGACATGAAAGGCCGCATCATCGGCCGCGAGGGGCGCAACATCCGGGCGTTCGAAAAGTCGACCGGCGCGACGGTTATCGTCGATGACACGCCGGGGATCGTGAGCGTCTCCTGCATGGACCCGGTGCGCAAGGAAGTTGCCCGCCTGTCGCTGGACCGCCTGATTCGCGACGGCCGCATTCACCCAACGCGCATCGAGGAGATCGTGGCCGAGGTGACCAAGGAGGTCGACCAGCGGATCATCGAGGCCGGCAAGGCCGCCGCGGCTGAAGTCAACGTGCAGGGCATACACAAGAAGATCATCGAGACGCTGGGCCGACTGCAATATCGCACCAGCTACGGCCAAAATGTTCTGCGGCACAGCATCGAGGTCGCGTTCCTATGCGGCATGATGGCCGATGAGCTGGGGCTGGAAGGTCCGCTGGCACGGCGCTGCGCCCTGCTGCATGATATTGGTAAGGCTCTCGATCACGAGCACGAGGGGGCCCACACGCGAACCGGTTATGAGTTCGCGCGGCGCTTCAATGAACCGCCGGCGGTGCTCAATGCCATCATCGGGCATCACGGTGACGTGGCGGCCACGCACCCGTATACGCCGCTAGTGGCCGCGGCTGACGCCATCAGCGCGGCGCGTCCCGGTGGCCGGCGCGAATCGCTGGAGCGTTACATCAAGCGCCTGCAGGACCTGGAAAACATCGCGACCTCGTTCTCGGGCGTCGATCTGGCGTACGCTATCGAGGCCGGCCGCGAAGTGCGCGTGATCGTCGACGCCTCGACGGTGGACGATTCGGCGGCTCTGAAGCTGGCCCGCGATGTCGCCAACAAGATCGAACAGGACATGGTGACGTTCCCCGGCGAAATCAAAGTGACGGTGCTGCGCGAACTGCGCGCCACCGAATACGCCATTAGCGGCCGCCACCGTTCTAACGGCTCCGCGAACGTGTCGTAATTTGCACTTAAGCCGGCGGTGCGGGTGGCCCAGGAGCCCGCTCGATCCGCTCGACGGTGATATCGCGGTAGTAGCCTTCGGAAATGAACTTCGCGGAGTCCGCTTGCGCTTCGCTCTCGGTGTCGTAGCTGCCGAGCGTTACGCGCAAACCATCCTTCGACTTCCCGCGTACGCGCCACTGCTTGGGTTCACCCTGCCATTTTGTGTTCATGCCCGAATCCTGGAACGCCGCGCCCGTGTGCCGGGCCTTGGGCGGCAAAGCTCGTCGCTGCGCAAAATTGTATAAAGAGGGGGAGGACGGACGTCCGGCCTCCCCTTTCAGTGGTTTTTGCTCGTATTAGTACCGGCTGCGACCGCCACGGCCGCCCCCGCCGCCGTAGCCGCCACGACCGCCGCCGCGATCCGGACGCGGCTTGGCCTCATTTACCGTCAGAGCCCGCCCGCCGTGCACCTGCCCGTTCAAGGCAGCAATGGCGGCCTCGGCGGCCTCACTCGACTCCATCTCTACGAAACCAAAACCTTTGCTTCTACCACTCTCGCGGTCTTGGATCACCTGCGCGCTCTGCACCGTTCCGTGCGCCGCAAACAGCGCCTCCAGATCGGAGCTGCTGACGTTGTAGCCCAGGTTACCCACATACAGTTTCTTGCTCATCGTTTTCTCCTATCGATGGCATTGTTGACCCGATCTTTTGCTTTCAGGGTCGTTGAAAGCGGCCGCAAGTTCCGGCCGGGAAGGAAGGAAGCGCTCTCAGCAATCGGGACTTGAACACACGTCAGGTAACGCGAGCTTCAGCGAACCAACCGCCGATATTGTAGGCCACCGGAGAAAAAAATTCACCTGTGCGGATTTTTTTCTCGCTTCAGAACCATGACGCGGCGCTCGGTCATCTCCTCGATGGCGTAGCGCACGCCTTCGCGCCCCAGGCCGCTGTCCTTCACGCCGCCGTAGGGCATGCTGTCCACGCGGGTGCTCGGAACGTCATTGATGACCACGCCGCCGACTTCGAGCTCCTCGTACGCGTGCCAAGCATGCTCCAAATCGCGCGTGAAAACGCCGGCCTGCAAGCCGTAGCGGCTGTCGTTGGCCATTCGTATGGCGGTCGCGAAATCATCGAAGCGCGCCAGCACGGCCACCGGTCCGAAGACTTCCTGGCAGCTCAGGGGTTGCCGCGGGTCGACGTCCGCGACGTAGGTAGCCTCCACGCAGGGGCCGTGCCGCCGGCCGCCGCAAAGAACCTTGGCGCCGGCCGTTACGGCTTGGGCGATCCACTGCTCGACGCGCTGCGCATCCTGCAGCGAGATGAGCGGCCCCAGTGCGGTTTTCTCATCCGCGGGATCGCCCAGTTCGAGCCGTCTGGCACGCTCGACCAGCTTTGGAACAAGAGCGTCATAAATATCCCGGTGGATGAGCACGCGCTGCACGCTGATGCAGCTCTGGCCGGACTGATAGAAAGCGCCCAGCGTGATGCGGTCGGCCGCGTAGTCCAGATCCGCGCCGCGATCGACGATGCAGGCCGCGTTGCCGCCCAACTCGAGCGTCACGCGTTTGCGGCCGGCCCGGGCGCGGATGTCCCAGCCGACTTTGGCCGAACCGGTGAAGCTTAGTTTCCGGATTCGCTCGTCGGTAACCAGCGGTTCGGCTTCCGCCCCGCTGCACGGCAGGATCGAAAAAGCCGCCTTGGGCCAGTCCGTCTGCGCCACCATCTCACCCAGAAGCAAGGCGCTGATCGGCGTCGCGGAAGCCGGCTTGAGAATCCACGGACAGCCGGCGGCAATCGCGGGGCCGATCTTGTGGGCGGCCAGGTTCAGCGGGAAATTGAACGGCGTGATGAAAGCGCACGGGCCGATGGGGAAGCGGCGCACCAGCCCCTGGTAGCCTTCGGCTCGCGGACTGATGTCCAACGGCAACCACTCGCCGCCGATTCGCACCGCCTCTTCCGCGGCGATGCGCAGCGTGTCGATCAACCGCGTCACTTCTCCGCGGGCGTCTTTGATCGGCTTGCCGACTTCAACGGTCAGCACCTGCGCCAGCTCCTCGCGCCGTTGTTCGACCTGCCCGAGGAGCTGTTGCAGGATGGCTTGCCGCCGGTGGGCCGGCAGCTTGCGCGTCTCATCGAACGCCTGGGCCGCGGCGGCGATGGCCCGCTCAATGGCGGCGCGGTCCGCACGCGCCACGCGGGCCGCGGGCTGGAGCGTGTACTTGTTCTCTACGACCAGGTCAGCCTTGGCCGCAACCTGCTGTCCGGCGAGGTAATATGGGTATTCTGCGCGCATACCAAATCTTAGGCTTGCAGTCCCGCGTGTCTGTCGCTGCTCATGGGTTGCCCGGCTTCTCCGGTTTGTCCGGCCTGTCGGGTTTTGGAGGCTGCGGCGGATGGCCAGGCAGCGCAGGCGCCTTCCCTGCGTCCTTCAGGGCTTCCTTCACCGCTTCCGGGAGCTCAAACCGTTCCTTGGGAATGTCAACGTTATGCTCGACGCTGCTCAAAGTGACGACCAGCGGCATCAGGCCGGCGGCGCGCTGCCTGAAAGGTACCATGACGTCGTCAACTTTCCGGTGATCTTCGAAGTATATCGAGATGTTTCCCATGCCGGCGCCCGCGCGCATATCCCAGCGCACCAGCAGGTTGGATTTCTGGTCAACGAACCACAGTTCGGGCGGACCCTCCTCGGGGGTCATGATGAGCTTGTACGCAGGGCTACTGCCAACCGTCTCAATGCCGGCCGTTTCGGCGCTCTTGTAGTGCCGGCGCCAGGTTGCAGGGAGGTGTATGTCGCCCTGCCGCGCCGCCAGGGCAGCTTCTTCCTTGTCAGCAATCTGCACACCCATCGGCGATTGCGTCCAATACACCTCGCCATTCGTACCTTGCTCGATTTTCAGCCCTTCCGGCAGCTCAATGATTTGAAGCGATTTGTTAGGTGCAGCTTCATACATCGTGATGTTTGCCTTGGCCGGACCCTGCTCATACGTTCCCTTCGATACACGGGTCCTGATTCTGTTGATGGCCGCTTCGCCGCCGCTGGCCTCGACCAACTTGTCGAGAACCGCTTCGGCCTTGGGCAACTTCTCCTCAGCCGCGCTCGGCTTCTGCGCTTGGCCCGGCTTCTTTTCCGTTGCAGGGGCTTGAGCGAAAGACACACCGGCCGCCACAATCGCCAGCGTGGCGAGCCCAACCGCTCGCCACTTAACCAGCCGCGCCACTGTCTTAATCAGCGATCTTGTCATCGACCAATCTCCTTTAGGGGGTAATAGGAACAGCAAGATCATACCGGATTTGTTCGACTGCGCGCAGTGCCACTGCCGAGCGTTGCAGAATATCAGATGGCTTTTTCTGAAATTCGAATTTACCCTAAGTCTGTCGCAGCAGTGCGCGCGTGATTTACTGGTTAGCCACTGCGCGCAGCTCTGCGCTGTGACGCAGGAGTTGCACGGCGGCCGCAATATCCTGCCCGAAAAGCCGGTCCCGCTCGGCATGCGGAATGACCTGCCGAACCAGGGCATGCGCGGCGCGCGGGCCGACTCCCGGCAAGAGCGGCGCACGAAAATCAAGCGCCTGTGCGGCACAAACGAGCTCGATCGCCAGCACGGTTTCGACGCGATCGATCACTTCAAAACATTTGAAAGCCGAGGTGGCGCCCATGCTCACGTGGTCTTCTTGCCCCAGCGAAGTGGGGATTGAATCGACCGCGGCCGGCGTGGCCAACACCTTGCACTCGTTCACCAGTGCGGCGGCCGTGTACTGCGGCAACATGAAGCCGCTGTTGAGTCCGGTGTCGCGCATCAGCAGCTTCGGCAAGCCGTCCTCGCCGCTGAGTAGTTGGTAAGTGCGGCGTTCTGAGATGCTCGCCAGGTCGGTAAGTGCGATGGCCAGGTAATCCAGAACGAGCGCCAGCGGCGCGCCATGAAAGTTGCCGCCGCTGATGGCGCCGTCTTCGAACACAATCGGGTTGTCCGTCACGCTATTGATTTCGCGCTCGACCGTCTGGCTAAAATGCGTGAGTGCGTCGCGAAACGCCCCGTGTACTTGCGGAATGCAGCGCAGCGAATACGGATCCTGCACCCGGCCGCAGTTCTCATGTGAGGACAGGATCTCACTGCCCGCCATCCACCGCCGCACGTTTGCCGCGACCGTCTGCGCGCCTGGATGCGGCCGCACTTCGTGCAGCCGCGGGTCCATCGGCCGAATACTGCCGCGGAAGCCTTCCAGCGACATGCAGCCGATCAAGTCCGCCAAGTTCGCCAGGCGAGCGGCCCGGACGGCGATATTGGCGGCATAGGCCGACATGAATTGCGTGCCGTTGATCAGGGCCAAGCCTTCCTTGGCTGCCAGCCGCAACGGCTCCACGCCCAGCGACGCGAGCAGTTCGCCGGCGGGGCGGGTCTGGCGTCCGCCGCCCTGTCCTGAGCTGGGAACGGTCATTTCGCCGCGCCCGGTGAGCGGCAGCACCAGGTGCGCCAGGGGCGCCAAATCTCCGCTGGCCCCGAGCGAGCCGCGCGTGGGAACTACCGGCAACATGTCGGCGTTCAGGCAGGTCTGCATCAGGCGGATCACTTCAGGGCGCACGCCGCTGTGTCCCTGCAGCAGCATGTGGAGCTTGAAGAGCATCATCCAGCGCACGATCTCCGGCGGCGCGGCCGGCCCCACGCCGACCGCGTGCGAGATGATGAGATTCTCCTGGAGCTGATCGGTTTGGTCCGGCGAGATGCGCTTGTTCTTCAGCGATCCAAAACCGGTGTTGATGCCGTAAACCGCCCCCCCGCTTTGCAGGAGGTCCTCCACCCATTCGCGCGCCCGCTCAGCGCGCGCCATTGCCTCGGGCGTGATTGAGACTTGCACCGGACACCCCAAGCACGCCTCCAGCACTTTCAGCGTCAATACGTTTTCACCCAAGCGCAGCAGAACGGGCTTCACGGATCTTTGACCTCCGCGTACTTTGCCAAAAGTTGTTCGGTTTCGCTCACGAATTCGCGCAGAGAAGGCACGCCAACTCGCGCCAGCAAATCATTCACCTTGCGCCGCAACGCAGCGCGCGACTGCATCCGGTAATATTCGCGTGGCAGGGCCTCGTTTACCATGCCCAGCAACTCCGCTCGGTCATCGCCCACGCTTAGGCGGTAAACCTGCCCGCCCTCCTCTGGCAGCCGAGCGCAGTACACCCAGCACGAATCGCGCCGCTCGTAGGGGCACGATTCGGGGACCAGCGCCGGATACGGTTCCGGCCCGGGAAGCTCGATGCGGCGCACAACGCTTTTTGCGGAATCCAGCCGCAATAGTCCGGCGTCGCTGAATAAATACAGGTTCGTTTCGCCGGGCGCGGCGCCGTCTGCGCGGCCATCCTCGCTGCTGGGCGTTTCGACCAGCGGGCCGACCGCCTGCGCGAAAAAACGCGGAGCGGTCGCTAACCCAAGCTGCTCCGCGATCCAGCGCGAACTCCAGCACCGCCCGTTTGCCGTATCGATCAACAGGTGCGACCCGCCGCGAAACGCGACCTGGACCATGCGCGCGTCCCGCGGCAGCACGCGGATGAACCCGATCTCCGGCAACTCCGGATCCGCGAAATACTCCCGCCCTGCCAGCAGGTCGTCGCGCCACAACTCACCCGCCTCGCCCCCCTCTTGTTGCACGTCACCCGCCAAATCGGCCAGCGCGGTGAAGTTCGGCCGCACGTAGCGATC
>Ga0116188_1003412_pt1 | contig 11681 bp, 10 predicted proteins | sample AD_JPNTR2_MetaG_FD_89807 | JGI IMG/M metagenome (GOLD analysis project Ga0116188, IMG submission 89807) | Active sludge microbial communities of municipal wastewater-treating anaerobic digesters from Japan - AD_JPNTR2_MetaG | ecosystem: Engineered > Bioreactor > Anaerobic > Digestate | place...
ATCAACCTTGGCAGCTTATCCCTTGCATATTTGTAGTTGTAACAGTCTTATGTTTTAATTTCCTAGGTGATGGTTTACGTGACGCGGCAGATCCATATGCTAGATAAGGAGAGTATCTTATGACTACAAGGGAAAGGATGTTAGCAGTAATAAGAGGAGAAAGACATGACTTTGTTCCTTTTGTTCAGTATGATGGATTAGCTGGTCCTAACGAAGAAATCTGGTCTGTTATAGGACAGGATAATATGGGACTTTTAAGATGGTCTAAAGTATATAGATTTGAGCATCATCATTGTTATTTTGAAGTTAAACAGATAAAGAAGAATAATCTTAACGGATTTTTAACCATACTGCATACCCCAAGGGGAAATCTTACTGAAGAATCATATAGAGAACCTGTATATAAGAGCACCCATATTGAAAAGCATTTTATACAGAAGCCAGAAGACTACGGGATTTTTATGACTTATCTCAAAGATATCATTATCTATGAAGATATAGAAAGATTTACTAGAGACGAATCTGAACTTGGAGATGACGGAATAGCGATGGTAACAATGGAGAGAACCCCTTTCCAGCAGTTATGGATACAGTGGGTATCTTTGACCGATCTCTCTTACCATATGGTAGATTATCCTGAACTTCTAGACCAGTGCATAAGATTATTAACAGAACTACACTATAGGACATTTGAAATGGTTAGAAAAGCTAGTGATAAGGTATTTATTCCATTTGTTAATTTTCCTGATAATATTACTGCCTATGCGATAGGAAATAGAAACTTCCGTAAATACTGTATACCACTATATAATGAATTGGCTGATCTATTATCTGATAAAGATATTCCAGTAGTTGTTCATATGGACGGGGACCTCAAGCCTCTATGGCTAGATATAAAAGAATCAAAAGTAAAAGGATTAGATTCATTCACTCCGGCACCTGATAATGATACAAGTGTGAAAGAGGCAGTTTCTCTCTGGCCGGATAAAAGATTATTCATCAACTTTCCCTCTTCCGTCCATTTAGAAGAGTCGGAAGGGATATACAAAGAGGCTAAGAAAATTCTTGAAGAGGCTGGACAACATCTAGAAAGGTTTTGGATTCAGATTTCAGAAAATGTCCCTCCTGGTATATGGAGAAAGAGCTTTCCTCAGATAATAAAGGCTATTAAAGAGTTTGATTTATCTAGAATTATTTAATAAAGATCATCGTTATGGCAGTAAAATATGAGGAGAGATATCTCTCCTCTCGGTATATTTGAGGGATGGATATAGGCTATTTAGAATTAAGAAAAACTGAGAGAGGAGACAGATTATGGAACTAAAATATAAACCTGACTTTGAGGAAGCAAAGAGATATTGGAGGGCATTTTGGGATAAAGAAATAATTGATAGACCCTGTGTCATTATTACTTCTCCTAAAAATGGACTAATTCAATCACCCCATCCTCCTTATATGGCTGGTTCTGATGGAAATTATAAAGAAGCCTTGGAGATGTATGAAAGTTGGGCATCTACTATATATTTTGGAGCAGAGGCGATTCCCTTTTTTGAAATCTCTCTCGGACCTGATGAAATAGCTGCTTCTTTACAGGGAGCCGGAGAGTTAGTAAAAGATGAGGAAACAAAAACTTCCTGGCTTAATCCCTTTGTTAAAGATTGGAACAGCTTCCCCGAGATAAAGATAGATGAAGAAAGTGCTGCTTGGAAGAGAATAATAGATTTTTATCAGTATGGAGCAACGTTTAGCGAAGGGAAGTTTCTTTTAGGAGGTCTAGATTTTCATACCAACATGGATTTATTAAGAGCTATCAGGGGATCAGACAACCTATGTATGGATTTACTCGATTGTCCAGAGGAGATAGAAAAGAGGATGAAAGAGGCAAGAAAGATATTCCCCTTTGTATATGAAGCAATGTATAAAGCAGGAAGAATGAAAGAAAGAGGAACAATAGGTTGGATCCCTCTTTATTGTGAAGGAAGGTTTGCCGTGATTCAGTGTGATTTTATTTGCATGATAAGTCCGGCTCTTTCCAGAAAGTTTGTTATACCTGCTTTAGAAGAAGAGGCTAGTTATTTAGATCATTGCATCTACCATTTAGATGGTCCAGGGACATTCCCTCATTTAGATGACATTCTTGCTATATCAAAAATTGATGCTATCCAGTGGGTCCCTGGAGATGGGCAACCACCTCATATAAGATGGATGGATCTTTTTAAGAAAATCTTAAGTAGAAATAAAAGTGTGATTATATATCCTAACTCAATAGAAGAGATAAAAATATTCCACAAGGAATTAGGACCAAAAGGTGTGGTGTATCAGATTGCTCTTCCTTCAGAAAAAGAAGCAGAAGAATTAATTACTTGGCTAAGAATCCATACCTAGAAGATTTAATTTTGAGGAACGTCGAGGCAGAGAGGTAGGAGTCATCTTCCATATGGGTACAGATGCACATAGATTGGTTTCTATAGATACAAAGCAAGCTGTCGAACAGCTAAAATCCATACTGGAATAATCTATTACAGGAGGATGGTATAATATGCAACTTATGAAGGATTTCTTTCAGGTAGGTGGAAGCCTAAATGGTATTACCTGGACAGGGAATGATGCAAGCTATGATGACTGCAATACATATATCCTTAAAACAGATGAAGGGCTTATAATGTTTGACTGTGGTTGCGGTGATACCCTGGAACAGATATTTAATAATATGTTATATTGGGATTTAAATCCAGAGGATATCAAAGCCTGCTTTATAACACACCCTCATCTGGATCATGCAGGTGCCTGCCATCTGCTGGCTGATCAAGGAATAAAACTATTTGCACACAAAAATACTGCTGATGCAATAGCAGCAGGTGATGAAAGATGCTGTGGATATCTATATCATAAAGAATTTGTTCCATGCTCCATAGATAAAGAACTGACAGATGGAGAGATAGTTGACTTACTGGGTATGAAATTTAAAGTAATACATCTGCCAGGGCATACCATGGGGTGTACAGCCTATGTATTTCAGCTTGATGCTAAAACTGCAGTCGTAAGTGGAGATATTATAGGTACATTGTTGGATGGTCATTTTGGATGGAGTGGTTCTATTGATTTTGATAAAAAAATATATTTAGAATCATTAAAGCGATTTGCCAAGCTTGATTCAGATATAATGTTTCCAGGGCATGGGATGACATATTTTTACAAACCAAAACGACGTGTAGAACAAGTATTAAATGAAGCACTGATACAGTGGAGATAAGAGATCTCCCTGATTTTGAGATTTTTAGTCTCATAATAGATAAGACCTTAAAAGATGGCGAAGATGTGGTAGGTTTATAGATAGGAGTATGGCTACAAGAGGTTTTAGAGTTTCTAAAAATTTACTGAAAAAATAAGGAGGTTCTGAGAATGGCAAAGATCACTTTTATAGGTGCTGGCAGTGTAGTTTTTGCTAAAAGATTGCTGATGGATATACTCTCCCATCCAGAGCTTGGAGATAGTGAGATAGCTCTTATGGATATAAATAAAGAGAGGCTGGATCTTATCCATGCACTGGCTGAGAAAGTGGTTGAAAAGATAGGCTGCGGAGCGAAGGTTACCGCTACACTGGACAGGAGAGAGGCACTGGATTCTGCAGATTATGTCATAAATATGATTCAGGTTGGCGGGCTGGAGATGTTTGAGATAGACTGCGAGATACCGAGGAAGTACGGGATAGACCAGACAGTGGGTGATACCATTGGACCGGGAGGAGCCTTCAGGGGACTGAGGACCATCCCTGTACTGCTGGATATAGCCAGGGATATGGAGGAACTATGTCCAGATGCCTTATTTATAAATTACAGTAATCCGATGGCTATAAATTGCTGGGCGATGAATAAAGCAACCGGGATCAAAAATATTGGACTGTGTCATAGTGTTCAGGGAACCGCCTATCAGCTGGCAACATATGCAGGTGTAGACCCATCTGAGGTTTCCTACTGGGTAGCAGGGATAAATCATATGTCCTGGTTTCTGGAGTTTAAACTGGGTAACGAGGACCTATATCCAAGGCTCTGGAAAGCGATGGAGGATCCTGAGATATATATAAAGGATGCCGTCAGGTTTGAGATAATGAAATATTTTGACTACTTTGTTACAGAATCCACTCATCATATGTCTGAGTATGTGCCGTACTTCAGAAGAAATCCAGAGAGGATAAGACAGCTCATACCTCAGAGATGGGATTACCTGGAGATATGTAAAAACGGATGGCAGCCTCATTATGAGAGTATAAAGAGAGAGATAAGCGGTGAAGAACCGATAGTCATAGAACGTTCACATGAATATGCTGGAGATATTATATACTCCATGGAGACAGGTCTTCCTGTCCGTATAAATGGGAATGTAAATAACGATGGACTTATAACCAATCTTCCTGAAGATTGCTGTGTGGAGGTTCCATGTCTTGTGGATAAAACTGGAATTCATCCGTGTTTTGTCGGAGACTTACCGACACAGTGTGCCGCTTTGAATAGAACAAATATAAATCTGCAGGAGCTGGCGGTTATGGCTGCTTTGGAGAGGGACCCTCATAAGGCATTTCAGGCTGTAGCACTGGATCCTCTGACTTCCAGTATCCTGGAGCCAAGAGATATAAAAAGAATGGTGGATGAACTGTTTGAGGCAGAGAAAGACTGGATAGGATTCTCATAAGTCCCGGGCATCATAAGGGTACTAGGAAAAATTTTAAAAACATATAACAGCTAAAATAATACTAGCCATACAGCCAGCATTTTGTATAATGTCCCTTTTCGGCTTCGATCAGCGTCGGCTCTTCCTTCTGACAGATATCCATAATGGCAGGACACCTGTTATTGAAGGAACAACCTTCAATAACAGTGTATGGATCCGGGATCACCCCTTTTATCGTCTCCAATTTTTTCTTCACACCTCCATACATCGCCAGAGAGGGGATCGACTTTAATAACGCCTGGGTATATGGATGGAGAGGAGTATCAAATAGTTTATACTTGTCTGTATATTCAACGACCTTACCAAGGTACATAACCGCCACATTATCAGACATCTCGGCAACAACACCAAGATTGTGTGTTATCATCATGATTGACATACCAAACTCCTTCTGTATCTTCTTCAGCAGCTCCAGTATCTGTGCCTGAACTGTTACATCAAGGGCGGTGGTCGGTTCATCAGCTATAAGTACTTTGGGATTGCAGGAGAGAGCCATTGCTATCATCGCCCGCTGCCTCATCCCACCGCTTAGCTGGTGTGGATAGTCGTCCACCCTTTTCTGGGGGTCAGGGATACCAACCTCTTCAAGCATCCTTATGGCATGTTCCAGCGCTTCTTTTTTACTGATATTTTGATGTATGATGATAGCTTCCACTATCTGCTCTCCAATAGTATATACAGGGTTAAGAGATATCATTGGCTCCTGAAATATCATGGCAATCCCTTTTCCTCTTATATCTCTCATCACATCCCCCATGGGATCCAATCTGGCAAGATCCAGGATGGTATCATTGTGCCTGTACAGTATATTTCCCCTTATCGTCCTGCCTGGAGGTAAAACCAGTCTCATTATGGAAAGAGCCAGGACACTCTTACCGCACCCTGTCTCCCCTATGACCCCCAGTATCTTCCCCTGTTCTATCTGGATACTGACCCCATCAACCGCTCTGACCGTACCATCTTCGGTAAAGAAGTATGTGTAGAGATTATTTACCTTTATCAGTATAGAAGGGTCTAATGCTGCGTTTACACTGACTGCAGAAGACTCTTCTGCATCTTTTGTCTTTCTAATCCAGCTCATAGTAATATTGTCCTCCCCGAACTAATATACGATACCTTTAAGTTCCAGTTCTTTACTAAAGTGACAGGCGACATAATGTCCATTACCCATATCTTCTAACTCAGGGTCTTCCTGGATGCAGATATCTTCAACATACTGGCATCTGGGGTTGAATTTACAGCCGATAGGGGCATTTATGGGGCTCGGGACATCACCTTTAAGAAGAATTCTATTTGGTTTATAGTGGGGGTCAGGCATAGGGATTGCAGAAAGCAGTGCCTCAGTATATGGATGCTTTGGTTTGAGGTAAATATCCTTTCCTCTTCCCACTTCCACTATCTTTCCCAGATACATTACAGCAACCCTGTTACTTATATACTGAACCACACTCAGGTCATGTGAGATGAAGAGATATGTGAGATTGAACTCTTTCTGCAGGTCTTCCAGGAGGTTCAACACCTGTGCCTGGACAGAAACATCCAGTGCAGAAACAGGTTCATCAGCCAGGATTAGTCTCGGATTAGAAGCCAGAGCCCTTGCTATACCTATGCGCTGTCTCTGTCCACCGCTGAACTCGTATGGATATCTCCTCATATGTTGTGCCTTCAACCCAACCGCTTCCAGAAGCGTCTTTACCCTGTCTTCTATCTCACCCCTTGGAGCTAGATTATGAATCTTTATTGGTTCGCTCACAAGGTCCATAACTGTAGACCTGGGATCTAAAGATGTATAAGGATCCTGAAAGATCATCCTCATCTCTCTTCTGAGCGGTTTGAGCTCTTCTTGAGTAAGGCTGCTTATTTCCAGTGTTTCTCCCTTCTCTGTTTTATACCAGATCCTTCCATCGGTAGGGTCTATCAATCTCAGTATTGTTCTCCCCACAGTGGTCTTTCCACATCCACTCTCTCCCACAAGACCCAGAGTTTCTCCTTCATTTATAAACAGGTTCACCCCATCTACCGCCTTAACATATCCAACAACCTTCTTGAAGAATCCCCTTTCTATAGGAAAATATTTCTTCAGATTTTCTACTTTTAATATCCAATTATCCATTATATTCTCCACAGGCAGCCTCACCTCTTAGAGTACGGGTCAGCGGCATCTCTGAGTCCGTCACCGAGGAAGTTAAATCCCAGAACAGAGAGGACAATAAAGAGACAGGGTATCATAACCCAGGGGTGCTGACCCAGGGTCTCTATCCTCTGGGCTCCCTGCATAAGAACACCCCAGCTTACCATCGGAGGTTGGATGCCTAACCCCAAAAAACTCAGAGTACTTTCCATAAGAATAAGTTCCGGTATGCTTATTGTAAGTACAACTATGATATGACTCAGACAGTTAGGGATTAAATGCAAGAAGATAATCCTTGCATCGGAACCTCCTGCTTCCTTTATTGCTGTTATAAAATCCTGTTCCCTGTAAGAGAGAATCTTCCCCCTGATCTCTCTTGCTAACATTGGCCAGTTTAAAAAAGAAAAGATTATTACCATCATTATGAATATATTTAACGATGACCAGGTCTTTGGTAGTGCAGCACTCAATGCCATCCATAATGGTAGTTGTGGAAAGGACTGCAATATCTCTATGCTTCTCTGGATGATCATATCCGGTGTTCCGCCATAATATCCAGAGATTGTTCCCATAATAGAACCTATTATAACGGTAACAACAGAACCAAAGAATGCTATGAGTAACGATATCCTGCCACCTATGAGGATTCTTCCGAGCAGGTCTCTCCCCTGAAGGTCTGTACCAAAGAGATGTATGGAACCGCCACTATCAACCCCAAACAGATGCAGGTTCGAATGTATTCCCAGGATACTGTATTCCCATCCCCTTACAAAAAATCTTATATGGTAGATCTTCGATGTATCCTCTCTGTATATCCTGCTATAGGTAAACGGGTCAACATCAAGTCTAAGATTATAAACGAATGGTCTCCAGTGGAATCTCCCATTATGGTCTACAAGATGAATCCTCTGAGGCGGCTGATACACCTTGTCTGGATCGGTCTCATAGTAGTCATGAGGGGAAAAGAATGGAGCAAATACTGAAAGGACAAAGAGAAGAAGTATTATTATTCCTCCTATTATTGCAGTTCTGCTTTTTTTGAAACTCCTCCAGACCAGCTGAAAATAAGTCTTCCCCCTTTCAGCTTCTGTGAGATTTTCGACCTTCTTTCTAATCATACCGCACCCTCGGGTCTACCCATGCCAGGAGGATATCTGCCAGCAAATTCCCTATAACCAGGACAACTGCTACCAGAAGCAAAAATGAGCCTGCAAGGTACATATCCTGTGCCACAAGTGCATTATAGAACATTGGACCAGCTGTAGGTATATTCAAAACTATACTGGTTGTTAACTCTCCCTGAATCATAAAGGGAAGCACCATACCCTGATACATTATTATTGGGTGCAGCGCATTTACCACCGCATGCCTGTATATAACAACCCTCTCCTTCAATCCCTTGGATCTGGCAGTCAGGATATATGGCAGGTTCAGGATGTCCAGGAGATTACCCCTCATTACCCTCATATTTCTGGCTGTTCCAGCAAAGCCAACTATCACCACAGGGATCCATATATGTTTTAGCAGGTCAACAAACTTAGCCCAGCTCCATGGGGCAAATGTGTAATACTGAGAAAAAAGCCCCCCCGGTTCCACCCTGAATTTTATCGCCATTATATACATGGCTCCTAAAGCCAGGAAGAAACTTGGGGTAGATAACCCTATAAATGCAAAGAATGTGGCAATATTATCACCTATACTGTACTGGTGTGTGGCAGAATATATGCCTATCATTATACCTATTATGGTGGAGACTAAATGGCATAAAAGGGCTATCAGTATTGTCCATCCAAGCCTTTCCCAGATGACCTCCCCAACATCTTTTCGATATTGGAATGAAAATCCAAAGTCTCCATGAATGACTATATTCTTTATCCAGACCAGATACTGGAGAACCATCGGTTTATCCAGACCATAGATTTCTCTTAACTCCTCAGCCACCTTCTCAGCCTCTTCCTCACTGAGACCACCCAGAGACTGCATCTGAGCCTTTACTGCTGACATATAATCCCCTGGAGGAAGTTGAATCACAGTAAAGGCGATCACGCTGATGATTAACAGGACAGGTATACTGACCAGAATCCTTCTAATGATATAGTTTGTCATTCTTTAAAATAGACCTCCTGAAAGAGGGTATAGAAGGAGATCACCCCTCTATACCCTCAATGGATTTATTTATTTGGTATACTTTACAACTACCCCGGGCAAGAATTCCTTGAGCTGTTTATCTTTAGGTGTCCATACCTGTTCCTGCATAACGTTAGCATGGAACCATTCATTAAGTCTGGCAGGAACACCGGGAGGAACGTTCTTGAATCTCTTTGTAATACCGGTATTGTATACCCCTTCTATAAGTCCAATGTTATATAGATTACTGGTCCAGAGGCGCTGTATCTCACTGAAGGATTTCTGCCTCTCCTCATAAGTTTTCTGATATTTTAAAGCCTCGAGCAGATCTGCTATCTTTTTTTCAAAAGGCAAAAGTTCTCTCTTACCACCAGGTCCAGCCCTGTGCCAGTTTGGGCTGGAAGGGGTTACAGGACCGAGAGAGCTTAATGATGTATATGGTGAGGCGAGAAAATCTCCACGTGTTATATTCATCTCAAACTCTCCGGCGGTATCCATTGCCTGCCCTACAGTAGCCTTGTAGATTTTTGGTACTAATCTGATCCCGACCTTCTGGAACATTGGAACCAGCGCATCTGACAGGTCCACACATGCAGTCTGGTCTTCATGGACCTTGGCAACAATTGTGAGATTCTGTCCTTTCAATGGACCGCTGGTCCAGTTGAGTATCCCGTCTTTATCGGTATCCTTAAATCCTAGTTTGGCAAGTATATCCTTTGCTGCTTTTTGATTGTAGGAGTAAGAGACCACCGCTTTGGGGTCATAATAATCGGCACCAGAGGGAAAACATCCAGGAAGTGGTCTTAACATAGGACCGGGTACCAGGGATTTTGCCAGCCCAGCCCTATCTATGGCATAGGATACGGCTTTTCTGAACTCAAGATTTCTGAATAACTTTCTCATCTCCCTATCTCTGTCTGTCTTCACACCCTGATACAGGGAGAGGTTCAATTCCAGATGGAATACTAAGGTCCATCTACCCTCTATTATTCTAAATGGAGCATCAGCGTTTCTTGCCTGTTCATTTATGAATGTGAATAACCCTGGTGTTTCCAGGTGAGTCTGGTCACAGGTACCAGCTATCAGATCCAGGTCTCTCTGCGTTCCAGACCTTGCCTTTTTAAAGTAGAATTCACCTATATATGGAAGCTGTTTTCCTGTCTCATCAACTTTCCAGTAGTATGGATTTCTCTTCATTATAAGCGCTTTATCCTCTTCCAGATATACAGGTACCCATGCTCCAAGAACTACTGGAGGGAGTTTATCGGGTGGTAGACAATTGATAAAACTCTCATAAGTGGCTTCCGGATTATATTTGGGATGATACTGTTTTAATACATGAGCCGGTGCAACTGAGAAGTTAAGATGCCCCATATACCAGAGTAAGTATACAGGGAATGGCTTTCCAAAATGCCATCTGATAGTATAGTCATCAACCTTTTCTAATTCAGTTACCTTACCACCAACCGTCCATGTTCCGGCATTCTGCCAGCTTGGAACCTTGGGGTCAATGATACAGTCGTAATATGTGAAGAGGACATCATCGGCAGTGAATGGCTCCCCATCAGACCATTTAGCACCTTCTATAAGGTACATTGTAAGGGTCTTACCATCCTTGGACCATTCCCATTTTCTGGCAAGATTGGGACCTGGTTCTCCTGTCTTCAGTCTCCATGCCATACCTGTACTGACAAGGGCTTCCTGCATAGACTCTTCTATACCAAACCATCCTCCCACTACTCCTGCCGCCCAGTTCCAGCCAGCGGTAGGGACAGCGCAAACTGTTCTCCACACATCTCCATAGACACCAGGACCATCAGCCATAGCTTTACTCATCAATACAGCTGGTTCCTTGGGTAATCTCTCTTCTATCGGAGGAAGCTCTCCTTTTTTCACCGCTTCTGCCAGTTCCGGAGCTTCACTGTAACCTGGAAGAGATTTATACTGAATAATATCACTCACATTCCATCGATGGAAATCGCTCTTTACCTGCTGAGAACTGCTTACAGAGACCACACTGACTGTAAGCAGCAAAACGAGTATAAATGAAACTAATCTTTTCATTTTATTCCCTCCTCTTATAGTTAAAGCTAAAGACCGCCAACTTCCTTTAAGGATGACTGGACTGGTTAAAGACATTGATGTGAGAATTTTATAATACTGTACCTTCTATATACCATCTCCTCTCTAAACTTATAACATGGAACTTTAAGACCTATTTCTTCCCCCATTGTAACTTTTATAAACCTCTATTATTTTATCCTTCATCTGAAATTTGTCAAGAGTTCGACATTCTTCAAAAATAATCTTCCCCAAAATGGTTTGTTTCTTCAAAATCGACAAAAGAAGTAACCATCCTGTAACCTATAAGAAATTTATATTAAAGGAGGTCACAGGATGGTCATCAACGTACCTAAAGGAGTATATACTATAAAAGGCAAGATGTCTATAATTAAACAAAACGCTAGCCTTTATCAAAAGTCTAAAAAGAAAGAGAAATCTATTATCCTCGATGAATTAACTGCTATATTGCCCCTTAGTAAAAAACATCTAGCGTCCTTTCTCAGGAACGGAGATCTTTATATCCAACCTGTGAGTTTAGCTAATAGTCTGGTGTAATCTAGGAAATTCCGCCAGGATATGTCGGGGGGAACCCCATGGTCGCAGCTGGGTATATAACCACCATCTTTTAACA